>Ga0302181_10000913_pt1 | contig 22865 bp, 19 predicted proteins | sample I_Palsa_E3_3_FD_198786 | JGI IMG/M metagenome (GOLD analysis project Ga0302181, IMG submission 198786) | Peat permafrost microbial communities from Stordalen Mire near Abisko, Sweden - I_Palsa_E3_3 | ecosystem: Environmental > Terrestrial > Soil > Palsa > Peat permafrost | place: Sweden...
GAGCTGGCCTCAGGTAGTGAGCTGGCCAAGGCCTTCGAGGCGTGCTGGGCCAGCGAGGACTGCGCGGAAGGGCAGCGCGCCCGGGCGGAAAAGCGCCTGCCGCGATTTCAGGGACGGTAACCGCCATGAAGCCAGCCCCCTTCGACTACGTGCGGCCGGACAGTGTCGAGCAGGCCGTCGGCCAGCTCGCCGCCGCCGAAGGCGACGGCAAGATCATCGCCGGCGGACAGAGCCTCATGCCGGTGCTGGCGCTGCGGCTGGCTCAGCCCGGCCTCCTCATCGACATCAACCGCATTCCCGGGCTGGCCGCGATCCGGCCGTCCGCCGAGGGTGACCTGCGGGTCGGCGCCCTCACCCGGCACCGCTCGCTCGCTGCGCAGCGCCATCACCCGCTGCTCGCCGAGGCCGCGCGCTGGATCGGGCATGCCGCCATCCGCACCCGGGGCACCCTGGGCGGCAGCCTGGCGCACGCCGATCCGGCCGCCGAACTGTGTGTCGTCGCGGCCGCGGCGGACGCGCTCGCGCTCGTCGCGGGCCCGGCCGGGCGCCGGACGATCGGAATCAACGACCTGTTTACCGGCGCCCTGCAGACCTCGCTGGAGGACGATGAGCTCATCGAAGCGGTTGATTTCCCCGGGCTCGGCCGGTGGGGCTTCGCCGAGTTCGCCCGGCGGCATGGCGACTTCGGCCTGGTGATCGCCGCCGCCGCGGAAGTGCGGGGGCGGATGCGGCTGGCGCTCGGCGGCGTCGCCACGGCACCTGTGCGCCCGGCCGCCGCCGAAGCCCTGCTGGCCGCGGGCCCGTTGAGTAACTCGCGGATTGCCGCGGCCGCCGTGGCGGCCGCCGCGGAGATCGACCCGGCCGGCGATATCCACGCCACCGCCGGCTACCGGCGGCAGCTGACCAAGGTCCTGGTCACCCGCGCCCTGTCCCAGGCCGCGGACCTCCGGCAGCGTGCCGCCTGAGAAGGGAGAAACCGTGCAGGTGAGCTTCAGCGTCAACGGCCGCCGCGAAGACATCGACGTCGAACCGCGGCGCAGCCTGGCGGACGCGCTCCGGGAGGATCTCGGGCTCACCGGCACCCACCTGGGGTGCGAGCAGGGTGTCTGCGGCGCCTGCACGATCCTGCTGGATGGTGAGCCGGTCAGGTCCTGCCTCATGCTCGCGGTTCAGGCCGAAGGGTCCTCGCTGACGACGGTGGAGGGCCTGGCTTCCGATGAAGGCGAGCTGCACCCGCTGCAGCAGGCGTTCGCCGAGTGCCATGGCCTGCAGTGCGGATTCTGCACTCCGGGCTTCCTGATCTCCGCCCTGCACCTGCTGAGCACCCATCCCGATCCGTCCCGGGACGATATCCGGGCCGAGCTGTCCGGCCATATCTGCCGGTGCACCGGCTACGCCGCCATCGTGGACGCGGTACGCCAGGCGGCCACCATGATGGCGCCCCGCGGAGCGGACCGTAACGATTTAGCCAGCTAACGTAAGTAAGTCACGGTGAGGACTTCGGCGTCAACGGCCGTGGTGCATGTATCAGCCGTCCTTGGGCGTCTCGTCCGACGACAGCACGGCCGCGAACCGGTCCGCGGCCCGGTCGAGCTGGGCCAGGATGTGCTGCCGGGCCGGCGCGTGAAGGGGGGTGTCCGGGAGGTCGATAAGTTCCCGCAGGATCGGGACCAGCGGGGCGTATTTCCCGGCCAGCGTGTGCAGCCGAGGGCCGGTGGTATGAATCAGGCCGACGCCGTTGTCGGTGAAGTCGGAGGCCTTGATGACCCGGGCCCACGGGTGGCTGCGCAGGCTTTCCGCGACGTGGTCCCGGTACTGCTCGTTCGCGTCCCGGTCCGGCGCGTACTCCGGGTTGGTGACGGCGCCGACCAGTTCGGCTACCCGCGGCCCGAACTTCGCTGCCAGCACCGCGAGCGCGGCCTGCTGGTCATCGACGCCGCCGGTCAGCCCGGCGGCGTGATCTTCTACCGCGTCGTGCAGCAGCGCGGCGCAGATCACGTCGGTGTCGTGCACGCCGTAGTGAGACATGATCCGGATCGCCACCCGCAGCAGGTGGTTAACGTAGGGTTCGCGATCCCTGCGGTCGTTCGCGTGCAGCTGGGACGCGAGGTCCAGGGCCTGCTTCAGGCGGCGCTGGTCATGCTCGGGCAGCGACTCGATCTCCGCTGCGAATCGCTCCCGCAATCCCTCCTCGCCGTAGGTCGAGGTGATCGCGTGCAGCGGCATCGTCGTCACGAGCCGCCGCTGTCCGGTGTCCATGCCTTTAGGACTAGCACACAGGCTGTCCGCTATGCGTGCCGAGCTTCGGGTTACGCTGGGATCGTATCGTGGTTACGGAAAGGCGCCGGTGATGGCAGGGCCCGAAGATGAGATGGCAGTGGCGGCCCGCGACCGCCTGCGGACGTCCCGCGTTACTGTGAGCGGGTGATCGATACGCTCAAGTCCGCTTTCGTGCAGGGCTTGCTGACCAAAGACGAGGCCTGAATACGGCTTTCTTGGCGGGCAATTGTGGCGTGTTCCTCTCGGTTGTGGCCGCCATCGCGGTGGCCTTGTTCGTCGCCGGGGCCCGGATGCTCTCAGGCTTGATCTCGAAGCTACGCACACCCGCCAGCGGAAGACTGGAAATGCCGCTGTAATAACCGCTGGTCACACTGGAGTACCACGATCTGGAGGAGGCTGCGGCGTGCTGGCGATTGACGGCTGCCATATCGCGACGGTGGACGGGGCCGGGACGGAACACCCGGTCGGCTACCTGGTCATGCAGGACGACCGGATCGCAGCGGTCGGGCCGGGTCCGCTGCCGGCTCGCTACGCCGACGCGCAGCGAATCGACGGCTCTGGGCGGCTGGCCACCCCCGGGCTGGTCAATACCCATCACCATCTGTACCAGTGGATCACCCGCGGATACGCGACCGACGACACCCTATTCGGCTGGCTGACCACGCTGTATCCGGTCTGGGCCCGCCTCGACGCCGACCTTGTGCACGGCTCTGCCGCCGCGAACCTGGGCTGGCTGGCCCTGACCGGCTGTAGTACCACCACCGATCACCACTACGTGTTTCCCGCCGGGCGGGGTGACCTGCTCGAGGCGGAGATCCTCGCCGCCCGGCAGATCGGCCTGCGCTTCCACCCGGCCCGCGGGTCGATGAACCTCGGGCAGTCAGCGGGCGGGCTGCCTCCGGACACGGTCGTCGAATCCCATGACGACATCCTGGCGGCCACCCAGGCGGCGGTCGACCGCTGGCATGACCCGTCGCCCGGGGCGATGACCCGGATCGCGGTCGCGCCGTGCTCGCCCTTCTCGGTCACCGCCGAGCTCATGCGCGACAGCGCCGAGCTGGCCCGGCGCGCTGGCGTGCGGATGCATACGCACCTCGCGGAGACCCTGGACGAGGAGGAATTCTGCCTCGCGACCTACGGCCGGACCCCGGCGCAGTACGCCGAGGATCTTGGCTGGCTGGGCCGCGATGTCTGGCTGGCTCACTGCGTGCACCTGTCCGGTGAGGCGATCGGCCGGTTCGCGGCCACCGGCACCGGCGTGGCGCACTGCCCGACATCGAACGGCCGCCTCGGTTCCGGAATCGCGCCGGTGCGGGCGCTGCTCGAGGCCGGCGCACCGGTGGGCCTCGGTGTGGACGGCTCGGCGTCCAACGAGTCCGGCCGGATGATCGACGAACTGCACCAGGCGCTGCTGGCCGCCCGGTTCCGGGACGGCCCGCTGGCGTTGTCCGCCCGGGCGTCCCTGCAGATGGCGACGATGGGCGGCGCCCGCTGCCTTGGCCGCGAGGACGAACTGGGCTCGCTGGAAGCGGGCAAGCTCGCCGACGTGGCGCTGTGGCGGATAGACGGCCTGGCCGGGGCCGGCATCGCCGACCCGCTGTGCACGCTGGTCTTCGGCGCCCCGGCCCTGGACCGACTCTGGGTTGGCGGCAGCCCGGTGGTGAGCGGCGGCGAACTGGTGACCGCCGATGCCGCCGAACTGGCGGCCGGCGCCGCCGCCGCGAGCGCGCGGATCGGCGGGCACGTGCGAGCAGGGACCTGACGATGGACCTGCCCGGCATCACCGAGGTGACGGACGCCCGGCTGGGTGCCTGGCGTCCCGGCGACGCCTGGCTGGCCGGCGGCACCTGGCTGTTCTCCGAGCCGCAGCCGGCCCTGACGCGGCTGCTCGACCTGCGCGCTTTCGGCTGGCCATCCCTGCGGGAGAGCCAAGGCGGGCTCGAGATCGCCGCCACCTGCACGCTGGCTGAGCTGGCCCGGCTGCGGGCACCGCGCTGGCGGGCCGCCCCCCTTTTCGGCCAGTGCTGCGCCGCGCTGCTCGGCTCGTTCAAGGTCTGGAACGAAGCCACGGTCGGCGGGAACCTGTGCCTGGCCCTGCCCGCTGGACCGATGATCTCACTCACCTCGGCCCTCGACGGACAGTGCACGATCTGGCGTCCGGACGGCATCGCGCGCCGCGTTCCGGTCGTGGATTTCGTCACCGGTCCCGGTCAGTGCGTCCTGCGGCCGGGCGAGCTGCTGCGGTCCGTGCACCTGCCGGCCAGCGCGCTAGACGGCGTGACCGCTTTCCGGCAGCTCTCGCTGTCACCGCTTGGTCGTTCGGCCTCGGTGGTCATCGGCCGCCGCCCGGTGGCGGGCGGGCCGTTGGTGATCACCGTGACCGCCGCGACAACCCGGCCGGCCCAGCTCAGGTTCCCCACGCCGCCCGGACCAGACGCGCTGCTCGCCGCCCTGGCCGACGCCGGGTGCGTCTACCACCAAGACGTTCACGGCTCCGCGGAGTGGCGCGAGGCCATCACGCGACAGCTGGCCCTGGAGGTCCTGGACGAAATGACTCGACTGTGATCATCAACGGCGTCCCGGCGGCCACCGAACCGGCACCTGGCCAGTGCCTGCGCACATATCTGCGCGAGCAGGGCTGGTTCGGGGTGAAGAAGGGCTGTGACGCGGGAGACTGCGGCGCTTGTACCGTGCACGTGGCCGGCCTGCCGGTACACAGCTGCATCTACCCCGCGGTCCGGGCGGTCGGCCAGCCCGTCACCACGATCGAGGGGCTCGCGGCCGGGCACGATGGCCTGCATCCGGTGCAGCAGGCGTTCCTGGCCGAGCAGGGATTCCAGTGCGGCTTCTGCACGGCTGGGATGATCATGACGGTGGCGGCCCTGGACGAGACGCAGCACGCCGATCCTGGCCGTGCCCTGAAGGGAAACCTGTGCCGCTGCACCGGCTACGGAGCCGTGGCCGATGCGCTCGGCCGCCTCGCGGGCGAACGCGCCGAGCAGGCAACCTCAGAATCCCCGGTCGGCGCCAGCCTGCCCGCGCCTGCAGGCCGGCGAATAGTCACCGGCCGCGAGCCTTACGCCCTCGACCTGGCCGTTCCCGGGCTGACGCACATGGCGCTGGTCCGCTCACCGTACCCGCACGCCGAGATCGAGGACATCGACGCCACCGCGGCGATGGCCGTTCCGGGTGTGCTGGCGGTCTTCACCCATCACGATGCTCCGGAGGTGAGCTACTCGACCGCACGCCACGAGAAGATCACCGAGGACCCCTTCGACACCGTGCTCTTCGACCGGGTCGTCCGCTTTGCCGACCAGCGCGTGGCCGCCGTGGTGGCCGAGACGCTGGCCGCGGCCCAGCAAGGCGCCGCCCTGGTGGCGGTCAGGTACCGGGTGCTGCCTGCCGTGTTCGACCCTGACGAGGCCATGGTCGACGGAGCTCCGCTCCTGCACGGCGATAAGACGACGGAGGCCGGAATCGCCGACCCGCGGCGCAATGTCGCTGCGGAGGTACACGGCGATATCGGAGACGTGGCGGCCGGCCTGGCCCGCGCGGCCGCGGTCGTCAGCCAGGGCTTCGGCATCCACCGGATCCAGCACGCGCACCTGGAGACGCACGCTGCGGTCGGCTGGCTCGACGGTGACCGGCTGGTCCTGCGCAGCAGCACCCAGACGCCGTTCCTGACCCGGGATGCGATCTGCCGCCTCTTCGGCCTGCCCGCTGACCGGGTACGCGTGCTTGCCGCCCGGGTCGGCGGCGGTTTCGGCGGCAAGCAGGAAATGCTGACCGAGGATGTCGTCGCCCTGGCCGTGCTGCGCCTGCGCCGGCCCGTGCAGCTGGAGTTCACCCGGGAGGAACAGTTCGCCGCCGCGACTACCCGCCATCCGATGCGGATCGCCGTCCAGGCCGGTGCCAGCGGCGCCGGCGTACTGACCGCGCTGGCGATCCAGACCGTGGCCAACACCGGTGCCTACGGCAACCACGCGGGCGGAGTGCTGATGCACAGCTGCGGCGAGGCGATCAGCCTGTACCGGTGCCCGAACAAGAAAGTCGACGGCTGGTCGGTGTACACCAACACCGTGCCGGCCGGCGCCTTCCGCGGCTACGGCATGTCCCAGGCTGCGTTCGCGGTGGAATCCGCCCTGGACGAGCTCGCCCGCAAGCTGGCCATCGACCCGGTCGAATTCCGCCGCCGCAACGTCATCCGGCCCGGTGACCCGCTGATCTCCGTCCGGGACGAGGCGGACGACGTTCAGGTCGCGAGCTACGGGCTGACGCAGTGCCTGGACCTGGTCGCGGCCGCTCTGTCGAGCGGCCGCGGCGATCCGGTTCCGGCCGGACCGGGGTGGCTGACCGGCACCGGGATGGCGGTGTCGATGCTCGACACCGTGCCGCCAGGCGGCCATTACGCCCATGCCCGCATCGCCCAGCGGGCCGACGGTGGCTACACCCTGTGGGTGGGCACGCCGGAATTCGGCAACGGCACCTCCACGGTGCACCGGCAGCTGGCGGCCCACGCCCTCGGCGTCAAGGTTGAGCAGATCGAGCTGCGGCAATCCGACACCGACCTGGTCCGCCACGACACCGGGGCCTACGGCTCGACCGGCACGGTGGTGGCGGGCCTGGCCACGATGCGCGCGGCGGATAAGCTGGCCGGCCTGATCGCTGGTTCCCCAGGGACAAAGGAACTGCTCTGCGCCGAGGCGACCAGTGACGGCACGCCCAGGTCCGTCTCGTTCAACGTGCAGGGTTTCCGGGTCGCGGTACGCCCGGCGACGGGGGAGATCCGCATCCTGCACAGCGTGCAGGCGGCGGACGCGGGCACGGTGATCAATCCACGGCAGTGCCGGGGGCAGGTCGAGGGCGGCGTCGCTCAGGCCCTGGGCGCAGTGCTGTACGAGCACCTCGACATCGACGCCGAAGGCCGGGTGAGCACGCGCGTCTTCCGCAGCTATCACCTGCCGCAATTCGGCGACGTTCCGCGCACCGAGGTCCTTTTCGCCGCATCGCACGACCCGTTCGGCCCGGCCGGGGCCAAGCCGATGAGCGAGGCGCCGTTCAACCCGGTGGCGCCGGCTCTCGCGAACGCGGTCCGGGATGCGACCGGCCGACGGCTCACCGATCTCCCGCTGACCCGCGACCGGGTCTTCGCCCAGCTGAATAAGGCAGAGCTGAATAAGGCAGAGCTGAATAAGGCAGAGCTGAATAAGGCAGAGCTGAATAAGGCAGAGCTGATAAAGAATCCCGACATAAACCTATAACCGGCCGAACATGCCGGCGTAACCGCTCGTTGTCATGCTGCCTGTAGGCCCGGCAACGAAACGAGGTGGTCATGGTCCAGCTCGGAGCCAACCGGTACGGCAAGGCTGAGGTACGCGTGGTTCACGTCGGCCGAGGCGCCGGCCCAGGCGGAACTGACCTGATCCGCGACTGGAACGTCTCTTCCAGCCTGTCCGGAGACCTCGCCGCCACCCACCTGACCGGCGATAACTCGAATGTGCTGGCCACGGACACGCAGAAGAACACCGTGTACGCGATGGCCAAGAAGCTCGGCGGCATCGAGCCCGAGGCCTTCGCGCTCGAGCTGGCCGCGCACTATACCGGCAGCCAGGAGGCCATCTCGCGGGCGCGCATCGCGATCCATGAGTACCCCTGGATCCCGGTCTCCGGCACCGGTCACTCGTTCGTGCGGTCCGGGCAGTACACCAGGACCGTCACCGTGATCGACGACGCCGAGTTGGGCCGCAGCGTGGTCGGCGGCGTCGGTGACCTCATCGTCCTGAACACCACCGGCTCGCAATTCTGGGGCTTTCCGCGCGACGAGTACACCACGCTCGAAGACGCCTACGACCGGATGCTCGCCACGGTGGTCAGCGCCCAGTGGCGGTTCCGGCAGCCGGACGCGGACTGGGGGGCCGTCTTCCCTGCGGCCCTCGACGCGCTGATCGGCGCCTTCGCCCAGACCGAGAGCCATTCGCTGCAGCAGACCCTGTTCGCGATGGGCAGCGCAATCCTGGACGCCGTCCCGCAGGTCTGCGAGGTAAGGCTCGCCCTGCCGAACAAGCATCACTTCGTCGTGGACCTGAGCCCGTTCGGCATGGCGAACGAGAACGAGGTCTACTACGCGGCCGACCGGCCGTACGGGCTGATCGAAGGGACGGTGCTCGCTGACGACGCACCAGACGCCGGGATCGCCTGGTCCTGAGCAGTTCGCCAGCACACCAACCCAGGGGAGGACGCATGTCAGAAGCTGCCACCATGGAGCTCGCGCCGGGCGAGAAACCGGCGAAACATCCGGTGGACCAGGTACCGCCGCCGGGGCGGCTGCTGATCCTCGGCCTGCAGCACCTGTTCATCATGTACGCCGGCGCGGTCGCGGTGCCGCTCATCGTCGGTCCCGCGGTCGGCCTGGACTCCTCCGACATCGCCCTGCTCGTCAGCGCCGACCTGCTGGTCTCCGGTATCGCCTCGGTGCTGCAGTCCGTCGGCGTCGCCAAGATCATCGGCGTCCGGATGCCGGTGGTGGCCGGGGCCACCTTCACCGTGCTGAATCCGATGATCATCATCGCCAACTCCTACGGCGGGCGGAGCGGCCTGGCCGTCGTCTACGGGGCGCTGCTGTGCTCCGGAGTGTTCGGGCTGATCATCGCCAAGCCGTTCTCCATGGTGCTGAGATTCTTCCCGCCGCTGGTCACCGGCACGGTCATCGCCATGATCGGACTCTCGCTGATCGGCGCCGACATCGGCCTGATCGCGGGCAACAAGTTCAGCAACTTCGTCGCCGCCGTCCCCGTCACGACCACAGTGAACGGGAAAACTTACGCCGAGTACAGCACCGCGACCGGCTCGGTGGTCACGACCATGAACATCGACTCGGGCCAGATCTCGCACATCCTGCTGGCCGCCGCCGTCATCGGAATGATCATCCTCATCACCCGGCTGTTCTCCGGGTTCATCGGCCAGACCGCCGTGCTGATCTCGATCATTATCGGCTGCTTCATCGCCTGGCCGATGGGCCTAATGAAGTTCACCGGCGTCGGATCCTCGAAATGGTTCGGCATCTCCCCGCCGTTCCACTTCGGCCATCCTAAGTTCGAGGCCGCCGCCATCATCTCCATGTGCATCGTGGTGCTGGTGACCTACACCGAGTCGACCGCGGACATGCTGGCCGTTTCCGAGATGGTGGACAGGAAGCTGTCGCCCAGCGATCTAGCCCGCGGGCTGGCCACCGACGGCCTGTCCGCCCTGCTGGCCGGCTTCATGAACTCCTTCCCCGACACCGCCTACGCCGAGAACGTCGGCCTCATCGCGATGACCCGGGTGCGCAGTCGCTGGGTCGTCACCGTCTGCGGCGCGGCCCTGATCATTCTCGGCCTGGTCCCGAAGGTAGGCGCGGTAGTCGCCGACCTGCCCTCCCCGGTCATCGGCGGCGCGGCCACGGTCATGTTCGCGCTGGTGACCGCGATCGGCATCAAGACGCTGAACAAGACGTCCTTCGACGGCAATCACAACCTGCTGATCGTCGCGGTGGCGCTGTCCTTCGGGCTGATCCCGGTCATCCAGCCCAGCTTCTACATGCACTTCCCGCAGAACTTCCAGGTCATCTTCGGCTCCAGCATCACCTCGACGGTAATCGTGGTTTTCGTGCTCAACCTGGTGTTCAATCACTGGCACCTGTTCCCGCGCGAGCGCGCCGGTGCGGTGGAAACCGCCCTGGAGCACGGCGCGGTCGCCCCGCCAGACGAGTTGGCCGCCCTCCAAGACGAACACTGACTCTGGCCGCACGCCCCGGCGTGAACGCGGCCGGTTCAGACCGGTGAGGTCTGGGGCTGATCGGCGGGTTCGCGCAGCAGGGGCAAGATGATGGCGAACCGGGTCATCCCCGGTCTGCTGGTCACCGAGATGCAGCCTTCGTGCGCGGCCACGACGGCGTCCACGATGGCCAGGCCGAGGCCGGTGCTCTTGCCGGCGGCGCTCGCGTCGCGCGCGCGCGAGGTGTCGGCCCGGGTGAAGCGCTCAAACAGCTCAGGAAGCAGTTCGGGCGGGATGCCGGGACCGTCGTCGGTAATGCTCAGCTCGACCCGCGGGCCCTCCGGCAGGACGCCGCGCTGGACCGAAGCTGCCTCCCGCGTACTCCCGGGTAGCGCCGGATCGGTGCTGAGGGCGACGCTGACGGTGGAGCCCGGCGGGGTGTGCTTGCCCGCATTGCTGAGCAGGTTGGCCAGGACCTGATGCAGCCGGTGCTCGTCGCCGGTCACCAGGATCGGCTCGTCCGGAAGGTCCAGGCGCCAGCGATGATCGCTGCGTGCCACCCGAGCGTCGCTCGTTGTCTCGATGGCCAGCCGGGACAGGTCGACGGGCTCGCGCTCCAGCGGGCGCCCGGCGTCCAGCCGCGCCAGCAGCAGCAAGTCATCCACCAGCACGCCCATCCGCACTGACTCGGACTGCACCCTCCTCAGCGCGTGCGTCACCTCCTCGGGCACGGGTCCCGGGTGGCGCAGCGCCAACTCGGCGTAGCCGCGGATCGCGGACAGCGGGGTGCGCAGCTCGTGGCTCGCGTCGGCCGCGAACCGGCGCAGCCGGGCCTCGCTCGCGGCCCGCCGGCCGAGCGCCCTCTCGACGTGGAACAGCATCCGGTTGAACGCGGCACCGACCCGCCCCACCTCGGTCCGCGGGTCGCTGTCGGGTACCCCGGCAGGCAGCGTAACCTCGCCGGCATCTAGCGGCAGCTCGGTAACCCGGGTCGCGGTGGCGGCGACCCGGCGCAGCGGCCGAAGCGAAAGCTCCACGAGCGCGGCGCCCAAGATGACGGCCAGCAGGAGGACGCCCGCGAACACTATGTGCTCGGTGTCCTCGACGCGGGAAAGGGTGCCGTCGATCATGCTCAGCGGCAGCCCGGTGACGAGGTCGGTGCCTTGTTCGGGGCCGGGGATCTTGGTGAGCAGGTACTGACCGCCGAGGGATGTCAGCATGACTTCGTGGGGCGGCGCGGGCGGGGTCGTCGGCGCGGAGCCGTCCGGCCCAGATGGGTTAGACGAATCAGGCGGGTTCTGGTTAGTGGCCACCTTCAGGGCCGCGAGCGTGGCCGTGTCCGAAGCGGAAAGCGGGCATGCCTCCTTCACGGTGCCCTTGTATTGGACCGATTTCCCCTTCAGCAGCACCTCGAACGTGCCGGGTGCCTGCCCTTGGCCGCTGCACTGGAGGTAACCATTCGGATTAGCCTGGTAGGCGTCGGCCTGGCCGGAATCGTCGGAGTCGTTCTGGCCGGAATTGTCGTGGTCGTTGTCCCCATCCTGGGACTGAACGCAGGTGAACCAGGTCTGAGTCGCGGCCTGCAGTTGCTGGTTGAGCGAGGACATCAGCGAATTACTGAGTGAGTTCGCGGTGACCACGCTGACGGTCGCGCCGGCCAGCCCGAACAGCACGACGAGCCCGATGATGAGCTTGCCGCTGATCGTGCGCCAGGACAGCAGGCCGGCCAGCCGCGCCCGACGCGGCCGCTGCGGCTGCGATGCGGACATTAGCCAGCTGGTTTCAGCACGTAGCCGACGCCGCGGACGGTATGGATGAGCGGCACCCGGCCCGCGTCGATCTTCTTGCGCAGGTAGCTGATGTACAGCTCGACGACATGCGCCTGGCCGCCGAAGTCATAGTTCCACACCCGGTCCAGGATCTGCGCCTTGGACAGCACCCGCCTCGGATTGCGCATGAGGAACCTGAGCAGCTCGAATTCGGTCGCGGTCAGGTCGATCAGCTCACCGTCCCTGCGGACCTCACGCGCGTCCTCGTCCATGGTCAGGTCGCCGACGGCCAGCGATCCCTCGGTGTGCGCGCGGGTCAGGTTGGCCCGGCGCAGCAGCCCGCGCAGCCTGGCCAGGACCTCCTCCAGGCTGAACGGCTTGGTCACGTAGTCATCGCCCCCGGCGGTGATGCCCGCCACCCGGTCCTCCACCGCGTCCCGTGCGGTCAGGAAGAGCACGCACACCTGCGGTATCTCGCCCCTGAGCCGGCGCATGACCTCGATGCCGGACAAATCGGGGAGCATGATGTCGAGCACCACGGCATCGGGGCGGAACTCACGTGCGGTCCGCACCGCGTCCGCGCCGGTACCCGCGGTGCGGACGTTCCAGCCTTCGTAGCGCAGCACGCTCGCCAGCAGTTCGGCCAGGCTGGGCTCGTCGTCGACGACGAGCACGCGAACCGGCGTGCCATCGGCCCGCTGAATGCCGGCGTTACGGGCGCTGGCCGCCGGGGCGCTGGCTACGCCGCCGGCCGCACCGCCCAGCATGCCGTTCGCCGTGTCGCCGGCCGGTGCCGCGGCCGGGCTGTTGTTCTCCATAGTCCTCAGGCTCGTTCGTTGTCGTCTCCAGGCCCAGGTGGACCCGTAAAACCCGTCATACCCCTCGATCAGAGGCAATCTGCCCAGCTGGCAGGAAGCCATGCGAACCTCATGATCGAATCTGTGCTTAGTATGCCCACGCCGAGAAGATTCTCCGCCTAAGTTCTCAGCACATGCCATCAACGTGTCCTGCTCGTCAGGATTTGCTATGAATAAGCTCTGAAGCAGGCGGGAAAGCTTGGACGCCGACGATGACGGTTTCGCTCCGGCCTTACGCAGCGCCTGGCCGGCGCCGGCGAGCAGGCCGTCCGCTTCGGGAGCCGCGGAAATGACCTCGACTTCGATCTCACGCCACGTGACGGGCCCTTCGTCAGGTTCGCCGAACCGGGTGGCCGTCACCCGGTCATCGGCGATCTCCAGGATCGCCTCGCCGGTGGGTCCCGGCACTGTCACCACGGTCCGTTCCGTATCCAGAATGGCGATGGGACGTAGGCGCTGGCCCGCGGTGATGTCCTCGACCTGGGCAGTCAGCCGCGCCGGGATCGACCAGGTGCCGCCCTCATCAAGCGGCGCGTGCAGTTCCTGCCTGGTGTCCTTGCGGACCGGCAGCTTGAGATGCCAGCCCTCGTCGGTGCCCCCGACGCGGCGGCGCAGCGTGATCCGGTTGCGGTGCAGGTCGAGGTTCTCGGTGTCAAAGTAGGTGGCGCTGAGGTAGTAGCGTTTCGGCTCCGCCCGTCGGCCGGCTGGCCCGCTCAGGCCGCCGAAGTCGGGCAGGGCAAAGCCCGCCTCCGCGTCGTATTTCTGCTCGGTTTCCAGGTGGTCGCCATGGACGTTTGTCACGCCTCTAAGGCTACGTGTGGTACACGACGAACCTCGTGCTGGGCCGCTCAATCAGCAGCCCGCCGCGGACCGGACCTGGCTCGGCCGCTGATGACCGCGGGTAGGCGTCGACGTACAGTCCGGCCGTGCCGGGCTGGCCCGCCTGATCCCAGGCCTGGACATGCGCCGCGAGCCTGGCCGCAAGCGCCGACGCGTGCGGGCCGAACCCGGCCACCGCCAGCGCGAGCAGCCTAGGCGCCGACCCAACCCCTCCGGCCTCGGTTTCCTGTGACGACAACGGGGTGCCGGTGAGCAGCGCGATGCCACCGGAATCCACGATTCCGGCGGTGGCCCGCATGCCGCGGGTGCGGACCGGCGCCCGCGCGAGCCGGGAGGCCCCTGGCCCGGACACCCGGCGAGCCCGCCCGCCCACAGGTCGCTCTTCTGCCACCGTGCACGACCGGGGGTCCCCGGCCGCCAGCCAAAGGCCAAGGCCCCAGACGACCTGTACGGACCCGGCGCTGACCCCGGTCGCAAGCTCCACCGGCGGGCCGCCGAGGTAGCCCGCGACCGCCTCGGCGTCGATTTCCTTCCCGTCGGCCAGCATGAGCCCGTCGGGGAGCATGACCGAGAGCCCGGGTGCCAGCAGGACGGTGCGCTCGGGCCCGGCGAGCGGCCCGCGTATCCGCATGAACCCGCAGGGTGTCAGCGACACGCTACGCCAGTGCCCGCCGGCCGTTTGCCGCGGGCCCGCGGGATCCGCGTGCTCGAAAGCCACCGCGAGCTGGGTCCCTCGGACGTCAAGTGGCACCACGATCCGGCCACCGGGACTCATCTGGTCCAGCCACGGCGGTGCGAGGTCGCTGACGCCTACGGTGGCGATCACGCGGTCATACGGCGCGGACGCCGGGTAGCCGGCCGCGCCGTCCGCCGCCACGACGGTCACGTCCGGGTATCCGGCGCTGGCCAGATGGCCGCGGGCCTGGGCGGCCACCTCGGAGTCGATGTCGACGCTGACCACGGTGCCGGCGTCGGCCACGATGTGCCTCATCAGCGCGGCGTTGTAGCCGGTCCCTGCGCCGATCTCGAGCACCCGCAGGCCGGGGGCCAGGTCCAGCTGGTCCAGCATGATCGCCATGATGGCGGGCTGGGAAGAGGAGCTGATCGGCTGCCCGTCGGCATCGCGCTTGGTCACGATGGCTTCGTCGCGGTATGCCGACTCCGGCGACAGGCCGGGCAGGAACAGGTGCCGCGGCACGTCCCGCAACGCCGCGGCCACGCGGGTACTGCTGATCCGGTTGGCGGTGATCACCCGCGCGGCGAGGAGCTCCCGCATCCGCGCTGGCGAGCTCTCATCACTCACGACTACACCTGCCAGGTCCCTGGATTCCTGGCCGGCCGGAACCACAGCCGCAGCGCGGCGACGGCGAGGGCGGCGAGGGCAATCAGGCCGGCCAGGACGAAGATGTTCCCGGCGAGGAGCTGGAGGCCATGCCAGTGGAATTCGTGATACCAGGGCTTGTCGCCCGTCGCGAAATAGGTAGCCGGGCCGTACCAGAACAGGCCGGCCGGGGTGAGCCCGGCCGAAGCGTCCCAGAACTGCGGCCACGCGCCGAACACCACGAGCAGCCCGCCCGCGGCGGCCCACCACGCTGCCCGGACCGGGCCTTTCGCCCGGGCACCCAGATGAGCCAGCAGCCCGATGCCCAGCGCCACCCAGACCCAGTGATGATCCCAGCTCAGCGGGGAGACCAGCAGGCCGGTCAGCGCGCAGGCCAGCATCGCGGGCACCGGGTGGCCGACGCGGTACAGGACGGCGGCGGTGATCAGGCCGACGATCACGACCAGCACGGCCGCCCCGATCCAGCCAGTGGTGCCGGCCGTTACGCTGCCTGCCAGCCGGGTCAGGACCCCCCGCAGCGACTGGTTGCCCCTGGTGCCAAGGAACACGATCCGGTTCGCATTGAGGAATAGCCTGTCGGCCCAGTAATCGCCGGAATCCCGGGGCGCAATCGCGTAGCCGAGCGCCACCGTCGCCGCGAACACCGCCGTGGCCGTGGCGGCCTGCCGGAACTTGCGGACGAGCAGCAGGTAGGGAATGAAGATCAGCGGGGTCAGCTTCACCCCGGCCGCGATCCCGATCCCGATGCCGTGCCACCAGCGCGTGCCAGCGCCCGGAACAAGCGCCGCGCCGATCAGCAGGTCGGCGCTGATGAGCGCCATCAGCAGCAGGTTAACCTGGCCCAGGCTCAGCGTCTGCTGCACCGGCTCGGTGAGCAGGGCCAGCGCGGATACGCCGAACGTCGCGCCAAGCCTGACGCCGCGCCGGTCGCGGTAGCCCAGGGCGCCGAACGTCAGCCAGGCCGACAAGCCCAGAGCGCCCAGGCTGGCCAGCGTCATCGCCCAGCGCAGCACCGTCCATGGCAGCACGGAGGCCACGGCGAAGACCACCGCGGCGAACGGCGGATAGGTGAACTGGACGCCGCTGAGGCCGGCCCAGTCGTACAGCGGGGATGCCCGGTGACCGTCGTAGGCGGGGGCGATGTGCCTGATGATCAGCCCGCCGTCGCGGTACACCACCAGGTCACGCATGGCGGTCAGGTAGGACAGGTGATCGGCCAGGTCCGCCGCGACCAGGGCCAGCACCGCCACCAGCAGCAAGGCTCCGGCGGGCAGCAGCCACCGGGTCCCATCTCGTGGGGGCCCGGTGGCTGCTGTCGTCTCAACCGCCGCCGGCTCTGCCCGCACCGCGAACGTCCCTTCGTCAGGCACCGTCATCATCGGCTGGCACGAACTGTGTCGTGCCGATGATAGTGCCTCAGGTGCGGATCAGGCCTGGGGAGGCTTACCCGATGCTCTGCGTGTCCTCGGTCTTGGAGGTAGGGGTGAAGGTGGTGTTGGCGGGGGTCCTGGTCGGCAGCGTCTGGGTCTCCTCGTTATCGACCGTGTCCGCCGGGACCGTCTCGGTGACCGGTTCGACGGTCCTGATTCCGGCCGGCACCGAGGCGATCCGGCCGAAGGCCGTGGCCGCGATGAACACGACGACGACACCGAGGGCGGAGAAGAAACCCAGCTGCTCCATGATCCGCATGTACACGGTGCTGGCGGCAGCCGAGCCGCCCAGCGTGACGTGGTTGTTCCACAGCGGGCTGAGCGTGGTGCCGAGGGTGAACCAGGCTCCGGCCGCCGCCGCCAGCAGCGCGCCGAACAGTGCGGTGTGCCTGCGGGCGGCGATCATGAGCAAGAAGCCGCCGAGGAAGACCGCCGCGCCTGGCAGGATCTCCAGCCACAGCCGGGCCGTGTTATAGGTCCAGGCTTTGTCCGGCGTGTAGGCGTAGTGAAAATAGGGTCCGACGAAGGGGATGAGTGCGCCCCACAGTCCGAGCAGGATCAGCAGGAACCCGCTGAATGCCCCTCGACTGCGCCGCATCTGCAGCATCCCAGCCATGCGTATCACATCCCGGATGAGTCAACGATTTTTGGTTGTGCGGGCCTAACTACTCCAGCCCTTACCCGAAGCAGGACGCTGTATTCCGCGCCCGCGCGAGTATCGTTCGCGACGTGGATACCAGGCGCCTCGTGCCGCGAACCGACCGGCTGCTGGCCGATCCCCGGCTGGCGGCGGCGGAGCGCCGGCTGGGCCGGGCGCTGGTCAAGGCGGCGGTCGGCCGTGCGCAGCAGCGGGCCAGAGACGGGCAGATCACGCCGGAGCAGGTCGCGGACGCGGCGGTCGCCGAGCTGCCCGCCCGCGCCGCCGGGCTGACCCCGGTGATCAACGCGACCGGCGTGATCGTGCACACCAACCTGGGCCGGGCCCCGCTATCCGCGGCGGCCGCGGACGCGATCGCCGCGGCCTCGGGCTCCTGCGACGTCGAGTTCGACCTGGTCTCGGGCGTGCGGGCCCGCCGCGGCGGCGGCGCGCTTGACGCCCTGGCCCGCGCCGTTCCCGACGCCGAGGCGGTGGCCGTGGTCAACAACAACGCCGCCGCCCTGGTCCTCGCGGCGACGGCCCTGGCCCGCCCGCAAGCCGCCGAGATCGTGGTGAGCCGAGGGGAGCTCATCGAGATCGGCGACCGCTTCCGCCTGCCCGACCTGCTGGCCAGCACCGGCGCGCGGCTGCGCGAGGTGGGCACGACCAACCGCACGGCCGCCGCGGATTATGCCGACGCGACCGGGCCGCGGACCGCGTTCATCCTCAAGGTGCACCCGTCCAACTTCCGCATTGAGGGCTTCACCGCCGCCGTGACCGTGGCCGAGCTGGCCGGGCTAGGGGAGACCCATGGCGTTCCCGTGGTGTTCGACATCGGCTCCGGGCTGCTCGCGCCGCATCCCCAGCTGCCCGGCGAGCCGAGCGCCGCGACCGCCCTGCGTGACGGCGCGGCCCTGGTCACCGCGAGCGGCGACAAGCTGCTCGGCGGCCCGCAGGCCGGACTGCTGCTCGGCCGGGCCGACCTGATGCGCCGCCTGACCCGGCACCCCCTGGCCCGCGCTCTCCGGGTGGACAAGCTGACCCTCGCCGCCCTGGAGGCCACTCTCGCCGGACCGGTACCGCCGGTGGCCCAGGCGCTGGCCGCCGACCCCGCATCCCTTTTTCAACGGGCCGAACGGGCCGTGGTGCTTCTGCACGCCACTGGCCTGCACGCCACTGGCCTGCACGCCACTGGCCTGCACGCCACTGGCCTGGACGCCACTGGCCTGGACGACACGGGCCTGGACGCACGCGTGGTGGCATGCCAGGCCGTCGTCGGCGGCGGCGGGGCGCCCGGGGTACTGCTGCCGAGCGCGGCGGTCAGCCTGCCCGAATCCCTGGCCGTCCCGCTGCGATGCGGCCCGCATGTCTCCCGCGGTGAGTTCCCCGCCGTGGTGGGCCGGCTGGAAGACGGCAGGCTGCTGCTCGACCTGCGCTCGGTGTCGCCGGACGATGATCGTGCCCTGGTCGGCGCCATCCGCGCCGCCGCGAACCCTGACCCTCAGTAGTCGCCGGCATGCAGGTTATCGCCACCGCGGGGCATGTGGACCACGGCAAGTCAGCGCTGGTGCGGGCGCTCACCGGGATGGAGCCCGACCGGTGGGCCGAAGAGAGACGCCGGGGGCTGACGATCGACCTGGGGTTCGCCTGGATGACGTTGCCCGGCGGCGAGCGCCTGGCCTTCGTCGATGTGCCCGGCCACGAGCGATTCGTGCCGAACATGCTGGCCGGCGTCGGTCCGGTGCCCGCTGTGCTGTTCGTGGTGGCGGCCGACGGCGGCTGGATGCCCCAGTCCGCCGAGCATCTGGCCGCCATCGACGCGGTCGGCATCCGGCATGGCCTGCTTGCGGTCACCCGAGCCGACCTGGCTGATCCCGGCCCGGCGATGCGGCAGGCGCTCGGTCACCTGGCCAGATCCGGCCTGGGCCAGGCGGAAGCCGTGGCGGTCAGCGCCGTGACCGGCGAGGGCTTGCCCGAACTGCGGGCGGCGCTGGTGCGGCTGGTGGCATCGCTGCCCGTCCCCGGCGCCAGGGACCCGGTCCGGCTGTGGGTCGACCGGTCGTTCAGCATCCGGGGGAGCGGAACCGTCGTCACTGGCACACTGCCGGCCGGGACCATCGCGACCGGCCAGGAGCTCCTGCTCACCCCGTCCATGCGGCCCGCCAGGATACGCGGCCTGGAGATGCTGAACGAGCGCGCCGCCTCGGTCACCGGCGTCGCGCGAGTCGCCCTTAACCTCCGGGGTATCCCGGCGGATGTTCCGGCCCGGGGAATGGCCCTGGTCGATGCGGGCCGTTGGACCATAACCAAGCTGATTGACGTCAGGCTTTCGCTGGGGTCGTGGTCCCCGTCGCCCGGGGCGGCGCGCTTGCCGCAGGAAACGACCCTGCACATCGGCTCCGCCCGCACACTGGCCCGAGTCCGGCCCCTCGGACCGCCGGGACCGCCGGGACCGCCGGGACCGCCGGGACCGCCGGGACCGGCCGGACCGCCGGGATCCGCCGCGACCGCCATAGCGCGCCTGACGCTCCGGGACGCACTGCCGCTGCACGTCGGCGACCGCGTCCTGCTCCGCGACCCGGGCCGTGCGGACGCCAGGATCCTGGGGGCGACGGTACTCGACGTCGCACCGCCCGCGGTCGCCAGGAGAGGGGCCGCTGCTGCGGCCGGCCGCGAGCTTGCCGCCTGGTCAGACCATCCGTCGGCGGCCGACCTGCTGCGACGCCACGGTCTGCTGCGGGCCGGCGCGCTGGCCGCGATGGGCGTGACCGGAGGTCCGGCCCCCGTGTCCGGCGATTGGCTCGCCGATCCGGCCCGCTGGGCTGACCTGCGGCGCCGGCTCGCCGAAGCGGTCGCCGCCCACGCCAGAAGTTACCCGCTGGCGATCGGCATGTCACCCGAGGCCGCACGCGCCGCCCTCGGCCTGCCGGACCGTACGCTGCTCGAGGCGCTGGCCCGTCCTCTCCGCGACCTGCCCGCCGACCCGGGTGCGCCGGCCGAGGTGCAACTGACCGGAGGCTATCTGAGGCTAGTGCCGCAGGAGTCACCGGAACGTCAGGGGCCGCGCACGCTCACCGAACCTGCCTCGTCGCTGCCGCCGCGCGTGGTCTCGGGGATATGCGCCGTCCTGACGGATCTGGCCAGGGCGCCGTTCATGGCGCCCGAGGCGGGACGGCTGGAAGACCTCGGCCTCGACCAGCGGGCTCTCGCGGCCGCCGCGCGAGCGGGCTTGCTACTCCGGGTAAGCGAGCAAATCGTGCTGGCGCCCGGCGCGGAAGCCGAGGCGGCGCACGTCCTCGCCCGATTGCCCCAGCCATTTACCACCGCCGAAGCGCGGCAGGCGCTGGGAACAACCCGCAGGGTCGCGATCCCGTTGCTGGAATACCTGGACCGGGCCGGGATCACCCAGCGGCTTCCCGACGACCGCCGGCGTGTGCGCTGAAACGCCGCCACTCCCCGAAGGATTCAGAACGTGTCAGAGGGTAGAGGTACCGGGACTTCATATGGTGCCGGGTCGGGCGCAAGCCCACCCAAAGAGGCTGATTGGCGCCTTATCCCCAGTAGCGTGTCGTGATGAGTATTGAAGGAGGCCCCGCGGTGCCGGTCAGCGCGTACACGCAGGTTACTGAGCTATCGACAGACGCTCATGCCTGTCTGACGTTCGGTGAGCAGGAAGACCTGCTCGACCTGACGGCGGCGTTTGTCCGCGACGGGCTGGCCAGCGGTTTCCGGGTGGTGGTATTGAGTGATTCGCCGCAGCTGGCCACGGCCAAGCTAGGCTGGCGCGAGATTGCTGCCGAGACGGCCGTCGCGGCCGGGCAGATGGTGATGGCGGCGAGCCAGGATGGCCTGGTCGGGCCGCAAGGCTTCTCGGCCGAGCAGGCCATGGATTGGCTGCGCGATCAGCTCGCGGACTCGCGGCGGCAGGGGTACGCAGGGATCCGGGTCGCCCTGGACATGAGCTGGGCGTTGCGGCCGATGACCGGGATCGAGGAGCTGCCAGTGCTTGAGGAGGAGATCGCCGGCGTCGTCAGCGGCGCGGGCATGTCAGTGTTGTGCGGCTATGACAGGGAGCGATTCGACCCGGTTACCCTGGCCCTGATTGCACGGTTCCACTCCCATGCGGTGGCGGCAGCCACTTACTATGATGATCCGGTTTTGCGCATTTGCCGCCAGTACGTTCCCCCGGGGATCCGGCTGGCGGGCGAGATGGATTTCCTGGCCTCCGAAGCGCTTGCGCTTGCGCTTGGGGAGGCGATCCGCATCGATGGGGACATCACCATCAATATGGCCAATCTGAGTTTCATCGACGCCTCAAGTATCCGGATGATCATGGAGGCCGCCGCAAGCCTTGATCCGTCCCGCACCGTGGTCCTGCGTTGCCGTCCGGCGATCAAAGCGAGGTTTGCGCAACTCGGTGCGGATCGCCTGCCGAAGGTCAGCCTGGTTGGCGTCGATGAACGGTAATGATCGCCAATCGGATCCGGCCAGCCCTGGTGATAGCGCGGTCCTGGCGGATGCCGAAGCTGACATTGGGGACGGCGAGGCGCGCCTGGACCTGGATCAAGCCTTCGACTCAGGCACGCTGTATGCATTGCGGGCAGCGGTGCAGGCGCACGCCATCCAGGCGGGCCTGCCCGAGAACCGCACCGATGACCTGGTGATCGCGGTTCATGAACTGGCCGCCAACGCCGTCAGGCACGGTGCGGGCGCGGGACGGCTGCGGATGTGGGAACGCGACGGGGCGCTGCACTGCGAGGTGAGTGACAGCGGCTCACCGGCCTCAGGCATCCAAGCCGGGCCGGGCGGGAACATGACCGAACGCTGGCCTTTCCTGCAGGGCCATGGCCTGTGGCTGGTGCGCCTGGTGGCCGACCAGATAAGCGTGTTTTCCGGTCCCGGCGATACCCGCGCTACGGTCGTTTTCTTCCTCTCCGGCCAGGATCCTTCCGTCTCCGCCCCTGACTGAAGCACAGCGCGAATGGCTCAGCCGGCGCCCCCGCGCACGGACGCGGGCCGTGCGCCCGCCACGCTCAGAGGCTACGGAACTCCGGAGAGCGGCGGAGAGCGTCGGCGACGCGGCGAGCGGTACTGAGCGTGTTGGCGATGCGGAGAACGAGCAGGCCGCCTCCGCTGACGCGGAAGACGGACGCGCCGGGCCGTTCGGTGATCGAGATCTGCGCGGACATCAAGCTGTTTTTCCGCACCGTGACCCGGTGGTCGCCGTTGCTCTCTACCTGGTAGCCGGGTCCAAGCCGACGGCTGAGGACCGTGACAACCTCGCCGGGCGTGACGTTCTTGCGCGGTACCTTCACTTTCGGCATGGCCACACCTTCACTTTCGGCATGGCCACCAGGCTAGCCCTCAGGCGGCGGCCGGCTGATCCGTGCCGCAGTACTTGCACTTGAAGGCGGCGGCAGGGAGGTCGCTGGACAGGCAGGCCGGGCAGGTCTTGACGGGCGGCGGGTCGCCAAACACGACCTGGCCGCGCCGCGCCTGGACGTGCTTGTAGGGCGTGACGATGAGGAAGTACACCACGGCGATAAAGATGACGAAGGAGATGACCGCGGAAATGAACAAGCCGAAATCCACGACCGTCTTAGGATCGCCAGAGCGGATTTGCACGCTCAGCCCGGCCTTGCCACCCTTAAAGCTCTGAACGAGCGGGTTGATGATGTCGCTCGAGAACGCGGTAATCAGGCCGCTGAATGCGAGGGCTACAACCAGCCCCACGGCGACGACGATCACGTCACCACGCATAAGAAAGTTCTTGAAACCCCTCATGTTCCCGCTCCGATCTCTTGCCTTGTGTCCCCGGGTCACCGCGTTCGGGCGCCGCAGTCTCGCGGCCGCTCCTGGCTGGGACCCCGTTAAGCTCTGTGGCTGATGTTGCCTTAAATGACAGGGCTTACGATTCCTGTTCGTCCGCCGCGGCGCAACCGCGGGGTTCGGCTCCGG
>Ga0302181_10000915_pt1 | contig 22851 bp, 20 predicted proteins | sample I_Palsa_E3_3_FD_198786 | JGI IMG/M metagenome (GOLD analysis project Ga0302181, IMG submission 198786) | Peat permafrost microbial communities from Stordalen Mire near Abisko, Sweden - I_Palsa_E3_3 | ecosystem: Environmental > Terrestrial > Soil > Palsa > Peat permafrost | place: Sweden...
AGCTCCCTCGCCGACCTCTGACCACGATCACTTGGTACCGAAAAGTGCCGGAAAACGTCACGAAACGGGACCAAGTCGCGTGATCGCCCTGATCCGGCGGCGGCCGAGCCCGCCGATCCGGCGGCGGCCGAGCCCGCCGATCCGGCGGCGCGACGCCCAGCGCGGTCCCCCTACGGCGTGAACTTGACGGTGATCACGTCGCCGTCCTGGACGACGTAATCGCGGCCCTCGAGCCGCAGCGCGGCGTGCTCGCGAGCGCCGGCGTAGCCACCGTAGGTGACGAGCTTGTCCCAGCAGACGACCTCGGCCCGGACGAACCCTCGCTGGATGTCCGAGTGGATCTGACCAGCCGCGTACCACACCGACAGGCCGCCGCGCAGATGCCAGGACTGCGCCGGCTTGTCCTCGCCGGCGGTGAAGAAGGCGATCAGGCCGAGCAGCGAGAACGCTCCGCGCACGACCGCCTCGAGCCCGGACTCGCTCAGCCCGAGGTCGGCGCGCATCGCCGCGGCCTCATCGGGATCGAGTTCGGCCAGTTCGGCCTCGAGCCGAGCGGAGATCGCCACGGCCGCGGCGCCGATCGCCTCTGCGTGTGCGGCGACTTCGGGCGGAACCGCCACCTCGCCCTCCGAGACGTTGGCGACGAACAGCACCGGCTTGGCGGTCAGCGAGCCGAGCAGCACCTGCGCGTCGGGCGCGTCCTCGGGTGGCGGGACCGTCCGCGCCGGCCGCCCGGCCTGCAGCGCCTCGATCAGCGACTTCAGCCAGACCGCCTCCGCGACCGCCCGGCGGTCACCGCTCTTGGCGTTCCGCGCGACCCGGTCGTAACGGCGCTCGGCCTGCTCGAGGTCGGCGTAGATCAGCTCGGCCTCGATCGTCTCGATGTCCGCAAGCGGGTCGACCCGCCCATCCGGGTGCACGACCGACTCGTCGTCGTGGACCCGGACGACGTGCACGAGCGCATCGGTCTCGCGGATGTTGGCCAGGAACTGGTTACCGAGTCCCTCGCCGCGATGGGCGCCCGCAACGAGACCAGCGATGTCGTGGAAGGCGATCGTGTCGGGCACGATCTTCGAGGCCCTGATCGTCTCGGCGACCTGCTCCAACCGCTCGTCGCGCACTGGCACGACGGCGATGTTCGGCTCGATCGTCGTGAACGGGTAGTTGGCCGCCTCGGCGGCGACTCCGGTCAGGGCCGAGAACAGTGACGACTTCCCGGCGTTCGGCATCCCGACGATTCCGACCTTCACTGCGGCCAGGTCCTTGCCACAATCGTTCCGAGCACCGCTCCCGCGAGCACGTCGGACGGATAGTGGACGCCGAGATACGGTCTGGTGACGCCGACCACGACCGCGGTTCCATACAGCAGCGCCGGGCAGGCCATCCGCCGGTAGGCGGCCGCCGCGGCGAACGACGTGGTCGCGTGGGCGCTTGGAAACGAGAGTCTCGAGACGGTCGGTGCGAGCGCCGGCAGGTCGGCCAGCTCTGGCCGCTGCCGCCGGACGGCGAGCTTGACCAGGTAGTTGACCCCGTACGACGCGAGGACCACGCGGACGCCCCGTCGCCATGCCCGCCGCCGTTCGGAGCCGCTCGCCAGCAGCGAGCCCGCGACGCCCAGGGCGAGCCAGCCGGCGGCGTGCTCGCCGGCCCGCGAGAGGAGCGCGGCCCCCGCCTCGAGCCGCGGGTCGTGCCCGCGCGTGCGCATCGCGATCAGCAGCGCTCGGTCGGCGTCGGCGAGGTTCACGGCGCCGGACTCTACGCGACCTAGCTGCCCGTCATGATCCGGACCACCAAGGCCGCGCAACACGGTTGTTGCGTACAAAGTACGGTCGGAAGACGGCGGTTTCTACCGTGGCGGTGGTGACCCGCCACCGCGATCATGTCTCGCCGCGCCCTCGCCGGGGGCTGCACACAGCGCCTGCGACGGAATTGACCATCCCGCACGCTCAGGGTTCAGCTCGGCCTCTGTCAGCACGAAGGGGCCGAGCTAATTCCGTCCCGTCGCCTTAGCGGCCCCGATCAACCACTGGGGGTCCCTACGACCCGTTAGAACCCGACGCGGTGGTCCTCGTGGTCGATCAGCACGTAGTCGACCCTCGCCAGGTCGAGCACCACGATGCCATCCTCGGCCACCAACTCGTGCCAGCCGCCAGCGGGGAGGGACTGGCGCAGCTTGGCGAGGCTTGCCTCGTTCACGCGCGCGGCGAGCACCTGCCCGCCGTGGAAGCCGATGCTGATCTTCTGAGGCTTATCACTCGTGCTCATCTCACGCTCCTAATGGGGTTCGGCCGGCTGGACGATCTCGGTCAGGACGCCGCCCGCGGATGCTGGGTGGACGAACGCCACGCGCGAGTTGCGGATGCCGGTCCGCGGGCGCTCGTCGATCAGGCGCACGCCGGCCCCCGCGAGCGCGCTGAGCGCCGCGTCGATGTCGGCGACCCGGTAGGCGACGTGATGCAGCCCGCCGCCGCGGCGCTCCAGGAACCGCGCGACGCCCGTCTCCGGGCCGAGCGGCGCGATCAGCTCGACGTGGGCCGGCACACCTGTGTGCCGGCACCCATCGCCGACGTCGAGCAGCGCCGCGTCGACGCCCTGGTCGGACACCGTCTCGCGGTGCACCAGCTCCATCCCGAGCACGTCGCGGTAGAACGGCAGGGCGGACTCGATCTCAGGCACGGCGACCCCGACGTGGTCGATCACGGACAGCATCGGGCGGGGAGGATACGCCTCGCGCATGCTCAGTCCACGCGCGTCAGCCGCGGATTCGGCGTGTAGTGGCGCCCGAGCTTGGCGCAGGGGACGCCGTCGACGAGCACCACGTCCGCGGTGAAGTCGTTCTGCCCGCGGATCAGCGAGGAACCGACACCGTAGGCGTCGACGGGCACGCCGGCGGTCTCGAAGCGATCGATCCGCTCGGCCGTGAAGCCACCCGACGCGACGATCTTGACCTCGCCGAAGCCCGCCTCGTCGAGCCCGCGGCGGACCTTCTCGACGAGCCGCGGATTGACCCCGCGTGGATCGAAGTCGCCGAGCTCGTCGATCAGGCACCGGTCGACGAGCGTATCCGAGGTGTCGAGTCGCACTCCCCACAGCAGGGGCCCGAGCTCGCGGGCGACGGCGAGCGACGTCCGGACTGAATCGTTCTCCCAGTCGACCAGCACGGTCACGTTCATCTCCTCGTGAAAGCGCTCGGCATACACGCGCGCCGCGCGCACCGTATCTCCGCCATAGGCCGCGATCAGGCCGTGCGGCACCGTCCCGATCCCGCGCCCGCCCCACCAGGAGGCCTGCGCGTCGGTCGACACGCCGATCGCCCCGGCGACGTGCGCGGCCCAGCCATCGCCGGTCTGCACGAGCCAGTGATCGTGCCGGGCTGGGAAGTAGAAGATCGGCTTGCCGCGGGCGGCGGCGACGACGGCAGCGACGTTGCGCATGATCAGCGAGCGGCGCGCGAGCGAGCCGAGATAGACGGTCTCGAGGTGCGCGAACAGGCCGTAGTCGCCCTCGATCGTCATCACCGTCTCGCGCGGGGAGATGCTGTCGCCCTCGTAGAGCGCGTGCACCGCGAGCGACTCCCATCCCGGGATCCAGTCGCCGTCGGGCCCCGTCCGGCCCGAGCACAGCTTCAAGATCGCGATCGCCTCGTCGACGCCGCCGAGCAGCGAGGTCTCCCTCTGGAAGACCTGCATCAGCGCCCGTGGGTGATGATCCTGCTCCTCGAGCAGTCGCTTGGTCGTCAGGAAGTACGCGTCGGAGTAGTACCCGGCGCGGATCCGCCCGACGGGGAGGCGGAACACCTCGGGATCGAGGCGGGGCTCCGGCATCGAATAAGTCAGCCGAGCAGATCGCGGGCCAGCTCGGCGTAGCAGCCGGTTGCGAGCCCGAGGTCGCGCACGTCGATCCGCTCGTTGGCGCTGTGTACGAGCGGCACCGAGTCGGCCAGCGGCTGGTGGCGCTGCGGGAAGAAGCCGTACGCGATCAGATCGGGGAACACAGCCCGGAACCAGCTCGAGTCGCTGTATCCGGGCAACAGCACGGGCACGGCCCGCGCGCCCGCGTCGGAACGCTCGAGCCACCGCTCGATCGCGTCCATCAGCACGCTGCGGGCCGGCGACACGTAGCCCATCACCTTCTCGGTGAACTCGACCTCCAGGCCATCGGCCGTCTCGCCGAGCACCTCGAGCATCCGCGCCGTCGCGACCTCGTCGCCGAGGCCGGGTGGCACCCGGCAATCGATCTTCAGGTAGGCGCGCGATGGGATCACGTTGATCTTGTCGGAGGCGTGCGCCATCGTCGGCGTCAGCGTCACCCCGAACATCGGCTCGAGCAGCACGTTCAACCCGGGCGCCACGCTGGCGATCGCGCGGATCGCCGCGGACGGGTCGCCGGGGTCGAGCCCGAGTCCCTCCAGCAACAGCCGCGGTCCCTCGGTCAGGTCGTAGCTGGGCTGGCGCTCGGCGAGCCGGGCGAGGACCGGCCACAGCTTCAGCAGCGCGTTGTCGCCGGTCCGCGGCAGCGACGCGTGGCCGGCGGCGCCGTGTGCGGTCAGCTTCATCCGGAAGATCCCCTTCTCGCCGCAGCAGACGCCGTAGTGCCGCACGCCATTCCACTCGAACACGCCCCCGGCGCCCTCGTTGAGCAGCAGATCGCAGCGCACCTTGTCCGGGTGCCGCTCGGTCAGCCAGCGGGCGCCCGCGTCGCCGCCGGTCTCCTCGTCGGAGACGAACACGACCTTGAGCGCGCCGCGCGCGGGCCGCCAGCCCGCGCGCGCCAGCGATGCCGCCGCGACTGCCTCCGCCGCCACCTGCGACTTCATGTCGAGCGCCCCGCGGCCCCAGACGAAGCCGCCTGAGAGCTCACCGCCCCAGGGATCGCGCACCCACTCGGCGGGTGCTGCCAGCACGGTGTCGACATGAGCGAGCCAGACCATCACCGGCCCCGGGGTGCCGCTCGCCAGGGTCGCGATCAGATTCGGCCGCCCGGGATCGGAGGCGAGCGTCTCGGTTTCGAAGCCGGCCTCGCGCAGGTACGCCTCGAGGTACTCCACCGCCGGCGCCTCGTTCCCCGGTGGGTTGACGGTGTTGAAGCGGATCAGGCGCCGCAGCACGTCGGTCGCCTCGTTCTGAAGATCGTCCGTCACTGACCCGCAGCCTAACGACACGCCACGCCGGTACGCTGCACGCCGGTGACGGCGACTTCCCCCGACCACGAAGACGACCTGCGGCTGGCGCTCGAGCTGGCCGACATCGCCGATGGCGTCACGATGCGCCGCTACCGCGCCGCCGACCTGCGGGTCGAGACCAAGCCCGACCTCACGCCCGTGACCGAGTCGGACGAAGCGACCGAGCGGGCACTGCGGGAGCGGCTCCTGCAAGCGCGTCCAGATGACGCGATCGTCGGCGAGGAGTTCGGCGCCGGCGGGCAGTCCGCCAGCGCAGGCCGTCGCTGGATCATCGATCCGATCGACGGGACCAAGAGCTACGTGCGCGGGATGCCGACGTGGTCGACGCTGATCGCGCTCGAGTCGGGGGGCAAGGTCGTCGTCGGCGTCGTCTCGATGCCGGCGTTGCAGCGACGCTGGTGGGCGCTCCGCGGCGGCGGCGCGTTCGCCGGCGGCCGGCCGATCCGGGTCTCGGACGTGGGGGTGCTAGCCGACGCGCAGATGGCGTGGAGCGGGATCGAGGACTGGGCCGCCGTCGGCCGCCTCGAGCGGATCATCGAGCTCGGGCGCGCCTGCTGGCGCACGCGCGGCGTCGGCGACGCCTGGCAGTACATGCTCGTCGCCGAGGGCGTCGCCGAGATCGCGTCCGATCCAGCGGCGCAGGTCTGGGACCTGGCGGCCGTCAAGCTGATCGTCGAGGAGGCCGGCGGCCGCTTCACCGACATGTCGGGCGCCGCGACCCCGGCAGGCGGGAGTGGCCTGGCGACCAACGGGCACCTGCACGAGGCCGCGCTCGCGATCCTCGGAATCTGACCCGGGCGTTTCGCCGAATACCTTCTATGCTTGTACGACATGGTTCGAACGATGCATCGATGAGAAACCTGGCGCATCCGGAGGCCGAGCAGTTGAGCCTCTCCGATGTGCTCCACGCGCTCAGCGATCCGGTCAGGCTCGACATCGTCCGCGCGCTCGGCGTCGCGGGCGAGTTGTCGTGCGGAGCCTTAGCGGCTCCGGTGTCGAAGTCGACCTTGACCCACCACCTGAAGGTGCTGCGCGAGGCGGGGCTGACGTGGACGCGGTGCGAAGGGGTGCAGCGGCTCGTGTCGCTGCGTCGCGACGACCTCGAGGCGCGATTCCCAGGGCTTCTCGGCTGCGTCCTCGACCACCCTTCGGCGGGATCGGTCGCCCAGGTCTCACGGATCTCTCACGTCTGACCGAACAAGGTCGCGGACGGGAACGAAGGAGCGGGCGAATGGCGCCCGGCGATGCTGCAGCGCGATCGTCCAAACGTCGAGTTGTGCTTGACTCGGCGGCGCTTTCGTGCGATAATTCGATCATCTTCAAACAAACGAACTATGGAGCGTTCGACGAACACCCTGACCCCCAAAAGCCGCATTCGCGGTGAACACAACGAAATAGAACCCAAGCAGCGACCCGGCCGTGTGCCGGCTTCGGCGTCCTCTGAGCGCCGCCGACGTCGCGCGAGCGCGAGTGCTGCGAACCACGATTCGCGCTCTCGTCGCGAGGTGCCCGCCGTCGACGGGTCGCTCGAATCGCTCGAGCTGTTCTTCCGCGCCGCCCGCGCGCACTCGCTGCTGACGGCAGCCGAGGAGATCAAGCTGGCGCAGCGGATCGAGCGAGGCGATCTCGAGGCGAAGGAACGGATGATCAACGCCAATCTCCGGCTGGTGGTTGCGCAGGCACGTCGCTACCAGGGACATGGGCTGCCGCTCGAGGACCTCGTCCAGGAGGGCATGCTCGGCTTGATCCGCGCGGTCGAGAAGTTCGACTGGCGCAAGGGCTTCAAGTTCTCGACCTACGGCACGCTGTGGATCCGGCAGGCGATCCAGCGTGGTCTGCAGAACTCGGGACGGACGATCCGGGTGCCTGTGCACGTCGCACAGCGCCAGGTCAAGATCCGCAAGGTCGAGGCCGAGTTGAACCTGAAGCTGGGGCGCGAGCCCACCGATGAGGAGATCGCCGACGTCGTCGATCTGCCGATCGAGCAGGTGACGGAGGTCCGCGAGCTTTCGCGTGGCCTGTCGAGCCTTGATCAGCCGATCGGTGACGACGCCGAGACCTCGCTCGGAGATCTGCTCCCGAGCGACGCGCTCGACCCCTCGGAGGAGGTCGCAGTGGCGATGCGCGACCAGCAGATCGCGTCGGTCGTCTCACGGCTGCCCGATCTCGAGCGCGAGGTGATCGAGCTGCGGTTCGGCCTCACCGGCGAGGAACCGCGGTCGATCCGTCAGACGGGCTCCGACCTTGGCATCAGCGCCGCGCGCGCAGGCGAGCTGGAGGCTCGCGCGCTGTCCCGCCTCGCCGCGCTGCCCGAGCTGGAAGGTCTCCGGAACGCGGCGTAGATTGAGCCGATGGATCGGCTCTTCGGCGACGGAGAAGTAGATACGACCGTGACCCCGGGGGTGCCGCTCGCCAATGCGGCACCCCCGTCGCGCGTCTCGCGCCAATCGCCCCAATCCCCCGAGTCGCCGCTGGCGGCGCGGATGCGGCCGCGCGCGCTGGACGAATTCGTCGGACAGCAGCGCCTGCTCGCGCCGGGCTCGCCGCTGCGACGAGCGATCGAGACCGGCCACCCGCACTCGATGATCCTGCACGGTCCGCCGGGGAGCGGCAAGACCACGCTCGCGCGGATCGTCGCCCACGCGGCGAACGCCGCCTTCGAGGAGGAGAGCGCGGTCCAGGCGGGCCGCGCCGAGGTACGGGCGGTGATCGAGCGGGCGCGGCAGCGTCGCCAGGGCGTCGCCGGCGGGCCGGGGATCGGCACCGTCTTCTTTCTCGACGAGATCCACAGATTCAACAAGGCCCAGCAGGACGCGCTGCTGCCCGCGGTCGAGGAGGGGCTCGTGACGCTGATCGGCGCGACCACCGAGAACCCCTATTTCGAGGTCAACTCGGCCCTGCTGTCTCGGGTGCGGGTGTACGAGCTCGAGCCCCTCGGGGTCGGTGACGTGCGTGTGCTGCTCCAGCGCGCCGTCGACCGCGGCGAGTGCCGCGACTCCGACGGGGTCGATCCGGTCGCGCTCGACTACGCGGCGCAGTGGACGGGCGGTGACGCTCGCGCGGCCCTGAACGCGCTGGAGCTTGCGTGCGAGGCGGCCGGCCCCGGGGTGCGGGTCGACGTCGAGCTGATCCGCGACGCGCTGCAGCGCCGCACGATTCCCTACGACCGCCAGGCCGACAACCACTACGACACGATCTCGGCGTGGATCAAGGCCACCCGGGGCTCGGACCCCGATGCGTCGCTGTACTACCTGGCGGTGATGCTGGAGGGCGGCGAGGACGCGCGCTTCATCGTCAGGCGGATGGTGATCCTCGCCTCCGAGGACATCGGTAACGCCGACCCGCAGGCGCTCGTGGTCGCGACCGCCGCGGCGGCCGCCGTCGAGCACGTCGGCCTTCCGGAGGCGCAATTCGCGCTCGCCCAGGCCGCGATCTACCTGTCGCTCGCCCCCAAGTCGGATCGCGCCAAGCGCGCGATCGGCGCCGCGCGCGAGTTCGTCCGTGAGCACGGCGTCCAGCCCGCGCCGGCGTACCTGCGCTCTCAGACGCGCAGCGACGGCGGCTATGACAGCCCCCACGCCCATCCGGGGCACCTCTCATCGCAGGAGCTGATGCCCCCACATGCGATCGACGAGCGCTTCTACAGGCCCGACGAGGCCGAGGCGCTCCTGCGCGAGCGCCTGGAGGAGATCCGCCGGGCCCGCGGCCGCGGTGAGGTCCAGGCCGATTAGAGTCCGGCAGGTGCCGCGGGCATCGATCGAATCGTTCAACCCGGCGACGGGCGAGCTGCTCGGCAGTGTCCCGGCGATGCCCCCGCCCGAGGTGCAGGGGGTCGTCGACGCGGTCGCCAAGGTGCAGCCGTTCTGGGCGCAGCTGACGCTCGCCGATCGCGCCCGCTATCTCGAGCGTGCCGCTCAGGTCGTGATCGACGACGGCGACGAGATCCGCGACCTGATCGTCCGCGAGCAGGGCAAGCCCCGCGTCGAGGCGTTCTCGATGGAGGTGCTGCCGACGATCGACGCGCTCCGGTGGATCGCCCGCGAGGGCCGGCGGCTGCTCGCCGACGAGCGGATTGCAACCCACCAGCTGTACTTCCTGGGCAAACGTTCGGCGTTCACGTACGAGCCGCTCGGGGTGATCGGCGTGATCTCGCCCTGGAACTACCCCTGGAGCATCCCGCTCGGCGAGATCGCGCTGGCGCTGATGGCCGGCAACGGCGTCGTCCTCAAGCCCTCGAGCCTGACGCCGCTGATCGGCGAGCGGATCCGGTCGCTGCTCGAGCGCGCCGGTGTGCCCGACGGCCTCGTACGCGTGATTCACGGCCGTGGCGCCGGCGCCGCACTCGTCCGTTCGAGCGTCGCCAAGGTGTTCTTCACCGGCTCGGTGCAGACGGGGCGCGGCGTCGCCGAGGTACGCGCACGGCGGCTCAAGGGCTCGGTGCTCGAGCTCGGCGGCAAAGACCCGATGATCGTGCTCCCCGATGCGAACCTGGACCACGCGATTGCCGGGGCGCTTTGGGGAGGCCTCGCCAACGCCGGCCAGAGCTGCTCGGGAATCGAGCGCGTCTACGTCCTGCGTGAGGTGTCCGGGCGCTTCATCGACGGTGTCATCGCCGGCGCGCAGCGCCTCAAGGTCGGCGACCCGTTGCGGTGGGACACCGAGGTCGGTCCGATGACCTCCCGTGCCCGGTACGAGCTCGTCTCAGAGCTCGTCGATGACGCCGTCGCAGGCGGCGCGACCCTGCGCTGCGGTGGGCCCGTCGCCGCCCCGGTCGGCTGCGAGGCGGGGCACTTCTTCGCGCCGGCGGTGCTGACCGGCGTCACGCATCGGCTGCGGATCATGCGGGAGGAGATCTTCGGTCCGGTCCTTCCGATCGTCGTCGTCGACTCGGAGGACGAGGCGGTCGCGCTTGCCAACGATTCCGAGTTCGGCCTCGGCGCCTCGGTCTGGACGACCGATCGAGCCAAGGGGGAGCGGTTCGCCCGCGAGCTCGAGGCGGGCATGGTGTGGATCAACGACCACATGTTCAGCCACGGCGCGATGCAGACCTCGTGGGGCGGGGTCAAGGACTCCGGTCTCGGGCGCACCCACTCGAAGTTCGGGCTCTACGAGTGCGTCAACGTCAAGCTCCGCGTGTGGGAGCCCTCGCAGCTGCGCGACCCCTGGTGGCACCCGTACGACGAGACGCTGGGCAAGGCGCTCCGCCAGACCGCGACGATTCTGTACGGTCGCCCCTCGATCCGAGCTGCGGCGCTGAAGGAGGGCGCCGCTCCGCTCGCCCGCCTCGGTGCGCGGCTCGCACGGGACGCCCTTCGCTAATCGGGCCACTAAGGCTTGCGGGTCGAAAAATTCACAGCCGTTGGCAAGAATTCGACCCACCACGTTCGGGGTGCGGACGCTCTACGCTTATCCACATGCCGGCTCAGGCGTATCGAGGCAAACAGTGCGTTTGTCAATATCGCAGAGGCATTTGCGACCAGACGTGCGTGCGCGACATGCTCGAGACGCCGTTCTACATCGCCTGCCTGCGCCTGTCCGGCCGCCGTTGCCTGGTCGTCGGGGGCGGCGACGTGGGCTTGGAAAAGGTCGAGGGCCTGCTCGCGTGCGACGCGGACGTGACGCTGGTGGCGCCGGCGGCACACCCGGAGCTCGAGGCGCTGTCCCGCGAGGGCTCGATCACGTGGTTCGAGCGCGAGTACCAACGCGATGACCTTGACGGCAAGCTGATCGTGATCGCCGCGACCGACGACACCGACGTGAACATCCGCGTGTTCGACGACGCCGAGGCGCGCGCGATGCTCGTCAACGTCGTCGACGTCCCGCCGTTGTGCAGCTTCATCCTGCCCGCGATCGTGCGGACCGGGCCGCTCGCGATCGCGATTTCCACCGCCGGCGCCTCGCCCGCGCTGGCAAAGCGGATGAAGCGCGAGATCTCGGCGCTGTTCGGCGATCCATACGCGCAGCTGGCGGTGATCTTGAACGAGGCGCGCGGCTGGGCGAAGGCCACCCTTCCCACGTACCAGGACCGCAAGGAGTTCTTCGAGTCGATTGTGAACGGGGAGCCCGACCCGATCGAGCTGCTGCGCGCCGGCGACGCCGCCGCCGTGCGGGACCTGATTGCCGCCGCCCGGCGCTCGTTCCAGCCCGCCTGACCGATGGACTACACCCACCTGGGTCGCAGCGGCCTCGTCGTCAGCCGCTTGTCGCTGGGGACACTGGCGTTCGGTTCCGCCACGCCGGAGCGCGACTCCCACGCAATCATGGACCGCGCGCACGAGCACGGGATCAACTTCTTCGACACCTCCGACATCTACGGCCTTCAGGAGGGAAAGGACTGGTCAGAGAATGTCATCGGGCGCTGGCTCGCCCAGGGCGGTGGCCGGCGCGAACGAACCGTTCTCGCGACGAAGCTCTACCAACCACAGAGCGATTGGCCCAACGACAGAGGTCTTTCGGCGCTGCACGTCCGCCGGGCCTGTGACGCGTCATTGGCCCGCCTCCAGACCGACTACATCGACCTCTACCAGATGCACCACGTGGACCGGGGAACGACATGGGATGAGATCTGGGATGCCATGGATGTTCTGCGAACCCAGGGGAAGATCGTTTACGTGGGTTCCTCGAACTTCGCCGGCTGGCACATCGCACAGGCGCAAGCGGCCGCTCAGGCGCGGCACGCTCTCGGGCTGGTCAGCGAGCAGTCGATCTACAACCTCGTCACGCGCGACATCGAGCGAGAAGTGCTGCCGGCTGCGCAGGCCTATGGCGTCGGCGTAACCGTGTGGTCACCCCTGGCACGCGGGATGCTCGGCGGGATCCTGGATCAAGACAGCGCCGGACGCCGGAGCGGGGACCGCGTGACAGCCGAACAGTTGAACAAGCACCGTGTCCAGTTGGAGAAGTACGAGCGGCTTTGTGCCGACCGCGGCGTGCCGCCATCGCATGTCGCCCTTGCCTGGTTGCTGTCCCGGCCCGCGGTGGCGTCGCTCGTGATCGGCCCGGTCACGAAGGAGCAACTTGACGATTCCGTAGCCTCCCTGGAAGTGCAGCTCGACGATGGCTTGCTTGCACGGTTGAACGACATCTTTCCTGGCTACCGCACCGCGCCCGAGGACTACGCCTGGTAGCGGCAAGGGTGGCGGCTCCGTGGAGTCATCTCAGCAGCCACCAGTTGACATCCGGGGTACACTCAAGCCTGAGGGCATCGGTCCTGGGGTCCGCTGTAGCGCGGGCAGCATGACGTGACTTCTCTTGGTTCACGCAACCGGAGACATGATGCTCCAGAAGTCCGCCGGGTCATTGTCACTCTTGCCGCCATCGCGACCGGCCCCTCGCGGTGCGTGGCGAGCGCTCCCGGATCACGGGAGCTGTGGGACCGCGGGAGCACACGAACCATCCGCCGGCTGGCACTGCTGCGCGCGTGGCGCGTCTCCTAACGAGCCGGGGCCTCACCCCCTCCCGGCCCCGGCTCGTTCGGTTCCTCTCGAGCAGCGCTCAGAAACGTCTCGCGGCGCGAATCAAACCCTGATCCGGTTTCGCTCGAGGAAGCGCGTTACCGCCTCGACGTCGAGCGGGCGCGCGAACAGGAAGCCCTGTCCGCTGTCGCAGTCCTCGAGCTTCAGCTGCTCGAGTTGGGCGTGCTCCTCGATGCCTTCTCCGAGTGTTTCCAAGCCAAGGGTCTTACCGAGCTGAATCAGCGTGTGCATCAGCGCGGCGGCCTCGCGGTTTGAGGAGATCCCGGAGATGAAGGACCGGTCGATCTTGAGCGCGTCGACGGGGAACTGGCGCAGATACGCCAGTGAGCTGTATCCGGTCCCGAAGTCATCGATCGCAATCCGCACCCCAAGTGCCTTCAGGGCTCGCAAACGCAGCGCGGCCGCCTCGGCGTCGCGCATCAACACGGTCTCTGTGATCTCGAGCGTGAGGGTCTCGGGCGCAAGGTCGCTGTCGGTGAGTGCTTCGCGGACCTCATCGACGAACGCGTCCCGATCGAGCTGCCGCGCCGACACATTCACCGACATGCGCATCACATAACCTGCCGCGTGCCAGATCGCCGCTTGCCGGCAGGCCTCCCCTAGGACCCAGCGGCCGATCGGAACGATCATCGCGTTCTCCTCTGCCAACGGGATGAAGAGATCAGGCTCGACCACGCCACGCGTTGGATGACGCCAGCGGATCAGCGCCTCTACGCCGGTCACATGTTGGGTCTGAAGGTCAAACGTCGGCTGGTAGAGCAAGTAGAACTGTCGCTTGGCCAGCGCGCTGCCGAGCTCGGTCTCCAGCGCAAACCGATCCGCCGAGGCGGTCTGCATGCTCTGGTCGAAGATCACGTAGCGATCCTTGCCGGCTTGCTTGGCCTTGTACAGGGCGAGGTCGGCGTCGCGCAGCATCTCATCGGCGCTCGAGCGCTGCCCGACAGCAATCCCGATGCTGACCGAAGACGATTGGGGCCTCCCCACCGAACCTGCGACTTCGAACGGCTGGCGCAGGACTGCCAGTAGCCGCTCAGCAACGGTCTCGGGGCCAGCAAAGAGCGTCTCGCCCTCGACCAGCACCACGAACTCATCCCCTCCCAAACGCCCGACGCTGTCGGAGTCGCGCACGACGCCTGACAGCCGCTCGGCGATCACCCGCAGAAACTGATCACCTGCAGCATGGCCAAACGTGTCATTGACGTGCTTGAAGCCGTCAACGTCGATGAACAGCGCGGCGATTGGGGTGTGGTAGCGTCGCGCCCGCGCCAGCATCTGCTCGGCGCGGTCAATCACGAGCGCCCGGTTGGGCAGCCCCGTCAGCCCGTCGTGCATCGCTTGGAAGCTCAACTGCTCAGTCTTGTCAAAGACGAGGCGGAGCGCACGGGCACGGCCCGTTGAAAGCACCAGCACCAGAAGCGCCAGAAGTACGCTCAACAGCAACCCACCGCACAGCAACGCTCGGGAGTCGCTGTTGGCAAATACTGCAGCGCTCCCAATCCTGCCATAGATCTGTACAGTCTCGCCGTTGTCGAGGTCGGTCACTGTGCTCTGCGTGACTCGGCCGGCATAGCCTGCGGTGAACGCGAGGATTCGTGATGGGGTCGTGTCGTGAAGCGCGACGGCGATGCCCGGGTGGCCTTGCAGCGCCGAGTTCAACAGCACACCGGGGACGATCACGGTCCCGATCCAGCCCACAAAGGCGCTGTCCCGCGCCGCAACCGTCGCCGGAACCCCGCCGCCGTGGTAGAGCGGAGTCTCGATCGCGAGCAACGGCTTGTTGCTGCCCTGGCCGAAACTGATCGCGAAGTCATACCCCTGCCCTGTGAGCCGGCTCTCGATCAGTTTCGGCTCCGAGGCACAGTAATCAACAGCAGCGTTGGAGTGAATCGCGGTCTCACGACTCACTGATTCTGTGACGAAGCAGTAGTAGGGCCGGACGCCGGGCGGGAGGATGGCAAAGCTCCGATTGGGCCCCAGCAGGCCTGGTAGATACTCGCGGGCATGTACCTCGAATGCATGCAGCCGCGAGAGCGGAACAAATGTGAGGATGCCCATGCCTGAAAGCTCCGGGTAGCGCTCGAAGGCACCGATTACACTTGTCCAGCGCGCGAACGTGGCATTCGACAGATTCGGATTGTCGAGGTCGAAGGCCGCCGCCGCGACAACAAGATCGTCCTCGTGATTGATGGCCAACCGCAGCGTCGCCACAATCTGGTTGGAGGCTTGGACGAACGCCCGACGTGACGTAGAAGCATCGTTATTCGCCACCGCGCGCGAGGCGAGTATCGTCGCGACGATGCCGCCGAGCGCCAACACGGCGGCAAACGCGATCCACAGCCGAACACGCCTGGCTCGCCGGTACCCGGCGGACTTCAGGTCTGGCGGCGTCGCGACTGACGAGGTGACGGGGCTTGTGCCGCCCATCATGGCTCCAAGTCTCAAAACTACTGAAGCAGTCCGGACGGGCTGCCGCAGTTGCTATCGACGCATCGGGGCCAAAGCTTGAGTTCAGATCCAGCCCATCTCGGTGGCGCGAAGCACGGCTTGGGCGCGGTTGTCGACGTCCAGTTTGCCGTATACGTTGTGTAGGTGTGAGCGTATCGTGCTTGAGGAGACGCCGAGCTCTTGGGCGATGGCCTTGTAGACCTTGCCTTGGGCGAGGATGCGAAGGACCGCGGTTTCACGGGTTGAGAACGGTGACGGTTCGGCTCGGCGCCGTCGGCTTCCTCCCGCCTGAGGCAGTTCGAACATCACGTCTCTGAGTGCGATCGCGGACAGTCCGCATCGGCCGGCCAGGCGGAGCATGTGGCTTTGGTGGACGGTGTCGCTCTGGGCGTGGTGGACGATCATGTCTGCGAGCCTCACGATCGTCGATACGTCGTGATCGGCGTCGGCTGTGTGATGGGTTGCGACGGCTGCGGCGAGCTGCTCGGGAAGGCCCCATTTGCGGAGCAGCAGCGCTCCGACACCGGCGTGGTCGATGCCCCAGGCCAGCTGCTCCTGCCGGAGGCGCTCCTCGGGCGCGATCGTCTTGTCGTTCGCGCTCGTGTAGTCGGAAAAGGCGCGTCCGAGCACCAGCTTCCCAAGGTCGTGCAGGAGTGCCGCGACGAGCACGTCGTCGCGTTCGATCAGCACCGATCCTCGTGCGATTCGGTCCGCCGCACGGGCGACCGCCTGCGCGTGTACGCGAAAGCGATGCAGGCGCACCTCGAGCTGTGAGGTTCGCCACGGGAACGCTGCTCGGGGTAGTGTTCGGAGCGCCAGCTCGATCTCCGCGCTGGTCAGGGCGGTCACGGCGTCGGGCACGTTTGCGATCGGCTGGCGACTTGGGATCGATTGTGCTCGACGCAGAACGGCGATCGTCAGCCCGATGTCGCCCTCGATTGCCGCGACGAGATCGTCTCGCGCGCGGGGGTCGCGCGCGGTGAGCTCGAGGACTCGCTCGTGTGCCGGCGCGAAGGCTGGTACCACGTCCAACTCGGCGATCGCTTGCATCAGATCGTGCCCGGAGCCCTGCGTGTTGTGGCTACTGGAGCGACGCTCAACCGCAGCAGCGCCGGTGTTGCGGCTGCTCGCCAACCGCCGGGGACCGGTTCCCTGCCCCAATGCTGCGACCAGCGCCTCGGCAATCCGCGGGTCGAACTGCGACTCGCTCTCCTGCAACACCTGCGCGAGCGCGGCTTCGGCGCCTAATCCCCGCCGGTGCGGCCGGTCGGTCGCGATCGCCACAAACGCGTCACACGTCGCGATTACGCGGCTGAGTAATGGGATCGCCTCACCGCGGCGCCCGTCGGGATAACCGCCGCCGTCCCAGCGCTCGTGATGAGCTCTGACGATCTCTGCAGCCGCGGCAACGGCAGGGAGCTGTTTGAGTAGCTCGGCCCCGATCACTGGATGATGGTTCACGAGCTCCCAATCGGCGGGGGACAGCGGCGTCGTTGCGAGCACGACCGGGTCGGGTAGCGCGATCATTCCAACGTCGCGGACGCGGACCGCCGTGTCAAGAAGCGCTGCGCTGCCGGCGTCCAGCGCCAATATCTGACCCACTTTGGCCGCGAGCTGGCGAACCATCGGGGTCGAGGCATAGACACCCGGGGCGCGGGCGCGGAGCGCGGCTTCGAGCGCCTGACCGACCCATTCGGCTGCGCCGAGATCGTCGTTCTGCTCCGCGAGGTCATCAGGCACTCCAGGACCGGCTCGGGTCAGCGATCGCGCCATCGCGAGGTCAACCAAGCTGGAGTGGCGTGGGCTGGCCGATATGGTTGCCCTGCACGAGGTCGACGCCGTAATCGCGCAACAGCTCCAACGTTTCAACGTTCTCTACGCCCTCGGCGATCGTCTGCTGACCGAACCCCTTGGCGATGTTGACAATCGCCTTGACCACATGCTGGTTCGCTACGTTCGACACCATGTCGCGAACAAACGAACTGTCGATCTTCAGCGACGCGATCTGAAGCCTCTGGAGATACGTGAAGCTCCCATAGCCGACACCGAAGTCATCGAGCGAAAGGCTGCATCCGATGTCCTTGACGCCGCGGGCGAACGCTTCGCCGGCGTCGAGGTTTCCCATCGCCGAAGTCTCGGTGATCTCGAACACGATGTTGGCGGGATCGGCGCTCGCATCCCTCAACGCCCGCTCGATGCCCGGAAGGAGGTCAAGGCTGCTGATCGAATCGGCGGACAGGTTGGCATGCACGCGCCGGCCGCTCGCCGCGACGAGCGCCGCTTGCGTGATCACCCACTGATCGATCTCGCTGATCTGCCCGTACATCTCGGCCGTCGGCAGAAAGCTTCCCGGCAGGATCAGCTCACCTGCCGTCCCGAGCATCCGAACCAGCAATTCCTCGGTCGCTTGCGCAGTCGGTGAGAGCGCAACGATCGGCTGCGAGTACATCACCATTCGGCCGTCATCCAGCGCGTCACGGATCCGACCGACCCAGGTGAGCGCGTCCAACGCGCGCTGCGTGCGAGCGCGCTCAGTCTGCTCCTCAGTCGTGTCACGAAACGCGACAACAACGCCACGCACCGTCGCCCCGCTGTGCAGCGGCCCGGCCGAGTACGCGACCGGCAAGATCGAACCGTCCTTGCGGGTGAACGCGTCGGTTGCCATCCGAACCGTCCGGCCGTCCATCCGGACCTTCGCCAGCTGCCCGTCCTGCTCCGGATACGGCGTCCCGTCCGCGTGCTGATACTGGATCGCAGCGTGGAGCGGTTTCCCCCGCAACTCGTACTCGCTCCAACCGAGCATCTTGGACGCGGCGGCATTCATGAACGTCAAGCGCCCCTCACCATCGCAAACCACCAGCCCCTCCGCCAGATTCTGCATGACCACAGCCCGGAACTCCTCGGCTTGCTGCCGATCAGTGATATCCACGACCACCAGCCCAACACCAACCACCTCGTCCTTCACGCGGACGGGGTAATAGCTACTGAGCCAGTTGCGAACCGTTCCGGGCGCGCTCCGTACTTCCACCTGCACCTCTTGATTGACCACCGCCTCACCGGTGTCCAGCACATGCTCGTAGATCGGGCCGAGCACAGGCCACAGATCTGGCAGGACCTCGTGCACGGTGCGGCCGAGCTGCTCCACCAACGGAGCACCGCTGAGCGCCGCCAGCGGCTCGTTCATCCGACGAATGCGAAGATCGCGGTCAACAAAGCCAAAACCGACCGGCGACGTCAACAGCAGCGTCTCCACCAACATCAACGACTCAGCTGCCTGACCCTGCGACACGCGAAGCTCCTCATGCAGCAGCCCCTGCTCCGCAGTCAACGTCTCGATCTCGCTCACATTCTCGGCCAGCTCGGCGTTGAGCGCGCCCAACTCGTCAACGCTCGCCTCCTGAAGCTCACGATCAAACCGCGCGTCCGGGCTGACGGCACGAATCGGTGTGCTCGCGAGCCCCTGACCAGCCAAACACGGCCTGGCCCGGACCTGCACGGCAAACCCCACACCATCTGCGCCCCGACCGATCAGCTCAACACGGGCACCCATCGACAGCGTCCAGCCGAGCTCGGACGAGAGCCGCGGGCGGTCCCCTGGACCCCCGCCAACCTGGCTCGCCTCAAACAACACCTCGACCTGGCGACCAACGAGCTCCCCAGCCGCATAGCCAAACAGCTCCTCGGCAGCCGCATTGACCTCCTCGATCTCCCCGTCAGGATCAACGATCATGACCGCGTCAGACCCCAACTCCAACATCGTCCTGGCGCCCACCCGCGATCCCTCGAGCCCCGACGCCAACCGCAGATCACGAGCAACGACCAAGAAGCCGATCATCAAAAAGCCGATCGTCTCCCCATCCTCGCCACGCCGCGGCGTCACCACGACACGAGCAGCACGCGCCGATCCATCTTTGTGGAGGCGCTCAACGAGCCCCTCCCACATCCCCGACTCAACCGCCTGCGCCGTCATCATCGCGAGCAGCCCCGCGGCGACGTCCTCCCGCCGATACAGACGAGCTACCGGCTGACCGACAATCTCCGACGACGAATATCCATACAACCCACGCGCGCCCTCGCTCCACGTCAAAACCAAACCACTGAAATCCGTAGCAACTAGGGAACACTCAGTCGCGGACTCCAACACGCTGCCGAGCAACACCACATCCTCAACGCCAGCGACCGCCTCAGATCGCTGCTGCACCCCCATCTCAGCCGGCCTCCGCCCGCGCAAAACACAACCTACAACTCAAGATACGCAGGCCGTGATGTGCGCCAAAGCGAGCAGCCATCACCCCCGGCCCGCCTGACAGGAGGCGAACAACCCTGCTCCCGCTATCACAACGGAACTTCCCGGACGCCTCCATGCAAACCTGCCCTTTGGGCTCCCGCCCAGTCGAACACTACTCCACAAGCACCGCCGAACAGACACCCCGCCAGGCATCGCACGGGCCCGATTGACTCGAGCACCATCCTCATGAAGCATTTAACTGCAAGCCGATGCTACCAAGAATTCGTGGTCGGTCAATGCCCCAGAAGGGTGAAAACTACTGTCAACGGCCATCGGTTTCTCACCAAGCCACGCCAACTCGAACGGACCGGACACCCCGCACACACGTTCGTAAGCCAAAGCGTGGTTCCGGCGCGCGCAGTGAGTTACAAGACGAGGGCGGCGTTCGTCCACCGAAGCGACGACAATCAGAGCGGTGGACGAGCTCACGCACCTGGACGAGCGAGGTCGCGCCCGAATGGTCGACGTTTCGGACAAGCCGGTCACCGATCGCCGTGCGGTCGCGCGCTCCGTCGTGCGCGTCTCGCCGGAGACCGCGCGCCGGATCGCCGCCGGTGACGCTCCCAAGGGCGACGTCGTTGCGGTCGCGCGGATCGCCGGGATCCAGGCGGCCAAGCGCACCAGCGAGCTGATCCCGCTGTGTCACACGCTTGGGCTCACCCATGTCGACGTGGAGGTGCGTGTGGACGTCGAGCGTGGCGAGATCGAGCTCGTCTGCGAGGCGCGCACGAGCGGTCAGACCGGGGTCGAGATGGAGGCGATGACCGCCGCGAGCGTCGCTGCGCTGGCCGTCTACGACATGGTCAAGGGGATCGAGCGGGGGGCCGAGATAGCCGGGGTCGCGCTGCTCGAGAAGTCGGGCGGGCGCTCCGGGCACTGGCGGCGAGGCTGACTGCTGCGGTCCCCATGCGCTGCGCGATCCTGACCATCTCGACGTCCGTCGCCGCTGGCCTCGCCGAGGACGAGTCCGGCCCGGCGCTGGCCGAGCACGCCGAGGTGATCGGGGCGGAGGTCGTCGCGTGCGACGTGCTCGGCGACGAGCGCGAAGCGATCGCGGCATGGTTACGGGCCCGCGTCGCAGACGGCGTCGAGCTGCTGCTGACGACCGGCGGCACCGGGTTCACCCCTGACGACGTCACGCCCGAGGCGACCCGCGCGGTGATCGACCGGGAGGCGCCTGGTCTGGCCGAGGCGATGCGCGCCGAGTCGCTGAGGCACACGCCGATGGGGATGCTCTCGCGGGCGGTCACCGGGATCGCCGGGAGCACGCTGATCGTCAACTTCCCCGGCAACCCGAACGCCGTGCGCCAGCTGTTCCCGGTGATCGCGCCGGTGCTCGGGCACGCCGTCCGCACGCTTCATCGTGAGCCAGGACGGCGCCACGGCCATTGAGCTCGAAGGGCTGGTGCGCCACTTCGGCGAGCGCACCGTCCTGCGGGGAGTGACGCTGTCGCTGCCCGCGGGGGCGACGCTCGCGGTGCTCGGCCGCAATGGCGCGGGCAAGTCGACGCTGCTGCGGATCCTGGCGACGCTGCTGCGCCCGCATGCGGGGCGGGTCGTCGTGCTCGGCGAGGAGCTGCCGCGGCGGGCCTGGGCGGTGCGCGGGCGGATCGGCCTGCTCGGGCACGAGCCGCTGCTCTACCGCGACCTCACCGGGCGCGAGAACCTCGCCTATCACGCGCGCCTGCACGGGGTCGCGCCGGCGCGGGTCGAGCGCGTGCTCGAGGCGGTCGCGATGGAACGCCGAGCCGACGATCCGGTGCGGTTGCTGAGCCGAGGGCTGGTGCAGCGCCTCGCAATCGCGCGCGCGGTCCTGCACGAGCCGGAGGTGCTGCTGCTGGACGAGCCGCGGTCGAACCTCGACCCAGGCGCAGGCGAGCTGGTCGAGCCGCTGATCGGGCGTGCGAGCGGCCTGACACGCGTGATCACGAGCCACGATCCGGGGGCGGCGCTGGCCGAAGCGGATCTCGTGCTCGCGCTGAGGGACGGGCGCGCATCGTACGTGGGCCCGGCGGCCGGCCTCGGAGCCGAGTCGATCGCGGAGCTGTACGCGTGAGGAGGCGCACCGCGCTGGCGGTGCTGCGCAAGGATCTGCTGCTCGAGCTGCGGACGCTCGAGACCGTCCCCGCGATGGTGCTGCTTGCGGTCACGACAGTCGTCGTCTTCCACTTCGCGCTCGGGCGCGACACGCTTCGCGGCCAGCTCGCCGCGGGCGTCCTGACGGTGACGCTGCTGTTCGCCGGGATGCTCGGGGTCAACCGCCTGTTCGTCGCCGAGCGCGAGCAGGGCGGGTTCGACGCGTTTCTGCTCGCTCCGGTCAACCGCAACGCGCTGCTGCTCGCCAAGGCTTCGGCGCTGTTCATCTACCTGGCGCTGCTCGAGCTGGTCGCCGTGCCCGCGTTCGCGCTGCTCGAGGCGCCGCCGCGGCTCGGGGCGGCGCTGCCGGGCTTGCTGCTCGTGCTCGCGCTCGCGAACATCGCGTTCGCGGTGATCGGCACGCTCACCTCCGCGATCGCCGTGCAGACGCGAGCGCGCGACCTGATCGGCCCGCTGATCGGGCTGCCGTTGCTGATCCCGGCGCTGATCCCGACCGCGCTCGCGCTCGGACGGGTTCTGTCTGGGCAGCGGTCGGTCTCGCCGCCGGGGAGGTGGCTGGCGCTGCTGGCGCTTTATGATGTCGTCAACGCCCTCCTCGCGTACGCGGTGTTCGACTTCTTGCTCGAGGACTAAGGGTCGGCCGACGTCTCGCAGCATCATGTCCACTCACGCCCGGCATCTCCGCGCCCTCTCGATCGCGACCGGCGTCACGATCACCGCCGGGCTCGCGCTGGCGTTCTTCTACGCGCCCGAGGACGCCAGCGGCTACATCCAGAAGATCTTCTACATCCACGTGCCGCTGGCGATCGTGTCGCTGTCCGGGTACGTGCTCGGCGGTGCGATGTACCTGTGGACCGGTCGGCGGATCTGGGACGTGCGGTCGTACTGTGCGATCCACATGTCGCTGATCTTCTCGGTCGGCGGCCTGCTGGCCGGCTCGATCTGGGCGAAGGGCGCCTGGGGCCACTGGTGGGTGTGGGACGAGCCGACCCTGGTCTCCTACCTGATCGTGATCCTGCTGTTCTGCACCTACCAGCCGTTGCGCTTCGCGATCGAGGACCCAGAGCGCCAGGCACGCTACGCGGCCGTGTTCTCGGTCGTCGGTGGGGCGTTCGTGCCACTCAACTTCCTGGCGGTGCGGCTGTCGACCGAATATGTGCACCCGCGCGTGCTGAACCTGGAGGGCGGCAACCTGCCGCCGAGGATGGCGCTCGCGTTCTACGTGATGCTGGTCGGGATCGCGCTGCTGTTTGCGACACTGATGAAGTACGAGATGCTGGCCAAGGAGACCCGCCGCGAGACTCGACGGCTGCGCCGGCGGCTGGTGGGCGAGGACGTGGTCGCGCCCCTGCGCCGCACCGCGG
>Ga0302181_10000916_pt1 | contig 22849 bp, 17 predicted proteins | sample I_Palsa_E3_3_FD_198786 | JGI IMG/M metagenome (GOLD analysis project Ga0302181, IMG submission 198786) | Peat permafrost microbial communities from Stordalen Mire near Abisko, Sweden - I_Palsa_E3_3 | ecosystem: Environmental > Terrestrial > Soil > Palsa > Peat permafrost | place: Sweden...
GCACCATCAGCCCGTCGGCGGTGTGGGTGAGCTCGAGGGTCAGCACGACCGCCGAGAGCGGTCCCTGCATAGACGCTGCGAGTATTGCCGCTCCGCCGATGATCGCGTAGCTGCCGATCGCCGGGCCAGGCCAGATCGCCGCCCAGCCATGGCCGAGCAGGTCACCGAACAGCACGCCGAAGGTGAGCGTGGGCGTGAACAATCCCCCCGGTGCCCCGCTGCCGAGACAGGCCGCGGTGGCAAGCGGCTTGAGCACGAGCAATGCGACCAGGAGCCCGACGCCGAGCTGGTTGGTGAGCGCCAGCGCGACGGTGTCCTTGCCGTTGCCGAGGATCTGGGGGTAGGCGATCGACACCGCGCCGAGGGCGGTGAAGATCAGCACGGGCGCGAGGACCCGGCCCCGGTGTCGTGGCTTGAGCGTGTTGACGGCCGCGATCGCTCGAACCCATCCGACCGCGACCAGCCCGGCGAGCGGGCCGATGATCACCGCCCACACGACCTGCGACGCCCGCACAGAGAACACCGGGACCAGGTAGGTGGCGCGGTCGGGTACCGCCACCCAGGCAATCACGGTCGCGATCGCGCTCATCGCCACCGCTGGCAGCACGACCGGGAGCGACAGCGTGCCGAGCAGGACCTCGACCGCGAACAGCGCGCCGCCCAGAGGGACGTTGTACACGGCCGCCATCCCGGCGCCCGCTCCGCAGGCGACGAGCAGCCGGCGCTGCCAGGCCGGTAGCTGCGCCCATTCGGAGAGGACGCTCGCCACAGCCGCGCCGGTGAGCTGGGGGGCGCCCTCGCGCCCCAGCGAAGCGCCCATGCCGACGATCACGATCGACAGCACCCCGCGGGCCTGGCTGCGCCAGAACGACAGGTGCCCGCCGCCCAGCCACAGCGCCTCGGAGATCTCGCCGGCGCCCGAACCCCGCACCCGCACGACCATCAGCCCGCCGATCCCCGCGATCACCCCAGCGGCCAGCAGCACCACCAAATGACGCGCGGCGGTGGCGCTCATCACCGCGCGCAGAAAGCTCCCGGAGCGGTAATCCCACGCCGCGTACTGGACGGCGTTCAAGAGCACAGTGAGGACCGCAGCGCCGACCCCCGCGGCGACGCCGATCAGCCCGACCAGCCCCCAGAAGCCGAGGCTGTAACCAGCCACGATGCCTCGTCCGGGGACGTTGGGCTGGTGGGAGAAATGCCGGCGCATCTAGCCGGCCGGTGGGCCTGCGCGCCAAGCGCCGGCGGCGCTCGCAGTCGGCGGTTCCGCGGTCGCGGGCCTCACGCGGCCGACGGCTCGGTCGACCACGGCAGCGACGGTTGCTTGACGCGCCGCGGTAACAACTCGACGACGAAGCTGTAGCGATCCCCGCGCACCAGGCTCTGGCGCCACTCCACCGGCGTCCCCTGGCTGTGGACGAGCCGCTCGATCGCGAACGCCGCCACACCGGATCCGATACCCAACGCGCGTCGCTCCCGCGCGGTCGGGATCACCGGGCGTACGCGCTCGCTCCCCCCGTCGATCGTGACCTCGCACAGCCGGGCGAGCTCGTCATACAGACCGGCATGCGTCAGCGACGCCTCCAGCAGGCGGCGGGCGACGCGGGCGGGCAGCCAGCTGCGGTCAAGCGCGAGCGGCTCCTCGTCAGCCAGCCGCAGCCGCTCGATATGAACCAACCTCGCCCGAGCCGGCAACGTCAGCCGCCGCGCGATCCCGGCATCGGTGGTCTCTTCACGTACGCGCACGACGCTGGTCTGGGTGGCGCCCTGCGCCTCCACCTGATGAAACAGCCCTTCCAGCGTCCCCGCGGTGTGCTCGAACTCGACCGTCCGCACCCGCGTGCCGCGCCCGCGCTCGCGCGCCAGCACGCCGTCGTCCACCATCCTCCGCACCGCCTCACGAACCGTCTGCCGCGACACGCCATACGCGTCCACCAACTCCTGATCAGTGGGAAAGCGGTCATCGAACTCGCCGGCACCAAGCCGGTCGGACAGGTCCGACAGCACCTGGGCCCAGAGCGGCATCGGACTCGAACGATCCACCGTCGCGTCCACGCGTCCGCCGATGCGGGACGGGAGCAACATACAAAAATCGGTATATCAGAATATACGTACAAATACTGTCCGCCCGTCAGCTGCGGATTGATTGTCTGAGCCCAGGACAGGGTCAGGGGCAGCCTTCGCTATGTTCTTCCGAGCCAGATGGAGTCCTGGCGGGAGCAACCGCTCCCCAACCGCCCGCCGCAGTGACAAGGGCTAATGGCTCCTTTCGCGCAACCCCCTCAACGCGAAAGGAGCTTGTCAGCGTCGTGCCGACCCTTCCCGACTGGGCCATTCAGATTCTCCAGGTCGTGTCGGTGCTTGCGCTGGCCCCGCTGATCAGTGGTCTGATCGCGTGGGCGAAGGCGAGGATCCAGCAACGCCAGGGTCCGCGGGTGCTGCAGCCGTACTTCGACATCGTGAAGCTGCTGCACAAGGAAACGGTGCTCCCCGGGCCGGCCGGGCCCGTGTTCCGCGTCGCGCCGTACGTGAGTTTCGCCGGCTACGCGACGGTGCCGCTGCTGATCCCGGTGCTGACCAGCTTCGGGCTGCCGCTCGGGTACATGGGTGACATCCTCGGCGGTGGGCTGATCCTGGGCATGGCCAGTTTTGCCATCTCGATCGCCGCGATCGACAGTGGCAGCCCGTACGCGCAGCTCGGGTCGAGCCGGGTGCGGTCGTTCGGGGCGCTGAACGAGCCGACGGTGATCTTCGTCATCTTCGTCGTCGCGCTCACGACCCACACCGACTTGCCCTACGTGCTCGGCGCCACGCTGCGCTCCTCGGCGTCCGAGGTGGTGCGCCCGAGTCATCTGCTGATCGTCGCGGCGTTCTTCATGCTCGTGCTCACCGAGACCGGACGGATCCCGGTCGAGAGCCACGGCGGCACGCTCGAGTTCGGCCAGATCGAGGAGGGCCGCGTCACCGAGCACTCGGGACCGGGACTGGCGTTCCTGCGCTGGGGCTCGGCGGTCAAGCAGCTGGTGCTCTACACGATCTTCGCCAACGTGCTCCTGGTCCCCTGGGGCCTGGCCGCGGACGGCCGCCTCGATCACGTGCTCGAGGCGATCGGACTGCTGTTCCTCAAAGCCGTCGGGATTGGCCTGGCGGTGGTGGTGATCGAGTCGAGCTTCGCCAAGCTGCGCCTGTTCAAGATCCCCGAGTTCACGGTCGGGAGCTTCATGCTGGCGGTGCTCGCGGTCGTGATGTTCCTGTTCCAGCCGTCCTTCGGCGCGGTCAGCCTGAGCCTGTTCGGGGCGGCGGCGACGATCGCCGCGGTGCTCGTGCTGCTGCTGGAGCTGGGGATGTTGCGCTCGCCGGATGTCTGGGAGCAACTGCGCATATACGCGCTCAGCTCGACCGTCGTGGCCGCCCTCGCCTTCGCGACCGCGGCCAGCGGGCGCGGCGGCAGTTCCCTGTATGTGCTCGCGGCGGTGACGATCGGGCTCAAGGCGCTGCTGTTTCCGGTCGGGATTCGCTTCGTGCTGCGCAACCTCGAGGTCGATCCGCGCGTGCCCTCGAGCATCGGGGTCCCGTCATCGATCCTGATCGCGATCCTGCTCAGCGCGTTCGCGTTCGTGGTGCTGCGCCCGGTCCACATCGGCGGCGAGGCCGCGCTTCCGCTGGAGGCGCTGCCGGTGGCCGTCGGCGGCATCCTGGTGGCGTTCGTGCTGATGGTGGCGCGGCCGTATGCCCCGTCGCAGTTGCTCGGCTTTCTCGCGCTCGAGAATGCCGTCTCGGTCGCGAGTCTGGTGATCGCCGCCGGGCTGCCGATCATCCTCGCGCTGCTGCTGCTGTTCGACGTGCTCGTCGGGGTGCTCGTGTTCGTCGTCCTCGTCCAATACCTCGCCGTCGGGCGCACGGCGGTGCGCACCGACGTGCTGAACCGGCTGAGCGGATGACCTGGGCGCTGTTCGTCATCCTCGCGGTTCCGCTCGTCGCGGCGCTCGTCAGCGTCGCGGCCGGTTGGCGGGCGGCGCGGGTGGCGACGCTCGTGGCCGGTCTGATCAGCTTCGGCCTGGCCATCGCGCTCGCCTTGGCGGTCCAGCACGGTCGCTCGCTGCACACCGCCGGCGGATGGCTGCGACTGGACGCGCTCGGAGCCGTGTTCCTGGCCACCACCGGCCTGCTCTACGCCACCGGGGCGGTGTTTTCGGTCGGCTACCTGCAAGCCGACGAGCGCCAGGCGGATTTTCCCCGCTTCGCGCGGCGCTACTTCGGGTTGCTGAACCTGTTCGGCTGGAGCATGCTGCTGGTGCCGCTGGCCAGCGACTTCGGCACGCTCTGGGTAGCGGTCGAACTGACCACGATCGTCTCGGCTCTGCTGGTGGCAATCGACCGCACCGACGCCGCGCTCGAGGCCTCCTGGAAGTACATCCTCATCGCCTCCAGCGGCCTGGGCATCGCGCTGCTGGCCATCATCATCCTCTACGCGACCGGGACCCATGCGCTCGGAAGCTCCTACGTTCCGCGGTTCGCGCGCTTTTTCGCCCACGGCTCGGGGCTCTCACGTGATGCGGTGCGACTGTCGTTCGTGCTGGCGGTGGTGGGCTTTGGCACCAAGGTGGGGTTGGCGCCCACCCACACCTGGCTGCCCGACGCGCACTCCGAGGCGCCGGCGCCGGTGTCGGCGATGCTCTCAGGGGCCTTGCTGGCGAGCGCCTTCTACGCGATCCTGCGCTTCTTCCAGGTCGCCGTCACCGCCGGACAGCGCTCATTCGCCGAGCATGTGCTGATCGTGTTCGGCGTGCTGTCGCTGGTCGTGGCGAGCCTGTTCGTGCTGCGCCAGCGCAACTACAAGCGCCTGCTGGCCTACTCCTCGATCGAGCACATGGGCGTGATCGCGCTCGGGGTCGGCTTCGGCGCTCCGCTCGCGGTGGCCGGAGCGCTGCTGCATGTCATCACGCACGCCTCGGCGAAGGGGCTCGCGTTCTTCGGCGCGGGCTCGCTGCTGCGTGGTTACGACTCCAAGGAGGTCGAGGATGTGACCGACGCGGCGAGGGTGATGCCGTGGACCGGCCCGATGTTCCTCGCGGCCGCGCTGGCGCTGTGCGGGCTGCCGTTATCGGGCGTGTTCCGGAGCGAGTTTCAGATCGTCGCCGGAGGCTTCGCCGCCCCGCAGTATGTGGGCGTGACGCTCCTGCTGGTATTCGTCAACCTGGCCTTCTTCGGGGTCCTCTGGCACGCCGGCCGCATGGTGCTCTGGCCAGCGCGCGGGGGGACGGCCGCGGCGGGCGGGACGGTCGCGTCGGACGGGACGGCGGCGGCGGGCGGAACCGGTGCGGCGGGCGGAACGGGTGCGGCGGGCGGGACGGGCGCGGCGGGCGAAACGCGGGGGCGGGGCGAGCAGAGCGCGTGGATGATCGGCGCGATGCTCGCCTGTCTGTTTGTGGTCGTGGCCCTGGGCCTCCACCTCCCCGGCCCGCTCTCGACGCTGCTGGCTCACGCCACCCATCTCCTCTCCTCACCCCCGCGATGAGCCTGGCCGCCGGCGCACTCGAGCTTCCCGACTACCTGCCCGAGCATCTCGGCGGGGTCGCCGAGCCGGCCCCGGTGGACGAGGTGCGCGTGCGCTTGACGCCGCTGGCCTTCGGTCGCGCGAGCCAGATGCTCCATCGAGCCGGCGCCCGCTTCATCACGCTGCTGAGCGCACGGTGGCCAGAACCCGCGATCGTGGGCGCGTTTGCGATGCGCGGCGATCTCGTCGTGCTCCGCGCGCCCACGGGCGGCGCGGACCTTCCCACCTACACGGCGCTCGGGCCATGGTGGCCGGCAGCGAGGTGGGCCGAGCAGGAGCTCGCCGACCGTCACGGCGTGCGACCGATCGGCCTCGTCGCGCTGCCGCAGCTGACGCACCCGGACCCCGACGCGCTCGATCACGCGGTCGAAGGACTCGACGTGTTCTCGATCCCGTACGGACCCGTGCGCTCGGGGATCTTCGAGGCGATCCAGTTTCTGATCGAGACCGGCGGCGAGGACGTGAGCAGGATCCACACGCGCGGGTTCTTCAAGCACCGCGGTCTCGAGCAGCGCTTTGCGGGTCTGGCGCCGACCCAGGCCGTCCACGTGGCGGAGCGGATCGCCGGCATCTCGAGCGTCGCCTACGCGCTCGCCTTCTCCCAGGCGGTCGAGCGGGCGATGGGGGTCACGGCGCCGGTCCGGGCGGAGTGCTGGCGCGCGGTCCACGCCGAGCTCGAGCGGATGGCCAACCACCTCGACGTGATCGCCAAGCAGGCCGAGACCACTGCGCTGTCGGTCGGCCACGCCCGCTTCCAGATCCTCAAGGAGCAGGTGATGCGCTTACGCGCACACCTCACCGGCAGCCGTTTCGGGCGCGGCGTGATCGTGCCCGGCGGCGTGCGCTTCGAGGGGCGGATCTCCCCCGGAGAGCTGCTGAAGGCGGTCGATGGGATCGAGCGCGACCTGACCCGCGACCGGCGTTTGTTCCTCGGCACCGCATCGATGACCGACCGCCTGATCGGCACCGGGTGCTTGCCCCGGCCGCTGGTGGAGGAGTACAGCGCCGTCGGCCCGCTGGCCCGCGGGTCGGGGCTGTCGACCGACGCCCGCCACGAGCGGCCCTACGGCGACTACCGTCGCCTCGGCCTGCAGGTCGTCACTCAGCGTGGCCAGGACGCGATGGCACGCGTGCTGGTCCGGTTCGGTGAGCTGTCGGAGTCGCTGCGGATTCTGCGCCAGTCGATCGATCACCTGCGCCGCAGCGACGTCGAGCTCGCCGCCCCGCTTCCGCTCCGGGGTGGTGGGTGCGGGTTCGGCTGGGCCGAGGCCGCGCAGGGCGAGTTGGTGGTGTGGGTCGAGCTACGCGACGGGCACGTGGGCGCGGTCCACGTCGCCTCGCCGTCGCTGAAAAACTGGGCGCTGTTTGACCACGCGTTCCCGAACGACGTCCTCACCGACCTCGCCTTCATCGAGCACAGCTTCGGGCTCACGCCCGCGGGAGCCGATCGCTGATGCTCGCGTGGATCGCCCGCGGGCTGGCCCAGGGCAGGATCACGACCCGCTATCCGCGCGGCGCGGAGCCCCCACCCCCCGGCTATCACGGCCCGGTTGCGGTGCTCGACTCAGAGCGCGCTGACCCCGCGCTGGCGCACCTGTGCCCGACCGGCGCGATCGCCGTCGACGCGAGCGGCGGGCTCAGCCTCGATCGCGGCCGGTGCATCCAATGCGGAGAGTGCGTGCGCGCCGCCCCGGCGAGATTCGCATTCACCGAGCGCTTTGAGACCGCCGCGCGCACGCGAGGCGCGCTCGTGGTCGGAGACGTCGACCACGGCGACGAGCGGCCCGCGCGTCGAGCGCTCGCGCAGCAGGCCCGCTCGCTCGGCCGCTCAGTCCACGTGCGTCACATCGACACCGGCTCCGACGGCGCTGAGGAGTGGGAGATCCAGGCACTCTGGAACCCGCACTACGACATCCAGCGCCTGGGCTTCTTCCTCACCTCGGCGCCCCGGCACGCCGACCTGCTGCTCGTCACCGGCGGCGTCACGGACCCGATGCGAGCGCCGCTGCAGCGGACCTGGGCGGTCATGCCCGAGCCCAAGGCGCTGGTCGCGGTGGGTACCGACGCCTGCTCGGGCGGTCTGGCGGCCGCGTCTGGCCTGGTCGCCGGTGGCGTCGACGCGGTGCTGCCGGTCGACGTGTATGTCCCCGGCTCACCGCCGGCGCCGATCGCGCTGCTGCACGGGCTGCTGCTCGCCGTCGGGCGGTTGCGCGAGGCGGTGCGGGCATGACCGCGATGTTCGCACTCGCGATGGCGGCACTCGCGCTCGCGCCCCTGCTGGCGGCACGGCTTGGCCGCGTGGCGGCGGCCACGAGCGCGCTGGGCTGCGTGCTGCTGGTGATCGTGGGGCTGACGGCGGCGCTCGGCGGCGCGCGCCCGGTGCTGCATCTCGGCACCTGGCTCGGGTTCGGATCCTCGGCGCTGCACGCCGACGGCCTGGCCGGCATCTTCCTGGCGCTGACCGGCGTCGCGGGTGCGGCGACGGCGCTGGCGACGGCCGAACTGCCGCCGGGGCGGTGGTTGACGGCGCTGGGTTGTGTGATCGTGCTCGCGGTCGCGGTGGCGATCGGCGCCGACAACGCGTTTCTGTTCTTCCTCGCCTGGGAGGTGCTCACGGTGGCGATCTACCTGATCGCGAGCGCCGATCGCGAGCGGCCCGGCGCCCTGGTCGAGGGGTATTTCACCGCCGGGCTGACCAAGCTCGGAGGCGCCGCGCTGCTGGCCGCCTTCGGACTCATGTACGGGCACACGCACAGCTTCTCGCTATCGGTGTGGGCACACGCTTCGCTCTCCGCGGGCACGCGCGGGGTGCTGTTCGTCCTCTTCCTGACTGCCTTTGGGACGAAGATCGGTCTGGTGCCGGTGCAGGGCGCGCTGCCCGCGGGCTATGGCGCGGCGCCGCGGCTCGGAGCGGCCTGGCTGTCGGTGGCCCTCAGCGCTGGCTTCTACGGGCTCTGGCGCTTCGTGTTCGCGATCCTCGGCCCGCTGCCCACCTGGTGCGGCGATGCGCTGCTGATCATCGGGGCGTTGACGGCCGTGACGGGGATCGTCTACGCGATCACGCAGGACGAGCTGCGGCGATTCCTCGGCTACTCCACCGTCGAGCAGGCCGGGATCGTGCTGCTCGGCCTCGGCGTCGCGCTGCTCGGCCAGAGCTCCCACAACCGCGACCTGGCGGCCGTCGGGCTGCTCGCCGCGACTCTGCAGGTGTGCGCGCAGAACCTGGCCAAGACGCTCGCGCTGATCGGAACCGACCGGGTCGAGCAGGCGACCGGACAGCGCTCGATCAACTCGCTCGGCGGGCTCTCCCGGCGGTTGCCATCGACTGCGGCGGCGGTCGGCATCGCCTCGCTCACGCTGGCCGCGATCCCGCCCCTCGGGGGCTTCGTCAGCGAGTGGTTCACGTTCGAGGCGCTGTTGCAGGGCTTCCGTATGCCGACCCTGCTCTCGCAGCTGCTGTGTGCGCTCGCCGCCGCGGCGCTGGCCTTCACGGCCGGTTTGGGGCTGCTCGCGTTCGCCAAATACTTCGGGTTCATCTTCCTGGGCCGGGCCCGCAGCGCCATCCCGCGCCTCGCCGAGCCGACTCGGTGGTGGCTCAGCCTCGGCGCCCTGGGAGTCGTGATGCTGTTCCTGGGGACGGTGGCGCCGTGGGAGATCCACGCGCTGGGGTCGGGGCTGGCATCGGTGCTGGGCTTCGACGCCGCTACGGCCGTGCTGAGCCATCCACTGGTCCTCGGGCCGGTGTTTGCCAACTTCTCGGTCCTGGCGCCGACGTGGCTGACGCTCGTGCTGCCAGCCTACGCCACGCTGGCCATCCTGCTGGTCGCCGCGACCCGTGCGCGCCCCACCCGCCGCGCGCGGCGCGCCCCGGTGTGGGTCACCGGCAGCGGAGCCGAGCTCGCCGCCGTTCAATACCGACCGTCGGCGTACTCCAACCCGATGCGCGTCATCCTGCGTGGACCGCTGGGCTACCGCTCACGGCTGACCGCGTCGGGGAGCGAGGACACGGGGCAACGGCTCGTGCTGAGCCGGAGTGTCGTGATCGCGGTCGACCGCTTCATCTACCAACCCGTGGTTGGACTGGCCCTGGCCACCGCGGCCCGGGCGCGACGGCTTCAATCGGGTCGCTTGTCGGCCTACCTGCTGTACATGCTCGTCTCGCTCGCCCTCGCCCTGGCTCTGATCCCGATCCTGAGGTGACGCTGATGTTCCAACGATTCCTCCTCGCCTGGGATGGCTCGCGCGTGGCCGTGCGGGCGTTCGACGTCGCGATCGACCTTGCCCGCCGCTACGAGGGCGAGCTCGTCGCGCTCTCGATCGCGTACAGCCCTGGACACGCCGAGACGAGCTCTGACCGCGAGGAGTCCACCGCGGCGGCCCGCCGCTACCTGGCTGAGAGCTTCACCGAGGTGCGGGACCGTGCCGACCGCGCCGGCGTCGCCGTCGAGCACGAGATCATCCAGGGCGACGATCCGGCCCGAGCCCTGCTGAACCACGCTCACGAGCACGGATTTGACCTGATCGTGTGCGGACAGCATCACAGCCGCCGAGCGGGCCGGCTGCTGCTGCACGGTGTCGCCGAGGATCTGGTCAGCGCCGCCGTGACTCCGGTCCTGGTGATCGGCGAGGAGGCCCGCTGAGCGTGGATCGTAGTTTCGCCGCGCGTGTATTGACGATCACGGGCCGCTCCGCTGGCGAGCCGGTCCGCCAACCCACGACAACGAGAGAGGGTCACGATGAAGAGCAGTCTGGAGATCGCCCAGGAGGCTGAACTGGAGCCGATCGCCTCGCTCGCCCACCGCATCGGCTTGCAGCCCGACGAGTACGAGCCCTACGGCCGCTACAAGGCCAAGATCGCGCTGTCAGTGATCGACCGCTTCTCGCACCGGCCCGACGGCAAGCTCGTCTGCGTCACCGGCATGACGCCAACCGCGACCGGCGTCGGCAACACGACGACGCTCGTGGGCCTCACGGAGGGACTGGGCGAGATCGGGAAGCGGCCCGTCGCCTGCCTGCGCGAGCCGTCACTCGGTCCCGTGTTCGGGATCAAGGGAGGCGCCGCGGGGGGCGGGTTGGCTCAGGTGGTGCCAATGGAGGATCTCAACCTCCACTTCACCGGAGACATTCATGCCATCGGCGCGGCCAACAATCTCCTCGCCGCCATGCTCGACGCATCGATCCTGCACGGGAACCCCCAGCGGATCGACGCGCTGCAAATCACCTGGCGGCGCGCGGTGGACATGAACGACCGCGCGCTGCGGCAGGTGGTGGTCGGCGAGGGTGGCCGCCCGAACGGCTACCCGCGTGAGACCGGCTTTGACATCACCGCCGCCTCGGAGGTGATGGCGGTGCTGGCGATCGCGCGCGATCTGAACGATCTGCGCCGCCGGCTGGGGGCGATCACGGTCGCGCACCGTTACGACGAAGGCGGCCCGGTGACCGCGGAGGACCTCGGCGCCGCTGGCGCGATGACCGTGCTGCTGAAGGAGGCGCTGAAACCAAACCTGATCCAGACGTTGCAGGGGCAGCCCTGCCTGATGCATTGCGGCCCGTTCGCCAACATGGACCATGGCAACAACTCCCTCGTCGCTGACTTGATCGCGATGAAGCTCGGTGACTACGTGGTGACTGAATCCGGGTTCGGCTCGGACATGGGTATGGAGAAGTTCTTCGACATCGTCTGCCGGGTCGGCGGGCTGCGGCCCAGCGCCGTCGTGCTCGTGAGCACCGTGGGCACAATCAAGCACCACGGCGGCGCCCCGGAGGGCCCACCACCGAGCCGCGCCGCCGGGCGGCAGGCGATCGAGCGCGGGATGGCCAATGTCCGCCGCCACCTCGCGATCGTCACGGAGTTCGGCCTCCCCTGCGTGGTGGCGCTCAACCGGCATCGCGGCGACGCCGCCGAGGAGATCGAGCTGGTCCGCGAGCTCGCGCGCGCGGCGGGTGCATTCTCCGTCGAGATCAACGACGGGTACGAGCAGGGAGGCCGCGGCGCGGCGGACCTGGCCCGCGCTGTGGTCGCTGCCTGCGACCTGCCCAGCGACTTCCGTCAGCTCTACCCCGACGACGCTCCGATCCGCGAGAAGATCACCACCGTCGCCACCCGGGTCTACGGCGCCCGGGATGTGTTCCTGTATCCGGAGGCCGAGCGGAGCATCGAGCAGTTCGAGCGCGACGGGCTCGCGCACCTCCCGGTCTGCCTGGCCAAGACCCACCTCTCCCTGTCCGCCGACCCGGCGCTCGCCAATGCCCCGGTTGACTTCACCGTGTCGGTGCGCGACGTCCGCGCCTACACCGGCGCCGGTTGGCTCGTGCCGCTATGCGGCGATATCCAGCAGATGCCCAGCCTCGGCCGAACCCCCGGGGCGGTGAACGTCGACATCGACGCCGAGGGGCGCACCGTCGGGTTGTTCTGAGTCAAGCTGCGCCATCGGTGCCTCCGGGCCGGGGCCGTGCTGAAACTTTGCCCACTGTGGCTAGTTTTTCAGCACGCCCCCCGTCTAGCCTGCTGAGATGCTCGCGCTCATGCTCGTGGCAGTGAGCCTCGGGATGACCAACTTCGCCGGCGCGCTGGCGATCGGGCTCTCCGGGGTGGATGCGCAACTGCGGGTGCGGGTCGCTCTGGCCTTCGGCCTGTTCGAGGGCGGCATGCCGCTGATCGGGCTGCTCCTCGGACGCCAGGTTGCTGATGCTGCGGGATCACATTCCAACCAGATCGCTGCCGCGCTGCTGGTCCTCACTGGCGTCTACACCATCTTCTCGGCCCTGGGTCATCGCCCAGTCGTCGTTCCCCAGAATGGTCGCTGGGACATGTCGAGGCTGCTCACCACCGGCTTGGCACTGAGCGTCGACAACCTCGTGATCGGATTTGCCCTGGGTACCTATCACGTGTCCTTCGCGATCGCGGCGGCCGTGATCGCCGCCGTCAGCGTGGCGATGTCCCTGGTCGGCCTGGAGCTCGGCAGCCGGCTCGGCGCACACCTCGGCCAGCACACCGAACTCCTCGCCGGGACGATCCTCATCGCCGTCGGGGGCGCGATCAGCGTCGGCGTGATCTGAAACCGGGTCGACGCCCCTTTCACGTCTTGACGAGTGTGGCGACGGTGACGTGCGGCCAGCGGATGCCGTTGAAGTCGAGTTGTACCAGTTGCGAATATTGCAATTGGTGGGTGTCAGGCTTCCCGCCCGTCCCTGCGATCGTCTCGATCCAAAACGTCGCGTCGACCTCCACGGCCTTGGCGTTGCCTCCAGGGGGACTCGAGGCGGCTTCCAGGAACGCCGTATTGGCCGTTCCGCCGCCACCCTTGATCGGATTGTTTGTGGTCGAGACGTGGAGAAAGGTTCTGCTCTTCATCGTCGTTCCCTCGAGCGAGGTCTGCAGCGCGGTCTGGAGGACGCTGTTCGGGTTCTTGACCATGTCCTGGGTGACGCCGGGAGATGCGAAACGGAAGGCGGTCGGGGTGGATAGGTTGAGCTCGGTGAACGTCGCCGCGACCGAAGCAAAGGCGCTGTTGGCCGGCGGAGAAGTGCCGAGGAAGAAGGGCAGGATGTTGTTGTCGGGGATATGTTGGGGCCCTCCGGGGAGGACCTGCGCGCTACCTTGAGCGAGGATCACGGTGCCGTGCGGGATCGACGCCATCCGCACCACCGTTGCCGGCTCGCTCGGATCTGTCGTGGCGGGAACGGTGGCCCAGATTCCGGGCTCGATGTGCAGCCCCGTCCCGTCCGAGGTCTGGGCAATCTGCTGCATGTAGGTGAGGCCAAACATGCTGATGTCCGGCATCAGCAGCCCGCGGTTGGGAATCGCACCGTTGATCTTGGTGAAGGCGAGCGTTTCGGTGGTGAGGTTCAACTCCAGGAAACGGTCCTGTGGGCTATCCGGATGGTGCGGGCGCCAGATCGCGTTGAAGCCATGCCCCTTCCAGGTGCCCGGGAGTTCCGCCAGCGCTCCGAGCGGATCCGGGGGCTGAACCAGGGCTTGAGCAGCCCCCGGCCCCTCGATTTGCGGAATGCCCTGGAACACGAAGTCGGGATCGGTTTCGGCGACTACTGTCATGGTGACTCCCTTACGAAGGATTACTAGCCGACTGGTTGGGTCCGCCTGCGAACAGTTAACTGCTCGGTCGTCGGAAGGACTCTCAGACCCTCACCGTCCCCCACCCCCACGCCCGGCAATCGTGCCGCGATCATTGCACAGCCGTTTGAACCCTGTCAAGGCGCTCACACGGTGTGTGACAACCTGCACAGAACGCTGCGGGTGATCCGCGCAGCAGCCGTCGGGTAAGCCGGCAGTCGTTTCTCAGTGACACCTGTCAACCTGACCGCGGGCCGGGGTTATGTTGACCACTGAGACACCTCACGACGTGTCGCGTGGCAGCAGTGCAGTGCAGCGCCGCACTGGCTACGCCAGGCGGTGCTCACACGGTGAGAATTGGCCTGAGCCGCTCCTCCAGCGCCGCGCGCGGCAGGGCGCCGACGATCCGGTCCACCTCGCGTCCGTCTCGGAGGACGACAAGCAGCGGGATTGATTGTGCGCCGAACCGTGTGGCCAGGCCGGGATTGGCATCGACGTCCACCTTGACGACCTTCAGGTGACCGGCGTGACGAGCCGCGAGTTCTTGCAGGACAGGAGAGATCATGCGACAGGGTCCACACCATGCGGCCCAGAAGTCAGCCACCACCGGGACAGACGCGGTCGTCTCCGCGGCAAAGGTGGCGTCGTCGGCGTCAACCACCCAGGGCAGCTCTGACTTGCACCGCGGGCAGCGCGGGATGCCGGCGGCGATCGGTTCGACGCGATTGCGCGCGCCGCAGCTCGGGCAGGCGATGATCGCCATCAGGGCTGCGCCTCCGCAAGCGACGTTGCCGCGGGACGCCCGACAGCTCTGGCAGGTCGCACCAGATGAGTGTAAAGGCCCACGGTGGAAGGGCTTTCAGTCCCCTGGGCACGGGCGGGCCCGGATCCGCTCGCGCGGGCCGATCGATCAGCCGCTCCCCGCGTTCGCGCCGAGGCTGTTCAGCCACGCACGCATGGATCGCCCCGCCGGTGTGACCTCACCCTCCTCGTAGCCCGTCGTGGCTCTCGCGAGGGTGATCCCATTTGGGGTCGACCAGCCGTACTCAATCGCTGTGCCGGACGCCGCGTAGCGAGCCACTGCCTGTCCCTGCTGCAGGATGCTGCCGGCGGGGGCAATGTCGGTGATCTGCTCGGCGACGTACTGCACCCGGCCCGCCTCCGGGCCGTCCAGCAGCTCGAAATACACGAGAGGCTGACCGGCGTACCAGTCGGGGATGATCGCGAGCACCTTGACCCGGCAGGGTGCGAGGATCGGCGCTCCCACCGGCAGGATCGCGTCCACGCCCTGATCGGTGCGCTCCCAGACCGCGACGTACCGCAGCGGGTCGATATACGTCGCGCTCGTCACCTGCGCCGCGATCAGCTCCAATCGCAGCTCGCGTTTCACTTCAGCGAGCGGAGGGGCGTGCGCGTTGACGTCGCCGACGGGAGCGCCCGCCGCGACTGGGTCCGCCTGCTGTCCAGCGGTCGGTTCGACCACCTGCGGACGGGCACCAGGGAATGCGCGGCCAGATGCGCTACCGGCAGCGCTCGGCGAGGCACCGCCCAGCGCGCCGGTCGTTCCGCAGCCGGCGAGGCCGAGCGCGACGATCAGGAGCAAGGCGCGGCCCATCATCACCGTGCGACCGAGCTACCAACTGTCCTGGCGATGCGTTTGTCCCGCTGCGGGCGTCATCTTTCTGGTATGTTGGCGCACGCCGAGTCCCCGGTGTGCCAACCCGGGGAGCGGGGAACCCAGATGTATGGGGCGAGTCTCACGGTGTTCCGTGAGAGGCGCAGTTCAAGTGCGCTAGCCCGTCAGCTAACTCCGCAGGCCAAGGCGTCAATCGCAACCGCTCTCGCGCGGAATTTGTATATGCGTTCCCTTCCTGCAACCTTTTCAAGGTCACCCTGTGCAAGCAGGGACGGCGGCGATGAGCCGCGAGGATCGTCGTGAAACGTGTCAGGGCGATGACGTCCACGCGCGGTGCTTGCAGTTTGATCCTCGTTGGTGCGCTGTGGTGTTGCTCGAGTGCGTTAGCGAGCTCGGGCGGGGCTGGGGTCACCGGTCGGCGGGCGGCCGACAAGGTCGTCGCACGCAGGTCGGCGGCGACCGTGTTTCCGCACACGTTGCGAAAGGGCCAGTCGGGCGCTGATGTCAAGACGCTCCAGACCTGGTTGTCGGAGGTGGGCTACAAGGTCCCCGCCACCGGCTATTTCGGTTCGATCACCAAGTCGGCGGTCCGGCGCTTTCAGCTGGCGCATCAGTTGTATCCCGCGAGCGGCTCGGTCGGTGATCGCACCTCCGCGGCCCTGCGGGCCGCAGTTCTTGGCGCCACGCAGGCACAGCCCGTCGCGGCTACCAACCACAACCCGGCCATCACAGATCCGATCCCCGGCTTCACGATCGAGCGCGACGATATGGGCGTCGACGCCGGCGCCAAGCCTGGCGCGGGGATCTACGCCCCCGCCGCATCCACGCTGATCGAGGTCATGCAGGATTGGTACGCAGGCGAACCGCTGATGCTGTTCCAGTTCGCCACGCGTCCGCCCGGGGCTCTGTCGGACTACTGGTACGTGGCCGAGCAGATCGACCCCATCACCACGGCGATCGGCACAGCGTTCCAGACCGGGCAGCGCGTCGCGTCGTTTGCGTCCAGCGGCAGCGACATCGAGATCGGGTGGGGCTCGCCCACGTCCAACTCACTCACCCTGGCCGACGAGACCGATCCGGGGGCCGCCGACCCGCCGGCCGGATCCACCACCCGCTGGGGGGAAACGTTCAAGAAGGTCTTCGGAATCAAATGAGGGTGGCGCCCGCTGCACCGCGTTGGCTCTACGATCGGCGACGAGGTATCTCCGATGGGCGCGACAACACCCCCCACTCCGGACGGCGAAGACTGGACCGTCGGCTACGCGTCGAGCAACGGCGCGAGAGCCCAGGTCCGCAGCGATAGCGCTCACCGACTCATCGTCCTGGGCTACATCACCGCCGTCGCGATGCCGCTGATCGGATTGGTGCTCGGGATCGTGGTGGCCACCCGTCCGGGCAAGGCGAACTTGAAGCACGGGGCGTGGATCATCGGCCTCAGCCTCATCGGGTCCGTCGTGTGGTTCCTGGTCTTCACCTCCGGCGTTCTCACAGACTCGACCAACGACCTCAGCTGAGGACAGCGTTCAGCTGGTCGGGGGCGGCGGCAGACCGAGAGGGTCTGGCCAGGGCCGGCCACCACGCCATCGTAACCGCCGCCTGCGTCAACGGGTCGATGAGGACCCCGCGGCACCCCGGCGAGGCGACCCCGCTCGACTGGGCAAAATTCGGTCTGATCGCGAGGCTTAGAATGCGCGGGCGCCACCATCGAGCGACCACGATCGCGGCGCGATGGTTCGGCCGGAAGTCAGCCAAAGTCGACAAGGGATGGAGAAGATGAGTGGCGGCCGTCGCGGTGGACGCGCGCATCCCGCTCGGCTCGCGGACTCAGACCCGGCGCGCTGACGTGCTGGCCGTGATCGTTGTCGACCCGGGCGTGTTCCTCGCCATTCTCGGTGCCGCCGCGGTGGCGGGGACGCTGGGCGCGATTTCCGCCGGCCATGGACTCGTCGTCCCAGTGGTCGTGCTCGAGCTGCTGCTCGGGGTGGTGATCGGGCCGCGCGGGCTGGGTCTGCACACCGACTCGTTCGTCACGTTCTTCTCCGACCTGGGTCTCGGACTGCTGTTCTTCTTCGCCGGCTACGAGATCGACGTGCAGAGGATCCGGGGGCAGTCGCTGCGCTTGGCGGTGCTGGGCTGGATGCTGTCGCTGGCCCTCGCGTACACGATCGGCGGCGTGCTGGCTGAGTTGGGCGTGGTGCTCTCGCTGCTGTACACGGGATCCGCGCTGGCCACCACGGCGATCGGGACACTGATCCCGATCCTGTCGGACAGTGGGGAATTGCGCACCGGCTTCGGGACGTACCTGCTGGCTGCCGGGGCGGTGGGAGAGTTCGGCCCGATCCTGCTCCTGACGCTGATCCTGTCCACCCAGGGCACGGTGCACAACGGGCTGATCCTGATCGCCTTCGTGTGTCTGGCGGTCGGCGTGGCCATCTTCGCGGTGCGATCCTCAACCCGGACCCTGCCTCTGCTTGAGCGCACGCTGGAGAGCAGCTCGCAGCTCGCCGTGCGCTGGATTCTCGTGCTCGTCTTCGCGCTCTCGTTCCTGGCCTACAAGCTCGGGCTGGACCTCTTGCTCGGCGGGTTTGCCGCCGGGGTGATCACCCGCCACGTGCTGCGAACGCGTGAGCTGCCGGCGTTCGACTCCAAGCTCACCGCCGTCGCGTTCGGGGTCTTCGTGCCGTTCTTCTTCGTGGCCAGCGGCATGAACCTCGACGTGGCAGCGCTGTTCGCCAGTGTGGCCGACGTGGCCAAGCTGCTGTTGTTCTTTGTCCTCATGCTCGTCGTGCGCGGCACTCCGGCGCTGCTGCTCTACCGCGGCGTGCTCGGTCGACGCGATCGCGTCGCGCTGGCGCTGCTGTGCTCGACGCAGCTGCCGCTGGTCCTGGCGATCACCGCCCTGGCGACGGCCGGCGGACACATGCGTCCATCCACGGCGGCGGCACTGGTCGGCGCCGCCGTCCTCTCAACGCTCGTTTTCCCCGTTCTCGGGCTGCGGGTGCGCGGCGACCTCCCCACCGAACCCGCACCGGCGAGCTTGGTGTGAGCGTTACCCTCCGCTGAGCTGATGGAAGCTCTGGACGCTCTTCTGCGCACCGCCGTCGACCCACCAACGCCGCTGCTGCGCGTGTCCGGGCTGAACGTCAGCTTTGGCCCGGTGAGCGCGCTGACCGAGGTCGATCTGACGATCGGTGAGGGAGAACTGGTCGCCCTGACCGGTGAGCCTGGCGCCGGGAAGACGACCCTGGCGCGCTGCATCGCCGGAGATGTCGCTCCTGACGGCGGCGAAATCCTGCTCGCCGGCCGCCCCGTCCCTCTGGATCCCGGTGCCGCCAGTCGCCGCGGGATCGCGGTGGTGTGGCAGGACCTCGCGCTGTGCGACAACCTCGATGTGGCTGGCAATGTCTTGCTTGGACAGGAGACGCGACGCATGATGCGCTCGGACTCACGGTTGCATGCGGCGGCGGCATCACTGCTGGAGAGCCTGCGGATCCCGATCCGCGACACGACCCGGCTCGTTGGCTCCCTATCCGGCGGACAGCGACAGTTGGTCGCCGTGGCGAAGGCGATCAGCCGCAGTCCCAGGATGCTCGTGCTCGATGAGCCGACCGCATCGCTGGGGGTGATCGAGGCGGGGCAGGTCGAGGAGCTGATTACCAGCCTGCGCGACCAGGGCACCACGATCGTGCTGGCCAGTCGCGACATCGAGCAGATGTTCAACATCGCCGACCGGATCGTGGTCCTGCGTCACGGGAGGGTCGTGGCCGAGCTTGATCCGCGCGTCACGCACCCCGACGACGTCGCCGCGCTGCTGTCCGGCCAGCAGGTCGATTCCACCGCGCGCCGCCAGCTCACACGTTTGCACGGGCTGGCCGACCGCTTGGTCTCGGCCCATCCGTCCTCAAGCCTGTCGTTGATCCTGTCCGCGCTGGCCGCGGCGTTGGGCACGGAAAAGGTGTGCATCCACGTGGTCAGCGGCCGGTCACTCGTGTGCACGGCCTCGCTGGGGTTCACCCCCGAGCAGATCACCTCATGGTCACGACTGCCGTTCGGCTTCACCGGGGGCCCGGCCGGCCGAGCAGCGGCCCGTGAAGAGCCGGTGGTCGAGGAGGATCTGCGGACCGGCAACGCGTGGGCCCAGTTCGGTGAAATTGCTCGCTCCGCGGCGATCGCCAGTGCGTGGTCGGTGCCCGTGATGGGCCCGGCGGGCCTCAGCGCCGTCATCACGGTGTTCAACCCCGACCCCGGCGTCCCGCAGCGCGACGAGCTCGATCTGCTCACGCTCTACGCCGGATACGCCGCCAGCGCCGTCGAGCGTGACCGGCTGGTGGATCAGGTGACCGCCCGCAACCGCGTGCTCGAGACCATCCGCGAGATGCTGGAAACGCTGGCCGGCCCGGTCACGGTCGGTGAAGGCCTGACGAGTGCGCTGCAGTCGCTGCGGCGAGGCCTCCAGGCCGACGAGGTCGGGCTGCTCGCACGCGTCGACGAACAGACGACCAGCTGGCGCGCCTATGCCGGGCCGCTCGGCACCGATCCGGCGTCGATCTCGGCCCCCTTGCGTGCGGCGTCCCAACGAGCATTGGCCGATGCCCGCCGCGACGGCTCCGCGCGAGAGTCTGGCGGCGGCGCCCGCCGGCGGATTCTGGCGGTCCCGTTCATGGCGCCGGCCGGCCCGACCGTCCTGCTCGCGGCCTGGAAGGAGCTGCGGGTGACCGAAGAGGAAACCGCGCTGATCGAGGACGCTGCCCATTCGCTGCGGCTGGCGCTGGAGCGCGAGGAAGCCGGACTGGCGCACCAGGAGGCGGCCGCCCTGCGCCGTTCACGAGAGCTGCAGCGTGGGTTCCTGTCTCGGCTGAGTCATGAGCTGCGCACACCGCTGACCGCGATCAGGGGATATGCGTCGAGCCTGATGCAGCCTGACGTGACCTGGGACGGCGATTCCCAGCATCGCTTCCTGGACCGGATCGCGGCCGAGTCGGCGCGTCTCGGTCGCCTGGTCGACGACCTATTGGATTTCTCGGCCATCGAGTCGGGCGTCATGCGACTGCAGCGCGACTGGTGCGATATACGGTTGGTGGTGGAAGCGGCTGTGTCGTGCCTGCCCAGCGAACGGTCCACCGACGTTTCGGTCGCGTGCGATGTCGCGCTACCCGTGGTTTGGGCGGACCACGACCGCCTTGAACAGGTGTTCGTGAACCTGTTGAACAACGCATTTCGCCATAACCCTCCTGGGACCAGCGTCAGCATCTCCGCCCAGGAGCTCGCGGACATGGCCGCGCCGTCACACGACCGCCGGGCGGGAGCGGAAGTCGAGATCAGCGTGACCGACGACGGGCTCGGCTTTCCCGAGGAGCTTGCATCGGCTCCGTTCGAGCCGGCGCGGAGACATCGCTCACACAGCTCGGGCGCGGGCCTCGGGCTGTCGATCTCGCGGGGGATCATCGAAGCGCACGGCGGGAGCATCGAGCTGGCGCGCGCGCCGACGGGGACGGCGTTTCGGATCCGCCTTCCGATCGAGGCCGCGGGTCGCCCGGGAATCGGTGGCGACCCGCAGGCTCCCGGCCCCGATGTCGAGCTGGCCGTCCTGGTTGGCGGCGGCGATGCCGTGGCCCCAACGACGATTCACACCGCCGGCGATGCCTGAGCAGGTGAGCAACACGAGGGCGCTCGTGGTGGAGGATGACCCCAACATCGTGGACCTGATCCGCTCGAATCTCGCCGTACGCGGGTTTGACACGGTCGTCTCAGCCGACGGGGCGCGCGCGCTGCAGCTGCTGGAGACCGAGGAGCCCGACATCGTCCTGCTCGACCTGATGCTGCCCGAGGTCGACGGCTTCGACCTCTGCCGTCAGATCCGCGAGCGCTCGACGGTGGCGGTGATCGTGGTGTCGGCCCGCGGCGGTGAACGCGACAAGGTCACGGCGCTCAACATGGGGGCCGATGACTACATGACCAAGCCCTTCAGCGTCGAGGAGCTGCTGGCTCGGATCAGCGCGAACCTGCGTCGGACCCGCGCCGCCGGCGCGACCGAGCCGGGCCCCCCGATCGTCACCGCCGGGGATATCGTGATCGATCTGGCCAGCCAGCAGGTGACCAAACGCGGCCAGCCGGTTCACCTCACCCCGACCGAGTTCGCTCTGCTGCGCGAGCTCGTCACCAACCGCGGGAAGCTGCTCAGCCACGCTCATCTGCTGCGGCGAGTCTGGGGCCCCGGGTACCAGACCGAGACGGAGTACGTCCGAGTGTACGTCCGGCGGTTGCGGGCCAAACTCGAGGCCGATGCGAGTCAGCCGCTGATTGTCACTGCGCCGCGGGCAGGCTACCGATTCGTCGCCGAGTGATCAACACGTGTGAGCGACTACGGGCTGTTCACCACATTTTAACGGTGAGTCAGCGGATGTTAATACCTCGTTTACGTAAGCGCTCCTAAGGTTCGCGGTCAGATTCGGTCATTGCGACGGCCGCGGAGCGGTTAATGCCAGGTTGCGCCGGGGTCGTCGCTCGAGGAGGAGGAGACATACATATGCGCTTGCTGAGAAGCAAGTCAGCCGTGGCTGCGCTTGCGGTCACGGCGAGTTTCGGTGTTGCCGCCTGTGGCAGCTCGTCGTCGAGCTCATCATCGAGCTCGACCAGTGCCACATCGTCAGCAGCCAGCAGCAGTAGCACCGCCGCGCCGGCCATCTCGGCAGAGTCGTTCACCAACGATTTCTCCGCGATGGCCGCGCTGAAGCCGGTTGCCGCGGCGGGCAAGGGCAAGATCGCAGCGATCCTGCCTGACACCACGAGCTCGACGCGCTACGTCGAGTTCGATCAGCCGGACATCAAGAAGGCGCTGCTGGCAGCGGGCATCCCCGCGTCGGACATCATCATCCAGAACGCTCAGAAGAGCGACTCGACGTTCCTCACCGACGCGCAAACCGACATCACCAACGGGGCCTCGATCATCCTGTCAGACCCGGAGGACTCCGGCACCGGCTCCCAGGTGGAGAACTACGCCAAGGCCCACGGCGCCAAGGTGATCGACTACGACCGTCTGACGCTCGGTGGCAGCCGCCCGTACTACGTGAGCTTCAACAACGTGACGGTCGGCAAGGTCATGGGTGAGGGTCTGGTCAAGTGCATGGCCGCGTGGAATGTCGCCAAACCTCAGGTCGTCGTCATGCACGGTGATCCCACCGATAACAATGCGACCCTGTTTGCCACCGGGTACAACGGGGTGCTTGATCCCCTGTTCGCTTCGAAGAAGTGGACCCTGGTGACTAGGACCGCCGGCACGTGGGACCCGCCAACGGCCCTGACAGAGTTCGAGCAGGCCTACACCGCTCACAAGAACATCAACTCCGCGCTGATCCCCAACGACGAAACCGGCGCACCGATCCTCACCTACCTGAAGACCCACGGCGTCAAGCCGAACACGTTCCCCACCACGGGCCAGGACGCGACGCTGACCGGTCTGCAGAACGTGCTCTCGGGTTACCAATGCGGAACCGTCTACAAGGCGATCTACAAGGAGGCGCAGGCCGCGGCCGCTCTGGCCATTTACCTGCGCGCCGGGCAGACCCCCCCGGCGTCGCTGCTC
>Ga0302181_10000919_pt1 | contig 22815 bp, 18 predicted proteins | sample I_Palsa_E3_3_FD_198786 | JGI IMG/M metagenome (GOLD analysis project Ga0302181, IMG submission 198786) | Peat permafrost microbial communities from Stordalen Mire near Abisko, Sweden - I_Palsa_E3_3 | ecosystem: Environmental > Terrestrial > Soil > Palsa > Peat permafrost | place: Sweden...
GCCGCGGTGTACTCCGGCGAGGTGTACCAGCGGCGGGCGGCGTCGCCGTCGGCGAATTCAAGTACCACGAACCGGTTCGTCGGCCATGTCCCTTCGAGCACTTCGACCGTGCCGCCGCGCACGGCGTAGCGGCCGCCGTACTGTTCCACCGATGCCGCAGCGAGGACCTTGTAGTCCTCGTACCGGGCCGGGTCCGTCACGTCGATATCCGCCAGGATGTAGGCCGTCATCCGTACAGTGTGCCGCCTGCCGTTCGCCGCGCGTCACAGCGGCGCTCCGTCTTCACCGGGCAATACGCTCATCTCCGCCAGGCCATCCGCCCATCTCCAGCCGCAATACCCCCATCTGCGGCGGACCTGCAGTTCTATAGTGACGCCATGTCCGCTGCTCCGCCGGGCCCGTCGGCGCCCGTCACGTCCATCGCCGAGGCAATCGGGCGGATGGAGCTGATCGACGCAACGGCTCCCGCCAGCGATGGCCTGGCCTGTTTCAATCGCATGTACCTTGCGGTCACTCAAGAGGTGGACAGGGACCTGGGCCAGCGGTTCTTCGCCGATCCGGTCTTCATGACCAGGCTCGACGTGGCATTTGCCAATCTCTATTTCGACGCGGCCGATGCAGCGGGTACCCCGTCGGCGGTGCCGCTGGCCTGGCGCCCCCTCTTCGAGCGGCGCGGCGAGACGGGGATCGAGCCGATCCAGTTTGCGCTCGCGGGCATGAACGCTCATATCAACCACGACTTGCCGATGGCAGTTGTCGCCACGTGCGCCGATCTGGCCACCGCGCCCGCCGCAGGCTCGCATCTCGCCGATTTCCAGAAGGTGGACCGGCTGCTGGACGCGGCCGAGCAGTCGGTCCGGCAATCGTTCGAGTCCGCGCCCGAGCTCGCCGTCGACCGCCACCTGCAGGCAGTAGACGACCTCGTCTGCAGCTGGACCATCAACACAGCGCGCGACCTCGCCTGGAGTAACTCCCTGCTGCTGTGGGAGTTGCGGGATGATCCGTTCGCGCGCGGGCTCTTCCTCGACAACCTGGCTGCCGCGGTGGCGATCTCAAGCCGCTTGCTGCTCGTGGCGGTTTGAGGACTCGCTGGGGTAAGACTAGCTGCGCCCAGCCGCGCTGGACCGCGCCGGTGATCCTGCTCGGGTGTGGCTGGTCATGCGGACGGGCTGGGGAAGTAATGGCCCTTGTCGAGGTCGTCGATGAGCCCGGGCTGGGTCGGGTGCCATCCGAGGAGCTCGCGGGTCAGCGCGCTCGAGGCCGGGCTGTCGGCCGCGAGGAAGCCGGCCAGCCAGGTGAAGTGCCCGGCGGCGTCCTCGGCAGAGACGGAGACCACCGGCACGTCCAGGTGGCGGCCGATTACTTCGGCGATGTCGCGGATCGGCACGCCCTCGTCGGCGACCGCGTGCAGCGTCGATCCCGCCGGGGCGTTCTCCAGTGCCAGGCGGAAGAGATGCGCGGAATCGAGGCGGTGCACGGCGGGCCAGCGGTTGGACCCGTCACCGATGTAGCCGGAGATGCCCTTGTCGCGGGCGATGCCGACAATGGTCGCCATGAAGCCGTTATCTCCGTCGCCGTGATTGGTCGGGGGGAGCCGCATGACTGACGAGCGGACGCCGCGGGAAGCGAGGGAGAGCACCAGCTCGGCCGTGGCATGCCGGGTCAGCGGGCCGCTGCCCCAAGCGGCGGCTGCCGGGTCGGAACCATGCCCGTCCCGTTCGGTCGCCACCCGCCCCGGTGCGAGCCCGAGCGTCCCGGAGGCGATGACGAACGGCCGGTCAGAACCGGCAAGCGCGTCGCCGAAGGTCTCGACGGCGCGGCGGTCCGCATCTGCAGCGCCCTGGAAGTCGCCCGTGAAGGCGAGGTCGTGCTTGAACGCGAGATGGATCACGCCGTCCGATGCGGCAGCTGCATCCCGCAGGCTGTCGAGATCGTCAAGAGTGCCGCGATGCACCCGTGCCCCGGCGGCGGTGAGGGCAGCGGCCGAGGCATCCGAGCGGGCGAGCCCGGTGACCTGATGGCCCGCGCCGATGAGCTCGGGTACGACGGCGGAGCCGATCCAGCCGGACGCGCCGGTGACGAATACACGCATGAGAAAGACCTCCAGGTAATCGACTGTCCTCGGCACAGGGTGTGCGTTCGGGCAGATCGATGTCAGTTGCTGTCATCACTATACACCCGATGTCAGTTGCTGCCGTCAAGTATGATCGGGGCATGGGCCGGTGGGAGCCAAATGCGCGCGGCCGGCTCGAGCGGGCGGCGCTGGAGCTTTACCTCGAGCGCGGGTTCGACCAGACCACGGTGGCGCAGATCGCCGCGCGGGCCGGACTGACGGAGCGGACGTTCTTCCGGCACTTCGCCGACAAGCGCGAGGTCCTGTTCGCGGGCGCGGTCGGGCTGCAGGAGTTCCTGGTGAGGACCCTAGCCAGCACTCCTGATTCCGCAGCGCCGATCGATGCGGTGGCCGCCGCCTTCGAGGCGGCCGGCGCCCTGCTCCAGGAGCGCCGTGACTACGCCTGGCAGCGGCAGGCCGTCATCGCTGCGAACGCAGAGCTGCAAGAGCGCGAGCTGATCAAGCTGGCAGCACTCGCCTCGGCGATGACCGACACGTTGCGCCAGCGCGGCGTCACGGACCCGGCCGCGAGCCTGGCGGCCGAGGCAGGGATCGCTGTCTTCAAGATCGCGTTCGAACGCTGGGCCGGCGGGACCAGCCAGGCAGACTTGCCGCAAGTCATCCGCGAATCGCTCGACGAGCTCAAAGCCGTGACCGCCGGCAAATGATCACAGGCGCGAGCCCGGCGCCAGACTGGGATGCGGCTGCCGGCCGGTGCGGCTACATGCTGGGAGCGGCAAATTCGATCTGCACGACGGTTCCGCCGCCGGCGACCCGCCCGACGGTGACGGAGGTAGCACGGTAGGCAGCCCGCTGGGCGTGCAGGAAGCCGAGCAGCCAGTGCTGATAGGCGGCGGCACTGAGTCCCGCCGCCTGGTCCGCCCCGGCTAGGTCAGCCGAACGGAGCGGGATCGCGGGGCCTGCGCCAGGATTGGCGTCGCCGAATGCGATGACATGCAGGGGATGCTGCTCCGCCAGCGTCGCGAGCGTGGCGAGCAGCCGCCCGTCGACACGGCCGCTGGCCAGCGCCACGCCGGCCTCCGACGACGTTATTATCTGCCTGTTACTCAGCAGCTGTGCTCCCTGTTTCCTGGCCGCGCGCTCCGCCGAGCCGAGCCGGCGTCGAAAGGCAACCGTCCCTTCTGGCGGGATCGTGCGGATCTCGATCCTGGCCGGTCCCGTACCGAAACGGGCGATCACCTGCGGCGCATACACCGCCGCGAGCCGGGCGCCGAATTGGTTCCGCAAGGCTGCCGTTGCCACGATAAGTTCGGCGCCGAGCGGATCAGGCCTGGCTGGCAAGATCGGGACCAGGTTCGCCGCGGGGAACCCGCGCGAGTGCAGCGCGACGCACATCACCGGGTCACAGGCCACGGTCGCATCATGATTGACCTGCCGGGCGACCCATCCAGCGGTCTGGGACCTGATGGCGGCAGCCGCGACGACCCCGGAGCCGGCCGCAGCGCCAGGCTGCGGATCCGCCGGGCGCGGTCCGTGCCTGGACAAGGCAAAAGCGAGGCCTCCGGCGGCAGCCAGGACCAGGGCCAGCGCGAGCAGGATTGGTATCCGCCGGCGCCGCACCCAGAGCCGCACGGTAGTCGCCAGTACCGTCGCCCAGGATGGCGGAGCCTTCGCGGCGGACCCGGGCGCGCCCTGCGGGACCGCGGGGAGAGCTGAGCGCTCGCCCCCGGCTGGGCTCGACGGGCCGGCGAGTTCTGGCGTGCTCCGCAGGACAGGCGGCACGGGGGAGCGTTTGCTCAGTGCCCTGGCCTGGGCCGAGGGCTCGAATGCGCCGCGTCTCGGCACGGCCTGAGCGGAACCGGCCTTGGCCGGCCGGGCCGGCTGAGCGCCACCTCGGTCCTGCGATCCGGGGTCAGGAATATCCGTGGGCTTGCCGGACGGCTCAAAAGCGCCGCGGTCCTGAGGTCCCGGGTCAGGAATATCCGTGGGCTTGCGGGCCGGCTCAAAAGCGCCGCGGCTCTTCCCGTCAGGGTCAGGAGCTGCCCTGGGCAGGCGCACGGGTAGAACGGGCCTCCGGGTCCCGGGTGGTGGAACGGCCCGCGGTCCGGCGCCGCGTCGCGGCACCCGCTTGGGCAGCGGCGCTGGCCCGCCAGTTGCCGTGGGCAACTGCGCGGCTTCCGCCCCTTCCCTGCGGCCGGGCGCCTGCTCGAAGGCGCTCCATGAGCTGGGGACGGGGGCCGGACCAGCTGCCGGGGCCGGAACGGGGGCCGGAACGGGGGCCGGGGCTGGAACGGGAGCGGGGGCCGGAACGGGAACGGGGGCTGGGGCTGGGGCTGGGGCACTCTCGCGCATCGCCCGCACGCGGCCAGGCTGCCATCCGCTGGCGGGCGGCACCGTACCTGAAGGACTGTTAACAGAAGGACTGTTACCTGAAGGGCTGCTGGCCGAAGGACTGCTGGTAGCCGAGGGACTGCTAGCCGAATAATCGTCTTCCGGCAGACCAGCGCCCGGTGTCGCCCGGGCCGGCTGTGGCCTGCTGGCAAGCCTCGACGGGTGCTGCGGCAGATCCGGTCTCTCCTCGGTCATCCTGAACCCCCACGAGCCAAGCAAGCGGACAAACCTGGCCCGACGTATACAGCGCAGCACAAGTTGCCCGTCAGATTCAGCCGAATTGAGAAATGCTGCCTCGCATCGCCTGCTCCGCTCAACGGCAGCGGCGGAAAAAGAGTAACGGAGGCTCCTACCGTGCCGTGGCCAGCGGTCATCCCCGGCTGAGGCTGCCTTCGGCCCCGGCATCGGTGTGAGTCTCTTCGCCTTCAGCGCGGCTAGGACGCTCTGGCGGCGGCCCGGCGCCCCGACGGCCTGGCGGCCCAGGCCGGCGGGAGTGGGCCGCCGGCCGGCGACGACGGACCGCATTTCCTTAGCGCGGAAATTTAGGCGGGCTCAGACCCGCCTAAATTTCCGCGATCATCGACGAGACCGGGTGGGCCGAGACTTGGGCCGGGCGGGGTGGGGCGGGGTGGGCGGAGAGTGGGCCGGCGGGGAGTGGGCCGGCGGGGAGTGGGCCGGCGGGGAGTGGGCCGCGGCGGGCCGGTTAGCTGGCCGGGGTGACGATGCCGTACTCGTGGATCTTGCGGTAGATCGTCGCACGGGACATCCCCAGCGATTCGGCCGCCTTGACCTTGTTGCCCTCGAAGGCCAGCAGGCTCTGCACGATGGCGTCGCGCTCCATTGACTCCAGCGGGCTGAGCAGCCGCCGGCTCACCGTCCAGCACTCCGGCGGCAGGTCGTTCGGCCGGATCGAGCCGCTGCGGCGGTGCTGGACGACGCGGCGCATCACCTGCCAGAGCTGCTCGGTGTTGCCCGGCCAGTTTGACCGCAGCAGCAGCTGCATCGCCTCCGGCGAGCAGCTCAGCCGGCCCTGCTGGCCCTGCTGGCTGAGCTTCGCGAGGAAGAATGGTACGAGCTCGTGCAGGTCCTCGATGTGGTGGCGGAGCGGCGGAAGCTCCACGGTGCTCGGGAAGAACCGCAGCAGCTCGGTGAGGTCATCGCTAACGGCCGCCTGACTCATGGTGACCACCACCCGCAGCGAGTCCTGCTGGCCTGCGGCCACCGCATCCTGCAGCACGGCTGTCAGCGAGCGCAACTGCAGGGCGCTCAGCCGGTCGACGTGCCGGATCACCAGGGTGCCCTGGTTCTCGAGCAGCTGGCTGCGCGCCTCGGCCAGCCACTTCTGGCCGGCCGCATCCGCGGCGTCGAGGACGTGCAGGAGGCCAGCCGGGTTACGCCGCTGATGCACCGCCCGGACCACTGCCAGCTTGCCGGTCCCGGTTTCGCCCTGCAGCGCTAGCCACTCGGCCGAGCCGTAGATCGTGTCCACCTGGTGGCAGCTGCTCAGCCACAGCGCCCCTGAGCCGACCAGTCCCGGCAGGAAGATCCGGGTCTGCGCCGCCGCCCCGGTGCCCGCGTCGAGGGCCTCCCGCCCGCCTGGCTCGATCAGTTTTACGTGCACGATGCCGCCGGTGAACCGGCCGTCATTGGGCACAGGCCGGCAGTGTATTCGTGCCCTGACGCCGGTCGGCAGCTCGACCTCCAACGCGCCTGGCTGCCGGCTGGCCAGCGCCTCGGCTGCCTGCCCGAGCAGCACGACCTGATCACCAGGATCGAGCACCTGCCGGGCGTAGTCGTTCATCATCACCACGTCGTGGCTCAGCGCTAGCACGATGCCGGTGGTGCGCCGGCAGGCCCGCAGGTACTCCTGCAGCAGCTCGAACTCGTGCTCTCCGCTGCCGGTGAGCAGCGCGCGGGTGATCTGGTCAGCCGTGGTCTTGGCGAGCGCGATCAGCAGCGCGTCGGCGTCCTTGCGCCAGCAGGTCAGGTCGACGGCACCGACCGTCTTGCCGGAGATCGGGTGGTGGATCGGCACCCCGGCGCAGGCGAGATCCTCAAGATGCTCCGCGTAGTGCTCGTGGCCGAACACGTGCATCGGCCGGCCGCCTTCCAGCGCCGTGCCGATCCCGTTGGTGCCGACGAACTCCTCGGCGTAGCTGAATCCCGGTGCGAGCTTGACGCTGTCAAGGTGCCTGTCGAGGTCGTGGTCGGCCGCAAGCCGGGTGAGCACCACTCCCGTGGCATCAGTGAGAATGACGCTGATCGGCTGGCCGTCCAGATGCTCTCGCAGATGCCTCAGCACGGGCAGCGCGCTGCGAGTCAGCGGGGTATCCAGGTCGGGGTCACGGATATAGGACAGGTCGAGGTGGTCGGCCGCGACGTTCCATCGCCGCGAGCGCCACCACGACGCCAGGATCGTGTCGCGCACCTGGTCCGGTTCGACTGCCTCAGCAGTGAGGAACCGTTCCCGGGTCTTGGCCAGCCGGTCACCGCCGGGCAGGAACCGCTTCCGGGTTTTGGACAGGCGGCTGCCACCTGTCACCTCCGGCGGCGGCGGTGCTGCTGGGGCCATGGGCGCCTCCCTGCTTCCCGGTACCGTTCTCGCTGGGCGGGCCAGCCCGCGGGTGGCGCTGAGGGTTGCGTCGTCCTCTCAAGATAAGCACGAGTTCGCCAATACGTGTCTCATGTTGAGACCCATTTTCGCCCTGGGGAGCCATTTGATGCCTTCACGCCGCCTCCCTATCCGCTATAGCCGCTCGGAGGGTGCCCGATGGACCTGCCGGATGACCAGCAGGACGAGACCTACAACCCCTGGAGCATCGTTAACCTCGTATTTCATCATCTGGCGGAGGAAGGCCTGCATCCCGTCCTCGGCGGCGCCGGCGACCCTGGAGTCCCGGCCGCGCAGCTGCTGCAGGCCCTGGGGATCCAGCCGGCGCCGGAGGGGAACCGCCAGATTTCCCGGGATGTCCAGCAGCATCTCGCCGAGATAAGGAATGCCGTGTTCGGCGACGGCTGATCAGGACGCAATGGCTGATCTGTCTCATGTTGAGAGCGCAGGGCCGCCAGAACCGGGTTGTCATCAGGCCATGAGGAGTTCGGGCGTGCAGGACTCCCGCGTTCGTCGGCGAGGTGAAGGGACCTTCGCCGGAGAAGACGATCAGGCTGCAGGCGGGCTGTCGCAGCCGAGCCGACTGAAGGGTGATGGAGTGGGATGAGTCGCCAGAGCGTAGCCAAGGCGCACCAGAAGATCCAGGAACTGTCCTGGGAGCCGCAGTACCACGAGCCAGTGTCGCAGTACGGAACGGACTACACCTTCCAGAAGGCACAGAAGAAGGACCCGCTCAAGCAGGTGCTGCGGTCCTACTTCCCGATGCAGGAAGAGAAGGACCACCGGGTCTACGGTGCCTCCGACGGCGCGATCCGCGGAAACATGTTCCGCCAGGTCCAGGAGCGCTGGCTGGAGTGGCAGAAGCTGTTCCTGTCGATCATCCCGCTGCCCGAGATCTCCGCGGCGCGGGCGATGCCGCTGCTGTTCCGCACGGTGCCCAACCCGGAGCTGCACAACGGCCAGGCGATCCAGATGATCGACGAGGTCAGGCACTCGACGATCCAGCAGAACCTCAAGCGCCTGTACATGAACAACTACATCGACCCGGCCGGCTTCAACAACAGCCTGCGGAACTTCCAGAACGACTACTGCGGCACGATCGGCCGTCAGTTCGCCGAGGGCTTCATCACCGGTGACGCGATCACCGCGGCGAGCATCTACCTGACGATCGTCGCCGAGACGGCGTTCACCAACACGCTGTTCGTGGCCATGCCCGCGGAAGCCGCCGCCAACGGCGACTACCTGCTGCCGACGGTGTTCCACTCGGTCCAGTCTGATGAGTCCAGGCACATCAGCAACGGCTACGCCACGCTGCTGATGGCGCTCGCCGACGAGGGCAACCACCAGCTGCTCGAGCGTGACCTGCGCTACGCCTGGTGGAACAACCACCGGGTGGTCGACGCGGCCATCGGCACGTTCATCGAGTACGGCACCAAGGACCGCCGCAAGGACCGCGAGTCCTACGCCGAGATGTGGCGGCGCTGGATCTACGACGACTACTACCGCAGCTACCTCGTGCCGCTGGAGAAGTACGGCCTGGTCATCCCGCACGACCTGATCGAGGAAGCGTGGAACCAGATCTGGAACAAGGGCTACGTGCACGAGGTCGCGCAGTTCTTCGCCACCGGCTGGCTCGCCAACTACTGGCGGATCGACCCGATGACCGACAAGGACTTCGAGTGGTTCGAGTACAAGTACCCGGGCTGGTACGACAAGTACGGCAAGTGGTGGGAGAACTACAACCGGCTCTCGATGCCGAACGGGCACAACCCGATCGTCGCCGAGGACGTCGACTACGTGTACCCGCACCGCTGCTGGACCTGCATGGTCCCCTGCCTGGTCCGTGAGGACATGGTGATGGAAGAGGTCGACGGCCAGGTCCGCACGTACTGCCACGCAGAATGCGCCTGGACCGACATCAACGCCTTCCGGCCGACCTACCAGGGCCGGGATACCCCGAACATGGGCAAGCTGATCGGCAAGCGCGAGTGGGAGACCCTGTACCACGGCTGGAACTGGGCCGACGTGGTCTCCGACATGGGCTACGTGCGTGACGACGGCAAGACGATGGTCGCGCAGCCGCATCTGAACCTCGACCCGAAGAAGATGTGGACGCTGGACCACCTGCGCAAGATGGGCCCGGTGCTCAGCCCGAACGTGATCCTCAACGAGATGTCACCGGAAGAGCGGACCGCGTTCCACGCGGAATACATCCGCGGTGGCCCGGCGGGCCGGCCGGCACCCGCGAAGAGCTAAGCGGGCAGCTGAGTCAGCGAGCAGAAAGGGGGCCAGCGGCCCGGCCCTGGCCCCCTTTCCTGCCCGTCCGCCGCAAGGCAACCCGTCCGCCGCAAGACAACCCTTTCGCCGCAAGGCAGCCGTCCGCCGCAGAGCGGTCCACCGCAAGGCAGGGAGCCATGGCCGACAAGCATGTCGTGCGATTCGAGCCGGTCGGCATCGAGATCGAGGTCGACGAGGACCAGACGATCCTCCGGGCCGCCGCCGAGCAGGGAATCATGCTCATGCACGGCTGCAAGGAGGGCCAGTGCTCCTCCTGCAAGTCCTTCGTCCTGGACGGCGACGACATCGACCTGGACAAGTACTCCACGTTCGCGCTGCCCGACTACGAGAAGGAGGAAGGGTTCACCCTGCTCTGCCGGGCGCACGCGTACGAGGACCTGACGATCGAGCTGCTCAACTACGACGAGGAAATGATCCGCTCGGGGCTGCCGATTCAGGAGGCAGCGGCCGAGGTCGTCTCCAACGAGCCAGTCACGCACGACATGCGACATCTCGTGCTGCGCCTGGTGGAGCCGACGGAGATCAAGTTCTTCCCCGGCCAGTACGTCGACATCAAGGTCCCCGGCACCGACGAGACCCGGTCGTTCTCGATGGCGAACACCTCCAGCCGGGACGGCGGCCTGCTGGAGTTCGTCATCAAGGTCTACCCGGACGGGCTGTTCTCGCATTTGCTCGACAATCAGCTCAAGGTCGGTGACCGGCTGGAGCTGACCGGGCCGTTCGGGGTGTTCACGCTGCGCGAGGGCCTCGAAACGGACTTGATCTTCGTCGGCGGCGGCGCGGGTATGGCCCCGATCCTCGCGCTGCTGCGATCCATGGCAGAACGGGGTCTGCAGCGTAAGGCCACCTTCTTTTACGGCGCGCGCGGGTCGGCGGACCTGTGCTTCGAGAAGGAGCTACGCGGTCTCGAAGAGAAACTGCCCGGCTTTAAGTACGTGCCCGCGTTGTCAGAGCCAGCGGACGGGGACGGCTGGGAGGGCGAGACCGGACTGATCACCGACGTGGTCAAGCGGCTGGCAGGCGGGCTCAAGGGCGCGCATGCCTACGTCTGCGGCCCGCCGCCGATGGTGGAGGCGGCGATGCCGGTGCTGGCCACGGCGGGAGTCGAGGAAAAGCGCATCTACTACGACAAGTTCACCACGACCGCTGATCCGCAGCAGTGAGGAGGCGGCCGAGGAATCCGGTTCGACTGGCGGCTCACCCGGTGGCGACATCGGCGGGACTCGAAGGCGAGAGAGAGATCTGATGACAACTCCGGAACAACGCGACCTGCCCAGGCCCGTCTTCACTGACGCGGAGGCCGGCGCCAAGGTATTCCCCGACTCGACCGAGCGCAGGTTCAACTACTACACGCCGAAGAAGCGCAAGCAGACCCACTACGAGGACGTGACCGTCGAGGTCCAGCCCGACCCCAGGCACTACCTGGCCCAGGGCTGGCTGTACGGCTTCTCCGACGGCCGGGGCGGCTACCCGCTGGACTGGACGGCGCTCAAGGCCTGGGGGTCGGACCGGCCCGAGCCGGAGCGCTTCCCCGGCTCCGGCGGCAAGGGCTACGACTGGCCTGCCACCGGCTGGCACGAGTTCCGCGACCCGAACGAGGAGTGGGAGCTCACGTTCTACCGCTACAACTCCAACGTCGTGCGGCAGCTCAACCAGAACATCGACGCGGCCAGGCAGGCCAAGGCCTTCGAGCAGTGGAACCCGAACTGGGTGCACTTCGTGGAGCGCAACGTCGGTGCCTGGATGCACGTGGACCACGGCCTCGGGCTCTACCTCTTCGCGAACGCCAACCGGCGGGCGCCGACGAACATGCACAACAACGCGATCTCGGTGAACAGCATGCACCGGATCAGGGCGGCCCAGGACCTGGCGCTGTACAACCTGACCCTGACCGAGGAAATCGATGGCTTCGACGGCGCGGCGCACATCGAGGCCTGGAACAGTGACCCGGCCTGGCAGGGCGTCCGCGAGACCGCCGAGCGGCTGACCGGGATCGACGACTGGTGCGAGGCGATCTTCGCGGCGAACGTCGTCTTCGAGCCGCTGGTCGGCGAGCTGTTCCGGAGCCACCTGGTGCAGCACGCGGCGCCGCGCAACGGCGACTTCGTCACGCCCACGCTGGTCGGTGCCGAGGAGTACGACTTCGCGGAGCGGGACCTGCGGTACACCACCGCGATGTTCGAGCTGCTGACCAATGACAAGGAGTTCGCCGACCACAACAAGGCACAGCTGCAGCAGTGGCTGTCGGCGTGGGTGCCGCGCGCCATCGCGGCCGCCCGCACGCTGCAGCCGCTCTGGTCGCAGCCGGACGCCAAGCCGGCCAGGTTCGAGGACGGCCTGGACGCGGCGAAGAGCCGGTTCAGCGGCATCCTGTCCGACCTGAGCCTTGAGGCACCGAAGGAGCTGGCCCAGTGACTACCTACACGTACGCGGAAAGTCCGTTCAAGTCCGACAACACCGCATCCAACCAGTGCGGCGTGACGGTAATGAACAACCAGGTCGGCGCGGTGATGGCTCAGGTCATGAGCACCAAGGACAACGTCAGCGTGCGGCACCTGCCGTCGATGATCCGGATCGACGCGATCGGGCGGATGGACTTCGTCTACGACGAGATCTCCGAGGCGCTCGGCGAGGAGCCCGGCTTTTTCGACGCCGCCGAGTTCGAGGAGAACATGTCCACGCACTACGGCCGGATGATCCACGAGGACGACCGGACGATCATGTTCGCCAACCCCGAGGAGGCGGCCGAGTACATCGGCTTCGATCTGACAGCCCGATAGGTCTTGCGGTAGCCGGGCCCAGCGGTTCTGCTAGTACCAGTGGGTTTGCTGGGACCAGCGACCCGCCGGGTCCGCAGCCGGTTCCGCCGGCGGCCGGTCCCGGCCGGCCGCCGGCTCCGGCTGGCAGCCGCACCCGTTAGGACGCACAGCAGTATATTTCGGCCTATAAGGAGGCATTCATGTACGAGAAGGATGGCGAGAAGTACTTCATTGTCGACAGCCATATGCACTACTGGAACGCCGCACCGGACAACTGGGTGCCGGGCGCCGAGAAGTACGCCGACGGCTGGATCAACTGCTTCCACGCCTACCAGGGCCTCGGCCCGGCGGACACGCACTGGTCGATCGAGCACTTCCAGAAGTACTCCGAGGACGACCTGATGAAGGACGTCTTCGAAGACGGGTACGTCGACAAGGCGATCTTCCAGCCCACGTACCTGAAGGAGTGGTACAAGGAGGGCTTCAACACCACGGAGCGCAACGCGGCCCTTGGCGAGAAGCACCCCGGCAAGTTCATCGCGAACACCCGCTTCGATCCCCGCGACGGTGACGTAGGGCTGGAGCAGCTCAAGGCCGACGTCGAGCGCTACGGGTCCACGGGCGTCAAGCTCTACACCGCCGAGTGGAACAACGGCTCGCGCGGCTACAAGCTCAGCGACCCCGCCGCGTACCGCTTCCTGGAGGCTGCCCAGGAACTCGGGATCAAGAACATCCACGTGCACAAGGGCCCGACGATCTGGCCGCTGGACAAGGACGCCTTCGACGTGTCCGACATCGACCACGCGGCCACGGACTTCCAGGGCCTGAACTTCATCGTCGAGCACGTCGGGCTGCCGCGGATCGAGGACTTCTGCTTCATGGCGACGCAGGAGCCGAACGTCTACGCGGGCCTGTCCGTCGTCATCGGCGGGCTCATGCACGCCAGGCCTAAGTTCTTCGCCAAGGTCATGGGCGAGCTGCTGTTCTGGGTCGGCGAGGACAAGATGACCTTCGGCAGCGACTACGGGATCTGGGAGCCCAAGTGGCAGATCGAGGGCTTCGTCGACTGGGACTACCCCAGTGACGAGTTCTCCGACTACCCGAGGCTCGGCACCGCGGGGAAGAAGAAGATCCTCGGCCTGAACGCGGCCAAGCTCTACGACATCGAGGTGCCCGCTGAGTACCGGCTGGAGGCCGGCCAGGGAACCCCGGGCGCGCAGGACGACGCGCAGCTGGTCGCGGGGGCATGACCGCTCCGTTGACCGCCGGATCACGCAGCGCTGTCCCGCGGGGGCCCAGTGCCCCCGCGGGGCACGCGCCCGGAGCTGCTCCGGAGGGCCACCCCGGGCCCGGCCAGGGGCCGCCCGGGGCGGCCCGCGTGCTCCAGGCGCTGGACGCGGTGCGCGACCCGGAGCTTGACGACCCCATTACCGCGCTCGGCTTCGTGGCCTCGTGCACTGTCTCACCGGACGGGGACGCTAGCGTCAGGCTGCGGCTGCCGACGTACTTCTGCGCGCCCAACTTCGCCTTCCTGATGGTGGCCGACGCCTACGACGCGGTGTCCGGCCTGCCGGGCGTGCGCCGCACCGAGGTGGTGCTCGAGGACCACTTCGCCTCGGACGCGATCAACGGCGGGGTGGCCGCGCGGGCCGGGTTCGCGCGGTCGTTCGACGGCGAGGCGGCCGGCGAGCTGGACCAGCTGCGCGCCGACTTCCTGCGCAAGGCGGTGATGGCCGGTACCGACCAGGTGTGCAGGCCGCTGCTGGCGGCCGGGACCGAGCCGGACGCGCTGCGCGCGATGACCCTCGGCGAGGTGCCGCCCTCCCGCGCGCTGGACCGGCTGCGGCAGCGCCGGGCCGAGCTGGGCCTGCCCGCCGGGGACGACGCACCGCTGCTGATCGACCCGGCGACGGGCGCGCCGGTCGCCGGCGACGCGGTGCCGCTGCACCTGCGGAAGGCCCGCATCACCCGGGTCGGCATCGAGGCGAACTCCGGCATCTGCCGCGGCATGCTGCGGCACCGATACGACTCCGCAGGACAAGGCGAGGAGGACCAATGAAGGCCGTCCGGTTGCACGCATTCAACACCCAGCCGGTGATCGACGAGGTACCGGAGCCGGCCATCGCCGGCCCGCTCGATGTCATCGTGAAGATCGGCGGCGCCGGCGTCTGCCGCACCGACCTGCACATCATCCTGGGCCAGTGGGACGCCGCGATGGGCACGCCGCTGCCGTACATCCTCGGCCACGAGAACGCCGGCTGGGTGCACGAGGTCGGCTCCGCGGTCACCAACGTGGCCGTCGGCGACACGGTGATCCTGCACCCGACGCCCACCTGCGGGCTGTGCCGTGCCTGCCGGGCCGGCGATGACATGCACTGCACCGACAACTCGTTCCCCGGCCTGTCCCGCGACGGCGGGATGGCCGAGTACCTGCTCACCTCGGCGCGGGCCTGCGTCAAGCTGGACCCGGCGACCAGGCCGCAGGACGTGGCCGCGCTGGCCGACGCCGGCATCACCGCCTACCACGCGGTCCGCAAGGCCATCCCGCTGCTGTACCCGGGCACCACGGCCGTGGTCATCGGCGCAGGCGGGCTCGGCCACATCGGCATCCAGTGCCTGGCCGCGCTCACCGCGACCAAGATCATCGTGGTCGACCGCAACCCGGACGCGCTCAAGCTCGCCGAGCAGCTCGGCGCGCACCACACCGTGGTCGCCGACGGCGGGCAGCTCGCCGCCGTGCAGGAGCTGACCGGCGGGCCCGGCGCACAGGTCGTGTTCGACTTCGTCGCTGAGGAGGGCGCCGAGGCCGACGGCTGGAACATGACCGCCCCGGCCGGCTCGTACTTCGTGATCGGCTACGGCGGCACGCTGAACATCCCGACGCTCGACATCATCTCCACCGAGCGGAACATCATCGGCAACATCGTCGGCACCTACAACGATCTCGCCGAGCTGATGGTGCTGGCGCAAGCGGGGAAGGTCACCCTGCACACCAGGACCTACCCGCTGGATGCCGCGCCGGATGCGCTGGCCGATCTCGACGCGGGCCGCGTACGCGGCCGCGCCATCCTCGTCCCTTAGCTCGTTCCCGCCGTAAACCGCATCTCACCCGAAGTCCTTTATCTCACCAAGGACTTCGTACTCCCCGACGTCGCAGGAGGACCAATGGCCAAGGAACTGCGTTTCAGCGAGGAAGCCCGCGCCCTGCTGCTGGCAGGCGTGGACCAGCTCGCCGAGGCCGTGAAGTCCACCCTCGGGCCCAAGGGCCGCAACGTCATCCTGGAGAAGATCACCGGATCGCCCGTGGTCACCAACGACGGCGTGACGATCGCGCGCGAGATCCACCTGAAGGACCAGTTCGAGAACATGGGCGCCCAGCTGGTCAAGGAAGCGGCGATCAAGACCAACGACATCGTCGGCGACGGCACCACCACCGCGACGGTGATCGCGCAGGCGGTGGTCAGGTCGGGCTTCAAGGCCATCGCCGCGGGCGCCAACCCGGTGCTGGTGAAGCGCGGCATCGACCTGGCCGTCGCGCGCCTGGTCAGCCACCTGCAGAGCGTCGCCTACCCGGTGCAGACCGAGGAGGATTTCGCGCACGTCGCCGCGATCTCGGCGAACGACGACGAGACGGTCGGCGCGGTGATCGCGAAGGCGCTGCACACGGTGGGCGACGGCGGCATCGTGACCGTGGAGGAATCGGCCGCGCACGGGATGAGCGTCGATTTCGTGGAAGGCTTCGAGTTCGATAACGGATACCTGTCGCCTTATCTCGTGACCAACCCGGCCAGCCTGGAGGCGATCCTCGAGGACCCCTACATCCTGCTCTGCAGCGAGAAGATCACCAAGGTCCAGCAGCTGATGCCGATCCTCGACAAGGTCATGCGAGCTCCCCGGCCGCTGGTCATCCTGGCGGAGAACGTCGAGGGCTCGGCGCTCAGCATGCTGGTGCACAACCACGTCAACCGGGTCTTCCAGTGCGTCGCCGTCCGCGCCCCCGGCTTCGGCGACCGCCGGCTGCGCAAGCTGGAGGACATCGCCGCGATCACCGGCGGCGCCGTGCTCAGCAAGCATTCCGGGTTCACCCTGGAGACGATGACCATCGACCAGCTCGGCCACGCCTCCCAGGTGCGGGTCAACGCGGACCGGACCGCCATCATCGGCGGCAGCGGCTCTTCGGAGCAGGTCGAGTTCCGGGTCACCCAGCTGCGGGCCGAGCGCGACCGGGCGCAGTTCGGCATCGACGAGGACGTGCTGACCGAGCGAATCGGCTCGCTGTCCGGCAAGGTCGCGGTGATCAGGGTCGGCGCGCCGACCAACGCCGAGCTGAAGGAACTGCAGCACCGGGTCGAGGACGCGCTGTCCGCCACCAGGGCGGCGATGGCCGAGGGCATCGTCGCCGGGGGCGGGGCAGCGCTGCTGCACGCCGAGTCCGCGCTTGACGACCTGCAGGTCAAGGATGACTACGCGACCGGGGTGGAGATCATGCGCAGCGTGCTGACCGAGCCCGCCTTCCTCATTGCCGCCAACGCGGGCTACTCCGGCAAGGACGTGGTGGCCCAGATGGCGCAGATGGGCCAGGACGAGGGATTCGACGCCCTGGAAGGGCGCTTCGGCAACATGATCGAGATGGGCATCATCGACCCGCTCCGGGTGGCTCGTTCTGCCCTGCAGAACGGTGCCTCGGTGGCCGGCCTGCTGCTCACGACCAACACCCTGATCGCCGAGGAGCAGACGCCCTGGGGCGGCAGCGCCTCGCTGATGACGGAATTCGGCCCGCTGGATGGGGGCCTGAACCAGCCGTCGCCTGACTCGAGCACGCCGCAGTCGCTCGGCCTCGGCCCGTCGGTCGGCTGAGCCCGCCGGTCGGTGCCGGTGATTGCCGCAATCACGGGGTGGCATCCTGTGCGGGCGCTGCCCACAGGGCGGTGACGTCCCGGAAGGGCGCCTGGCATGGCGGGCCGTCCGCGACGCGGACCCGCGGCGGCCCGGTGGCGCCGACGCTGACGATCATGGCTGACCGGGTTCCGTAGCTGGCCGTATGCACGCATGCCGCCGACAGCTCCGCCGGGCGGACCCGGCCGGGGCCGCCGGCGTCCGGCTGCTGCGGTCCCGCGGCAGGCCGGTGATCACGCAGCACCGCGGCCAGCGCATGCTCCGCCGCGTCGCCGCTTGCGGTACTGGTGGTCCCGGCTGTCACCATCCTGGCGACCTGCCGTGCTTTGGCGGAGTTGTCCGGCAGCGGCACGTTCTCCAGCACGTACGTTCCGGCCGGCAGCTGCTCGACCACCGGGTGGCGCCCTCCGGTCATGCCGACCGAGAACAGTGCGTGCCGGTCGCCGACCAGCAGCCAGCACGGGTTGTAGTCCGACGGGTCCAGCTCGGCGCAGACCTTGGCAACCGCCGTGGCGGCATCAGCGTAGGCGGCAAAGGCAAGCGGCAGTTCGCCCCGCGATCGCCTGGTGTCGTCCCGCGCCCGCGCCGATGGCTGATTCGTCAGGCCGGCCAGCACGCCATGGGAGTTCACCGCCAGCCATGTCCCGCCGGCCACCGTGTCCCGCCCGCCGAGTATCCGCGGCCCGCTGTCGCGCAGCACCGTGATCACCTCGGCGGGACGGTCGTAGAGCTCGTCCCGGTTGGCCGCCACCAGCAGCGGCGTATCAGCCAGCACCCCGGACAGCGCGATGAGAAGGCACACTCCTGTGACGCTACCCGGCCTGGCTCATTCGGCCGGCTCACCGGCGATGGTGAACAGCGGCTTCCACGGCGACCCGGACGGGTCGCTCGGCTGGCCTGCCGGGGAGACCCCCTGGTTGATCCACCCGGCCTGGTAAGGCAGCCCGCGATAGAGCACCGTGCTCCCGGCGTGGTACCGGGCAGTGAGCGACCAGGCTGGGTAGGTGCCGGCCGGCAGCCGGGAGAGAACCGGCGCGCGATCGCCGGGCAGGACCGGGCCCAGCAGCTCCCAGGGCGTCTGCCAGCCGTACTGCGCCTGTGCCGGGTCCTGGCCGGTGGTGTACCACTTCGCCTGGAAGATCTCTCCTTCCTCCACCACCTTGTACCCGAGCGGGTACCCCGCGGTGGGGGACCACACCGGATACGGCGCATCCGCCGGGTTCGTGTTCGCCGCAGGGGGCAGCACGTCTCCGCCCGAGCCTTTCGACGTGGCCGTGGCCTGGCCCTTCAGCGTGCCGAAGACGTGAGAGAACTCAAGCTCGGACTGGGCAGCGCCGCTGCATGTGTTGGACATCAGCCCGATCTCGGGGATCAGCGAGCCGCATTCGCTATCCCGGTTGAGCGACCACATCGAGATCCTGCCGAGATGATTCCGGAGTGCGAAGCCGGCCAGGCCCCGGCCATCGGCCACGGTGAACAGCTCGCCGCCGATGTCGTTCTGGCCGATCATCACCGTGGCGCCTAGCCGCTGCCAGATCTGCTGCGATCGCAGGTCGAGGCCGTAGCGAGGCAGCAGGCTGGCCAGCTGCGCGTGGGTGGCGGTAAGCGCGTTCTGCACGTCTTGCAGCATCGTGGTGCCGGGGGCCGGCGGCTGGGTGAAATCCATGGTCATGATGTTGACTCCGGTAATGGAGACGCGGTCGTGCAGCATGGACTGAATGACGGAGACGGCGTTGTCTTGCAGTCCCGACGGCTCGACCGGGAGCGTCAGCCAGACGCTGAGCTTGCGATGACCACTGCGCGCCGCCCGCTCCAGGGCGGCGACGGCCGCCGCCCGGCGCTGCTGGGCCTGGAAGTCGTTCAGCGCCGCGCCCTCGATGTCGAGATCGATCGTGGTGAGGTGGTACTCGTCGATCACCGACTCATACGCGCGGGTGAGGGCCGTCACGCTGGCGCAGCCCACATCAAGGCTGGTATGGCTCTCGCCGCCGAAGGACACGATGGCCTGCCCCCCGTCCTGCTGCAGCTGGGCAATGCGCGAGCCGAGCGAGAGCGACTGATTGGCCTGGCCCAGCGTGTCGGCGGCGCCCCAGCTCGGCGTACAGGGCGAGCTGGGGTCGGAGACGACGAAACCGAGCACGGTCTGCCGCGCCGGATCGGCAGACGCGCTCTGGAACTGGTAGGTCGGCGGAAGCGTGACGTCGACGTAGGGAGCGAACCATGTCGTGCCGGTGCCGGTGGTATCGCTCAGCCGCGTCTGCACGCCGAGGAACCCGCCGTAGCTGATGCCAGCCACCAGGCCGACCGCCAGCAGCGTCCGCAGCGGGGACAAGCTGCGGCTGGGCTCGTCCCGCGGCAAATCCGGGTCCTCGGGTGCATCCGGCGCAGATCCGCCTGGCCCGGATCCGCCCGGCCCGGATCCGCCCGGCCCGGATCCGCCCGGCCCGGATCCGCCCGGCCCGGCGGGGTGGCGCTCCGCCGGGTTCCGCAGGCCCGCAGGGACCGACCAGGCACCAGCGTCGGCGAGGCCCACCTCCAGGACGTACCGCCAGTTGGCCGGCTGCGGGGCCTGCTGGTCCGCCTGGTTCTTCCTGGCCAGCCGCTGGTGCGGCCGCGCGGGCTTGCGCAGCAGCGACGTCAGGTGGATCCAGCCGTCGGCCACGGAGTTGCGCAGGCCGATGAAGGCGACGGTGGCGTAGACGGCGAGGATGACGTTGATCGCGGCGTAGGCCATGCTCTCGACGCGGTGGTGCCGGTAGGCGACGTAGAAGGTGACACCGGCCAGCGCGATCAGCAGGTAGGGCGCGAAGATGAAGAACGGCGGAGCGACCGTGCGGTCGCGCACCTTGGGTGTCCGGGCAAAGGCTGCCTTCGACGCGGTGATCCCCTGGATCAGCGACGAGATCGCCCCGGCCAGGTTCACCGGCAGCAGGATCAGGTTCAGGGCGTAGATCCTGGCCACGTCGAGGCGCTTATAGCCGCAGTACCGCAGGTCGCTGGCCATGGCCAGGAAGTACGGCACTGTGACCAGCCCGAGCAGCGGGCTGATCAGCGTGGCATTGAAGGGGAACGCCAGCAGCACCAGGAGGCTGGCCGAGCAACAGCAGATGGACGCCATATAGTTCCCGCGCAGGAAGATCTCGCCGACCCGGGTACGCTCGCCGCGAGCCCGCCGCGCCCGCGACTGCCTGCGGAGCTTGGGCAGGATCAGCAGGCCGCCGTTGGCCCACCGGCGCCGCTGGATGCACAGCGAGCCGAAGTCCGGCGGGGTCGCGCTGTAGCTCAGGCGCCCCGGGTAGTTGAAGAGCCGCCAGCCGTGGATGCCCATGTCGATGGTGGACTCGGTGTCCTCGATGACCGTGCGGTCCTTGATGTAACGGCGGATCTCCCAGTTGCCGGTATAGGACGTCTCGGCGATGTCATCGAGGGCACGCTTGCGGATCACGGCGTTGGCGCCCACCCAGAAGGTGGCGTCAAAGTGGGTCAGGCCCTGGTGGACGATGTGCTGCAGGTCCGTGGTGGCGCCGGCGATCCGCTCCAGCCGGGTGGCGGAGCCCGGGAATGCGCTGTAGGGCGTCTGGGCGATGGCCATATCGCGGTGCTCACTCTGCTCGAGCAGGTGCACCAGCCGCAGGCAGTACTCCGGCAGCAGCACGCTGTCCGCATCCAGCGTCACGACGTAGTCGGCGCTGGGAACAATCAGGTCACACGCCGGTGGGCTGGAGCGGACCAGCGCCAGGCCGGTAGCGGTCGGCATCTCGCAATAGCTGCCGCCCATCAGGCCGATGTAGCTGTTGAGGTTCATGGCCTTGTTGGGCTCGTGGGAGAGCGAGACGTAGCGCTTGCGCTCGAAGCAGGTGACCTCGGCACGGAACGTCCATACGAGGCGGCGGTACAGGCAGCGGATCTGCGACCGCCCCAGCACCACCTCCTCGGCGGCCGAGGCCCGCAGCGCCGCGGAGATCGTGCGCAGCGATTCCGCCAGCCGGAGCACCACCTCGTTGGCGAAGAAGACATCCGAGTGGTCGATGATCTCCCCGGCGGCGGCCAGGTGCTCCAGCCATGTCGCGGCAGTGTCGTAGTCGCCGGCGAGGCCGGTCATCGTGCGGATACCGGGATCCTCGTCGCGGCGGGAACCCGCCTCGAACTTCTCCAGCGCATCGGCGAAGTGGGCCGCCGGCTCCGCCAGCAACTCCTCGATCTGGCCAGGGAGCGCCCTGGCCGCGGTCAGCAGCTCCCGTGCCCGCGCGGTTCGCGGCACAAACGGGTCGTCGATCAGCAGGACGATGCGCTTGTCGGGGTACTCCTGGAGCGCTGCCGACAGCAGCGTGTTGCGGATGACGCGCGTCTCCTCCTGGTAGGAGGGGACGATCGTGGTCAGCGGCGGCGTCTTGGCATCGAAAAACTGGTCCAGGATGGCGCGGCTCGCCCAGTGACAGTTGCGGGTCCGGTAGCAGAAGCCGAGCCGGCTCAGCAGGTAGGCCAGGGCGGAAGCGGTCAGTATCGTGACGGTGAGCAGGTAGATGACCGATTCCGCCCGGTCGACCGCGCCCGCGTAGCGCGGGTCGAAGAAGTCCTCAAGCAGCCATGTGACGAAGTAGCCGAGCCACGCCGCTACCGTGACGATGATGGCCAGGCGGCCCAGGGCGATCCGCCGGTCACTGACGGGCTGCGGAACCACGGGCATCGCCTGGACGCGCCGGTCGCGGCCCCACTGGCGGCGGGCCGCGGCGGGCTGGCGGCGGGCTGCGGGGGAGGTCGGTGGCGCGGGCCCAGCGACGGTGGCGGGAGCGGTGTTGATGGGTACCACAATGCCCCTTTCATGTACTATATGTAACTCTAATATAACTCTCCGTGAAAATAGGCTGATCTTCGGAGGGCGCCGGGGGATGGAGTGGGATTACGCGAGGTGAACTCGGCGACGCCCTGTGGCGGACGGCCGGCACCGGCTTCAGCGGTGGGGACGCGCCGGTCTTGCCGGCCGGCGCCTACCCCAGGAACGACAGGCGCACCTGACGGTCCGGGTTGTCGACGTTGAGGTCGACGAGGGCCACCGACTGCCAGGTCCCGAGTGCGAGGGATCCGGCTACCACGGGCAGCACCACGAAAGGCGGCACGAACGCGGGCAGCACGTGCGAGCGGCCATGGCCCGTCGACCCGTGCGCGTGCTGCCACCTGTTGTCAGCGGGCAGCAGTTCCGCCAGCGAGGCCAGCAGGTCGGCGTCGCTGGCCGCGTGCAGCTCCATGACGGCGATGCCGGCCGTCGCATGCGGGACGAACACGTGCAGCAGGCCGTCACCGCCCGCGGACGACTCGCGCGCGTACTCCTCGCATTGCGCCGTGATGTCATGCACGGTCTCACGGCGGCCGGTCCGTACCTGGAAGGTCATGGTCTGCATGCCGAAGACTGTCGGCCATCGGCCGCCATATCGCAACCCGCCGGGGCCGCGTCCCTGTCCCCGCGTCGCCTGGGGCTGGCCGCTACCGTAAGGCCATGAGCACTCGGGTGCTGTACGTGATCGCATGCGCTGCCCCGCCGACTGCGGACGTCGCCCGGCTGGTCAGCCTCGGCCAGGAACATGGCTGGGATGTGTGTGTGCTCACCACGCCATCGGGCAGGCGGTTCGCCGGCATCACCGCCCTGGAGGACCTGACCGGCCACCCGGTCCGGAGCGAGTACAAGAACCCCGGCGAGCCCGATGTCCTGCCCGCGGCGGACGCGGTCATCGTTGCCCCGGCCACGGTGAACACGATCAACAAATGGGCGGCCGGAATCTGCGACACTC
>Ga0302181_10000921_pt1 | contig 22801 bp, 24 predicted proteins | sample I_Palsa_E3_3_FD_198786 | JGI IMG/M metagenome (GOLD analysis project Ga0302181, IMG submission 198786) | Peat permafrost microbial communities from Stordalen Mire near Abisko, Sweden - I_Palsa_E3_3 | ecosystem: Environmental > Terrestrial > Soil > Palsa > Peat permafrost | place: Sweden...
GCCTCCCTGTTGTGGTGCGTCGGGCTGCTGGTGGTCCTGGCCCCGATCGCGGTGCGCAAGTACCGCAAGGTCGCCTGAGGCCGCTTTACTCCTCGCCGGTGCGCCGACGCAGCTCGGCGAGCAACTCGGGGATGGGCACCCGCACCTGGTCGGTGGTGTCACGGTCGCGCACGGTGACGGCGTTGTCCTCGAGCGAGTCGAAGTCGACGGTGACGCACCACGGGGTGCCCACCTCGTCCTGGCGCCGGTAGCGCTTGCCGATGCCCTGGGTCACGTCGTAGTCGCACATGAAGTGCGGCTGCAGGGTCTTCAGCACCTGGCGGGCCAGGGGCTCGAGGGTGTCCTTCTTCGACAGCGGCAAGACGGCCACCTGGTACGGCGCCAGGCGCCAGTGCAGGCGCAATACGGTGCGGGACTCTCCCCCGACCTCGTCCTCGTCGTAGGCGGCCAGCAAGAAGGCCATCATCGTGCGCGTCGCGCCGGCGGCCGGCTCGATCACGTACGGCGTGTAGCGCTCGTTGGCCTGGGGGTCGAAGTAGTCGAGCTTCACGCCCGAGGCGGCGGCGTGGGCAGTGAGGTCGTAGTCGCCGCGGTTGGCGATGCCCTCGAGCTCGTCCCAGCCCCAGGGGAAGAGGAACTCGACGTCGGCCGTGCCCAGCGAATAGTGCGACAGCTCGCTCTTATCGTGATGGCGCAGGCGCAGCTTGTCGACCGGGAGGCCGAGCTCGAGGTACCAACGCATGCGCTCGTCGAGCCAGTAGTCGAACCACTTCTGAGCTTCGTCGGGCGGGACGAAGTACTCCATCTCCATCTGCTCGAACTCTCTCGTGCGGAAGACGAAGTTCTGCGGCGTGATCTCGTTGCGGAAGGACTTGCCGACCTGGGCGATCCCGAAGGGCGGCTTCTTGCGCGTCGTCCCGAGCACGTTGGCGAAGTTGGTGAACATGCCCTGCGCCGTCTCGGGGCGCAGGTAGGCCACGTGACCCTCGTCCTCCACCGGACCGGCGTGGGTCTTGAACATGAGGTTGAAGGCCCGGGCCTCCGTGAGGTCCTTGGAGCCGCAGTTGGGGCAGACGCCGTCGATCTTGTCGGCGCGCCAGCGCTCGTGGCAGTTCTTGCAGTCGACCAGGGGGTCGGTGAAGGTGGCCAGGTGGCCCGAGGCGGCCCAGACGGCGGGCGGCCCGAGGATGGCGGCGTCGAGGCCGACGACGTCGTCGCGCTCCTGCACCATGGCGCGCCACCAGGCGTTCTTGACGTTGCGCAGCATGTTGACCCCGAGCGGGCCGTAGTCGTAGGTGGAGCGGAACCCGCCGTAGATCTCGGCCGAGGGAAAGATGAAGCCGCGGTGGCGGCAGAGCCGCACCACTTTCTCCATCAGGTCGTCGGTGCCAGCCTCGGGCGCCTCGGCGGTCTCTGTCATCGGTGCAGGATACCGGAGCGGATTCGCGCACTGACCTCGTTGGCCAGCAGCCGGCCCCGCAGCGTGAGCACGGCCCGGTCGTCGATGCGCTCGACGAGGCCATGGAGCTCCTCGGGCCGCTCCAGGCTGGCCCAGGGCACGCCACGCGGCGTGCGCAGCGAAAGGGTGAGCGCCTCGAACTCGCGCTGCTCGGCGTGCAGCTCCTCGTGGGCGGCCTCGGGCGAGCGCCCCAACTCCATGGCGTCGATGTAGCGGTCCGGGGTGCGCACGTTCCACCAGCGCGTGCCGGCGCGATGCGAGTGGGCGGCGGAACCGATGCCGACGTAGTCGCCCTGCTCCCAGTAGAGGTGGTTGTGCCGGCACTCGTGTCCCGGCCGGGCCCAGTTGGAGATCTCCTCCCAGTGGTACCCGGCGGCGGTGAGGACGGCCTCGGCATGCTCGTAGCGCCGGGCCTCGACGTCGTCGTCGGGGTGGCGGGCCGCGTCGGCGGCGAGCGGGGTGCCGGGCTCGACGGTGAGGCCGTAGGCGCTGAGGTGCGGTGGCGCGTCGTCGAGCGCGAGGACGTGCTCGAGGGTGGCGGCCCAGTCGTCGTCGCTCTCGGTGACGGCGCCGAAGATCAGATCGAGGTTCCAGGTGGCGAAGCCGGCCGCGTGCACGGCGGCGGCGATGGTCTCGGCGGCGTGCGGCACGTTGCGGCGGCCCAGACCGGCCAGCACGTGGGCCTGCGTCGACTGCAGGCCGAAGGAGACGCGCGTCACGCCGGCCCGGCGGTAGGTCGCCAGGTGGGCGTCGTCGGCATCCTCGGGATTGCACTCGACGGTGACCTCGGCACCGGGCGCGCGCGGGATGGCGTCGAGGACGCGGCACAGGGTGTCGGGGTGGAGGCGGGACGGGGTGCCCCCACCGAAGAAGACCGACGTCGCCAGCGCGAGGTCGGCCGTCCCGAATGTCTGCTGCACCTCGCGCACGCAGGCGTCGGCGTAGCGCTCCATCAGATGGTCGCGGTCGGTGTAGGTGGCGAAGGCGCAGTAGTCGCAGCGCTCCCGGCAGAACGGGACGTGGACGTAGACGCCGAAGGGGGTCAAAGGCCGGCGGTCGAGCGCACCGAGCGGATGCGCCGGTCGAGATGCGCCTCCATCGCCTCCGTGGCCAGCTCGGCCACCTCGTCGGCGGACGGGGGCGGCGGCCCCGCCAGCACACCGGCCAGGTCGCCGCCGAGGATGCGGCGCAGCAGCACCAGCGCCCCCGGGCTCATGTGGCGCCCGCTGCGGTGGGCCCGGCACAGCGTCCCTCCCGCCACCAGGTCGAAGGCCACCAGCTCCACCACGCCGTCAGGCTCGCCGCAGGAGGCGCACTCGTCGAGGACGGGACCGGCGCCCTCGAGGACGAGCGCCTTCAAGAAGAACGAGGGCGCGACGAGCGTCGGGTCGGTGTCGACGTCGGCCAGGGCCGTGAGCGCGCCGACGAGCATGGCGTAGAGGCGAGGGTCCGGGTGGCGCTCCTGGGCCATCTGGTCGGTGACTTCCAGAAGGGCGATGCCCCGCGGCATGCGCTCGAGGTCCTCTCGGATGGGGCGGAAGGCGTGGACGACCTCCACCTGGTTCACGATGTCGAGGTCGCTCCTCCCCTGCCACAGGAGAAGGTCGACCTGGGTGAGCGGTTCCAAGCGGCCGCCGAACTTGGAGGTGGTCTTGCGGATGCCCTTGGCGACGGCTCTGACTTTGCCATGGCGCTCGGTCAGGAAGACGATGATCTTGTCGGCCTCGCCCAGGCGGTAGGTCCGGAGGACGACGCCCTTGTCGCGGAAAAGGCTCACGTGGTGGGGGCCTCGGTGGTGGTGCGGTGGGCGGGGTCGAGGGGGCAGTAGCGCTCACCCCGGCGCTCGGCCTCGGCCACGGCCCGGCGGGCCTCCGCAGCCAGGTCGGCGGCCCGGTCGTGCGCCTGCTGGGCGGGCCGGACCCGATCGACCGCCTTCTTCCCGTGGGAGTGGCGGCCGTAGAGGGCGTTGCCGCCTGCGACGAGGGCGGCGATGGCGATAAAGGCGACGACGGCCGCGCCCGCGCCCCCCTGCCCCTCGGCGATCACCACGACGGCGAAGGCGGTCAGCAGGGCGATCGCGACGGCGATGGCGATCCGGCTGAAGATCCTCACGGCACCATTCTCGCAGCCGGGCCGGGGGTGGCGGGCTCCGGGAACCGGGTCCGGCGGTGGGGCGGAGCCGGCTGCCCCGCCAATTGCAGGTTGACGGCGACTACGGGTTGACGGCTCCGAAGCGGCGTATGCGGCGCTGGTAGTCGATGACCGCCTCGTAGAGGTGGCGGCGGCGCATGTCGGGCCAGAGGGTCTCGGGGAAGACGAGCTCGCTGTAGGCGATCTCCCACAGGAGGAAGTTCGAGATCCGTGTCTCGCCCGACGTCCGGATCACGAGGTCGGGATCGGGCATGTCGGGGAAGTACAGGTGGCGGCGGATGGCCTTCTCGTCGATCTTTTTGGCGGGGGTTCCCTCTTCGACCAGGGAGCGCACGGCGTCGACGATCTCGGCGCGGCCCCCGTAGTTGAACGCCATCGTCATCACCATGCGACGGTTGTGCTTCGTGAGCTCGACCGACTCGTCCATGCGCTTGAGCACCCGGCGGGGCACCCGCCAGTCACGCCGGCCGGCGAAGCGGATCTGCACGCCCTTCTCGTTGAGCTCGTCGGCGCGGCGCATGAGGAGCGACTGGTTGAAGTTCATGAGATAGCGCACCTCGTCGGGCGGCCGGCGCCAGTTCTCGGTGGAGAAGGCGTAGAGGGTGATCCACTTGATGCCGATCTCGAGGGCGCCGTTGACCACATCGAGGAGCGCGGTCTCCCCTGCACCGTGGCCCTCGGTGCGGGGCAGCCCCCGCGCGTTGGCCCAGCGGCCGTTGCCGTCCATGACGCAGGCGACGTGCACGGGGACGCGGGAGAGGTCGAGCTCGGGCGGGACCGGCTCGGGTGCTTCCGGATCGGGTGAGGCGGGGTCGGTGCCCTTCTTGGGGTCTTGGCCCTGGTCCCGTCCCCGGTCACCCCCCGGGTCGCGGACGGCAGAGGTCACCGGATGAACCTACCGCGGCCCGCCACCGACCGATTTTCTCAGCACGGTCCCATTCATCCGTGTTGCAATGGAGCGCATCCCGGCTAGTGGACGCCGGTGAGAATCCGAGGAGAGAACCATGACCGAGCCAGGATCTGCACCCCGCCCCGACACGACGGACATGCTGGCAGTTCACGGGGTCTTCAGGGACACCCTCGGCGCCGCACCCACGCTGGTCGGGGGCATTGCGCCCGGCGATGCGGAGCGGGTGGCGCTGATCGCCAACTACTACGAGAACATCCTCTCCTTCCTGGAGGCCCACCACGACGGGGAGGAGCACCTGGTCTTCCCTCTGCTGCGCGAGCGCGACGCCGCCGCTGCCAGGCTGATCGACGAGATGACCGAGCAACACCACGAAGCCGTGGCTTTGCTGCAGCAGGCCAGGGCTGCGCTGGCAGAATGGCCAGGGGGCGACGCCTCGGCGCAGAAGGCGGCCGAGGAGCGGCTCGACGTGCTGGGCAGCCACCTCGGCGAGCACCTCGACGAGGAGGAGGAGAAGGTGCTTCCCCTGGCGGCCGAGTACCTCTCCATGGAGGAGTGGGGTGCCCTCCCGGGCCACGGAATGGCCAACTTCCACGGCGACAAGATCTGGCTGATCCTCGGGCTCATCAGGGAACGCCAGACCGAGGAACAACGGGCGGCGATGACAGCGAACATGCCGCTGCCGGCACGGGAGATGTGGACCGGGTTCGGCCAGCAGGCCTTCAAGGACTACGCGTCCGTGATTGAGGTGGACGTCGTCAACCACGCCTGAGCGGCGTGGTTGCGTCCGGTCGTTCCGATCGGGGTAGCGGTCACGACGGTGGCGGGGTCACCGGTGTGGTGGCTGACCAGGGCGAGGGCGGAGGGCGCGACAGCACGGCGATAGCGTCATCGGCGATGACGGACGAGTCCATCGACCCTTTCAGCGAGCCCGACGGACTCGACGACCTCGATGTCTTCGGATCCTCGGGCGGGAGCGAAGCCGATGCGCGACAGGCCGGGGACGACGGCGTGGACGGCCTGGACAAGATCACGGCGCAGATGTCCGGCGGAGAGCACAGGCCGGAGCAACAGGAGATGTGCCGCGCGGTGGCCGAGGCGATCGCGACGCGCACCCATCTCGTCGTCCAGGCCGGGACCGGGACGGGGAAGTCACTGGCCTATCTCGTCCCGGCCGCCCTCAGCGGCAAGAAGGTGGTCGTGGCCACCGCGACGAAGGCCCTGCAGGACCAGTTGGCCGAGAAGGACCTGCCCCAGGTCGACGACGGTCTCGGGCTCCCGGCACCGTTCGACTTCGCAGTGCTCAAAGGACGCAGCAACTACGTCTGCCGGCAGCGGGTGGACGAGGTGGGCTCGGGTGGGATCCAGGCGGAGCTGGGCGACCAGGGTGGCCGGGCGGACGAGCCGGCACCGGCCGAGGAGACCGAGAAGAAAGAGGGCGGGACGGCCGCACCGGAGGGCATCGTCGAGGAAGTACGCCAGCTGGTCGCCTGGTCGCAGAGGTCCCAGAGCGGTGACCGGGCCGATCTGAGCTTCGAGCCCTCGGACCGGGCCTGGAACATGGTCAGCGTCGGTCCGCGAGAGTGCCCGGGCGCCTACAACTGCCCGTCGGGTGGGCGCTGCTTCGCCGAGGCCGCCCGCGAGCGGGCCTCGGTGGCCGATGTCGTCGTGGTCAACACTCACCTGTACGGCGCGCACCTGGCCAGTGGCGGGGTCGTGCTGCCCGAACACGACGTGGTGATCTTCGACGAGGCCCACGAGCTCGAGGAGGTCATGACGTCGAGTCTCGGGGTGGAGGTGACCCCGGGCCGGTTCCGCTCGCTCGTCACGTCCGCCCGCTCCCTCGTCGAGGCCCGCGATGCCGACCTGCTCGACTCCCTGGCGGCAGTCGGCGACCAGCTGGGAGCGCTCCTGGGCGATCGCGTCGGGACACGGGTCCTGCACGACGAGGCCCGGCCCCCCGTCGACGACCGCGAGCTGGCCGAGCTGCTCAGTCGTGGGGCCGAGGTCAGCCGGCGCGTCACCGACGCACTGCGTCGCAGCGGGGCGCAGCGTTCGTTTCTCGCCGAGGACGAGGGAGCCAAGGCCGATCCCGACCGGGCCAGTCGCAAGACGCGCACGCTGCAGGCCGCCGTGCACCTGGCCGAAGACCTGCACCGGTTCGAGACGCGCAGCGACGGCGAGGTGGCGTGGGTCGACGGCACGCGGCGCAGCGTCCGGCTCCGCCTCTCCCCCATTGACGTCGGACCCGTGCTCGCCGCCATGCTCTGGGGCGAGGTGACCTCGGTGCTGACCAGCGCGACCATCCCGCCCCGGATCGTCGAGCGGGTGGGGCTGCAAGCCTTCCCGACAGAGGAGCTCAACGTGGGGAGCCCGTTCGACTACCGGGCCCACGCACTCCTCTACGTGGCCCGTCATCTGCCCGACCGGCGCGCCGCCGGGGCGGAGGAGGCCCTGCACGAGGAGCTGTCGCAGCTGCTCGAGGCCGCCGGCGGGCGCACCTTGGCCCTCTTCACCAGCAAGCGGGCCACCGAAGCGGCGGCGGCGGCGCTCGCTCCGGAGCTCCCGTATACGTTGCTGTTGCAAGGCGATCTGCCCAAGAGCCTCTTGCTCGAGACGTTCGCGGCGGACGAAACGTCCTGCCTCTTCGCCACCATGGGCTTCTGGCAGGGCGTGGACGTTCCCGGCCGGGCACTGTCGCTGGTGACCATCGACAAGCTCCCGTTCCCCCGTCCCGACGACCCGTTGCTGCAGGCCCGCCGGGACCGGGCAGGCGGCGGCGCCTTCTCGCTGGTCGACCTGCCGCGAGCGGCCACACTGCTGGCCCAGGGCTCGGGCCGGCTCATCCGCAACGCCGACGACCGTGGGGTGGTCGCCGTGCTCGACCCCCGACTGGCGACGGCGTCCTACCGCGGCGTGCTGCTGGCGGCGTTGCCGCCCATGCGGCGCTCGGTGGACATCCACGAAGTGGAGTCGTTCCTGCGGCGGGCGCTGGAGGACGGGGCTGCGTAGGTCCTCGGTCCGGCTTGGGGGCGCGGCAGACTGCGGCGCGTTCGGCCGTCAGTAACCGAGGCGGTTGAGCATCTCGTCACGGTTCTGCCAGTGGCGCTCGACCTTCACATGGAGATCGAGGTACGTCCCCTCCGGCAGCTCCTCGCGCACGGCGATCCCCACCGCCTTGAGGACCTCGCCCCCTTTGCCGATGACGATGGCCTTCTGCGAGTCGCGCTCGACGATGATTTCGACGCGGATGTGGGGCCACTCCCACTCGGTCACCCGGCAGGTGATGGCATGCGGAAGCTCGTCACGGGTCTTGGCCAACAGCTGCTCGCGCACCAACTCAGCTACCCAGAGGGCCTCGGGCGTGTCGGTAACGACGTCGTCCGGGAAGAAGGGCGGGCCGTCGGGCAGCCGGGCGATGAGAAAGGCCGTCAGTGCGTCGACGCCTTTGCCCGTGCGCGCCGAGACCGGGAAGTACTCGACGTCAGCGAGCTCGTCAGGTGCGGTCAGCGCGTCGACGGCCGCCTTGGCCTGCGTGAGACGCTCCATGACCTGGGCGTTGTTGGCCTTGTCGGCTTTGTTCACCACGACAATGAGGCCAGGGGGCACGTCGGGCTCGTCGTGGTCGTGGTCGGGGTCGCCGTCGGCGACGTGGGCACGGGCTGCCGCAGCGGCGACCCGTTGGACCTGGCGCACCGAACGCTCCAGCACGGTGCGGTCCCCCGGTCCGATGGCGGCCGTCCCGTCCACGATGACCATGATGACGTCGACGTCGTTGAGTGCATCGGTCGCCGTCTCGTTCAACCGTGAGCCCAGGGTGCTGCGGGGCCGGTGGATGCCCGGCGTGTCGACGAAGACCACCTGGGCGTCGGCAGCGGGATCGTGCAGGACGCCCAGGATGCGGTGGCGCGTCGTGTTCGGCCGCGAGGACGTGATCGCCACCTTGGTGCCCACCATGGCGTTCACGAGCGTGGACTTGCCGACGTTGGGGCGGCCGACGACGGCCACGAAACCTGAGCGCACCCGTCCTCAGCTCCCGTTGTGCGAGACGTTGCCGGTGGCGTCGTTGTGGCTGTCGGCGTCGGCGTCGGCGTCCTTGGGACCGCCCGTCGCTTCAATCCGGACGCGGCCGATGCGTCGCCCGCGCACGTCCAGCGCGGTGAGGCGGAAGCCGTCGACCTCGACCGAGTCACCGGGATCGGGCACCCGCCCCGCCAGGTCCAACATGAGCCCGCCCACGGTGTCCCATGGGCCTTGCGGCAATTCCGCGTCGAGCAGTTCGTCGGCATCGTCCACCGAGTAGGCCGCACTCAACAGGAGCGAACCGTCCTCGAGGCGCTCCATCGGGAGCTCCTCCACATCGAACTCGTCGACGATGTCGCCCACGAGCTCCTCGAGGAGGTCCTCGAGCGTGATGAGCCCCGCCGTGCCCCCGTACTCGTCGACGACGATCCCCATGTGGAACTTCTCCTCCTGCATCTCGCGCAGCAGGTCCGAGGCGTCCTTCGACTCCGGGATGAACTTGGCCGGGCGCACGCTGTCACGTACCGGCTGGGCGGCTTTGCCCGCCCGCTCTGCCCGCACCAGGTCTTTGGCATACGCGATGCCGATGATGTCGTCGATCCCGTCTGCCTCCACCGGAATGCGGCTGTAGCCCGCAGCGAGCGCTGCCTCGAGTGCGTCACGGACGGTGAGGTCGCTCTCGACGGTGACCATGTCCGGGCGCGGTGTCATCACCTCGCGGGTCACCGTGTCACCGAAGTCGATGATGGAGTGGATGAAGGTGCGTTCGTCCTGCTCGATCACCTTCTCCTCGTGTGCCACGTCGGCCATGGCCTTGAGTTCGGAGTCGGTGATGTAGGAGCGGGGCATCCCTTCGTCGTCGTCGCTGGCACCGATGATGAGATTGGCCAGGCCGATCAGGACGGTCGAGAGCCAGCGAATGGGCGGGAAGCGGATGAGGGTGCTGACGATCGGCGCGCTGAGGAGGGCGGCCCGGTCCGCATGCTGGACCGCCCAGTTCTTCGGCACGGCCTCGAAGAAGACGAAGATGACCACGATTTCGAACACGATGCCGAGCAGCACCCCGAGACCGCCGAAGAGGTGTTCGGCCACGATGCCGACGAGGGTGGCGGAAACCAGCTGGCAGATCAGCACGAGCAGGAGAATCGGGTTGAGGAAGTTGGCCGGGTCCTCGACCAGCCGGGCCAGCTGCCGGGCACCGCGCTTCTTCTCGTCGACCAGCGACTTGGCCTTGATGCGGTTCATCCGCACGAGGCTGGTCTCGGCCATGGCCAGGACGCCGCTGGCAGCCAGCAGGATGACAATGATGACGATGAGGATGGCGTCCTCGGTGTGGAAGCCCGTTGCTCCCAGCAGAATGAGCACCCTCAGACCCCGCGGCTGACGCGGTAGAGGCGCGTGAGCAGTTGCTGCTCCAGGGCCTCCATCCGCTCGGCCTCCCCGTCATTCTCATGGTCCATGCCCAAGAGGTGCAGCAGCCCGTGCACGACCAACAGCGCGATCTCGTCCTCGAAAGGCACCTCGTGCTGCACGGCATTGTGTGCAGCCACCGCAGGGCAGATGACGACATCGCCGAGCAACATCAGCGCGCCCTGCTCCGGCGCCGAACCCGGGCCGCTGCCACCGAAGTCCGGCGAGCGACCCGTGGGCCCCGGATCGTCCTCGATGGGGAACGAGAGCACGTCGGTCGGGCCTGCCTTACCCAGGAACTGCTCGTTCAGGGCGGCGATGGCGTCCTCGTCGACGAAGAGCAGCGAGACCTCGGTCTCGCCCTTGATGCCGCGGGCCTCGAGGACCTTGCGGGCCAAGCCCGCCCAGAATGCGACCTCGATCGGATGATCCTGCTGCTCATCGGCGGCAAAGACGTCGATCGTCACTGGGTGGAACCCGCCCGCCCTTCTGCCACCTCATAGGCGTCGACGATGTCGGCCACGATTTTGTGGCGCACGACGTCCCGGCGGCTCAGGTGGACGAACGAGATGTCGTCGATGCCGCCGAGCACGGGCTCGAGGCCGATCAGTCCCGAACGCGCCCCGGGCACGTCGATCTGGGTCACGTCACCGGTCACCACGCACTTGGAGCCGAACCCGATCCGGGTCAAGAACATCTTCATCTGCTCGGGCGTCGTGTTCTGCGCCTCGTCCAGAATGATGAACGAACTGTTGAGGGTCCGTCCTCGCATGAAGGCGAGCGGTGCCACCTCGATCGTCCCGCGGTCCAACAACCGCTGCGCCCCCTCGGGCTCGAGCAGGTCGTAGAGCGCGTCGTAGAGCGGGCGGAGGTACGGGTCGACCTTGGCCATCAGGTCGCCCGGCAGGAAGCCGAGCCGCTCACCGGCCTCGACGGCGGGACGGGTCAGGATGATGCGGGTCACCTGCCGGGACTGGAGGGCATGCACCGCCTGGGCCACCGCCAGATACGACTTGCCCGTTCCCGCCGGACCGATGCCGAACGTGATGATGCTCTGGGAGATGGCGTCGACGTAGCGCTTCTGCCCCGCCGTGTTGGGTCGCACCGTCTTGCCGCCGGCGGCGCGCACGACCTCCGAACGCAGGACGTCGCTCGGGCGGATGTCCTCGCGCACCATGTCGATGGCGCGGGCGACGGTCGAGGGGTCGAGGCTCCGGCCGGCCTGCACCATGAGGATCAGCTCCTCGAACAGCTGCACCACCAGCTCGGCATGGGGGCCCTCGACGGAGATGCGGTCCCCCTGCACCACGATCTGGTCGTCGGGGAAGGCCTGCTCAATCTGACGCAGGTGCTCGTCGCGTGTCCCGAGCAGCCCGGCCATCAGGTGATTGCCGGGGACGAAGCATTCGGCGCGCAGGGCCGTGGTCAGGGTGCGGTCACTCGATGCCAAGGTGTCCTTTCAGTGGTTCGCCCCCCAGCACGTGGAGGTGGAGGTGCGGGATCGACATCAGCGCGTCGGGCCCGACATTGAAGACGAGGCGGTAGCCCCGATCCGGTGTGGCCAGCCCGGCCGCGTCGGCGACGGCCCGGGCGGTCAGCAGCATTTCGGCCAGGACAGGCCCGTCCTCGGCACTGACCGTCGAGGCGTCCACGATGTGGCGACGAGGCACGACGAGCACATGCAGCGGGGCGGCGGGGGTGATGTCCTTGAAGGCCACCGTGTTCGAGGTCTCGAGCACGGTCTCGGAGGGCACCTCACCCGCCACGATTTTGCAGAAGAGGCAGTCAGTGGCGTCGGTCATCCCCGGGGGTCGCCGTCCCTCTGCGCCAGCCTGATCACTGCTCCGAACTTACCGGCCCCCGGGTCCCACCCGTGACGATACGGGCCTCTCATGCCGCCGGGCCCCCGGCCGCGGCCACGGTTCCCGTCCGCAACGAGGCCAACAGGGCCCCGGCGGTCACGGCGGCCGTCTCGGCGCGCAGGACGCTCAACCCGAATCCCACGGTGGGCAGGCCCGACGCGAGCTCGTCCGTGCTCCACCCGCCCTCGGGCCCGACGGCCACGACGCGCTGAGCCAGCGTGGGCCGGTCCCCGCTGAGTTGCGCCAGGACCACCTCGCCGGGACCGCCCAGAGCCCGGAGGTCGGCGAAGTCGACGGTGTCGCAGACCTCGGGCAACCAGACGCGGCGACACTGCGCAGCCGCCTCGCGCGCCACCCGGCGCAGCTTCTCGACGCTGGCCTCCCCGCGCGCGCCATCCCAGCGGACGATGCTGCGTTCGCTCCGCAGTGGCACGATCCGGTCGATGCCGAGCTCGGTCAGCTTCTGGACGACCCATTCAGGTCGCTCTCCCTTGACCGGCGCGAAGGCCACAGTGAGCGCAGGCTCGGTGCGCGCCTCTTCCTGCACGGCGCCGTCGCCACCGATGCCGGTGCCGGGCGTCGCCGGCTCGAGCGCTGCGCTGCCGCGCCAGACGGTGCGCGCCCAGTGGCCCTGCCCGTCGGCCGCAATGACCTCTTCGCCGTCGCGCAACCGGAGCACACGGCTCAGATGGTGGACGTCCTCGTCCGTCAGGAGCGGTTGGCCGGGATCGCCCACGAAGACCTGGCTGGACGCGGCCGCGCGCACGGCAACGGCGGCGGCCGTGATGCCTGCGCTAGCCAAAGGCAGAGCGCAGGCGCGAGAACACGCCCTCGCCGCCGCTTGCGCCCGGCGCGGAGACCCCCTCGCCGCGTGCCGCTGCGAACTGGCGGAGCAGCTCGTCCTGCTCGGGCGTGAGGTCGGTCGGTGTCGCCACCAACACGTGGACGTAGAAGTCACCACGTCCACGGCCCCGCAGGTGGGGCACGCCGAGACTGCGGATGCGCTCGATATGCCCGTGCTGCGTGCCCGGTCCGATCGTCAGGTGCTGCGGACCGTCCAACGTGTCCACGTCGGTCTCGGTGCCGAGTGCCGCCTGGGCGATGCTGATCGTCAGCGTGGTGTGAATGTTGTCGGCCTGCCGTTCGAAGCGCGGATCGGTGTTGACCACGAGGTGCACGAAGAGCGAGCCGTTCGGGCCTCCGCGCTGGCCGGCCGCGCCGCGGTCCGCCAGGCGCAAGGTCGATCCTTCCTCCACCCCGGCGGGCACCTCGACGGTGAAGGTGCTCTCGTGCAGGCGACGCCCCTCGCCGCGACAGTCGGCGCACGGGTTGGGGATCATCTCGCCGGTCCCGCTGCAGCGGGAGCAGGCGACACTGGTCACCACTTGCCCGAGCAGCGATTGACGCACCCGGCGCAGCTCGCCCGTGCCCTGGCAGTCGATGCAGGTGACGGACTCGGTCCCCGCGGCCGTGCCGCTGCCTTCGCACGTTGCGCAGGTGACGGGGAGGCGGACGGTGATCTCCTTGCGGCTGCCGAACACGGCCTCGGCGAACTCGAGATCGAGCCGCACCTCGGCGTCGGCGCCCATCTGCGGGCCGCGGCGACGATTGCCCGCCCCACCCATCTGGCCGAAGAACGCCTCGAAGATGTCGCCCAGCCCTCCCTCGAAACCGAACCCGGCACCCGCGCCAGGCTGGGTGCCGAAGACTCCCTCGGGTCCGAAACGGTCGTAGCGGGCCCGGCGCTCGGGGTCGCGCAGGACCTCGTAGGCAACCGTGACCTGCTTGAAGCGGGCCTCGGCCTCGGGGTCGCCATGGTTGGTGTCGGGGTGCAGCTCGCGGGCGCGGGCACGATAGGCGCGTTTGATGTCGTCGTCGCTGGCCTCAGGACCGACGCCGAGCAGCGCGTAGAGGTCGCCCAACCCGTCAGTGACGGCCATCGTGCCCTCCACTGATCCGCTGCCCGAGCCGCTCGCCCACGACGTGGGCCGCGGCCATGGCGCGGGCATAGTCCATGCGCGTCGGGCCGAGAAGGCCTACGGCGCCGAGGTCCTGGCCGTCAATGGAGACCGGCGCCACGACGACCGCACACGACGAGAGCGGCTCGAACCCGTGCTCGGTGCCGATGGCGACCGAGAGGCCACGGTCGAGGACATCGCGCAGGAGCGTGACGACCACGAGCTGCTGTTCGAGGATGGCGAGGACGGAGCGCACGGTCTCGACGGCGTCGAACGACTCGGCCAGTCGGGCCGGCCCGCCGACGAACACCTGGTCCGCTTCCATGGACCCCTCGAGGGATTCGAAGGCCCGATGCGCCGCCATGACGAGCTGGTCGACCTCGGTGGATCCGCTCGCCGGGACCGACCAGGGCTGCGTGAGGGTGCGTCCGGCCAAGTGGGAGGCCAGCAGGGCGCCGGCGCGGGCCAGCGTCTCCTCGGCGGTCTCGTTCCGAAACTCGATCGTGCGCTTCTCCACGGCGCCGTCGGAGAGCACGACCACCAACAGCGCGTGCAGCCGCGAGAGGCCGACGAGTTGGACGGACCGGATGGTGGCGGTGTCGTGGGAGGGACCGACGACGACGGCGGCGTAGGAGGTCAGCTCCGAGAGCAAGCCCGAGGCCTGTTCGAGCACCGTCTCCATTTCGCCGTGGACCTGCTCGAAGAACTGCGTCACCTGCTTGCGCTGGATGGGACCGAGGACGCCGGGACCCGTCAGGTGGTCGACGAAGAAGCGGTAGCCCTTGTCGGTCGGGATGCGGCCCGCGCTGGTATGGGGCTGGACGAGGTAGCCCTCCCGCTCCAGGGCCACCATTTCCGAGCGCACCGTGGCGGAGGACACCTGCACTCCGGGGGAACTGGCGACGTGCGAGGAGCCCACCGGCTCGGCCGTCCCGATGTACTCGGTGACGACCGCTTCGAGGATGGCGGCCCGGCGGGCGTTCAGGGCGCGCTCGTCCTCGGCAACGTCGGTGGGTGAGGACGAGTCGGTGGGCGGGGTCATAAGAGGCCTGGCACTCAAGTCTACCGAGTGCCAGGCACGTATCGATGGCCGGGAGCGGGAGCCCCAGGTCCGGGGCGAGCGGGGCGGTCTGCCGTCAGTCGTCACCCAGGCGCAACGCGGAGACGAAGGCCTCCTGGGGCACCTCGACCCGGCCGATGTTCTTCATCTTCTTCTTGCCTTCTTTCTGCTTCTCGAGCAGCTTGCGTTTGCGGGTGATGTCACCGCCGTAGCACTTGGCCAGCACGTCCTTGCGCTTCGCCTTGACCGTCTCGCGGGCCACGATGCGCCCCCCGATGGCCGCCTGTATCGGGACGTCGAACATCTGGCGCGGAATGAGCTCGCGCAGCTTCTCGGCCATCTTGCGCCCGTAGGTGTCGGCCGTGTTCCGGTGGACGATGGTCGAGAAGGCGTCAACCGGCGCGTGGTTGATGAGGATGTCGACCCGCACCAGGTTGCCCGTGGCGTAGTCCTCGGGCTCGTAGTCGAGGCTGGCGTACCCCTTGGTCCGGCTCTTCAGCTGATCGAAGAAGTCGATGACCACCTCAGCCAGGGGCAGGGTGTAGACGAGCTCGACCCGCTCGGGCGACAGGTACTCCATGCGGGTCATCTCCCCCCGCCGGGCCTGGCAGAGCTCCATGACGGTGCCCGTGTACTCGGTGGGCGTGATGATGGTCGCCGAGAGCATGGGCTCGTCGATGTGATCGATGCGGCTGGCGTCGGGCAACTCGGTCGGGTTGTCGACGTCGACCTCCGTCCCGTCGGTGAGGAAGGCCCGGTACTCCACGCTCGGAGCGGTGGCGATGAGGGAGAGGTTGAACTCCCGCTCCAACCGCTCGCGCACGATCTCCATGTGCAGCAGGCCCAGGAAGCCGCAGCGGAATCCGATCCCGAGCGCGTGGGACGACTCGGGCTCGAAGGTAAAGCTGGCATCGTTGAGCTTGAGGCGGTCCAGGGCATCACGCAGATCCGGCAGCTCGTCGCCGTCGATCGGGTACAGGCCGCAGAACACCATGGGCTTGGGGTCACGGTAGCCAGCCAGCGCCTGGGTGGCGCCGTGCTGCGCGGTCGTCACGGTCTCGCCGGAGCGGGCCTCGCCGACGTCCTTGATCCCGGCGATGAGGTAGCCCACCTCCCCGGGCCCGAGGCCGTCGACCGGGACGGCGACGGGCGTGCGTACACCCACCTCTTCGATGTCGTGCACGGCGTTGGCCTGCATGAAGCGCAGCCGCGCCCCTGTGTGGAGGGAGCCGTCGACGATGCGGATGGAACTGACGACGCCCCGGTACTGGTCATAGGACGAGTCGAAGATCAGCGCCCGCAGCGGCGCGGCGGGGTCGCCCTTGGGCGGAGGGATGCGGGCGATGATGGCGTCGAGGAGCTCGGGCACCCCCTCCCCCGTCTTGGCCGAGATGTGCAGGATGGATTCCGCCGGCAGTCCGAGCACGTGCTCGATCTCGAGCGCGCAGCGAAGCGGGTCGGCGGCCGGCAGGTCGATCTTGTTGAGGACTGGCACGATCTCGAGGTCGTTCTCAATGGCCTGGTAGCAATTGGCGAGCGTCTGGGCCTGTATGCCCTGGGAGGCGTCGACCAGGAGCACGGCCCCTTCGCAGGCGGCCAGGGATCGGGAGACCTCGTAGCCGAAGTCGACGTGGCCGGGGGTGTCGATCAGGTGGAGGATGTGGCCGGCGTGCACCACCCGGACGTTCTGGGCCTTGATGGTGATCCCCCGCTCCCGCTCGATGTCCATGGAGTCGAGGTACTGCTCGCGCATGAGGCGGGGGTCGACGGCCCCGGTCATCTCGAGGATGCGGTCGGACAGGGTCGACTTGCCGTGGTCGACGTGGCTGATGATGGAGAAGTTGCGAATCTGCTCGATCGCAACGGGTCCAGTTGCGGTGAGGGGGGGCGGCACGGTCAGTCGATCGTACCGGCCCAGGTCGGCGGCCCCGGCCGCCTGGCCAGGGAACTTGACCCGGCCTCGTCCGCCGGCCGCCTGCCGAAACAGGCCCGCCACCTGCTACAGTTGTCTCCCGCACCGGTGAGGCCTCGGGCCGCCGCCGCCGCCCCCCTTTCGAAGAAGACTGAGGATCGACACGTGGCCAACATCAAGAGCCAGATCAAGCGGAACCGCCAGAACGAGAAGCGCCGGCTGCGCAACAAGTCGGTGCGGGCTGAGCTCCGTACGCGCACGAAGACGGCCGTGACGGCCGCCGAGAGCGGGGCCGAGGACAGCGTCGAGGCGCTGCGCCTGGCCGTGAAGCGGATCGACAAGGCGGCCGCCAAGGGCGTCATCCACAAGAACACGGCCGCCAACCACAAGTCGCGTCTCGTGCGGCGGGTGGCCGCCATCGAGGCGTCCGCGGCCGAGTAGCGGCAGACCCTCTCCTTCTTCAGCCCTTCTGGCTCACCCCGAGCCGCTGCAGCTTTCAGCTCTGCTTCGCGTCACGCCCAGACCCTCGGTCGAGCGCCGGCCCCGACGCCAGCGCCGGCGCCATCAGGCCCAATCCACCACCGCGTCGTGGTCCAGACGGGGAAGCCGCTCGAACCAGGCGTCCGCACCCGGGTGCCCGATATTGACCACCAGGGTGGATGTCCAGCGTCCGTCCGGGAAGAACTCAGCGTCGATACCGGCAGCATCGAAACCACCCATGGGTCCGGCCGCCAGGCCGCTGGCCCGCACGGCCATGATGAAGTACCCCGCCTGCAGGGCCGCGCTGAACGTGCCGACGCCATTGCGCATCTCTTCGTTCTCCTCGAACACCTCCCGCATCTCCGGACGGAACGGCAGCACCGTCGGGATGTGCTCGTGGAACCGGGTGTCCCGGGCCAGCACAGCCACCGCCGGGGCGGATGCCGTCTTGTCCCGATTGCCCTCGTTCATGTGGGGCACGAGTCGGGCCTTTCCCTCCGGAGTCCGCACATAGAGCACGCGGAGGGGCTGCGTGTTGGCGGCGCTGGGGCCCCACTTGGCCAGCTCCCAGATGTCGGCCAGCTCCTCGTCGGACACCGGGATGGGTGCGAACGAGTTGGCCGTGCGGGCGTCGGTGAACAGGAGGGCCCTGCCTTCGGCGCCCAATTGTCCCAAAGGCTCCTGGAACCCCAGATCCGGGGACAGCGTCTCGGTGGCAGTCATGGCTCGTCACTCCTCAGGTGCTCTGTATTTCCTAGCTACCTCTTTCAACGTAGTCGGAGCACTTCTATTCCAGAAGCAGCGTTGATTTTCCGGGCTGCTCGGTACTATGGGGGTATGGCATCCGAGGCGATCGTGGAGCACGAGCCCAGGGCCTGCGACGCCGCCCTGACCCGGGCCTTCGGATTCCTGGGGAAGCGCTGGAACGGGGTGCTCCTTGGCGCGTTGGTCCAGGGGCCCGCAGGTTTCGCGGAACTGAAGCGCTTGGTCGGCGGCATCAGCGACTCGGTGTTGTCCGAGCGCCTCAGCGGACTGGTTGCGGCAGGCCTGGTCGTGCGCACCGTGGAGGATGGACCCCCCATCGCCGTGACCTACCGCGCCTCCGAATCGGGACTGGCCTTGATGCCAGCGCTGGCGGCGCTGACCACCTGGGCCGAGAACAAACTTCCGGCGCGTCCGCCGGCCTGAGCGAGTCTCCTGCCGCACTGGGCGGTGCGCGACGGGGTGTACAGGGGGCGGCGCAGGGCACAGAGTTGCGAGATGAGCGCGACTCCAGACCCTGCCGTCATCCCCATCCTCGTCTACGAGGACATCGAAGCCGGCCATGACTTCCTGGTCAGCGTGTTCGGCCTCACCTCGGGCGGGCTGCACCGGCTCGACGACGGCACCGTTGTCCACGGCGAGGTCCGCAACGGCGATTTCCCCATTTGGCTACACCAGGTGACGGCCGAGAGCGCGATGGACTCGCCTCGCGAGGCCGCCGCGTCACACGGTGGACTGTCCGTGCGCATCCCTGATGTCGACGCGCACTACGCACGCGTCAAGGCGGCCGGCGCACACGTAGAGAGCGAACCCACCGACCGGCCGTACGGCCTGCGCGAGTACGGCGTGCGGGACCTCGAGAACCACCGCTGGTGGTTCTCGACGCCGCTGGCCTGACGCGTTAGCGGCGGGCCCCGGCGCGGGGCCGGGACGAGCGGACGGGACGGGTCTGGCGGGCCAGTCGGGCCACCAGGATCTCGATCACGAGCTCGGCGTCCATGCCACTGGCTCCCCGCACGTCGAGGTCGGCCGTCGCGATCAGGTTGATCGCCTCAGCGATGCGCGTGCTGCCGAGCCGCCGGGACTGCTCGAGCGCCTTCTTGGCCACGAACGGAGCGGTTCCCAGGACGGCCGCAGCGTCCCGGTCCGAGCTGATGTCATCGCCGTCGAGCAGGAGCATGTTGGTGAAGTGGATGTGCAAGGTGGTGAGGACCTGAATCGGTGCCAGGCCACCGGCCTCGAGCATGCGATGGAGCACCCGCAGGGCCTCCCCTGGATCGCCGTTGTCGATCGCACCGGTCAACTCGTAGCGAGGGACGTTGCCCGCCTCACCGAGGTACGGCGCCAGGTCGTCCGCCGTGATCCTCGCCCCCTCGCCGTAGGCGGCGCTCAGAGCGCTGAGGAGGCCTTCGACCCGGCCGAGGTCCTCACCTATGTGATCGGCCAGCAGGTCGGCGGCCCGTGGTTCGAGCTTCACCGGTGCGGATTTGAGGTGGTCGTGCAGCCAGGCCTTGCGGTCCCCTGCCTTGCTGGTCGTGACGTCGAGGACTTGACCCGCCGCGGTGACGGCCTTGACGAGCGGTGCCGGAATCGTGCCGCCCCCACCGACGAACACGAGCACGGTCGACGGAAGCGGGTCTCCGATGACCTCGACGAGGCGCGGCACGTCGGCTGTGAGCAAACGCCCGGCCTCGCGCACGACGATCACCCGGCGGTCGACCAGGAAAGGCGGCGTCAGGCAGGCGTCCACGATGGCGCCGACGTTCAGCTCGTCACCCGCACCGCCGCCGATCTCCTCCACGATGAGCGCGTGGTCACCGTCCCCCACCACGTCGTCGAGCAGGGCACGCACGGCTTGGGCCACCAGGGCGGCGTCGTCGCCTTTCACCAAGTAGACGGACTGGGAACGGGTCGCGCTCATTCCGCCTCGCTCACGGCGGCCAGCACGTCACGGGCGCGGCAGGTGCCCTTGACGTCGTGCACCCGCACAATGCGGCATCCCCAGGCGATGCCCAGGGCCGCCGCGCCGATGGAAGCCTCACGGCGATCGGTGAGCTCCAAGTCAAGGATCTTGCCGAGGAACGTCTTGTTGGATGCCGAGAGCAGCAGCGGATAGCCCAGCGCGGCCAAGGTGGCGGAGGCGCGCAAGAGCGTCAGCGACTGCTCGGCCGTCTTGCCGAGGTCGAGGCCGGCATCGAGCACGATCCGTTCGGCGGGAAGGCCGGCGGCACGGGCACCGTCGGCGCGTGCGGTGAGGAACCGGGCCACATCGTCGACGACGTCGTCATAGTGCGGATCGGGATCGGCCACCCGGGGAGCGAGGCGGATGTGCGTGATGACGACGGCAGCGCCGTACTCGGCGGCGGCGGGCGCGTAGTCGGGATCGGCCAGCCCGCTGATGTCGTTGCCCATCACCGCGCCTTCGGCGTAGGACGCACGCGCCACCGAGGCGCGCCAGGTGTCCACCGAGACGGGCGTGTCGAAGCGGGCCACCAGGCCGGCCACGACCGGAACCACGCGGTCGAGCTCCTCGGGCTCGGTCACCTCGGGCCCCGGGCCCGCCTTGACGCCACCGATATCGAGGATGTCCGCCCCGTCGGCGACGAGCCGCTCCGCCCGGCCGTAGAGCTTGTCGAGAGCGAACGTGGCGCCCTTGTCGTAGAAGGAGTCGGGAGTGCGGTTGAGGATCCCCATGACGAGGGCCCGTTGCGTCAGGTCGTAGCGCCGGCCGCCGAGGTCGAGGACGGGGGCGGGAGTGGGGCCTGTGGCGGGGGCTGTCGTCGAGGTGCCTGTGGTCGGTGTCCGGGTCGCCGGCGCCGGCATCAGTACAGGCGCGCGGTCAGGGCCCGCCGGTATTCCTTCGTGCTCGGGTCGTCCGGTCCCATGGCCTCCAAGAGGTCGACGAACTCCTGGCGGGCCGCGTCGTCGTCGCGCACGCGATCGAGCAACTCGTTCAACTTGGCCTCGATGTCGGCGCGACCGGTGGCCGCCACATCGACGCCCGCCTCAAGGAGGCGCGCCTCGGCGGCCAGGACCCGGCCGGCCTCGGTCTCGGGCAGGCGCTGCAGGAGGGCGAGCGCCTCGGCAGGCTCGCCGCGGTCGATCAGGACGCGGGCGAGCCCTTCGGTGGCGCCGGGGTGATCCGGCTCGAGCTCGAGGGCCTTCCGCAGCGAGGCCTCGTCGCCGGCGGCGGCCAGGGTGTCCGCCTCGCTCGGCGCCGGCGCCAGGCGCTGGACGAACGCGGTGATCTGCGCCTCGGGGACAGCCCCGATGAACTGGTCGACCACCTGGCCCTGACTGAGGGCGAAGACCGCCGGGATGGATTGCACGTTGAAGGCCCGCGCCACCGCCGGGTTGTCGTCGACGTTGACCTTGGCCAGCTCGACGGCGCCGCCGGTGTCGGCGACCGCCTTCTCGATCATGGGTCCGAGGGTCTTGCAGGGCCCGCACCACGGAGCCCAGAGATCCACGATCACCGGCACCGTTGCACTGCGGTCGAGCACGGCCGTCTGAAATGTCTCGTCTGTGACGTCCATCGGCCAGACGCTAATGGGAGTTCCGGCGGGGAACGACGGCGTCCATCGGCGCAGGTGGAGCACACCGGGAGGGTTTTGTCCGGGTAGGTACTGCGGGGCTGGGCGTCCTACCGGGCGACACGGCACCGATTAGCGTCGTGCGCGTGTCGCAGGCACCCGAAGGCATTCATCAGGGCGAGGTCACCGAGTGGATGGTGGCGCAGCTACCCGAGGTCACGAGGCCGCTCACCTTCACACTGATCGCCGGTGGCCGGTCCAACCTCACCTACCGCGTGGAAGACGCCGAAGGACGGGCCTGGGCCCTACGCCGGCCTCCGCTGCATCACGTGCTGCCCACCGCGCACGACATGTCGCGCGAGTACCGGCTCATGCACGCTTTGGGGCCCGCGGGGATCCCCGTTCCGCAGACCATCGGGCTCTGCACGGACGAGGCGATCAACGAGCGACCCTTCTACGTGATGGAGTTCGTCGAGGGCCACATCCTGCGCAGCGCGCCGGAAGCGGAGGCCGCCTTCGACGAGGCGACGCGGCGCGGCGTCGGCGGGCACATGGCCGACACGCTGGCCGCGCTGCACGACGTGGATCCCGATGCGGTCGGGCTGGGCGATCTGGGACGGCACGAGGGCTACATCGAGCGGCAGCTCAAGCGCTGGCGCGGGCAGTACGACCAGATGCAGGTCGAGGGCGTCGATCACGGTGGCCTCGTCGAGCGGGTGAGCGACGAACTGGCAACGCGCATCCCCAAACAGCAGCGGGCCTCCGTCGTGCACGGCGACTACCGCATGGACAACGTGGTGCTGGCCGACGACGGCACAGTCCGGGCCATCCTCGACTGGGAGATCTGCACGTTGGGTGATCCGCTGGCCGACCTCGGCCTGCTCATGGACTACTGGGCTGACCCGGGTGACTCCATGGCCGTGCTCGGGCTCTCGCCGACGACGGCGCCGGGCTTCTCGACCAAGGCGGAGATCCTGGAGCGCTACGACGCCGTCTCGGACCTCGACGTCTCGGGCATCGGCTACTACCAGGCCTTCGGATACTGGAAGCTGGCCTGCATTCTGCAGGGTGTCTACGCCCGCTATGTCGCCGGCGCCGGAGCGGGCGATCAGGGCAGCGTCGACGGGTTCCCGGTGCAGATCGGGCGCCTCTTCGAGATGGCGGCCGCGGCACTGGAGGCCACGCCGTGAGCCCCGAAGGCGGGGCCGGCGGCGGCCTCACGGAGATCTTCGAGGTCCACCAGGAGCCCGTCCTGCACGAGCCGATCCTGGTGGTGGCGCTCGA
>Ga0302181_10000923_pt1 | contig 22767 bp, 21 predicted proteins | sample I_Palsa_E3_3_FD_198786 | JGI IMG/M metagenome (GOLD analysis project Ga0302181, IMG submission 198786) | Peat permafrost microbial communities from Stordalen Mire near Abisko, Sweden - I_Palsa_E3_3 | ecosystem: Environmental > Terrestrial > Soil > Palsa > Peat permafrost | place: Sweden...
CCTGCGCGGTGGATCCGACGACCAGCACGTTGCCGCCCGCAAAATCGTGCATCGTCGCATCGTCGAAGCGCATCGCGTCGACGAAGGACACGATCTGAAAGAACGATGCCGCGTTAACCGTCGTTCCGGCGCGCGAGGCGGGTCCGCCGGCGCTACCGATGTCGACCGTCTGCTGCGTCTGAAACGGCAGCATGAGCAGCGCGTGATCCCCGTCGAGGGGGATCGTCCGGTCACCGAGGCGCGCGCTCCACGCGTCGACGCCTGCGAGGCGCGCGCCGAGATACGTTGCGACGGTCTGGCCGGCGAGTGAAATGTTGACTCCGGTCACGCGGTTCGCCGCATCGCGCAGCGTGATCACCAACGGCTGTCCGAGCACAAGACCGCCCGGCGTGTCGATCGTCGACGAACCGAGTGCGTGCGCCGTGCGCGCCAACAGCGGCGGCGGAAGTTCGACCGACGCTAGGCCAGTGGTCGTGGTCGCGATGCCGAACGGCAAGATCGTCGGCATCGCGCGCATCCCGGCCGCAAACGCCGCGTCGTCGCGCGGATCCGGTGACGGCTCGAAGAAGTCCACGTCAAAGGCGACGACCTTTGCGCCGGCGCGGCGAAGGCGCTGCAAGAGATCGCCGTACAGTCGCCGGGGCCATGGGAATTGACCGAGCCCGGGATGGAGCGAATCGCTCGGCGGGTTCATCGATGCTTCGTCGATCGCGATCAGCCGCAGGTGCTGGTTTTCGTCGTCACGGTTGGGGAAGCTCAACGGTCCGGCCGGGAGGTGGCTGCTGACCCATCCCGCCGCCTTGTTGACCATCACGAAGTCCGCCACCCGATTGACGGGCGAGCCGACCGCGAGCGGCAGCGCGTAGAGGACGACGCCGAGCGCGGCGGCTGCAGCGGACAGCGCGAAGGCGACGCCGAGGACACGCAGCCGCCGTATCTTCACGGCCCGCTCACCTTAGCTTTGAACGCGGCCGATGTAGCGGCGGTCGCGCGTATCGATTCTGATCACGTCACCGGGATTGACGAACAGCGGCACGTTGACCGTCGCGCCGGTTTCCAACTTCGCGGGCTTCGTCGTCCCTTGCGCCGTGTCGCCTTTGAAACCAGGGTCGGTTTCCTGGACCGTGAGTTCGACGTGGGCGGGGAGATCCGCGCCGATCGGGACGCCGTCGTGAAACTGCACGTCGATCTTCATGCCGTCTTTGAGGAAGTCGGCCGCATCGCCGATCAAGTCGCGCTGCAAGGTGAAGTTCTCGTAGGTCTCGTTGTCCATGAAATGATAGCCGTCCGCGTCGTTGTAGAGCATCTGCATCGCGCGGTTGTCGACGGTGGCGCGTTCCAGCTTCTCACCGGCGCGGAACGTCCGCTCCACCGACGCACCGGTCTTGACGTTCTTGAGCCGCGTGCGCACGAAGGCCGAGCCCTTGCCGGGTTTGACGTGAAGGAATTCGATCACGGTCCACAGTTGACCGTCGATGACGATGGTAATGCCGTTGCGAAAATCGTTGGAAGAAATCATGCGAGTGGCGGTTGCGGCTCCGGTCGGCGGTGCGGCGCGCGAAAAAATGCGCGCACTACGTGCGCTTCGCCTTCAGCAGAGAGAGGCGGTTTTCCGTTCCTACGCGCAGGCGTTCGATGTTCTCGCGGTGTCGCACGAGCACCAAGACCGCGCCGATGAGCCCGTAGATCATACCCGGCGTGCCGAGGCCGAACCACAACACCGGCACCATCGCAAGCGCGGCGACGATCGAGGCCAGGGAGGCGTACCCGCTCGCAGCGGCGGTGGCGATCCATACGGCGGTGAACGCGCAGCCGGCGGGCCACCAGAGCGCAAACAGGCTGCCGAAGAGCGTCGCGACACCCTTGCCGCCGCGCAGCCCCAGAAACGGCGACCAACAGTGCCCCGCAACGGCGGCCAGGCCGGCGACGGCGGCCGCGATCGGGCCCGCCGCGAAGCCGGCCGCAAGCGTCGGCGCGAAGCCTTTGAGCGCATCGAGCGCGAGCACGGCTGCGGCGCCGCGTTTGCCGAGCGTGCGCAGCGCATTGGCGGCGCCGATGTTGCCGCTCCCTTCGCGGCGCAAGTCCGTGCCGAAGAACGCGCGCGAGACCAGAACGCCGAAGGGGATCGCGCCGACCGCGAAACCCACGACGGCCCAGATCGCGAGCGCCGGAAGGTTCACCCCGGTTCCTCATCGTGGCGGCCGGAGCGCTCGCGAAATTCGAAGCTCAACGGCACGCCTTCGAAGTCGAATGCCGTGCGCAGCGTGTTCTCGATGAATCGCCGGTACGATGTTGGAACGAGATCCGGGTCGTTGACGTGGAACACGAACAGCGGCGGGTGCGTCTGCGGCTGCGAGCCGTACAGAATCTTCAGCGCCTTATCCGAGTGAATCGGCGGCGGGTGGGCCAGGACGGCGTCACGCACCACGGCGTTGAGTTTCGCCGTCGGGATGCGGCGGTCGAGGTTCTCCGCGACGTGCTCAACGATTGGCATGAGGCTTTGCAACCGCCGCCCGGTCAATGCGGACAGAAACGTCACCGGCGCGAAGGCGGCGAACGGCATCTGTGCGTGAATTTCGGCGGCCAGCTCGGGCTGACTGTATTCGCCGAGCTCGCGCACGAGGTCGTACTTGTTGCCAACGATGATCAGCCCTTTGTGTTCCTCGAGCGCGAGCCCGGCGAGCCGGCGGTCCTGCGCCGTCGGCCCTTTGAGCGCGTCGATGAGCAGCACGGCGATGTCGCTGCGCGCGATCGCTTTGAGGGCGCGCAGCGACGAATAGTATTCGATCGCGCCGTGATGCGACGCTTTCTTCCGCACGCCGGCGGTGTCGATCAGCCGGAAGGTGCGTTGCTTCCAGGTGAAGAGCGTGTCGATTGCGTCGCGCGTCGTGCCGGGGATGTCCGAGACGATCGTGCGCTCTTCGGAGAGCAGCGCGTTGAGCAGCGACGACTTGCCGACGTTGGGCTGACCGATCAACGCGATCGCCAGTTCGGGCGACTCGAGCGCGGTGGGGTCCTCCGGCGGCAGCCGCTCGACGATCGCATCGAGGAGATCGCCGGTCCCCTCTCCGTGCAGCGCCGAGACCGCGAACGGCTCGCCGAAGCCGAGGCCGCCGAACTCCGCGTGCACCGAAGCCAGTGCTTTCGGTGACTCGACTTTGTTGGCGACCAGCAGCACGGGCCGGCGCGTGCGCCGCAGGATGTCGGCCACGTCGTGGTCGACCGGCAGCAAACCGTCGAGCGCGTCGACCACGAACACGATGACGTCGGCGTCTCGCGCGGCCGATTCGGCTTGCGCGCGCGTGCCCTGCGCGATCGCGTCGCCCGGATCGAGGTCGCGTTCGATCCCGCCGGTGTCGACGAGCGTGAACGTGCGACCGTTCCATTCGGCCAGCGCGTAGAGCCGGTCACGCGTCACGCCGGGCGTATCCTCGACGATGGCGAGCCGCTGGCCGATCAAGCGGTTGAAGAGTGCGCTCTTGCCCACGTTGGCGCGACCAACGACCGCAACGGTGGCGGGACGGACGCGCAGGCTGGGGGCGAGGGCTTCGGGCATGACCGCCCAAGCTTCCCTTGATATGCTCCGTCGCCTCGCGGCCTGCGCCGTGTGCGTGGTCTTTCTGGGCGCCGTCCCGACCGGCTCGTTGTACGTCACGACCCTGCCCGCGGGCGCCGACATCTGGGTGGACGGGACGTACGTCGGCCGCAGTCCCGTCTTTGCCGACGCGCTGCCCGCAGGACGGCACACGATCGGGCTCGCGCGGGCCGGATGGGCCTCGCAGCACGTCGAGGTCACCGTCGTGGCCTCGGAAACGACGCTGAGCGTGCTGCGTTTGGAGCCCGACGCGGCGGGCGCGCCGCCGGCCGGCGGCACGCTTGCGATCCATGGGCTCGAGGTGAGCGCCGCATTCATCGACGGCGTTCCGCTGCGCCGCGCAAAGGACGGAACGTACCCGGCGCCTGCAGGCCGCCACGACCTGATGGTGCGCACGCCACGCGGCCGTTTCGAACGCACGGTCACCGTCTGGCCGCAAACGCGCACGGACGTTATGATCCAGGAGCAGACCGCGCCGGCGCGGCCGGTCGTCGTTGCGCCGGCGGACGACTATCTGCCCCACGGAGCGATCGCAATCGTCGGCGACAAAATCGTGATCCGCGCCGCGGGACATGAAGCGATCGCTCGCGTCGGCTCGACGACCTATCGCCTGGACGGGCGGAACGTCGACTTTTCGTCCTCGCCGACGCTCATCGGTCAGCGGCTCTACCTTCCGATCGACCTGCTGACGGCGCTGACCGGCGCTCGCCGCTAGCGTTCGGGGGTCGCGACGCTCGCCTCGCGAACCTCCAGCCCGACCGAATGGCGCAGATCTACATCGAGACCCACGGCTGTCAGATGAACGAGGCGGACTCGCAGGAGATCGCGCGCCGCGCGCTCAGCGCCGGTTTCACGTTGGCGGAGCGGCCCGACGACGCGTCCGTGCTGGTGCTGAACACGTGCACGGTGCGCGACAACGCCGAGCGGCGCGCCTACGGTCGCATCGGCCACTGGAAGGCGGTCAAGAACGCCGATCCGTCGGTGAAGGTCGTCGTCACCGGTTGTCTGGCCGAGCAGGACCGCGACCGGATGCGCAAACTCGCGCCGCACATCGATGGCATCTTCGGCACGCGCGAACTGACGGCGCTCGGGGACGCCCTGGCGGGTTGGCGGGCGGAGTATCCCGACGACGAGTTCACCGTCGACCGCGAGATCGCGACCATGATGGGCGGCGCCGGCGAAGGGATCGCCGGACCCTACGATCATCTGCGCGGCTACGTGAACGTCCAGCGCGGCTGCTCGTACTACTGCACGTTCTGCATCGTGCCGCACGTGCGCGGCCGCTTCGACCATCGCAGCCTCGCCGACGTCCTCACCGACGTGCGGGCGAAGGTCAGCCTCGGCGCGCGCGAGATCACGCTGGTCGGGCAGACGGTCAACGCCTACCGCGAGCCGGCGAGCGGCGCCGATTTTTCCGATCTTGCTGAAGCGGTGTGCGCGCTGGACGGCGTCGAGCGCGTCACGTTCATCTCGTCGCACCCCAAAGACTGCACGGAGAAGTTCGCGCGCGTCTGCGCGACGCTGCCGAAGATGAACCCGCGCTTTCATCTCGCGCTGCAGTCCGGGTCGAACGTCATGCTGCGACGGATGAACCGCAAGTACACGATCGAAGAGTTCATCGAACGCGTCGCCTTCTTCCGCGCGCACAATCCGGGCTGGGCCGTCACGACGGATCTGATCGTCGGCTTCCCCGGCGAGACGGAGGCCGATTTTCAGCAGACGCTCGACGTGTGCGCGACCGGACTTTTCGCACAGGCGTTCATGTTCGTGTACTCGCCGCGCCGCGGGACGCCGGCGGCGGTATGGCACGAGAAAGATCCCGTGCCGCGCGAGGTCGCGCAGGAGCGCTTCGAACGCTTGACCGACCTGCAGGACGCCGTCTGCCGCGCGTATCACGAGCGCAAGGTCGGCTCGACCGTGCGTGCGTTGATCCACGGCGTGTCGCGCAAAGACGCGACCCGCCTCAGCGCGAAGACGCTCGACAACGTGACGGTGAATTTTCCGCTGGTCGAAGACGTTGCCGATCCACACCACCCGTGGGCCGACGTCCGCGTCGAGTCGGCCTCCGTATGGGGCGTGCGCGGCGTCTGCGTCGGGCGGGCCGAACGCTACGACGCACCGGCCCAACGCGTCGCAGAGGCGACGATCGATCTTATCTCGGCGTAGGCGCGGCGCACCGGCATGACGACGGTCACGACGTGGTCGCCGATGCTCGAGCAGTACTTCGGGATGAAGCATCGCTTTCCCGAAGCGATCCTGCTCTCGCGAGTGGGCGACTTCTATGAAGCCTACGGTGACGATGCCGAAACGATCGCGCGCGCGCTCTCGATCGCGCTGACGTCGAAGGATGCCGGCGCGGGCCGCAAGATCGCGATGGCCGGCGTTCCGCACCATGCGCTCGACGGCTATCTGGCCAAGCTCGTCGCCCAGCGGCGCGTCGTCGCGCTGGCGGAGCAGCTCGAAGCGCCGGTCCCCAACAAACTCGTACGCCGCGACGTCGTGCGCGTCGTCACCCCGGGGACGCTGCTCGAGGAGCACATCCTCGAGCGCTCGGCGCACAATTATCTGGCCGTCATCACGGTCGTCGACGACGTCATCGCACTCGCACACGCCGATATTTCTACCGGACACGTTGCCGCGACGGCGTTCGACGGCGACGCGGCGCTCGACGACGCATTGGCGGAGATCGGCCGTCTCGATCCGGCCGAACTCGTCGCCGACGTCCCGGCGAACGTGCGCGCAGCGCTCGACGGCGCGCTCGAAGGCGGTCGCACGCGGATCACCGCGCCGGCCTTGGCGATCGTCGACTCGCGTCCGCGCGAGCCGATCCACGGTTTCTCGCTCGACGCCTCGCTCGCGATGGCGCGGGCGCTCGATGCGCTCGGCGCCTACGTCCGCCGTGTCAGCATCTACGAGGGCGGCCGCGAAGCCTTTCGCGCGACCGAGTACTACCGCCAGGCGACGTTCTTGGTGCTCGATCCGAATACGCGCAAGCACCTCGAGCTGACCCGCGCGCTCGGTTCGAACGCGCGTGCGACGCTGCTCGCGACGATCGACCGCACGCGCACCGCGATGGGCTCGCGCCTCTTGGGGCGCTGGATCATGGCGCCGCTCGTCAACGCGGACGCGATCGCGGCGCGCGCCGATTGCGTCGAAGCGTGCGTCGCCGACGCCGGACGGCGCATCGCGATCCAGGACATCCTTCACGGCTGCTTTGACCTGGAACGCATCGCGCAAAAAGTGCGGTTCCGTCGCGCACTGCCGCGCGATCTCGGCTCGCTGCGCCGCACGCTTGCGCTGCTCGATCCGCTCCGCGACATCCTCGCCACAGCCGTCCCGGACGGCCTGCGCGCGCTCTGCACGCGGGTCGGCGACTTCGATGCGCTGCGCGCCGATCTCGAGGCGACGCTGCTCGACGACCTGCCGGCGACGCTCGCGAACGGCAACGTCATCCGCCCCGAACGGGCGCCCGAGCTTGCCGAATGCGTCGCGCTCCGCGGCGACGCGCGCGGCCGCATCGCGGCGTTGGAAGAACGCGAGCGCGAGCGGACCGGGATCCGGTCGCTGAAGGTCAAGTACGCCTCGGCGTTCGGCTACGCGATCGAAGTGCCGAAGGCGCAGCTCGCGAACGTCCCGCCGGACTACACGCGCAAGCAGACCCTCGCCAACGGCGAACGCTACGTCACCGCCGAGCTGCGCGAACTCGACGTTGCGATCGGTTCTGCGGAGGCGCGCCAGCTGCGGCTCGAGCAGTCCCTCTACGACGCCCTCGTCGAGCGCGCAGGCGAAGAGGTCGATGCGCTGCTCGCCACTGCCGACGCGCTCGCCGAGCTCGACGCGTATTGCGGGCTGGCGCAGGTCGCGGGCGAACGCGGGTACGTGCGCCCGCTCTTCGTCGAGCAGAGCGCGCTCGCGTTCGTCGACGGCCGGCATCCGGTCATGGAGACGCTCTTGGGCGCGGCGTTCGTCCCCAACGACGTCCAGATGGACGAGCGCGGTGTCCGCTTCATCCTGCTGACCGGTCCGAACATGGGCGGGAAATCGACCTACCTGCGTCAGACCGCGCTGCTCGTGATCTTGGCCCAAATCGGCTCGTTCGTCCCGGCGCGCTCCGCGACGCTAGGCGTCGTCGACCGCATCTTCACGCGCATCGGCGCCGGCGACGATCTCGCCTCGGGCCAGTCGACCTTCTACGTCGAGATGGCCGAGGCGTCGAACATCCTGCGCCGCGCGACCGGGCGCAGCTTGCTGCTGATCGACGAGATCGGCCGCGGCACCGGGACCGTCGACGGGCTCGCGATCGCGCAAGCGATCTCGGAGTTCTTGCTCGAGCGCGAGGAGCACGCGCCGCTGGCCCTGTTCGCGACGCATTTCCACGAGCTGGTCGCGCTCGCCGAGCGCTGGCCCCTGCTCAGCAACTTCCACATCACCGCGGTCGAGAGCACGCGCGGCGGCGCGCCGGTGTTTTCGCACCGCGTGCTGCCGGGGTCGTCGTCGCGCTCGTTCGGCATCGAAGTCGCGCGCATGGCCGGCTTGCCGCCGGCGGTCATCGCGCGCGCTCGCGAGATTGCCGCAGTCCTTGAAGGCCGGCCGACGCTCGAAGACGCGGCTCCGCTGCGCGGCAAGCTCGCGAAGCCCGCGGTTCTCGAGCAGCCGCTGCTGTTCGATCTGTGAGTCGCCGATGAATCCCGTCACGCCGTTGGCACCGAACGACGCTCAGACGCTGATTGGCGCCGCGTGGATTCTCGCCGCCGCGGTGATCGGCGTCGCCCTGCAGCGCCTGCTCTATTGGGTGCTGCGTCGCTGGGCTCACGTGCATCACAGCGCGTTCGCGGAGGCCGTCGTTCGTCGCACGGGACGCGCGGCAGCCTACGTGGTCCCGCTGCTCGCGATCCTGATCGTCGTTCCCGAACTCGTGCTTCCCGCGCCCGCGAAGCACGTCATCGAGCACGCGGCGGGACTGCTCGCGATCGCGGCCATTGCGTGGTCGATCTCGGCGCTGATTGGGCTATGGCACGACGTCGCCCTCGCCGGCAACCGCGTCGACGGAGAAGACGACCTGCAGATGCGACAGCGCGAAACGCGCGTCGCGATTCTCGGACGGGTCGCGAATACGCTGGTCTGCATCGTCGCCATCGGGATGATCCTGACGACCTTCCCCGAGATTCGAACGCTCGGGACGACGCTGCTGGCTTCGGCCGGCGTCGTCGGCATCGTCGTCGGTCTTGCCGCGCGCCCGGTGTTTGAAAACCTCGTCGCCGGGATTCAGCTTGCGTTTACGCAGCCGATTCGCATCGGCGACGTCGTGGTCGTCGAGAAGCAGCAAGGCCGGATCGAAGAGATTCACACGACCTACGTCGTCGTCCAGCTCTCGGAATTGCGGCGGCTGATCGTGCCGCTGACCTACTTCATCGAAAAGCCGTTCGAGAATTGGACGCGCCGCACACTGAACGTGATCGGCGAGGTGACGTTCTTCGCCGACTTCACGCTTGACGTCGAGGCGCTTCGCACGGCGCTGCCCGCCTTGCTCGAGCGCTCGCCGCTCGGTGCGGGCGCATTTGCGGGCCTGCAAGTGATCGACGCCACCGACCGCGCCATGCAGCTTCGCGTGCTGGTCAACGCGCGCAACGCCGACGAACTCGCCGAACTCCGTTTCTTTGCGCGCGAAGCGATCCTCGCCTATCTGCGTGAAGAGGAGCCGCACGCGCTCCCGCAGTTGCGGCTCGATGCCCCGACGCCCGGCGAACGGCCCGCGCCGGAATGATACGCGTCCTCGATCCGCAGACGATCGGACAGATCGCGGCCGGCGAAGTCATCGAGCGCCCCGTCTCGGTCGTCAAGGAACTCGTCGAAAACGCGCTCGACGCCGACGCGACGCGAATTTCGGTACGGGTGCGCGGCGGAGGTTTGGTCGAGATCGAGGTCGCGGACGACGGGGTGGGGATCGCGCCGGACGAGCTGCGCCTTGCGGTACGACGTCACGCGACCTCGAAGCTGGAAGACGCCGCCGGTCTGGGCGGCATCGACACGCTGGGCTTTCGCGGCGAAGGCCTGGCCTCGATCGCGGCCGTCGCCGCCGTCACGCTGAGCTCGCGTGCCGCCGGCGCGGAAGTGGCGACGGCGATCGATGCGCACGCTGAAGAGGTTGGCGAACCGTACGCGCTCGCCGGTCCGCCGGGGACGCGCGTCGTCGCACGCTCGCTCTTCGCCAAGGTTCCGGTGCGGCGCGAATACTTGCGTTCGCCGGCCGCCGAGTTCAACCGCATCGCGACCTGGCTTGCGACCCTCTCGCTCGCGTACCCGCAGGTCGCGTTCCAACTCGAGCACGATGGAAAGACGACGTTCACGTTCGCGCCAGGCGACGACCTCGCTGCGCGACTGCGCTACGTGTTCGGAAGCAGCGCGTCGGCGATGATCCCGATCCGTGCGGCCGAAGCCGGCGCGCGCGTGCAAGGCTGGGTCAGCGCTCCGGGCGACGACCGGCCGGACCGGCGCAGTCAGATCGTGTTCGTGAACGGACGTCTGCTGCGCAGCACGATCCTGAGCGGTGCATGGAGCGCTGCCTATCGCACCTTCGCGATGGTCGGCCGTCACCCGTACGGCGTGCTGTACGTCAGCGTGCCGCCGAACGAGCTCGATCCCAACGTCCACCCGACGAAGAGCGACGTGCGCTTGCGTTTCGGCGATCGCGTCATTGCGGTCGTCAAGGAAGCGATCGCGGCGGGACTGCGCGGCGCCGCGGTCGAGCGCCTCGAACGCGCCATCTCGTTCGCGCCACAGTTCGCTGGTGGCGCGGGGGCGGCGTCGGCAGCGTGGGCCGACAGCTTCGTCGACGAACCAGACGCTGACGTCGCGCAAGCGCCGACGGAAGGGTTGCGCGTCCTGGCCCAAATCGACCGCACCTTTATCCTCGCCACTGAAGGCGAGGCCGTCGTGCTGATCGATCAGCATGCCGCCCACGAACGCGTCGTCTACGAGCAGCTCGCTGCCAACGCGCGCCAGGGTACTGCAGCCGAACCGCTCCTCATCCCGCACACCTTCGAAGTCGGTCCCGATCAAGCCGAACGGCTCGAAGCCACGCTCGAGGCGCTCGCCGCGGGCGGCCTGCACGTCGAGCGGTTCGGTGAACGCGCCTTTCGCGTCACGGCGACCCCGGCGCGGCTCGTCCATGCCGGCCGCAGCCGCTCGTTCGATTTCGACGACTTCGTCGAGTGTTTGGCGGACGAACCGCGCGGGCTCGACGCCGATCAGCGCGTGTGGGCGTCGCTGGCCTGCCACTCGGTCGCGCGGGCCGGCGACGTGCTCTCACAGGCGGAGATGACGGCGCTCGTCGAGCGGCTCGGCCGCTGCGAGAATCCGATGCACTGCCCGCACGGGCGTCCGACCGTCGTTCGGCTCGACGCGGAGCGCATCGCGCGGTTCTTCAAGCGGCTCTAAGTGCCGGCCGGCGTCCTGATCCTCACAGGGCAAACCGCAGCCGGGAAGACGGCCCTCGCTCTGCGGCTGGCCGAACGATTCGACGCCGAGATCGTCGGCGCGGATTCACGTCAGATCTACCGCGACATGCCGGTCGGCACGGCGGCTCCCAGCGCCGCGGAACGCGCGCGCGTCCGCCATCACCTGATCGGCTTTCTCGATCCCCGCGAGCGCTATTCGGCGGCGCGCTTCGTGGCCGACGCGTTAGCAGCGATCGACGAGATCCATGCGCGTGGCGGCCGGGCCATCGTCGTCGGCGGCACCGGGTTCTACGTGCGCGTGCTTGCCGGCGACGTCGCGCTCTCGCCGGTCTATCACGACGAGTTGCGCGCGCGGCTCGCGCGCGAGGCCCGCATCCACGAACCCGACGTCTTGCACGAGTGGCTCGCAGCGCTCGCGCCGCAACGCGCGTCCGCGCTCGAGCCGGGCGACCGCTATCGCATCACGCGCGCGCTGGAGATCGCGCTCACCGAACGCAGCGCAGAGTCGACGCATGCGGTCCTCTCCAGCCCCACATCGCGCTCGCTGCGCGAGCTCGGGATCCCGATTCGCAAGACGTACTTGGAGGTCGACGACGCGACGCTCGACGCGAACATCGCCTTGCGCGTCGACGCGATGCTTGCAACCGGCTTTCTCGACGAGGCCGAACGCATCGGCGCCGAGGCCGTCGCAGCCGACGCCGTCGGTTACCGCGAAGCGCTCGCGTACCTCGCCGGCTGGTCGACGGCCGCCGAGCTGCGCGCAGCACTCGTTCGTGCGACCCGCCGCTACGCAAAGCGCCAAGCGACCTGGTTCCGCCGCGAACCCGGACTTGAGCGCGTCGCCGCCGCGAACGCATTCGAACAACTCAGCGCGATCGCCGGCTCGCTCCCTGGCTGGTGAAGCGGGCTCGGCCGAGGGCGCCATCACGTTGAGCGTCCCCCGGTGGTCCTGGAATGCCGTCCGGACCGTCACCAAGAATCAGAAGGTATGGCCGAGGGCTCGACGCCGCAGGATCGTTCCTATGCCTCGACGCTTCCGGCGCTCGAACGCCGCCTCGCCGGCAGGCTGGAGGGCTTCGGCGATATCGTATTCGGCTTCGCGGTGTCGCAGTGCGCCTTGGAACTTCCGATCATCCACGGGCACGTCGATCTCTCCCATCCGCTTGCGCTTGCCTTTTACTTCGGGACGTTTGCGCTCTTGGCGTCGCTGTGGCTGACCTATCATCGACTGATGTCCGGAACGTTCCGGCCGGTAAAGATCGATCTGACCTTGGCCTTCGCGTACCTTGCGCTCGTGAGCCTGATGCCATACGCGCTGTATTCCATTTCGCACCAGCAGGCGACGTTGGAGGACGCTCGCGCCGCCGTCGGGGCGTACGCGGCGTTGTTCGCGGTCCTTATGGCGATCGCCGCGACGATCGGCATTCGAAATCTTCGCCGGGGATGGTGGATGACAGATGCCGATGAGCGGCAGCGCTCGTGGACCGCGTTCCTACGCCGCAGCGCGTTGTCCGTAACGATGACGGTCGCGCTGATCGTCGACGTGCTGTTCGGACCAACACTGAGCTCGATCGTATTTTGTACGATCCCGTTGTCGATAAGAATCACGGCGGTTATGGGGAAGAAGGCGCTGCCGGTCAAGGCACTTCGGCTTGACGCGCAGCAATCGGCGCCTGCTACCGCTTGAAACCGCTACCGATGTTTGAGCATTTCGCGGGCGGCGTTCCAGCCGGCCGCGCCCATCACGCCGCCGCCGGGATGCGCGGCGGCTCCGCATAAATAAAGCCCGCGTATCGGCGTGCGATATCCGGCGAACCCCACCGCGGGGCGGAACATGAATAGTTTGTTCAACGTCATCGCGCCCTGAAAAATGTTGCCGCCGGTCAAATTGAACATTTGCTCGAGGTCGACGGGACTGAGGATTTGGCGCGCGATCACGGAGTCGGTGAAGCCCGGCGCGTAGCGTTCGACGATGGCAAAACAGCGGTCGGCGAAGGCGTCGTTCTTGGCCGCATCCCAGGGCCCGTCGGCGCGGTGGTACGGAGCGTACTGGCAAAACATCGACATCAGGTGCTTGCCCGGCGGCGCGACGGTCGGATCGACGGCGGAGGGGATCGTGCACTCGACGATCGGCTCCGCTGAGGGGCGTCCGTACTTGGCGTCGTCGTAGCCGCGCTCGATGTAATCCTGATCCGGGCAGAGGTGGATCGTACCGCGATGCTGCAGGCCCGCGTCGCGCCCCGGCATCGCGCTGAAGTTCGGCAGCGCATCGAGCGCGACGTTGATCTTCAGCGAGGCGCTGTTGTAATCGATGCGCCGGATCTCGGCCAAGAAGTCCGGCGGCAGCTCCGAGGGCTCGAGGAATTCTTCGAACGTCAGCCGGCAATCGACGTTGCTGGCGACGGTGCGGGCGCGGAATTCCTCGCCGTCGGCGAGCACGACGCCAACTGCGCGTCCACCGTCGACGATGATGCGGCTCACCTCCGCATCGGTGCGGATCTCGACGCCGAGGTCGGCGCCCGCCGCGGCCAGCGCTTGCGTCAAACCGCCCATGCCGCCGCGGACGTAGCTCCACACGCCGCGCGAGCCGTTGGTCTCGCCCATGACGTGGTGAAAGAGCACGTAGGCCGTCCCGGGCATCGACGGCGCGGCGAACGCGCCGATGATGGCGTCGGTGGCGAGCGTGGCTTTGAGTTCCTCCGATGCAAACCAGCGATCGAGGATCGGCCGCGCGGCGCCCGTCAGCACTTCGACCGCCTCGCCAAGCGAGCCGTCGAGTTTCTTTGCGTCGATGCCGAGCCGCGCGAGCGAGAGCAGATCGCCGGCTCCCGGACGCACGACGTTGGGCGGAATCTGCAGCAGCGTCGGCTCGATGAGATCCGCGACCCGCTCGAGCATCGCCGTATACCGCGGGTAGTTCTCCGCGTCGGCGGCGCTGAATTTCGCGATCTCGCGCTGGTTGGCGGCTTCGTCGCGTCCGAGCGTCAGCGAGCGTCCGTCCTCGAACGGCGAGAACGACGACGGGTTGCGTTCGAGGACTTCGAAGCCGTAGTCGCCGAGGTGCAAATCGCGCACGATCTCGGGACGGAACAAGCTGTTGACGTAGGCTGCGGTTGAGACTTTGAAACCCGGGAAGGTCGTTTCGTCGGTCACGCACGCGCCGCCGACGATCGAGCGCCGCTCCAGAACGAGCACTTTCCACTTGGCGCGCGCCAGGTAGCAGGCGGTGACCAGGCCGTTGTGCCCCCCGCCGATTACGATCGCATCGTACGTCGTCGCCATCCCACCTGCATACCCGGGCGAATGCGGCACCGCCTTCGGCGCGATTCCGGCGGGAGGGGTGGGCGGCGGAGCGTAAGCCACCTTCATCATGTCCATCGCACGACCGCAGCCGCTCCAAGACACCTACCTTGCCGAGGTGAAGCGTCAAGCTGTTCCGGTCACGATCTATCTCGTCAACGGCTTTCAGCTGCGCGGTATCGTGAAGGGCTTCGATCCGTTCACGATCGTGCTCGAGTACGAGAAGCGTGCGCACCTCATCTACAAGCACGCCGTCTCGACGATCTCGCCGCAAGGCCCGGTCTCGGCGCCGCTCGTTCCCGAACAGAGCGAAGCTGTCGTCTCGTGAACGACGACAGCCCACGGCGCATCGTCGACGGCATCACGGTCGTCAAGATGAACGGCACCGGCAACGAGTTCGTGCTGGTCGACGAGCGTTTTACCCCGCTTGCCGATGCGGTCGGCTTTGCGGTGCGGGTGTGCGATCCGGTGACGTCGCTCGGCGCTGACGGTCTCTTAGTGGTCGGCAACGCCGCGGCCGGCGACGCGCGAATGCGCATCATCAACGCCGACGGCAGCGAGGCCGAGATGTGCGGCAATGGGATCCGCTGCGTCGCGCGTTACCTCGACGAACACGACGGCGAGAGTCCTGTTGTCATCGAAACGGTGGCCGGCCCGATTCGCGCACGCGTACTCGACCGCGATCCCTACCGGATCGCCGTGGAGATGCCGGCGCCGCGTCTTGGGACGCCGTTCGAGGTCGCCGGCGGCTTCGCGGCGACGCCCGTCGACGTGGGGAACCCGCACGTTGTCATTCGCGTCGATGCCGTCGACGCGATCGACCTTGCCCTGGTCGGGCCGCCGATCGAACACGATCCCCAATATCCGCAGGGAACGAACGTGCACTTCGTCTCTTGGGACGGCGCTGCGTGGCGCGTGCGCCACTGGGAGCGCGGGGCGGGTGCGACGCAGGCCTGCGGCACCGGAGCCGTCGCTGTTGCCGCGGTACTCATTGCGGCCGGCGACGCAGCCTCGCCGGTGACGCTGCAGGTGCCGGGCGGTGCGCTCGAGGTCGCGTGGACGCCCGGCGAGCCGGCGACGCTGACCGGCGACGCGGTGCGCGAATTCGAAATGCTCGTGTGAGCGGTCTCGCTTACACCGACGCCCGCGGCCGCATCTATTTCGATCCGAGCCGCGCGCCGCTCGCCGACGGCGGCATCGAGCGCGCACCCGAAGCCGACGAATTGATCCCGGCGCCGCCCGGAACCGTGAGCACGATGCTGCCGGGCCGGGCGCCGCTCGTCGAGCCGGGCGTGCCGGCCGCGCGGCGAACCGTACTGGCAGCGCTCTTGCCGGCCGGCTATACGCGGCTGCTGCTGCCGGCCTATCGCCGCCGTTCGGACGCGCCGGCGCTGCCGCTGTTCGGCTACACCTTCGCCTGCGTCGTCGACGACGCGCTGCACGTCGCCGCGATGCGGACGGACGAAAGCGAAGATTGGACGCCGCGCTACTTCGCCGACGGCGAACTCGACGCGCTGCTCCGTGCGCGCCAAGCCGGCGACCCGCGCAACCGGACCCTCGCGCAGCTGGCGCTGTGCGCGCGCGATTACGGCTGCTTCACGGCGCAGAACGTGTTCTTGGAACGCGGCGAGGCGGCCCTGCCGGTGTCGCCCCGCTGCAACGCCGCCTGTGTCGGCTGCATCTCCGAACTCTCACCCGACGCCGGGATGCCGTCGCCGCAGACCCGCGTCGGTTTCGAAGCCGTGCCTGCCGACGTGGCGCGGATCGCGGTCCATCATCTCGAGCGCGTCCCCGACGGGATCGTGTCGTTCGGCCAGGGCTGCGAGGGCGAACCGCTCTTGCGCGTGACGACGCTCGAGCGGACGATCGCGGCGATCCGCGCCGTGCGGAACAACGGCACGATCAATCTGAACACGAACGGCTCGCTGCCCAAGAGCTTGCAGCGTCTCATCGACGCCGGACTCCAAGCAGTACGCATCAGCCTCAACGCCTTTCGCCCTGCGGCCTACGCCGCGTACTACCGCCCGGTGGGATATGATCTGGACGACGTGCTGGAGTCGGTCGCGCTGGCAGTACGTGGCGGGCTGCGCGTCTCGTTGAACTATCTCACGCATCCCGGCGTGACGGACGAGCGGGACGAGGTCGAAGCGGCCGAGCGCTTCTTACGCCAACATCAGGTTGCGATGGTGCAGACGCGCACGCTCAACATCGACCCCGAACGCTACTTCGTTTCGGTCGGCCGGCCGCGCGAGCCGCTCGGGATGCGAACGGCGCTGCAGCGCATCGAACGCCTCGGCATCCCGCTCGGCAACTTCACGCACACGCACTAGACGGTCGCCGTCAGCGGATCTTCGCGCACGGGCGGGTAGTGTTTCGGCGTCCCGGCGGTGCTGCCGGTGCCATGCTCGACGATGTCGCCGCCGAGCCGAATGTGTTGCGCGTTCGCCGTCACGTCGACACCGTTTCCGTTCGCACGCAGCGTTGTGGTGATCGAACCGCCGCTGCGGTTGGAATCCGCGACGACGAGCGAACCGTCCGCATTCGCGGTTACCGTCTCACCGCCGCCGAGCGTCAGCGCTTGACCCGAAGACAGCGAGATGTTCTGGCCGTTGCTGACGATCGAATACGAGCCGTCGCGATTCATGGTGATCGCATCGTAGCCGCCGTTCGCGTGGATAGTCGCGGATTGATTGTAGGTGACGCCGTTGGCATCCGGTCCGGTCGCCGTCGTCGAGACGCGGTACCCGCCGGGTACCGCTGCGTCGATCAGATCTTGATGCGACGTCATGCTGTCGAAGTGTTGGTTGACGCTCTGCGGACCGCCGGGACCCGCCAGCGTCCCGGTTTCGCTGAGGTGCGGATCGCCCGTCGACGAGAGCGTCGCGTTGGCGAACATCTGACCTCCGTTGCCGTAGGGCGACCAGCCCGTGGGACTGCCCCAACCCGAGCCTGCGCCGCCGGATCCCCAGCCGGCATTGCCGCCTCCCCAACCGCTCCCGCCGCAGCCGGTGCTCCCCGGCTGCGGGCAACCGCCGGCCGCACTGCCGCCGCTGCTGTTGCCGTTCGTCATCCCGCCGACGAGTTGGCCGAGCAGGCCGATCAGCGATTGCAGCATGCCCCACAGCGACTGCGAGCCGCCGGACGAACCCGACCCCGCGCCTCCCGCGCCGCCCTGGTCCCACCAGCCCGAGCTGATGCCGTCGCTCGGCTGGGGAGCCGGGATGCCGAAACCCGCGCCGGGCGCGGTGCTGCCCCACGATGGAGGCTGGTAGGGGGAGCCGAGCCCCGGCCACTGCGGTTGGATCATCGCGTCGTCTCCGGAAGGTGATGTGCTCCACCCCATCACGACGCGCGGCTGGGTGCGCTAGGGCCGGCTCAGCCCGCGATCGCGGCGCAGACGTCGGTACGGGTGTCGCGTTTGATCATCGCGATCACATCGTCGCCGCGCTGCAAGGTCGTGTCGCCGTTGGGCACCACGACGTCGCCGCCGCCGCGGTCGACCGCGACGATGACGCTGCCGCGCGGAAGCGCGACCTCGGCGATGCGTTTGCCGCGCGCCGGACTGTCGTCGGTGATGCGCAGCTGGACGAGTTCGAGATCGCCGTTGCCGAGCCGCGCGAGAGGCTCGAGGTGCCGGCCCTCGACGTTGACGCGCTCGTCGATCATCTCGAGGATCAGCTCGGTCGACGAAATCACCGTCACGGGCTGGTCGGCGTCGAGCGATTCGAAGATCAGCTTATTCTTTGGATTGTTCACGCGCGCGATGCAGCGCGCGGCCGAGTTCTTCTTGGTGATGATGCAGACGACCAGGTTGTCTTCGTCGTCACCGGTGTCGGCCACCACGACGTCGGCGCGCGCGACGCCGGCTTGGAGCAGAATGTTGGGATCGCAGCCGTCGCCGACGATGGCAAGGTCGCGCTCGAGCAGGTTCGTCATCAGCTGCGCCTTGCGGGCATCCTTTTCGATGACGACAACTTCGTGTTCTTGCTTGATGAGGCCGCGCGCGAGGTACGTCCCGACCTTGCCGCCGCCGACGATGATGATGAACATCCGTTTGGTACTCAGGCGCTGAGCCGAGTCTCGGGCCGCGCAGCGGAGAATGCGCCCGCAAACTGCGAGAGCGCGTCCGGCGCGACGATGGCGTTGATCTCGTCGCCTTCGACCAGCACATCGCTGGGAGCGGGGATACTGACCATGCCGAGACGGCGGATCGCGGCGATCCGAATCTTGCCGTCGACCTCGACGGCGTCGACGCGTTTGCCGGCCTGCGCGCGCGTGACGGTCGCGACCAGCGACGTCAGCTTGCCGAAGTCGAACGACGGCGCGCTCGCATAGGCAACGTCCTGCAGGCGGTCGCGGATGATCTGCGCGCCGATGGTGGTCGGCGAGAACGTCTCGATGCCGAGCTCGCGATACAGCTGCCCGCGCGGCGGATCGTAGATGCGCGCCACGATCTTGGGGATGCGGAACATCTTCTGTGCGATCAGCGCCGCCATCACGTTGCGGTTGTCGCCGTCGGTCACCGCGACGAAGCCGTCGCTGCGGTCGGCGCCCGCGCGCTTGAGGACGTCGTAGTCGATGCCCGTGCCGACTTCGACTTGGCCGGCGAAACGGTTACCGAGCCGCTTGAACGCGGCGGGATTTTCGTCCACGACGACGACGTCGTGTTTGTCGGCGACGAGCAGCTTGGCGAGGGTCGAACCCACGCGCCCGCAACCGACGATCAAGTATCTCATTGGGCTTGGAGAGCGTTCGCTCCGGCGTGCGTTGTTCCCGCGGCGGCAGGAGAGGGTTTCCAGCGTGAGAATCCGGTGCCTTTGGTCCAAGCCGTCGGGGCGTAGCTCAGCTTGGTAGAGCGCTGCGTTCGGGACGCAGAGGTCACAGGTTCAAATCCTGCCGCCCCGACCACTCGAATCCCAGCGGGCCGCCTTGTTCACTCGATTCAGCCCAGCCGCGCGCCGCGTGCTCCGCGCTGCGGAGCAAGAGTGCCGGAACCACAATCATTACTATGTCGGCGCGGAGCATATGCTGTACGCGCTCCTCGAAGAACACGATGCGCGCGTCGAAGGGGTGCTCATCTCCGGCGGCGTCGAGCCGTCCTTGGTGCACGCTGCGATCAAGCGGGCGCTGGGCACCGGCGACGGACGGACCTGGGAGGGAATCTTGGTGACACCTCGCGTCCGTAAGATAGTAGAACTGGCAGACCGCATTGCCGGCGAACGCGAGATCGAACCTATCGACCTCTTTGAAGCGATCCGAGCCGAAGGCGGCGGGCTCGCCGCCGACGTGCTGAGGGGCGCATGGAACACCTGACACAAGTTTTACACGGGCTCGTCCTGCACTTCGGCTACCTCGGGCTGTTCCTGGTCGTCGTGCTGGGCAATCTCGGCTTCCCCGCTGCGCTCGAGCTCATGCTGCCGACGGCCGGCGGCCTCGCCGCGCAAGGCCATCTGCTGCCCGTGGGTCCGTTCCCGGGCTGGGTCGTGGCCGCGGGGATCGCGACCATGGGCGAGCTCGTCGGCACGTCCATTTTGTATACGGTGGGCTATTACGGCGGTCTGCCCTTCGTACACCGCTACGGGAAATACATCCGCGTGCACGAGCACGAGGTCGAGCGCGTCCACGCCTTCTACGCGCGTCACGGGCGCACGACGGTCTTCTGGTGCCGTTTCATCCCGTTCGTGCGCGGCGTCTCGTCGCTGCCGGCGGGAATCTCGCGGATGCAAAAGCGCTATTTCCTCTCGTACACGCTGCTGGGCTCGGCGATTTTCTGCTTCAGCTTGGCGTACTTGGGTGACGTCGCCGGTCACAACCTCGACCCGATCCTGACGCTGCTGCACAAGGCCTCGATCCTGATCGCCGCCGCCTTCGTCGTCGTCGTCATCGCGGCGACGCTGATGTGGCGCGCGAACGTCCGCAAGCGTGCCGCGGCGTCCGATATCACCGCCTGACGAGCACCGCACCGTGACCGGCGGCGAGCGGCTGGAACGCACTCTCGCGCAGCTTCCGGACCTGCCCGGCGTGTACCAGATGATCGCGGCGGACGGCCGCATTCTGTACATCGGCAAGGCCGTCAGCCTGCGCAACCGCGTGCGGTCCTATTTCCAGGATTCCGCCGCGCACCCGTACTTCACGCAGAAGCTCGTCGAACGCATCGCCGACGTCAAGACGATCGTCGTCACCAACGAGATCGAGGCGCTGATTCTCGAGGCGAACCTCATCAAGCGGCACCAGCCGCCGTTCAACGTCCGGCTGCGCGACGACAAACGGTTCCCGTATCTCAAAGTCACCAACGAACCGTTTCCGCGCATCGTCTTCACGCGCGTCGTGCAGGACGACGGCGCGCGTTACTTCGGGCCGTACACGAACGCGGCCGGGCTGCGGGAACTCATCGATCTGGTCCGCATCGTGTTTCCGCTACGGACCTGCCGGGAACCGATCGACGGCAAGCGCAAGCGGCCGTGCCTGCAGTACCACATCAAACGCTGCCTCGCGCCGTGCGTCGGCTATCAAAGCGAGCCCGACTACGACCGCCTCGTCGACGAGGTCACGTTGTTCCTCGAGGGGCACTTCGACCCGCTGCTCGAGCGCCTTCAGCACGAGATGGCCGACGCCGCCGAACACTATCATTTCGAAGCCGCCGCGCGCCTGCGCGACCGCATCATCGCGGTCCGTCGCACGCTCGAAGCGCAAAAGGTCGTGTGGCGTTCGCGCATCGACGCCGACTTGATGGCGCTCGCGCGGGCGCAGGGTCAAGCCTGCGTGCAAGTCTTTCTGGTGCGCGACGGCAAGCTGCTCGGCCAGGAGTACTTCATCCTCGAAGGCGCGGCCGAAACGTCCGACGCCGAACTGTTCTCGCAGTTTATGAAACAGTTTTACACCTCGCGGACGGGTAATTTCGGGATGCGCGGCGCGCTCGACGCCGAGCTCAGCGGTTCGCCGCTCGCGCTGCGCGCGGCGCGCGATCAGCAGTCGCCGGTCGCCCAGAAAGCACGCGCGCGTCGGCGCGCGGGCTTCGAAGCCGCGGTCCCCAAAGAGATCATGGTCGAAGCGCTGCCCGACGATACGAGCGTGATCGAGGCCTGGCTGACGGAGATCAAACGTCAGCGGGTGCGGATCGTGCTGCCGCAGCGCGGCGAACGCCGCGATTATTTGGCACTGGTGAAGAAGAACGCCGAGCAGAACCTGCGCGCGTTCCTCGTGCACCAGGAAGCGACCGAGACGGCCTCGGCAACCGCGCTCACCGAACTCGCTGCCGCGCTGGATCTGCCGGAACCGCCGCATCGTATCGAGTGCTACGACATCTCGAACATCCAAGGCACGCACTCCGTCGCGTCGATGGTCGTGTTCGTCGAGGGCCGGCCAAAGAAGAGCGACTACCGGCACTTCAATATTCAAGCCGTCCAAGGTCCGGACGACTTCGCCTCGATGCAAGAGACGCTGCGGCGGCGCTTGCGCTACCTGCGCCAAGACGCGGATCGCCCGCCGCTCAGCGAGAGCGACGTCGCGACCGCGGCGATGGAGGCGCAGGCGCGCAAGCGTGAACGCTTCCATCAGAAACCCGACCTGATCCTGATCGACGGCGGCAAGGGGCAGCTCAACGCGGTCGTCGAGGTGATGCACGAGCTCGACATGTGGGGCATTCCGGTGGCGGGGCTCGCCAAAGAGCACGAATGGCTCTACCTGCCGGATCAGTCCGACCCGATCGTCCTCGCGCCGAACTCGGCCGGGCTCCATCTCGTGATGCGCATTCGTGACGAGGCGCACCGGTTCGCGATCACCCACCATCGCAGCAAGCGCGGCAAGGCGATGACCAAGTCGGTACTGGACACGCTCGAAGGCGTTGGCCCGGTTCGGAAGAAGCGGTTGATGACCGCATTCGGTTCGGTCGGGGCGATGCGTCGCGCATCCGTTGACGAGATCGCGGCGGTCAAGGGGATGACGCCGACGCTGGCGTCGCGGGTAAAGACGGCGCTAGGTGGATAAGGGGACGGTGCAATGGGATTTCTGATTCGGCTGATCGTCAACGTCATCGCGCTGTACGTCGTCGTGCGCGTCGTGCCGGGAGTTCATGCGACGGATTTCTGGGGGCTGGTGATTGCGGCGGTCATCCTCGGCATCGTCAACGCGATCTTGCGGCCGATCTTGTTCATCATCACCTTGCCGCTGCAGATCGTGACGCTCGGGCTGTTCACGCTCGTGATCAACGGCTTGTTGTTTTGGCTCGTCGGCTCGTTCCACGTCGGTCTGTACGTCGATGGCTTCTGGCCGGGATTCTGGGGTGCGATTGTCATGGGGCTCGTGTCGTGGATTCTCTCCGCGCTGACGGGAGGTCTCGAGAGCAACCGGCAGCGCCCCATCGCGCGGTAACGTGTTCGATCCGTTTCCCATCGTGCGGCCGCTCTTGCAGTCGCT
>Ga0302181_10000924_pt1 | contig 22761 bp, 19 predicted proteins | sample I_Palsa_E3_3_FD_198786 | JGI IMG/M metagenome (GOLD analysis project Ga0302181, IMG submission 198786) | Peat permafrost microbial communities from Stordalen Mire near Abisko, Sweden - I_Palsa_E3_3 | ecosystem: Environmental > Terrestrial > Soil > Palsa > Peat permafrost | place: Sweden...
CCCTGGGTCATGGGCTCGTCCTGGCCGGGCAGCAGCAGGGTGCTGGAGACGAGCGGCTCGCCGAGTTCGGCGAGCAGCGCCTGGGTCACCACGTGACGCGGGATCCGCACCCCGACCGTCTTCTTCCGCGGGTGCTGCAAGATACGCGGCACCTCCTTGGTCGCGGGCAGGATGAAGGTGTAACTGCCTGGGGTCGCCGCCTTGATAGCCCGGAACACCGGGTTGGCCACGTACACGAACTGGCCGAGCTGGGCGAAGTCCTGGCACACCAGCGTGAGGTCGTGCCGGTCGTCGAGCTGCCGGATCGACCTGATCCTGGCGATGCCGTCCCTGCTTCCGAGCTGGCACCCGAGCGCGTAACAGGAGTCCGTCGGGTAGGCGATCACGCCGCCTTCGCGCACGATATCGGCGATCTGGACGATCGCGCGTCGCTGCGGGTTGGCCGGATGGATGTCGAAGTACCTGGCCATGGGACGAGCTTAGGGTAGGAAAGCGCTACGCGATAACGTCCGCTGGCCACCCCGCGGGCCCGGCCGGCCGGTTCAGGACGGGCAGGAATGCACTATTCGGGACGTACCGTGGAATCGTGGCCAGGCACCCCGCCTACGGGAAAACACACGAGCCCGGGCCCCGGCCCCGGACCCGGCCTAGAGTCCTGGCGGCTGTCGCCCTGATCGCGGCGGCCGGAATCATACTGGCGGCCGGGATCATACTGTTCGTGCCCGGCCTCCGGCCGCACGCCGGCCCGTCATCTTCACCGGCCGCCGAGCTCGCCGTGCTGCTGCGGCAGGGAACCCCGGACACCGCGCCCGGCTACTGGGAGAAGCCCGACGCCAGCCTGGAGGCCACCGCCGCCGGCTCGGATGATGCCCGGTTCCGCGCGCTCGGCGTACTGCTCGTCAAGGACGGCTTCGCCGACGCCATCCTCAACCTCGGCCGGGAGATGACCGGCGGCTGGTACAACTGGAGCGAGCAGAGCTGCCCGCGCGCCGAGCCGACCTGCTTCGTGCAGGCCTGGCGGCACATCGTGGACACCATGCGGTCGGTGCCCGGGCAGCATTTCCGGTTCCTGTGGACCGTCTACCCGGGTACCGCCGCGGCCATCTACGCCTGGCCCGGCGCCGCCTACGTGGACCTGGTGGGCACGGACATCTACGACTGGTACGGCGGTCCCGACAACACGTACCCCCACACCAAGTCCGGCCAGCTGGACCACAACGCGAAGTGGCAGCAGATCCTCACCCAGTACGGCGGCCTCGACTGGATCGCCCGGCTGTCCCAGCTCACCGGGAAGCCGATCGCCATCCCCGAGTGGGGCCTGGATTTTCACACCTTCGGCGGCCAGGACGACCCGGCGTTCATCACCCGCATGCTCGCCTGGCTGCATGCCCACCACGCGATCGGCGTCTACTGGGCGTTCCAGCACGTGGTCCCCGATCGGGCTGTCCCTCCCGGCCCGCTGCTGGCCGGCCTGGGCGCGGACACGGCGACCCCAGCCGGGGTGAACGACCTAGGCCTGCTGCTCGGCGGCCGCCTGCAGTACGCCGAGACAGAGCTGCCCGAGGACCAGCCAGTCTCGGACTCGTCTGCGCAACCGACGCTGGCCCCCTGGCAGCACGCCGGCTACCACCTCGTCCTCGACGTCCCGATGGTGCCGCTGACCGTGCCCACCTATAACGGCCCGCCCGAGCCAGGGAACAAAACGTACCAGCTGGCCGCCTACCCCGATGCGCTGGCGGCGTTCCGCCAGGGAGTTAGCGGCGCCCGCCGCTCCTGAACCGCCAGGCCAGCCAGCGTGGCCGGCTGCTAGTCCGCAGAGCACGGAGTAGCTACCTAATGCGGGAGGCTGGAGAGCGTTGTTATCGCCGACGTCCCAGCCGTCGGCGAGCCGTTCGCTGATGTGCAGGACGGCAGGTAGGAGCCTGCGCCGGGCAGCCGGGCCGAGATGGTGACACTTCCCGAATCGCCCGGCGGGCTCACCCGGAGGAGCACGTAAGGCGCGGGGCACTGAGCGTTGCCTCCGGCTGGGTGGTCGTCGGCCGCGACCACCGCGTAAGCGGAATCGCCTGGCTGGAGCGTTACTACGGGCGCAGGGGCGGTGTAGTGCCAGGCGCCGAACATGGTCGATTGCAGGTTCCGCAACCGAGTGGCCTTTCCCGTGGCCGTCAGCCCGGTCACAGCAGGCCAGTCGCTCATGCGGCACGGGGTGCGGCTGTCGTTGGTGAATCTGAGGTAGCCGCCGGCCTGGCCGGCCAGAGCGCCGGTGTCGACGATGCTGATCTTCAGCTGAGAGGTGACACAGGCGTCGACGCTGGCGGGCGAGGGCGAGCCTGGCGATGTGGCCGCAGGAGTGGACGACCCCGCAGACGATGCCGCATCCGGCGAGCTCTGGCTGCCGCACGCGGTCATCACCAGTCCGCAGGCCGCTGCGGCCAGAGCGCTCATAGCGGCCGTGCGGCCCCGAGCCGCCGCTCGGCTGAACCCATGATGGGCCGCCGATCGTGCCCTCGGATCACTGACTACCTGAAACCTCATTGTGTCTCCCTCCGCGACATTCCAGCCGGGACATCAGCTACGGTGATGGCCCGGGCCGGCCAGCTCGTTCCCGGTGTCCGGGTGTCCCGCAGCGACGTATGTACGGCCAGCCGGGCGCCGGGCGCCGCCTGATCGACCTGGAACACCACTGCCTCGCGGCCGGAACCGGTTACTGCCGTAAACCAGAATTCGTCCGTGCATCCGGTCCGGCGATACCGGGCCACCGGCTCGAAAGGTCCGGCCGATGCGGCCATCGCCGCGAACATCTGATGGCTGGTCAGTGCGCGCAGCGTGCTGCGCGTCTGGTGCCACAGCGGCCTGCGGCACACCGGAGTGCGTACCGGCATGCGCATGCTCAGCAGCACCAGGACGGTTCCGCTGACGATAACCCCCCCGCCGAACCAGTCCCCGCGAGGCGCCTTCGCTGAGACGAGCATGTACGCGATGCCCACGCCGAGGAGCGTTCCGCCGCGGGCCACCGCCCGCCAGGTCACCGCTTCGGCCGCCGTTCCGGGTGCGGTGCGCCATCTGATACAGCCGCAGCCGCCAGGAACCTGCTTGAGGAGCACGTATCCGAGCAGAACGCAGAACACGGCGCCGAGGACGGCCAGGCCGGCGCCGCCGAGCACCGGGTAGGCTCCGCTGCACACGAGTAGGCCCGTCGCGCACTCCACGCCCCCGGCGGTCAGCCAAAACAGTCTCCACTGGCGCCGCGGCATCCGCAGCGCCCGTCTGATGGCGGTCATATCGTCCAGGGCCCGTGTGCTCCGGTACAGCTTGCTCGCGCCGGCTACCACGAGAAACGCGCCGCAGCTGACGGCACATCCCGAGATGACCGACTCTGTGACCTGATTAATATCGATCACCCAGCTGCCTGCTAAGGCCTCGATTGGACGTAGAAGCAATAGTGGGCAAACGAAAATCCTGGGCCGCCCAGATCGAGGTCGACATTGGACGAGTAGTTGCACGCGTCCTGCTCCCCATATTGCCAGAGCTTAGTGGACACTTTCGTGCATTCCTGCGGGTTCCAGTGAGATGGCCCAGGCGGGCCTCCGCACGGCTCAGGCTCGCTCGACCAGATGGCGCTGGGTGCGTTGACGCCGCGTGCCTTGGCGACGGTCGAGCAATTTGGATAGGGCGCATAAGGGTTGCAGTAAAGGCACGGGTACAGCGGGTAGATGCCCAGGCCCGCAAAATCATAATTCGCTATGTAATCCGCCCACGCATTCCAGTAACTTGAGCTGAGCGACGTCGAATATTCCTGGTCGAGCCAGCAGTAGAGCCGGCCGTTCGACGGCAGCTGGAGCGGGCGGACCGCGTGGTAGGCGGCGAGCATCGCTGCCGCGAAGGCCTGCGCATCAGCCTGGCCCTCGGCCGCGGATCCGCTCAGCCGGGACTGCCTGGGCGCGGAAATGCAGCCCACGTAGGGGCCTCCGCTGTCCCAGGCGCCCTGGCTTTCCGCCACGGCGTCGTCATTGAACAAGTCAGCAGCTGGCGACGGAGGGAAATAGCGAATCCAGAAGTTCGGGACCACGCCGAATTCATGATGCGCCGATGCATAGGTATTTTGTATCGGACCTGCGGTATCATATCCTGTCATTAACTGCCGTTCCTCTACTGGGGTCGGTTCCTGCCTGCTGCTCTAAAGGACGACTGCGCTATAAGACGACTGCGCTAAAAGACGGCCGACACGTGAAGGTTCGTGTCTGCCGTTCCAAGTGGGCTGAGGTCAGAAGAGAAAAACGCGAGCCGCGGGTTTTCAGGCTGCACCGCGAGCAAGACGCCGCTGGGCAGCTGGTAAAGCCCGGCATACTGGCGGCCATGGCTATAGGAGCCGACCATCTTGCCGGATCCCACATCGTAGGCGCAAATGCCGCCGGTGGCCGCCGGGCCCAGAACATAGCAGGTGTCGCCCGCTGGACACAGCACCGCCTTGCTCCACGGAGCGCTGAGCGGCGACGCGGGCAGCGGAAACTTAACCTGGGCCTTGACCCGGAACTTCTCCGCCGGATCGGCTATCACGGCCACGCCGGCCCCGGGCTTGGTCATGAACACGGTGCCGTCCGAGCGTGCCTCCATGGTGACGGCACTCGGCTTCGCGCGCGACTGGCCGAACGCCGGGATCCCCAGCTCGGTCACCTCTCCGGTCCCGGACGAGCATACCTGCACGTCGCGACCCCTGACCAGGCGCGCCACGTGGCCGGTCGGCAGCGTTACGAGAGGCTCGCCGCTTGGCCACGGCGGCGCAGCCGGCACCGACAACCTGGCCGTCCCCGAGCCCAGGGAAAACACGGTCAGCCGGGACAGCGATGCCTGCGCCCGGATCTCGGCCGGATCACCTGGCTGCGGCTCCCTAGTTGTCCACATCACCAGGTCCGAGCCATTAGCCGCTGCGGAGGTCAACGCCAGAGACGGCTCATCGGAAAGGTGGAACGGCCCCGTGATGGCCCCGTTGCGCTGATCGAAATAAGCCAGCGCATGATGCGACACCCAAGTCGTCGCCCACCGGGTCGCCACGCTGCCCGTAACCGGGTCCGCCTTGCGCGCCAGGCGTTTGCGCGCGGGCACCGTGATGGCCATGACCAAGGAAACAATCGCGGAGCCAGGAGCGAAAACCGGCGTCACGAGAATGTTCGCATCGTGCGGGACGTCGGGCACAGTCACCGACCCGTGCTGGGCGACGGCAGCGGAGGTCGCGTCGAGGAGGGTCAGTGTTATCTTGGCCCCGTCGGGCACCATGTCCACGGTGGCCAGGGCCGTCACAGCCTGGTCCGGTGACAAGACCGGCGTGGCCGCAAGGTTGAGAGCAACCGGGACCGTCACCGGCCCCAATGCCGATCCCGCCCGCGATACCGGGAACCTGGTCGCAACCAAAGTCCCACTGGAGGCCGACTCCGGCGTGCCGTAAAGAAATACATACCGCGAAGCGACCTGGCCGGATTTGCGGGGCCGGGTCCCCGAAAGGTTGCCTATGTCCAGATCCGGCAACGCCACGAGCGCGCCCGCACCAAGGCTGCCCACCAGTACCTCGCGACGGTTGAGCCCGAAGCCGTCGCCGCCCGGAACCCCAGAACCCCAAGGGCCCAAAGACCTGACCGCTTTTTCCCGCCTCCGAGAACGCACGAACCCTGCTCCTAACATCTTAGCGAACTTTTGGGGTACTGAATGGCACGATGACAGGATTTTCTATCGTTCAGCGATCCTGCAATGCCTTGAACCGCGTATTAACCCGTTTTACCCTGCAGGCACCTTCTCGGCCGGGCGACACGCCGGAGAAGCTTGTCACTGAATAGCCGGACCCGTGAGTGAATAGCTGACCGCTCGCCAGGATTGGCGACCGGCCCTTCAATCCGGCAGATAAGGCATTTTTTAGCGGGGTCCGGCTTCAGCGGTGGTCACGGGATCCCGCCGGCGTGATGGCGGAACAGGTGGTGTGGCTGCGGGGCATGAAGGTGCGGCGGCCCGGGCGGTATGACCCGGGTCGCGAGCAGGCCGGCCAGCGCGAAGCCAGCCGCGACGAAGATCGCCACCGCCGTTCGGTGATCGGTCGTGCCGTGGACGGCGACCAGTGTCGCGGACAAGATCGCGACGCCGAGCGCGGAACCGCACTGCCTGGTGGCGGTCAGCAGCGCGCTGGCCGTGCCCTCGGACCGGGCGGCGACCGGCCCCTGGGTGCCGGCCAGGGTGGACGAGACCTGGCTGAGGCGATTGGCGAGCCCGAGCACGAAGGATCCCGCCAGCAGGCCTGGTAGCGACCCGGCCAGCACCGCGACGGCGTTTCCGGTCAGGGCCAGCAGCCCGAGGGACAGGCCAGCGGCCAGCGCCCGCCGCGGGCCGAGCGCCGGGACGAGCCGGCTGGCCGGCCCGGCCAGCGCGAATGCCCCCGCCGCCTGCGGGACGAAGCACAGGCCGGTCAGCAGCGGGCTGAGCTCCCGTCCCTCCTGCAGGTAGAGGGTGACTACCATCACCTGCCCGGCGCTGAAGGCACCGACCGCGATCAGGGTCAGGTTGGCCCCCAGAATGCCGCGGTCCTTGAGCAGGGCCAGGTCGAGAATCGGGGCCCGCGCCCTCCTCTCCCGGGCGACGAACGCGCCGAGAAGCACGACGGCGGCCCCGAAGAGCAGGGCCGGCTGGGTGACCTGCCGCGTGTCGCCGGCCCGGGCGACGGCGAACACCAGCAGGGCGACCCCCGCCGTCACGGTGATGGCGCCGGGCACGTCCAGCTGCCCCTTGCTGCTGGGCGGATCCGGCGGCAGCAGCCGGAACGAGGCGATCAGCAGCGCCACCCCGACCGGAGCGTTCACGAAGAAGACCAGGCGCCACGTGACCTCGGCCAGCAGGCCGCCGAGCACCGCGCCCGAAGCGAATCCCGTCGAGGCGATCGCGCCGTAGACGCCCAGGGCGTGGCTCCGCTCCTCCTGTCCGGGATAGCTGGTGACCAGCAGGGACAGGCTCGCGGGAGCCAGCATGGCCGCCCCGATGCCCTGGACCACCCGCGACGCGATCAGCAGGCCGGGCTCGACGGCCAGCCCCCCGGCGATGCTCGCGACCACGAAGATGACCAGGCCGATCCGGTACAGCCTGGCCCGGCCGTACGCGTCGGCCAGCCGGCCGCCCAGCAGCAAGAACCCGCCGAAGGCGACCGCATAGCCGCTGATCAGCCACTGCAGCGTGGTCGTGGCGACGTGCAAGCCGTGCTGAATCGAGGGCAGGGCGACGTTGACGATCGTGAAGTCCAGCACGACCATGAACTGCGCCATCGACAAAGTGAGCAGCAACGCGGACCCCGCACCGGGTGCGCCCGCCGGCGCTTTGCCCAGCTGGTCACCTGACCCCGAGGCGGACATACCGGGCATCTTTCCACGCTCCAGGCCCACGATCTCAGACCGACCCCCGTGAACATCGACCCTAGTGAAGCGAGATCGGGACCGTGATTTCCCACGAGCCCCTCGTAGCTGTGTTCGGCATGGTGATCCGGGGAAGGGATTGAGCATGACCGTCATCGAGCCGACCACCTTGCGCGCGCTCGTCGGGCGCTCCGACGACCATCCCGCGCTGGTGGTGCCCGAGTCGGGAACATCACTCTCCTATGCCGCGCTGCAACGGTCGCTCGACCGCGCGGCGGGCCGGCTAGCCGCACTCGGCGTAGGCCAGGGCGACCGAGTGGCCCTCGTCGCCGCCTACGGTCCGGCGCTGATCACAGCCTTCCTCGCCGTCGGCGCTCTCGGCGCCGCGGCCGCTCCCCTGAATCCAGCGCTCGGAGCCGCGGAGCTGGCAGCCGAGCTCGATGACCTGCGAGTGTCCCGCCTCCTCCACGACGGAGCGGTCAAGGCCGTCACGGCCGCGGCGTCAGCCAGCATCCCGGCGAGTGTGATCGGCTTCACCCGCGCGCTCCTGCAGATCGACGGTCAAGCTGGCGATCCGCTCGACGCCGCCGGCGACCCCAACGCATTCGGTCTCTTGCTGCACACCAGCGGCACCACGAGCAAACCGAAGACGGTGCCGATCCGGCAGCGCAACCTGGTCGCCTCGACCGCTGCGGTCGCGGCGACTTACGGACTCCACGCAGACGATGTGACCATGTGCGTGATGCCGCTGTTCCACGTCCACGGGCTCGTTGCCACGGTACTGGCCACGCTGTCCACCGGCGGCACCGTGGTTATGCCAGGGTTCCGGCCGTCTACGTTCTGGGACGACGCGTCCCGGCACGGCGCAACCTGGTACACCGCGGTCCCGACCATCCACTCCCGCCTGCTCACGCAGGCCCTCGAGCGCCCGGCACCCGGTGCGCACCGGCTCCGCTTCGTCCGGTCCTGCTCCGCGCCGCTGCACGCGGCGCTATGGCAGCGATACGAGGACGCCATCGGCGTGCCGCTGGTGGAGGCCTACGGCATGACCGAGGCAGCTCACCAGATGGCGTCGAACCCGCTGCCGCCGGGAGAGCGCCGGCCAGGTACGGTCGGGCGGGCCACCGGAGTCGAGCTGGCCGCCCTAGACGAGAACTGGCGGCGGGTCCCGCCGGGCGAGCAGGGTGAGGTATCGGTACACGGCCCGTCCGTCGTCGATCACTACCTGGACAACCCGGACGCGACGGCAGCCTCGTTCCGCGACGGCTGGTTCCGCACCGGCGATGTCGGCACGCTCAGCGCGGACGGCTACCTGACCTTGGTTGGCCGGGTCAAGGAGCTCATCAACCGGGCCGGCGAGAAAATATCGCCCTATGAGATCGAGAACGTTCTGCTGTCTCATCCCGCGGTTGCCGAAGCAGCCGCGTACCCGGTGCCTGACGACGACTACGGCGAGCAGGTGGGCGTGGTCGTGGTGCTCAGCGGTGAGGCCACGCCGGCTGAGCTCGGCGCACACTGCCAGGAGCGGCTGGCCGCGTTCAAACGGCCCGCTCGGGTGACGATCCTGCCCGAGATCCCGAAGGGACCGACCGGTAAGGTGCAGCGCCGAAACCTCGCCGCGCTGGTGGACGGATGAAGATCGCGGTCGTCGGCGCCGGCGCCATCGGCGCGTACGTCGGGGCCGCGCTCGACCGAGGCGGCGCTGACGTGCATCTCATTGCGCGCGGCGAGCACCTAAAGGTCATGCGGCGTAAGGGCGTCACGGTTCTGAGCCCCCGCGGGGACTTCCACGCTCACCCGAACGCCACCGACGACCCCGCCGTGATCGGCCCGGTCGACATCGTGTTCCTCGGGCTCAAGGCGTACAGCTACGCCGATGCCGGCCCGCTTATCGCTCCGCTGCTTGGGCGCCACACTGGCGTGGTGGCCGCGCAGAACGGGATTCCGTGGTGGTACTTCCAGGGGCTCTCCGGTCCCTATGAGGGCAGGCGCGTGGAGGCGGCGGACCCCGGCGGCGCGGTGTCGGCGGTGATCCCCCCGGCGCACGCCATCGGCTGCGTCGTGTACAGCTCGACCGAGGTCTCCTCGCCCGGGGTGATCCGGCACATTGAGGGCACGAGGTACTCGATCGGCGAGCCCGACGGCGCCGTCTCCGAACGCTGCGTCGCGTTCAGCGCCGCGATGGTCGCGGGGGGCCTCAAGTGCCCGGTCGAGACCGACCTGCGCAGCGACATCTGGCTCAAGCTCATGGGCAACGTGGCGTTCAACCCGATCAGCGTCCTCACCGGAGCGACCATGGGCCAGATCGCTGCCCGTCCCGGCACCCGCGACCTGGTCCTGGCCATCATGCGCGAGACCGCCGAGATCGCCACCCGCCTCGGGAGCCCACCCAAGATCTCCGTCGAGCGCCGCTTCGAGGGCGCGGCCAAGGTCGGCGAGCACAAGACCTCCATGCTCATGGACTACGAGGCGGGCAAACCCCTCGAGACGGACGTGCTCCTGGCGGCACCTGTCGAATTGGCCAGGCTGGTGGGCGCGCCGACGCCAAATCTCGAGACGGTGTACGCCCTGATCGACCTGCTCTCCCGCCCGAACCCATGAGATCCATTGACCAGAACGGGCACTGCTACCAGCACATGCGGTAGCCTCCTCCGGATCCCCCGCGGCGCCGCAGCCGCCGTCCGCTGTCCGCCCGCCTAGCTCATCCGCCTCATCCGCCTCATTCGGGCTCGGCCGCGGCGAGGACGACGAACGGCAGTTCGGCGCCGTTGAGCATCGCGACGCCAGTAGTGCCAGCGAAGCTGACGTTGACGGGGTGGAAGGTGCCCTCGCGCATGGCCGCCATGATGTCCTGCTTCAGGGTTTCGAGGTCGGTATCGGGGGCGATGAGCATGTACCCGGGCGAGTGTGCGGCCACGCCGGTGGTGCTCGGCAGATACAGGTACGGGGACTGCAGCTTGACGCAGGGAACCCAGCCGCCTCCCGGTCCCGCGCGCGGCGTGGAAACCACGATGCTTCCCGCTCGGAGCGGCGCGAGCACGAGCGTACCGGCGAGCGGTGAGACGACCTCGAGCGCGACCGGGTCGTGGGCCGCGAGCGAGGGCGCTACATCGAGCTCAGCCAGGCCCCAGAGCGTGGGGTCGCCCTCGACGCGAAGGAAGCTCTGCGGAAGCGGAAATTTCTCGGTAGTCGGAACCGCGGTGCTCATGAAGGCCCTCTCAGGGTTTGTCGGAGCCCGGCGACGGTGGCCGGGGCAGGCTCAGCTTGGCGCCGACGGTCGCGGCTTCGGTGCGGTTGCGCACGCCAAGCTTGTCCAGGATGCGAGAAACGTGCACGGCGACCGTGCGGTCGCTGATGAACAACGCACGGGCGATCTGCCGGTTGCTGTCCCCGTTCAGCAGGAGCGCGAGGACGTCCCGTTCCCTGCGGGTGAGGTCGAACCGGGCCTCGACGGCGGCCCGATCCGGTACGGGGGTGATCGTCAGCCTGGCCCGGCGCGCTAGGTCTTCGGCCAGGCCCAGCAGCGGAGCCGCCTGAAGCGGGCGGGCCAGCGTGGTACACGCGCTGAGCGAGCGGGCGGCTTGGTCGCGCCGTCCCGCGCGGACCGCTGCCTCGGCCTCACGCAGGCGGGCGTATGCCTCCCGGTACGGCTGCCCGGCCTCGTGCCACGCGTCAGCCACGGCACGCCAGGTCGCGCGACGGTCCATCCCGAGCCTGCGGGTCCGCTCCGCGGCCACCATCAGGCCGAAGGCGGCCGTCTCGGGCTGTCCGCCGCCAGTTGTCCCGGTGATAGCCGTGGCCCGCTCCGCGAAGTCCGCTGCGGCCTGTTCCCATCGGTCGGGGAGTCTGCTGGCCGACCGGGCCGTGCGGGGCAGCGATGCCAGGTCGGCGGCCACCCTGGCGCCGGCGGCGAGCAGCCGGATTTCGTCCGCCGCCAGGTCCTCGCCTGGGAGCGCCGCGAGCCCGTCGAGTACCTCGACCGCCGCGTTGGTCAGGTCCCCGACGTGCAGGGCTTGCTCCGCCAGGCAGGCGTGCATCGGCCCGGTGATTCTCGGATCCTCGGCGGACTTCCGCAACGCTGCGACCAGGCTGGCCGCGTGCTGACTGCAGCCGCGCCCGACGGCTAGTTCCAGTTGCTGCAGTTGCAGGTACCTCGTCGCGTTTCCCGACGACTGGCCGACCAGTTCGGTCAGCAGCCGCTCGGCTTCGGCCCACTGCCCGGTCGTGACGAGGACCGCAGCGGTGTTGTTGTCGAGCACTGACGTCAGCGCGGTGGGCGTGTCCAGCGCCGTGGCGGTCTGGCGCCCCTCGCGGGCGACCGCGAGTGCCTCGCCAAAACGGCCCGCCGTGCACAGCAAGTACATGTGGTTGGCGGCGGCGCGGACGACGTGCTCGACGCTGCCCGCTTGCCGGGCCAGGCCGAACGACGTGCGCAATGAGACCAGTCCGGCTTCGAGCGCGCCGCGCTGCGCCTGGACGATGCCTAGAGTCGCCAGCCCATGGGCTTGTTCCGCGAGGGCGCCTGTCCGCGCGGCGGCGGCAACAGCCTGCGCCGCCAGCGGCGATGCCGCGTCGAAGTCGCCCACCAGCATCCGGACGGTAGCGTGGGCCGCCAGGACACGGGCCTGCAGAATCGACGGCGGATCGTCGGCGAGCAGGACCATTGCCTGTTCGGTCGCGTCAACGGCGGCCGGGAGATCTCCCGCTTCCCAGCGGTACCGCCCGAGGCGTTCAAGCCGCCGCGCGCGGTCGGCCGGGGCGGCCGGGCCCGACTGCGCGATCGCCTCAGCCGCCCACTCGGCGGCCTGTTCCGGGTCCCCGGCCCAGCTAGCCGCCTGCGCCGCATCCTCAAGCAAGGCGGGACTTGACTCCGGCAGCCAGTCATCCAGCTTGATGGCCAGGGTGTAGCAGCGCAGCGCTTCAGGGTAGGCGCGGGCCAGTACCGCCGCGCGGGCTGCCGTGACGGCGGCCGCGGCGGCGAGGTCCGGGCAGCCGGCCAGATGCCAGTGCTGCGCGAGGTTGCCGTGGTTCGGACGGCCTGCGACGGCAAGCGCGGCGGCGAGGCGCCGGTGCAGACGGCGCCGTTGGCCCGGCAGCAGCTGGCCGTAGACCACCTGGCGGACCAGCTCATGCCCGAAGGCATAGCCGTCGCCGGTCGACACCAGCAGCCCCGATTCGACGGCTCGCTGCGTCGCGGTCAGCAGCCGCCCTTCCGGAAGCTCGACGGTGGCGGCCACCAGCTCATGTGACATCCCGCCGTCGGCCACGCACACCTGGTCGACCACCATGCGGGCGGGCGCCGTGAGGCGGGCCGCCCTGGCCAGCACCGCGTCGGCGACCGAGGCCGGAGGCCCGCCCGGGCCGGAGCTCGCCAGTTCCCTGGCGTACAGCGGGTTGCCCGCGGCGGCGGCGACCACCGTGGTCAGCTCTTCCGCGCTAGCTCCGGCGGGTAGCAGGCCCGCGACTAGCTCGGCGATCTCGGCGTCAGCCAGGCGCCCCAGCCGCAGCCTGGTCACTGCCGGGCGGCGCTCTAGCTCGGCGAGCCACAGCCGGGTACTCACCTCCAGCTCTTCCTCGCGCATCGTGCCGACCACCATCACCGGCGCGTCGCGCAGCCGCGTCGCCAGGAAGGCCAGCAGTTCACGGGACGACTCGTCGGCCCAGTGCAGATCTTCCAGCACGAGCAGCAGCGGCGATTGAGCGGCGAGACTGGCCAGCAGCTCCAATACCCGCAGGAACGTGCGGTGCCGCGCGGCGAGCATGTCGCCCGCGCTGTCGTCGGCGAGCAGCCATCGCGCCTCGTCGCCCAGCGCCGCCAGGAACGGCCCGTACGCGAGCGTCGCTCCCGCGAGCGGCGCCGACTCGCCCATCCGGACCTGCTCGTGGCCAGAAGCGGACGCGATATGTGCGCTGAGCTCTTCGACCAGCGCGGTCTTGCCGATTCCGGCCGCACCCGTTATCAGCACGACGCGCGGCTGGCGCGCCATGACATGGGCATAGGCCGCAGACAAAGCAGCCCGCTCGGTGACGCGTCCCACGAGCGGCGGCGATCCCGGCACGTAAGCAGTGTCTCGCGCACTTGCGCGGCGTGTCGATAGCGATGGCGGTCGTCCTCGCCAGGCCAGGTGATCAATTCCCGCCAGCTCGGCCGAGCTTCAGTCAATCCCGCGATAGATGCAGGAAGATGGCGGCATGGAACGCTTTACCAACGCGGCGTTCAGCTTTGAGGTCACCGACACCGCCGCGGCCGGCCGGGACGGGCCGGAAGGCGTCGTCATCCTCTTGCACGGGTTTCCGCAGGACCGCCGCTGCTGGGACCGGGTGACGCCCGCGCTGGCCGGGGGCGGTTACCGGGTGCTGGCGCCCGACCTGCGCGGCTACTCCCCGGGGGCCCGGCCGGCCGCCCGGTCCGCGTACCGCAACTCCCAGCTGGCGGCGGACGTGCTCGCGCTGGCGGACGCGGCCGGAACCGAGCGGTTCCACCTGGCTGGGCACGACTGGGGCGCCGTCCTGGCCTGGTACGTGGCCGGCCGCCATCCGGGGCGGGTGATCTCGCTGGCCGCGTTGTCCGTGCCGCACCCGCAGGCGTTCACCCAGGCCCTGATCTCCAGCAGCCAGGCGGCCCGCTCGTGGTACATGGCCGCCTACCAGCTGCCCTGGCTGCCCGAGCGCGTCCTCGGGCGCCGTGGCGGCCAGGCCTTCCGCGACAGCCTGGTGCGCACGGGGCTTGATCTGGCCAGCGCGGACCGCTACGCCGGCCGGGCCCGGGACCCGGCTGTGCTGCGCGGCCCGCTCAACTGGTACCGGGCCATGCCGTTCAGCCTGCGCGAGCCGGCCGGGCCGGTCCGGGTGCCGACGCTGTTCGCCTGGGGGAACCGCGATCGGTTCGTCTCGCGGGCCGCGGCCGAGCTATGCGGGCGCTACGTCACCGGGCCCTATCGCTTCACCGAACTCGACGGAGCCTCCCACTGGCTGCCCGAGCAGGCCGCGGACCAGGTGGCGGCGCTGCTCGCGGAGCACTTCACCGCGACGCCCTGACCGCCGGATATGCCAGCTGGTACGTCCTAGGCCAACCGCCGGGTGACCGCGGCTGTCACCCGGCGGTTTACGGTTCAGCGGTGGCTCGGCTATAGAGCTGCCCAGAACGCGCACTTGTGATTTGCGGCGAAATTGGTCTCCGTCTGCGGCGTGGGCGGGATCAGCGACTGAATCTGCTGGGTGACGGCGTTGAAGCGGGGCCAGAACGGGGTGCCGGACGAGGAGGGGAGTCCTCGTTTGGCAAAGTTTGTCCAGTAACTCTTCATGATCGTCGCCAGCTGCTGCTGCTGCGACGAGAGCGTTCCCGGGAAGGCAGCGGTCGGCAGGTCCATGAGGTACTGGATCTCGGTCGCGTGCGCGGCACCATACGGGAAACTCACCGGTGGCAGGAAATTCTCTGGCGCGTTCTCGTCATTGAATTCGTAGGCGAATGTCGGCACGAAGTTCGACACCGCCTGATCGATGGTCAGCGCGGGACAGGCGAATATCGCGTCGGTCCCGACCGCGCCGAGGGCCACAGCTGGGCTGGGATACGCGCTCAGCGGGTACTCGGCGGCGATAACCGCCGCCGCCGCTGCGGGTACATCGAGCGTCGAGGAGATCATGGGTTGGTAGTTCGCCGCGGTGACCGGACTGCCCTCCAATTCGCTGAGCGCGACGAACAGCCGCCATTCGTCATGGTTCGTGCCGTTGATGATCGGAACGCGGTTGAACTTGCCCGTGGCAAAGGCGGTCTCCAGCGACTGGGGCAGCACCTCACTGTTGATGTTCGGCGTGTAGCCGGCGGTGTCTTCGTTGGCCAGGATGGTCGAGACCGGCAGGCTGCGCAGGCAGGCTGCGGTCTGGTCCGAGCATCCCGCCTTCGCCGCGAACGCCTGGCCCGCCGCCTCGGCGCTGGCCAGCGATGTCTGGGTGGGGTTGTAGGACCCGCTCTCGGCGATCGCCTTGGAGAACAATCCCCGCGCCGCCGGAGACGCCACCTGTGACAGCACGGACAGGCCGCCTGCGGACTCACCGAAGATAGTCACGTTTCGCGGGTCGCCGCCGAAGCTGGCGATGTTGCGCTGCACCCAGCGCAGAGCCGCCTGCTGGTCCATCAGGCCGTAGTCGCCGGACTGTCCGTTCGCGTCGGCCAGCGCCGGAGCCGCCAGGAATCCGAGCGCGCCCAGCCGGTAGTTGATGGTGACGACGGTCACGCCATCTTCGACCAGCTTGGTGGGGTCGTAGTCATTGCTTTCGCCAGTCACCAGCGCGCCACCGTGGATCCACACCATGACGGGGTAGTGGGCACCCGCCTGCCCATGGCTCGGGGTGAACACGTTCAGGAAAAGGCAGTCCTCCGACGTGCTGGCCTCCCCGAAAGGTGAGGCAGGCTGCGGGCAGTGCGGCGCGAACTGGGTGGCATCACGCACGCCCGACCAGTTGGCGGCCGGCTGCGGTGGCCGCCACCGCAGCGCGCCGACCGGAGGGGCGGCGTATGGGATGCCGAGGAACTCATCGACCGGCCCGCTCGACGCGCCGCGAACGGCTCCGTTGGCCGTGCCAACCACCGGGCTCCCCTGGGCCGGCTGCCCGTTGGTGCTCGCGCTGACGGCAGGAGCGGCGGCGATCAGGGCGCCTAGGGTGACTCCGGCGACCATGAGCCGGGTGCCGACCCGCCAGCGGGTCCACGTTTTTAGCATCAAAATCTCCCTTCAGCGCGCTCTGCAACATCTTGCATAGATGTTGCTTCTACTCTGTGCGGATAGACTTGTCAACCAATGGACCACCGCACACTCTGGGCTGACTCGCCGTCTCGGCATCCGCTTCATCAGCCCTCGCCAAGCCGGCCGCAGACCGGGCAGACAGTGCTGCAACGACAGTTGCAGGCAGGTGCCCCGGCTCGCCGGGCCACCGCCCTGGACGCGTTCGCACTGGCCAAGCGGCGATTCCTGCACGGGCAACGGGTGGACATGGGCGGCTTGTCCCGTGAACTGGGTGTCAACCGGGCTACCTTGTACCGGTGGGTCGGCACTCGCGAGCAGCTCTTGGTGGAGATCCTCTGGTCGCTGGCCGAACGTACCCTGGCCGACGAGTTGAAGAGGGTCGAGGCCGAGGATTCCGCCACTAACCGGGTCGCCCGTCTGCTCAGCAGTTTCGTCAGGATCTGCCTGTCGAATCCTGGCATGCGGCAGCTGCAGTACGACGAGGGAGAGCTGGCCTTCCGGCTGCTGACCCTCGCCCCGCACGGCTTCCACCCGCGGTTCGTGGCGCTGGTGCGCGATCTCCTCGCCGAGGACGTCGCAGCAGGCAGGCTGGACACGCCTGTGCCGTTGGACGACCTTGCCTACACCGCGGTCCGAATCGTCGAGTCCTACGTCCACCGGGCAGCAATCACCGGAGATGAACCCGACGCCGACCGGGCCACCCGCGTTCTGCACGCTCTCCTTCGCTGACCGCGCAAGGGATCACCATGCCATCCGACAGACAGCCCGCTGCTGGCCGGCTCGCCCAGCCGATGCGGCCCGGAGCACCGGGGCACGACGCAGACGCCATCGTCGTCGGCGGCGGCCCCGCCGGCGCGGCGGCGGCTGCGCGGCTAGCCGCACGAGGGTTCCGGACCGTGCTCATCGACCGGGCCAGCTTCCCGCGCGACAAGGTATGCGGAGACTTCGTCGGACCGACGGCGCTAGCCGAACTGGCCGACCTCGGCGTAGCCCAGACACAGGCGTTCCGCTCGACCAGCAAGATGACCGATCTGGCTTTGCACGTCGATGGAGACCAGCTCACCGTGATGGGTATCCCGCAGGTTGACGGGCTCCCCAGCTACGGCCAGGTCATTCCCCGGCTGCAGCTGGACGCCTGGATCCTCGACGCGGCCCGGCAGGCCGGAGCAACCGTCCTGGACGGGCGCAAGGTGACCGCGGTGCAGCAGGCGCCCGACGCGATCACCGTCCGAGGCCAGAGCGCGGCAGGACCGTGGCAGCTGCGCACCCGGCTGCTGCTGGGAGCCGACGGCAGCAACTCGCTGGTCGCCCGGACGCTGCACGGAGGCGTACCGGCCCACCACGACCGGATCGTGGCCGTCCGAGCCTACTTCGATGATGTCGACGGCCCGGCCGGCCAGGGCGACGTCTGCTTTCGCAGCGACAGCTTCCCCGGCTATTACTGGCTGTTCCCGGCCGGCGGCGGGTCGGCCAACCTGGGCGTCGGCATGCTCGTGTCCACCTACCCGCAGTCCGGCCGTAATCTGCGCGAGATGCTGCTGCGGCTGATCGCCGAGGACGCTTCGCTGCAGTACCGGCTCCGGGGTGCTCGGATGCGCGGAAAGGTCCTCGGGCACCCGCTGACGACCTACAATCCGCGGCTGCCACTGGTCGGCGACCGCGTGATGCTGCTCGGCGACGCGGCCGGGCTTATCAACCCGCTGAACGGCGAGGGAATCCAGTACGCGCTGCACAGTGCCCGGTGGGCCGCTGACATCGCGGCTGATCGCCTTGCGTCAGACCGGCTGGACGCGGCCTGCCTGGCAGGCTACCAGCAGCGCGTGCATCAAAACCTACGTGCTGACATGGCGTTTTCGCGGCTCGTCGTCCAGCTCTTCCGTAACCGCAACCTGAACCATGTCTGGCTGCGCGCCCTGCGGACCATCGCATCACGGGCGAAGACCGATCCGGACTATGCCTACCGTGTTGGTTGTGTCCTCAGCGGCCTGACCCCGGCCGTCAGCACAGTAGGCGCGGGCACGGCCGCCAGGATCTTCGGGCAAGCCCTCGTCCCCGCGCCGGCCAGCACGTCATGGCACCGCCTCGGCCCCCGGGGGAGGTCTGTGCGCGTCGCCTCAGACGGGACCAGTAACAGGGGGAGATACTCCATCGCGCCCGAGGAGTTCACCGATTGGGCTGCCGGTACCGGCCGGGCGCTGGCCGAATTCACTGTTCAGCTGACCCGCGCCAAGATCGCCCGAAGCCTGCACCGGCAGGACCGCGTCATGGATGTCGGAGCTGGCGTCCCACCGAGGCGCCAAGACTAGCTGACAAGAAGAGACGCGAATCGTTGGTCACTTCGGTCACGGGTTCAGGAACTGGCGCCAGCCGCCCGGCAGGGTGGTCTGGCCCACCTCGATCAGGTACCCGTCGGGGTCACGCATGTAGCAGCGGAGCTCGGTCTTGTGCTGTTTCGGTGGCGTGAGGAACTCGGCTCCTCGTGCGCTCCACTCCGCGTACACAGCGTGGATGTCTGAGACCCGGATGTTGAGGAAGCTGCTGGCCAGGTCCGGATCGCGCGGTGTCTGGAGTGTGACTTCCGGCTTGTCGTCGGTTGGGCCGCCGCCGACGTTGATGATGATCGAGCTGTTGGCGAGCGTCACGTACGTCGGCTCACCCGAGCGGACGGTCGTGCCGCCGAGCACCTCGGTATAGAAGCGGCGGGAGCGCTCCACGTCGTCAGAAACGATGAAGTGGGCCAGTGCGATCTCATATGCGGGCTGGCTGCCTTCAGACATCTGGTACCTCCATTGACGACCGGTGCGGCGCTGGTTGTGTACACCGAAGCTACCTCGGAGGGCACCAGGACCCGGACCGGGCAGAGCTACGTCGTCACCGTGCTCGCCGAGAATCCGACGCAGCCCATCAACAACTTCACGGCTGGCCGGTCCTGGTTCCGGCGGCCAGGGGCGTTCACGCTAGCGTCGGGTATGACAGCGATGTCGCCGAAGAGGACGGCAGCGGTGGATGAAACGGGTATGAGCCTGACGGCCCGGGCCAGCGATGAGGCCGGGCCCTGGGCTTGGGCCGGGGTGAACCGGGACCGCGTGGAGGTTTTCGCTGCCCTGGCCGCGTTCGCGGTGCTGTGCATTGTGGTGCTGATTTCCGCGTCCAGGCTGGTGGAGCCGGACGATTATGCGTATCGCGCCTCAATCATCGCGATAACCCAGGGGCATTTCCTGACGTTGTCCACCGCCCAGGTTGCTCGCCTGGCTGCTCAGCTGCCCGGCCCGGTGCCGGGCGCCCCGGGTGTCCTGCAGTGGGTGCAGCTCCCCGGCGGACGGTGGATCAGCGAGAAGGATCCCGGTTACCCGTTCCTGGCCGCGCCGTTCCAGGCGGCCGGGATCATCCGGCTGGCACCCCTGTTTTACGGGGCGCTGGGCTGCCTGGGCCTGTTCTTCGGGGCCCGGCGCTGGCTGGGCCGCTACGGCGGTCCGGCCGCCGTGGCGCTGTTCTGTTCCTCGGGTGCGGCGCTGCTGTTCGGCTGGCGCGATTACATGCCCACGTTCACCGATGCCTCGCTGATCGCCGCGGGCACCGGCGCCCTGCTGTGGGCGGTGCTGGCCGCCGAGGCCACCACCCGGCGCCGCACCTGGACCGGGCTGGCCGGGTTCGCGGCGCTGGAGGCAGCGGTCTTCGTTCGCTACACCGACATCGTCGTGCTCGGCTGCGCCGTCGTGGCGGTGGCCGCGGCCTGGAGGCTGCGCGCGGTGCCGCCCGCTGCGCTGGGATGGTGGCTCGGCTCGGTCGCGGTGACCATCGCGGGCGTGGCCCTGTTCGACGCGCTGGTATACGGCGGGCCGCTCAGGTCCGGGTACCGGCCTGGGGAGATCACCTTCAGCCTCGGCGCGGTGCTGCCGAACCTGCGGTACATGCCGGCCCATCTGATCCAGGCCATGCCCATGCTGGTGCCCGGGCTGGCGGCGCTGGCGTGGATCGCCGTACGGTGGTTGAGGCTGCGCAGGGGTGGGGATGGGCGGGCCGTGCGTGCCCGCCGCGACGTGGCCGTGGGGCTGGCCCTGGCCGCGTCGTGGTTCAGCGTGTGGGGGGTGTATGCCGCCTACACCTGGACGGCCAACCCCTTCGGCTCGACCTTGCAGTTCGCCCGCTTCTACGTCCCCGCCGCCGGCGCGATCTCGCTGCTCGGCAGCTGGTTGGTGACTCGCCTGCCACGCCGGGCATCGCTGGCCGCGGTGACAACGACCGCCGCCGCCATAGCGATGTTCGGGCTGGGGGCCTGGTCCTTCGCTGTCATGCGCGAGTTCTGGCTGTTCCCCCGGCCCTGACGTCCTGTGTCCCGGTCCGGCAGACCGCGGTCCTACCTGCCGGGGATATCCGGTTGACGGCAGGGCGGCCCACGACGATGCTGACGGCTGTGTCCGGAACCGCTGATCACGTGCTGCGCAACCGCGCGGCGTGGGACCGGTGGGCGGCAGAACACGCGGGCCCGGGGTTGCGCAACTGGGCGGCGGCCGAGCCCAGCTGGGGTATCTGGGGGATCGCCGAGGCGCAGGCGGGCGTGCTGCCCGCTGACCTGGAGGGCCGGGACAGCATCGAGCTGGGCTGCGGTACCGGGTATGTGTCCGCGTGGCTGGCCCGCCGCGGCGCGCGGCCGGCCGGGCTGGACAACTCCGCGGCGCAGCTGGCCACCGCTCGCCAGCTGCAGGACCGTTCCGGGCTGCGTTTCCCGCTCATCCACGCCAGCGCCGAGCGGGCACCCTTGGCCGACGGTCGCTTCGACCTGGCGATCTCGGAGTACGGCGCCAGCATCTGGTGCGATCCCTACGCGTGGATTCCCGAGGCGGCCCGGCTGCTGCGCCCCGGCGGCCAGCTGATCTTCCTGGTGAACTCGGTGCTGCTCATGCTCACCGTCCCGGACACCGACGGTGTGCCCGCTACCGAGCGGCTGCTGCGGCCCTACTTCGGCATGCACCGGTTTGAATGGCCAGATGATGAGTCGGTGGAATTCCACCTCGGCCACGGCGAAGGCGTCCGGCACCCATCCATCGCGCCGTACGGTCCTTACCGGACCGGCGACGGCACGATCTTTCTCGGTGTGCAGGATGACCGCGAGTGGGCGACGCTCTGCGGCGAGATCCTGCAACGCCCGGGACTCGCCGAGGACCCGCGTTTCCGCAGCAACACCGACCGTGTGGACAACAACACCGAACTCACGGCCATTCTCGAAGAAGCCTTCGCCGACCTGGGCGCCGACCGGGTCAGCGGCATGCTCGACCGGGCTGGGATCGCTGATCCGGGAGGTCCTAGGCGGACGGGCGGTTCAGCGGTCGGTGTCCTGGCCGCGTAGCTCGGTTTCGAGCAGTTCCATGGCCTTGAGGAAGGTTTCCTGCTCGTCCGGGGTGAGCTTGTCCAGGACTCGGGCCAGCGGGCTGGCGGCGCCGTCGAGCCATTCCCCGATCAGGATGGCCTGGCCGGGGATAATCTGCACGATCGTACGCCGCCGGTCGGCTGGGTCAGGGCGTCGCTCGACCAGGCCTGCCCGGTCCAGGTCGGCGAGCACGCCGCTGACGGTCGGCAGGGTCAGGCCGAGCCGGGAGGCCAGCTCCCCGACGGTGACCGGGCCGCCGCGGATCTGCTCGAGTGCGGCGACATGCCGCGGGCTAAGCGGCGCGGGCGGCGGGGGCGCGCCATGGTCCTGCCAGCGCCGCATCCCCCTGATCACGCGGGGGAACAGCTGGACCAGGCGCAGGCACAGCACGGAGTGCTGAGAAGCACTTGCCTCGTCCGCCATGGTCCTCCCTCAGCCTGCCGTCCCGCCTTGACAGCCTGAGCCCGAGTATATACGGTTTCGCTATCAAAATCATTTTGATGTACGAAGCAAATTGACCTGGGAGAGTGACATGGCACCATCCGGACAGCTGACCTCGGCGGCGGTGCAGGAGCTGCTGCAGGGCGGCGACCTGGCCGGGTCCTGGACGCTGCACCCGGCCAGGTCCGAAGTCCAGCTGAAGACCAGGCACACGTGGGGGCTGCGTCCGCTCAAGGGCGTCTTCCGCCAGGTCACCGGCAACGGCACGGTGACGGCGGCCGGGGCGGTAACCGGCACCATCACCGTGGCCGCCGGGTCGATCGACACGAAGAACAAGCAGCGCGACAAGCACCTGCGATCGGCCGATTTCTTCGATGTCGCCACTCACCCGGACTTTAGTTTCGCCGTCGATGGCGTACGGCCGGTTGACGGGGGCGTCCAGGTGACCGGCAGCCTGACCGTCCGCGGCCGCACCCGCCCGGTGTCCTTCGACGCGACGGTGGCCAGCGTCGAAGGGGAGGTGTGGCTGGACGGCGAGGTCCCGGTCAACCGGGCCGACTTCGGCCTGACCTGGAACATGATGGGCATCGCGTCGATGAACAACACTATCGTCGTCCACGCCGTGTTCACCCGCGAGTAGGCATGCCGCGCTGCGCAGTCCTGCGCTCGGCCGCCCGGTGGCGTACGTGTACGACCGGGCGTTTTCATAGGCAGGATGCGCACCCTCGGGCGGCTCGCTTCATGGCTGGATCGCGGATCCGGCCTCGCTGAGGGCCTGGCTGGCCTGGGTGAGGGTGTAGGCCAGGGCCTGATCCCAGTTCTTGTT
>Ga0302181_10000925_pt1 | contig 22753 bp, 19 predicted proteins | sample I_Palsa_E3_3_FD_198786 | JGI IMG/M metagenome (GOLD analysis project Ga0302181, IMG submission 198786) | Peat permafrost microbial communities from Stordalen Mire near Abisko, Sweden - I_Palsa_E3_3 | ecosystem: Environmental > Terrestrial > Soil > Palsa > Peat permafrost | place: Sweden...
AGGCGAAGGTCATTCGCGAGCAGCTGGTGACACACGCCATCCCGCAGAACAGCTGCCCGATCGTCGAGATCAGGATCACGGCCTTGGCGCCCGCCGAGCTGAGTGCGGTCGACAGGATCGCGAGCGAGGGGAATCCGGCTGCGCTGATCTTGCTGATGTCCTTCTGCTGCACGGCGAAGGTCAGTGCCAGCAGCAGGATCCAGCCGATCACCGCCGAGTAGAAGACCGACCGCCAGACACCCTTCGGGGCGGAGTCGTTGGCGCCGCGCGTCTCCTCGGAGACGTGCGCCGAGGCGTCGTAGCCGGTGATCGTGTACATCGTCAGCAGGAAGCCGAGTGGCAAGACGTAGAACCAGTACATCCCGTGGCTGAAGCTGCCGTACGTGCGGGTGCCGAACACGTAGGAGACGCTCGCGTGGTGGCTCGGAACGGCGATCAGGATGATTACGATGGCGGCGACGCCGAGCACATGCCACCAGACGGAGATGTTGGTGAACATCGACACGAGGTGGCTCGAGAACACGTTGATCAGCCCGTGGATGATCAGGATCAGCGCGAACAGGGCGAACACGACGTGCGCGTCGTAATGGACGTTGGCCGACGCGAAGTTGAAGACGAAGTCGACGTTGTAGAGGCCGAGCAGGTACTGGAGGAAGCTGGCGGCCGCATAGTCGACCGACGCGACGCAGGCGACAAGTCCGAGCAGGTTGAACCAGCCCGTGAACCAGCCCCACCCGGGCCCGCCGAGCTTGGAGGCCCAGTAGTAGATCCCGCCGGAGGTCGGCATCGACGAGGCGAGCTCGGACATCGAGAACGCGACGCACAGGATCAGGCAGCTGATCACCGGCCAGCCGATCGAGATCGCCACCGGCCCACCGTTGTTGAACGCCTGCCCGAAACTGGTGAAGCAGCCCGCCAGGACCGAGATGATCGAGAACGAGATCGCGAAGTTGGAGAACGCGCTCCAGCCGCGCCTCAGCTCCTGGCGGTATCCCAGCTCGGCGAGCAGCTGCTCGTCCCTCGACAGCGTCCCAGTCCCAACGCTCATCACCGGCCCTCCGATCGATTACCCCAAAGGTCTGTTAGTCCGTCCTTAGAAAGCGGCTAGATAGTTACGTCTGAACCGCACGAAGTCAACCCTGCGGGCCAGTCCCCTCGCTCAATCGCCGCGCGGCAGCAGGCCGGCGAGGATGTGCTCGGTCGCGCGCACGTGCTCGATCATCACCGCAGCGGCCTGCGCCTCGTCGCGGCGGCGCAGCGCCGCCAGCAGGCGCGCGTGCTGTGCGTTGGAGCTTGCGAGCACCTCCCGCGGGTGCGCGATCAGCTCGATCAGGTTCGTCATCGCCCCCTGCACCTCGGTCATCGCGGTCACCAGCCGCGGACTGCGGGTCGCCTCAGCGAGCCCGACGTGGAAGCGGACGTCCGCCTGGCGGTAGGACGGATAGTCCTTGAGCAGGCCCTCGAGCGTGATCACGAGCTCGTCGAGCGCGTCGAGCGCCTCCGGCCCGGCGCGCTCGGCCGCGAGCACCGCGATCCCGACCTCGACGGCCACGCGCTGATCGAACGTGTCCTGGGCGGCGTGCAGGACGGCCTGCGAGGGCGGTGCCGCGGGCGGCAGCGGGTCGACGACGAACGTTCCGCCGCCCCGCCCGCGGGTCGCGTGCAGGTGTCCGCTCTGCCCGAGCGCGACGAGCGCCTGACGCAGCGTCGAGCGTGCGATCCCGAGCTTCGCGCACAGCTCGCGCTCGGCCGGCAGCCGCGTGCCGGGCGGCAGCAGCCCCAGCCTGATCGCGGTGCCGAGCCGATCGACCGTCTCCTCGAAGGCGGTCAGCGAGCGCACCGGCGCGAACACGGTGTCGAGCGACGCCGCCGCGTCGAGCGTCGCCGTGATCGCCGTCGGATCTGTCAAAGCCGCTCGAACCCCCGCACGAGCTCCCAATCGGTCACCGCCGCCTCGAACGCCGCCAGCTCCACGTCCGCGGCGTTCAGGTAGTGCGCGACGACCTCGTCGCCGAATGCCTCGCGCGCGACCTCGGAGGACGCGAACAGCTCGCGCGCCTCGCGCAGCGTCCCCGGCAGCCGTGGGCGGTCCGTCGCCAGATACGCGTTGCCGGCGAACTCCGGCTCGAGCGTGAGGCCGCGCTCGACGCCGTGCAGGCCGGCCGCGATCAGCGCGCTCAGTGCCAGGTACGGGTTCAGATCCGCCCCGCCCGCGCGGTTCTCGAACCGCAGCCCCGGCCCCTCGCCGACCACGCGCAGCGGGCAGGTGCGGTTGTCGCGCGCCCACGCGACCGTCGTCGGCGCGAACGACCCGGCCGCGAACCGCTTGTAGGAGTTGATGTTCGGCGCGAGCAACAGCGTCAGCTCCCTGACGCACGCGAGCTGCCCGGCGAGGAAGGCCTCGAACACCTCCGGCTGGCTGGCGAACAGTGGGGTGGGCGGGGATGAATTATCGGCGAGCGAGAAGTGGATGTGGCACGAGTTGCCCTCGCGCTGGTTGAACTTGGCGATGAAGCTGATCGCCATCCCGTGCTGGGCGGCGATCTCCTTGGCGCCGTTCTTGTAGATCGAGTGCTCGTCGGCGCAGCGCAACGCGTCGGCGTAGCGGAAGTTGATCTCGTGCTGGCCGTAGTTGCACTCGCCCTTCGAGGTCTCGACCTCCAAGCCGGCGCCCATCATCGCGTTGCGGATCCGGCGGATCAGCGGCTCGACTCGTGCCGTCCCCAGCATCGAGTAGTCGATGTTGTAGAGATTGGCGGGCTCGAGCTCGCGGTAGCCCTTCCGCCAGGCCTCCTCGTAGGAGTCCCGGAACACGAGGAACTCGAGCTCGGTGCTCGCGTTCGTGGTCCAGCCGCGCTCGGCGAGCCGCTCGAGTTGTGCTCGCAGGATCTGGCGGGGTGAGGCCAGGACCGGCCGCCCATCGGCCCACGCGAGGTCCGCCAGGCACATCGCGGTCGCCTCCTGCCACGGAACCTCGCGCAGCGTCGCGAGGTCGGGACGCATGGCGAAGTCGCCGTAGCCGAGCTCCCAGGAGGACATCGCGTACCCGTCGACGGTGTTCATGTCGACGTCGACGGCGAGCAGGTAGTTGCACCCCTCGGCGCCGTGATCGGCGACCTCGTCGAGGAAGTGGCGCGCCGTCAGCCGCTTGCCCTGCAGCCGTCCCTGCATGTCGGTCAGCGCCAGCAGAACGGTGTCGATCTCGCCCGCGTCGACCCGCGACTTCAGCTCAGCCAGCTCCATCAAACCCATACCGATCAGCGCTCCTTCACCACTCGCATCCGCGTCCGGGAACAAAGGTATAGGAGCCGTTCCTTATGCGATAGGTTTCCGGCGATGCCCAACCTGGACGGGATCCTATTGCGCGTCGCCGACCGCTGCGGGGCCATTGAGGGGGAGCCGGCACCGCTCAGCGGTGGGATGACCAATCGCAACTATCGGGTGACGCTGGGCGGTCGCGATTATGTCCTGCGACTCCCGGGCAAGGACACCGGCCTGCTCGGGATCGACCGGAGGGCTGAGCTGCTGGCGGCCCGGCAGGCCGCCACCCTCGCGATCGCGCCGGACCTCGTGTACGCCGACGAGGACTGCTCGCTGACCGTCTACGTCGAGGGGGCACAGCCGGTCGAGCGGGAGCGCCTGCTCGCCGACCCCGCCCCGTACGCGCGCGCGCTGCGCGCCTTCCACGACAGCGGCCTCGAGCTGCCGACGCGTTTCTGGATGCCCGAGCTGCTCGCCGACTATGAGACGCTGCTGCGCGCTCGCGGCGTCACACCTCCGCCGGCGTTCAACCGCGCCCGCGAGCTCGTCGACCGGATCGCGAGGGTGCTGCCGCTCACCGATCCGGCGCCGTGCCACGACGATCTGCTCCCCGGCAACGTGCTCGCCGCCGGCGGTCGTGCCCTGCTCGTCGACTGGGAGTACGCCGGCATGGGGCACCGCCTGTTCGACCTCGCCAATCTCGCCGTCAACAACGAGTTCGACGAGGCCGCCGAGGCACGGCTGCTCGAGGCCTACTACGACCAGGGGCCGGTCCGGCCCGGCCAGAGCGCCGCGCTGAGGCTGATGAAGCTCGTGTCCGACGCGCGGGAGGCCGCCTGGGGAGTCGTTCAGGAGCAGATCTCCGAGCTCGACTTCGACTTCGCGGGCTACGCCGCGGAGCACTTCGAGCGGCTCGAACGAGCCGCGTCCGACACCCGACTGGAGGAGTACCTGAGAGATGCCGCGCAGGCGTGAGGTGCCGGACCGGGCGAGGATCGTGATCATCGGCGGCGGTGTCGGCGGCGCGGCGATCGCCTACCACCTCGCGGAAGCGGGCGAGCGCGACGTCGTCCTGCTCGACCGCAACGAGCTGACGAGCGGCTCGACGTTCCACTCGGCCGGACTCGTCGGACAGCTGCGCGGGAGCGTCGCGCTGACCCGGCTGATGATGGACTCGGTCGCGCTGTACCGCACGCTCGACTGCGGCTGGGTGCAGTGCGGCGGGATCCGCCTGGCGTGCACGCCCGAGCGTGAGCAGGAGGTGCTGCGCCAGGTCGCGTGGGCCAAGACGTTCGGGCTCCCGCTCGAGCTGCTCTCCCCGGCGCAGGCGCAGGAGCTGTTTCCGCTGATGGTGACCGACGGCGTCCGCTGCGCCTCCTACCTGCCGACCGACGGCTATCTCGACCCGTCGCTGCTGACCAACGCGCTGGTCGAGGGCGCTCGCGCCGGCGGCTGCCGTACGTTCACACACACGCGCGTGACGGGGATTGAGCGCTCGGACTCAAAGCGGGTCAGAGCCGTCCATACCGAATGGGGCCGGATCGAGGCCGAAATCGTCGTCAACGCGGGCGGCATGTATGCGGCCGAGATCGGGCGACTCGCCGGGGTTCGTGTTCCGATCGTCCCGTTCGCGCACGAGTACCTCGTGACCCAGCCGTTCCGCGACCGCAAGCCAGACGAGCACCTGCCCACGCTCCGCGACCCCGACCTGCTGATCTACTTCCGGGAGGAGGGCGCCGGCCTCGTGATGGGCGGCTACGAGCGCCACAGCGCGCCGTGGTTCCTCGATGCCCACGAGCTCGACCGGATCCCGCCGGACTTCAACGGACGCCTGCTCGAGGAGGATTGGCCGCGCTTCGAGGAGATCGCCGAGAACTCGCGCAGGCGCGTGCCCCTGATGGAGGACGTCAAGGTGACGCGCCTGATCAACGGCCCGGAGGCGTTCACGCCCGACAACGAGTTCTGCCTGGGCGAGACCGACGTCGGCGGCTTCTACGTCGCCGCCGGGTTCTGCGCGCACGGCCTCGCGGGGGCGGGTGGGATCGGCAAGCTGATGGCCGCGTGGATGCTCGCCGGCGAGCCGCCGAGCGACGTCTGGGAGATGGACATCAGGCGCTTCGGGGGGGCGGGATCCCAATATGACTCGCCCTCCTACACGCTCAAGCGCGCGAAGGAGGTGTACGAGACCTACTACGACATCCGCTACCCGGGCCACGAGCGGCAGGCCGGGCGCCCGCTGCGGGTCTCGAGCGCGTACGCATGGCACGCCGAGCATCAGGCGGCCTTCGGCGAGAAGTCCGGCTGGGAGCGGGTCAACTGGTATGAGCGCAATGCGCGCGCGGGGGATCCGGAGCTACGTCCGCGCGGTTGGGCGGGGATGCACTGGTCGCCCGCGATCGGTGCCGAGCACCTCGCCACCCGCGAGGCGGCTGGCCTGTTCGACGAGTCCTCGTTCGCGAAGCTCGAGGTATCCGGGCCGGGCGCGGCCGAGCTGCTCGAGCGTCTGTGCGACAACCGCGTGGCGCGCGAGGTCGGCCAGGTCACCTACACGCAGATGCTCAACCGCCGCGGCGGGATCGAGTGCGACTTCACGGTCGCGCGTCTCGCCGCCGACAGCTTCCAGATCGTCACCGGGACAGCGTTCGGGCAGCACGACTCGGCCTGGATCCGGGCCCATCTGCCGCAGGACGGCAGCGTCACGCTGACCGATGTCACCTCGCGCTGGGCGTGCTTTGGGCTGTGGGGCCCCCGTGCGGCTGAGATCCTCGCGCCGCTGACCCCCGACCCGCTCGACTTCGGCTACATGCGCCTGCGCGGGCTGACGGTCGCCGATGTGCCGGTGCGGGCGCTGCGCGTGACGTTCGTCGGCGAGCTCGGCTGGGAGCTCTACTGCCCGACCGAGTACGGGCTCGGGCTGTGGCGCGCGCTCTACGAGGAGGGCCGCCCGCGCGGCCTGCTCGCGGGCGGCTACCGGGCGATCGACTCGCTGCGCCTCGAGAAGGGCTACCGCGTCTGGGGCGCCGACATCACTCCCGACGAGTCGCCCCACGAGGCCGGGCTCGAGTTCTGCGTCGCCGCCGGCAAGCAGGGCGGCTTCATCGGGGACGCGGCCTTGCGGGGCCGCGTCCCCGGCCACCGGCTGCGGTGCATCGTGCTCGAGGACCCGCGTTCGGTCGCGCTCGGTAACGAGCCGGTCCGGATCGCGGGCGAGGTGTTGGGTCGCGTGACCAGCGGCGGGTACGGCTATACGGTGGGGCGCTCGATCGCCTACGCCTACCTGCCGCCCGACGCCGGCGTCGGGACCGCGATCGAGATCGATATCTTCGGCCGCTGGGTCGCCGGCGAGGTCGCGGCCGAGCCGCTGTTCGATCCCGAAGGCGCGCGCGTGCGGTCCGCGCCCGGGGTGCGTCCTACGAAGCCCGCCGCCCCCTGAGCATCGATCGCGTGCGCGCGTACAAGATCCGCGGTTGGGAAGCGACGTTGACCGTCCGCGCCAGCAGTTCGACGGCCGGAACCGCTGCCGCGTACAGGCCCGCCGCGACCGGCCCCTGATGACGCCGGTAGTAGCGGCGGCGGGAGCGCTTCATCAGCCGCCGGCGCGCGTCTCCGGTCCCCGAGCTGACGCTGCCGATGTGGACGAGTTCGGTGCTCGCGACATACCGCAGCGTGCGTCCGCGCTGCCGGGCGCGGCGACAGAAGTCGAGGTCCTCGTCGTACATCTCCCACGTCTCATCGAACAGCCCGTGATCGATCACGTCCGGACGCCGGATCAGCCAGCACGTAGCCCAGAGGAAGTCGGGTGTTCGGTGGTCGGCTCGCTGGTCGGTCAGGGTCGCCTCGTGGACCTCGTCGATGATCCGCTGGCTGTCGAACAGCGGCCGGATCATCCGAGCGAGCCGCCGTTCGCGCAGGACGAGCGCGAACTCGTAGGCGAGGGTGGGCCACCGGTGGGCCGAGTACTGGACCTGGCCGTCGGGGTAGACCAGTCGGGGCCCGGCCGCGATCACCTGTGGATCGTCGAGCAGCGTGCGCAGCAGCGGCGTCACGATGTCCTCGGTCAGGAGCACGTCCGAGTTGAGGAGCAGCAGGTAGTCCGCGGTGCTGGTACGGGCGAGCTGGTTGTTGGCCCGGGCAAATCCCAGGTTGACGGTGCTGCGGAGGAGCCGTGCATCCGGGAACTCCTGCTCGACCATGTCGGCGGACCCGTCCGAGGACCCGTTGTCGAGCACGCCGATGCGCACCTCAGCGACGTCGGCCGCCGGGCGGTGCCCGCGCAGCGAGGTCAGAGCGTCCCGGAGCGTGTCGCGCGTGTTGAACGACACGATCAGCGCTTCGATGGACGGCGGTTCCGGCACCCGCGGCGCGAGTATAGGCAGCGTATGGGCAGCTAAGCTGCGCGGCTGATGTCGGTCACGGTTGTCGGCTCGATCGCGTTCGACGCGGTCAAGACCCCCTTTGGCGAGCGCGACAAGATGCTCGGTGGCGCGGCCGTGCACTTCGCCCTGGCCGCCTCGTTCTTCGACGAGGTCCGCGTCGTCGGGCCGGTCGGCGACGACTTCGGGGCGCCCGAGCTCGAGGTGCTGCGGGGGCGGGGGGTGGTGACCGACGACATCGAGCACGTCGCCGGCGGGCGCACGTTCTTCTGGCGGGGCGAGTACGGCTGGGACCTGAACGACCGCGAGACGCTCGACACGCAGCTGAACGTGTTCGCCGACTTCGCGCCGAAGCTCTCGCCCGCCTCGCGCGACTGCGACGTCCTGTTCCTGGCCAACATCCAACCCGACCTGCAGCGCCAGGTACGCGCCCAGTGCCGGCGCGCGCGATTCGTCGCGCTCGACTCGATGAACCTGTGGATCGACATCGCCCGGAACTCGCTGATGGCTGCGATCGCCGAAGTGGACTGCCTGATGCTCAACGACGCCGAGCTGCGCCAGCTGACCGAAGAGCCCAACCTCGTGCGCGCCGCACGGAAGCTCCGGGAATGGGGACCGCGGATCATCGTCGCCAAGCAGGGCGAGTACGGCGCCGCGATGGTGACCGACGAGGGCTTCTTCGCGCTGCCCGCCTATCCGCTCGAGACGGTGGTCGACCCGACCGGCGCCGGAGACACGTTCGCCGGCGGGTTCGTCGGCTACGTCGCGGCTCATCCCGATGAGCCGATCGACCACGCGCTCCTGACGCGAGCGGTGGCGTACGGGACCGCGCTCGCCTCCTACAACGTCGAGGAGTTCGGGACTGAGCGAGTCGTGCGCCTGCGTCCGGAGGAGATCCGCGAGCGCGTGGCAGAGCTGGCGAGGATCACTCGCTTCGTCGAGAAGCCGGTCACGCTGCTCGATTGAGCACAAGATCCGCGTTCGCCGGCCCGTTGACTGGCCGTGGCGTCCGACAAGCTCAAGGCCTGGCTGGTGAGGCTGCGCGTCCAGCAGCACCTGACCAGACTGCTGATGTACGCAAAGCGCAAGGGCCTGCGCGCACCGTCCGGTCTAAGGAAGCTCGCCGGCCGGTATCTGAGGTCCCGCGAATCCGACATCACGCTGCCCGGTTGGGAGTCCCCGCTGGTTGGCGCGGGCTCGCTCGGACCCGCGCCGGTGCCCGACGATGCTGGCTGGTATGACCGGACCCCGCGGTCCGAGCCGCCGGCCGACGCGCCGCGCTGCCTGATCGCCGTTGGCGACTTCGATGTCGCCGGCTCGTCGCAGGTGGCGGCGTTCCTCGCTCGGCGGCTGCCCGAATACGGCGTTCGGACAAGCGTCGCCTACACGACCGGCGTCTTCCGGCCGATCACGGGGTCCGCGGCTCGGCTCGGCGACGAGCTGCGCAGCCAGGGCTACGACGTCACCGAGGTGCCTGTCCGTGAGGCGGCCGAGCGGCTGCTCGATGCGCACGCGTTCGACGTGATCAGCGCGCACGGCGCCGAGCCGTGGTGGGTCGAGCTCGCGAACGAACGCGGCATCCCGATGATCGACACGCTGCATGGCATGGCCTACCTGCTGATGGGGCTCGATTGGGAGACCGAGGCGCGGCGCGCGCAGCGCCTGAGCCGGATCACCGCCGTCAGCGAACTTGTTCGCGAGCAGTATCTGGCCCGTCTTCCCGGTCTCGATCCAGATCACGTCGTCGCGATCCCCAACTGCATCGACGAGCGACGGCTGCCGCGCGCCGACCGGGAGGCCGCGCGCCGCTGGCTGGGCATCGACGACGAATTCCTGTTCGTCTCGCTCGGGCGCTTTTCGTACTGGAAGAACACTTACGGCTTGCTGGCCGCGTTCGATGAGGTCGCGGCCGCGCATCCGGAGGCGCACCTGCTGGTGGCCGGGCGGATCGAGATGGCCACCTACACCTACATCACGTGTGAGCTCCGCGATCGGCTCGCGGCGAAGGATCGGATTCACCTTCGCGACCATTTCGAGCACCCGTCGATCCTGCTCGCTGCAGCCGACGCGTTCGTCCTGGACTCGTTCGAGGAGGGCGGGCCGCTTGCGTCGATGGAGGCGCTCTACGCGGGCGTGCCGGTGATCCTGCCCGACGTCGGCACCGCGCGCGAACAGGTCGGCGACGGGCGGGGTGGCTACCTCGTCTCCAACCCGCTGGGGGACCGTCTCGCCGTCTTCAACACCCCGCTGGAGCCGCACCTCTACTCGACCGGGCAGGCAAACCGGGCCGAGCTCGTGGCGGCGATGTCGCGGATGATCGCCGACCGGTCGAGCTGGAGCGCGCGGCGCGCCGAGCTGCAGGCCGATGCGGCAGAGCGGTTCGGCTCAGAGGCGTTCATCTCGGCGCACGCAGCGCTCATCAGGGGTGCCATCCCAGTCGCCTAGCGCTCGGAAGCTCAAGATCACGCTCGCCGTGATCGTCGCCCTGCTCATGATCGGTGTCGGAGGGATCTTCGCCCAAGGGTGGCGCGCGGCGAGCGCGCAGATGTACGGGCCTGCGTCGCACTATCCGTGGACCCTCGCCGACTACCCGGCGCTCGCGCGGGTCGAGTCCCCGTTCGAGGTGCACAGCAGCACCGGGGTGACACTCGTTGGGCGCTTCTTCCGCGGACGCTACGGCGCCACGATCGTCCTCTCCCACGGTTACCTCGGCGATCAGGACGAGCTGCTGCCGGTCGCCAACATGCTGCACGCCGCCGGGTTCACGGTGGTGAGCTACAACGAGCGCGGCCGCGGCGGCAGCGGTGGTGCGGGCACGGCGGGGGCGCTCGAGACCCCTGACCTGCGGTCCGTGATCGACGCGGTCGTCCGCCACCGATACGTCGACCCGAACGAGCTCGGCGAGTTCGGGTTCTCGATCGGCGCCGACATCAGCATCCTCGAGGCGGCGGCGGACCCTCGTGTCAAGGCAGTCGTCGCGGTCGGCAGCGGGCCGGATCTCGGCCCGGAGGTCCACGCGAGCTGGGCTGACGTGATCCTCCATCCGACCTCACAGAACACGCGACTGGCGTGGGACCTGGTGGAGCTACGGACGGGAGCCGATCTCGGCCGCGTGCGGCCGGTCGCGGTGGTCGCGCGCATCAGTCCGCGGCCGATCCTGCTGGTCTCGGGCCTTGACGACCCCGACGTACCGCCGATCGACTCGGTCATCGTCTACGACCACGCCCGGGCTCCGAAGCAGCTCTGGCTGGTCAAGGGCGCCGGGCACGAGGACATCATCTATCCGGGCGGTGCGGCCGCCTCGCCCCGCGTGGCCGCCTTCTTCGCCCGAGCGCTCCTGCACCAGCGCCACGCGGGCGTCAGGGCTCGTCGTCCGCGCTTGCCGCGTCGAGCGCGGCCAGTTCGTCCGCTGTGAGCTCGAGCTCGAGCATCGGCAACAGGCCGGCGAGCTGCTCGGACGAGCGCGCGCTGGCGATCGGCGAGAGCACCGTCGGCTGGGCTGCCGTCCACGCGAGCGCGACCGCGGCGACGGTCGTCTCGTGGGTCGCCGCGATCGCGTCGAGCGCCGCCAGCACGGCCAGTCCGCGGTCGTCCAGGTACTGGCCGGCGCCGCCGGCGCGGGGGCTGTCGACGGTCGTCCCGGGCCGGTACTTCCCGGTCAGGAAGCCCATCGCCAGAACCCAGTACGGGATGCACGGGAGCCGCTCACCCTCGCAGACGGCGAGCAGCTCACCCTCGTAGAGGTCGCGCTCGACGAGGCTGTAATGCGTCTGCAGCGCGACGTAGCGGGCGAGCCCGGCTCGCTCGCTCGTGCGCAGCGCCTCGGTGAGGCGCTCGGCGCCGTAGTTGGACGCGGCCACGTAGCCCACCTTGCCCTCGGCGATCAGCTCCGTGAACGCGTTGAGCGTCTCCTCGAGCGGCGTTTCGGCGTCGTCGATGTGCGCGTAGTAGAGGTCGATGCGATCGGTCTGCAGGCGTTCGAGCGACTCCTCGGCCGCTGCCCGGATGTTCGGTGCCGACAGCCCGCGCCGGTCCGGCTTCTGGCCGACCTTGGTGGCGATCACGATCTGGTCGCGGTTGCCGCGGGCCGCGATCCAGCGACCGATGGTCGTCTCTGACTCGCCTCCGCCGTGACCGGGGACCCAGGCGGAATAGCTGTCGGCGGTGTCGATGAAGTTGCCGCCGGCTTCGGCGTAGGCGTCGAGCACCGCGAACGACGCCTGCTCGTCGGCCGTCCAGCCGAATACGTTGCCGCCGAGGCACAGGTGGCAGACGTCGAGGGCGGTCTCTCCAAGTCGCGGCATTCGGTCGATCTCCTCTGGCGTGGTCGGCGGCGGCTTTGATGCCGGGGCGGGCGAAATGAGTCTAGAGACGGTGCTCTGCTGCGCGCCCAGCAGCTCGCCGGTATTAACCTTGAGGGAACCCGCGCGAGAGGAATGCGATGACGACTGAGACAACCGAGCAGGTCCACGACGGTGCCGTCGCCGGCACGGAGACGCTGACGATCACCGACAACCGGACCGGCCGGACGTACGAGGTGCCGATCGAGGATGGCACGATCCGCGCGACCGAGCTGCGCAAGATCAAGGTCGACGACGACGACTTCGGGATCATGACCTACGACCCGGCGTACATGAACACCGCGTCGTGCCGGTCGGCGATCACGTTCATCGACGGCGACCGCGGGATCCTCGAGTACCGCGGCTATCCGATCGAGCAGCTCGCCGAGAAGTCGAGCTACCTCGAGGTCGCCTACCTGCTCGTCCACGGCCAGCTGCCGACCCAGGCGGAGCTCGACGAGTGGCGGTTCCTGGTCACGAACCACACGTTCGTGCACGAGAACATCAAGGAGTTCATGCAGGGATTCCGCTACGACGCCCACCCGATGGGGATGCTGCTCGCGTCCGTCGGCGCGCTGTCGACCTTCTACCCCGAGGCCGCGCACATCAAGGACGTGGAGCTCCGCTACAACCAGGTGATCCGGCTGATCGCGAAGATGCCGACGCTGGCCGCGTTCTCCTACCGGCACAACCGCGGGATGCCGTACGTGTATCCCGACAACGACCTCAGCTACGCCGGCAACTTCCTCGGGATGATCTACAAGATGACCGAGCTGAAGTACCGACCGGACCCGCGTCTCGAGCACGCGCTCGACGTGCTCTTCATCCTCCACGCCGATCACGAGCAGAACTGCTCGACGAGCGCGGTGCGCAGCGTCGGCTCCTCGCAGGTCGATCCCTACTCCGCGGTCGCCGCCGGGATCGCCGCCCTCTACGGGCCGTTGCACGGCGGCGCCAACGAGGCGGTGCTGCGGATGCTTCGCCGGATCCAGACCACGGACAACATCCCCGCATTCATCGACGGCGTCAAGGCCGGCAACGAGCGGCTGATGGGCTTCGGCCATCGCGTCTACAAGAACTTCGACCCGCGCGCCCGGATCATCAAGCAGGCGTGCGACGAGGTGTTCGAGGTCACGGGCAAGAGCCCGCTGCTCGACATCGCCACCGAGCTCGAGAAGATCGCGCTCGAGGACGATTACTTCATCAAGCGCAAGCTCTACCCGAACGTCGACTTCTATTCGGGCCTCATCTACGAGGCGCTCGGAATGCCGGTCGAGATGTTCCCGGTTCTGTTCGCGATCGGCCGGACCAGCGGCTGGATTGCCCAGTGGCTGGAGATGGTCGACGACCCCGAGCAGAAGATTGCGCGCCCGCGCCAGATCTATACGGGCGGCCGCGGCCTCGACTACGTGCCGATCGGGGAGCGTTAGTCAGACGCTCGCTGAGCGGGGCTACAGCACGAGCGTCGCGCCGTGCCGGCGCAACCATTCGGCGTGCTCGCGCCACCGGGGGCAGCGCGACTCGAGCAGGCGCCAGAAGCGCGGCGAGTGGTCCATCACCTCCAGGTGGCAGACCTCGTGCCAGACGACGTAGTCGAGGACCGGGGCGGGGGCGAGCAGCAGCCGCCAGTTGAAGCTCATCGCCCCTGAGCGCGAGCAGCTCGCCCAGCGCGTGCGCTGACCCCGGATCGTGAGCCTCATGTAGCGGCCGCCGCTCTGGGCGCAGGCGCGATCGAGCCGTGGCGCGATCTCGGCGCGGGCGCGGCGGCGGTACCAGCGCTCGATCGCCTCGAGCCGGCCCGCCCCGGCGGGGACCAGCAGCTGCTCGCCGCGTCGATGCGCTCGCTCGCGCCCGGGTTCAGGGACGAGCGCCAGGGTCTCACCGAGGTACGGCACGGTGCCCCCGCGCGAGGCGACGGCCGCCTGCGCGCGTCTGGCCTCACGCAGCCGCCGCTCGATCCACGTGGTCAGCTCGGCGACCGCGCGCCCGGCCGCCCGCTCGGGGGCGCCGCGCGGAAGCACGACCTCGACGCCGCCCGAGCCGTCGACGGTGATTCGCACGCGCCGGGCGCGGTTCGAGCGCCGGATGCGATAGTCGATGTCCTGCACCGGTCGACAGGGTACGGTGCAGACCGGCCGCCAACGTTGCCCACCGCTAGCTGACATGCCCGCGATCCCCGACCTGAGCGACCGCCTGTCCGACGGCGTCGTCGAGCTGCGCGCGATCTCGGACTGGGACATCCCCGAGATCCTGATCGCCCATCAGGACGATCCGCGGCTCCACCTGGAGCTCGGGCTCGACCGCCCGCCGAGCGGCGCGCAGCTCGGCGCCGAGGTCGAGCGGGCGGGCGCCGAGCGAGCGGCCGGGACCCGCGTCGCGCTGACGATCGTCGAGCCCGGCGACGACGACTGCCGCGGCCGGTTCGACGCGCACAACTTTCGCTGGGAGCACGCCCGGGCTGAACTCGGCATCTGGGTGGCGCCAGGGCTCCGTGGACGGGGCGTCGCTCGCCGCGCGCTGCGGCTCGGCGCCGGCTGGCTGTTCGACGCCTGCGGGCTCGAGCGCCTCGCGCTCCTGACCGAGCCCGAGAACCAGGCGATGCGCCGCGCCGCGCTCGCGGCCGGGTTCGTCGAGGAGGGGATCCTGCGCTCCTATGGGCGCGAGCGAGGGCGCCGGATCGACTTGGTCAGCCTGTCGCTGCTGCCGAGCGACCTGGCCCGATGAGGGCCGGCACGGCCGCCTCGCGCCGCGACCGCGGTGCCATCGCGCGCAGCGCCGACAGGATCGCGCGCGTCGCCGGCGAGCGGTTGAGCGTGTAGAAGTGGATCCCCGGTGCGCCGCCGGCGAGTAGCTCGGCGCACTGCAGCGTCGCGTAGGCGACGCCCAGCTCGGCGACCGACTCGGCACCGTCGGCCTCGTGCGCCGGCCGCCGCTCGAGCTGCCCGAGCAACGCCGGCGGGATCGTGGCGCCGCACATCGACGTCATCGTCTTGATCTGGCCGACGTTCGTGATCGGCATGATCCCGGGGATGATCGGCACCTCGATGCCGGCGAACCGCGCCGCCTCGACGAATCGGAAGTAGCAGTCGTTGTCGAAGAACAGCTGCGTGATCAGGAACGAGGCGCCGCAGTCGACCTTGGCCCTCAGGAACTGGAGGTCGGACAGTGGGTCGCTCGCCTCGAGGTGAACCTCGGGGAAGCACGCGGCGCCGACACAGACGGTTGGGTGATGGGCGCCGATCAGCTGCGCGAGTTCGCTCGAGTGCTGCAGGCCGTGGGGATGCGGTCGCCATTCGGTCTCGCCGCGCGGCGGATCGCCGCGCAACGCGAGCACGTTCTCGATCCCGGCCTCGACGAGGCCGTCGAGCGTAGCCGCGAGCTCATCGCGGCTCGCCCCGACGCACGTCAGGTGCGCCATCGCCTCGATTCCGAGCTCGGCCTTCAGCCAGCGGGTGATCGCGAGCGTACGGTCGCGGCTCGAGCCACCGGCGCCATAGGTGACCGACGCGAAGTCCGGCTCGAGCTCTCGCAGCGCCGCGAGCGCGCCGCGCAGGTTGCGCTCTCCCTCGTCGGTCTTGGGCGGAAAGAACTCGAACGAGAAGACGGGCCCTTGCTTGGCGGCGATGATCTCATCGATTCGCATGGAGCGCCGACGATAGCAACCTTAACACAGATGTGTCAAGGTTGCTTCTGGGCCAGCCAGCGCTCGATCCCGCCCGAGTCCATTCCTCGCACGATCGCGCCCTCGCGCTCGAGGTGGTGCAGGTAGCACAGGAGCTCGTACAGCCGCCAGCGCGTTGCCGGTTCGAGCGGCTCGCCGAACACGGCCGGGGCGTACTCGAGCGCGGTCGCGGGTCGGGCGCCGGCTGCCGCCAGTGTCGCGTCGAGGCGCGCGGCCACGAGCGCCCTGGTCGCGTCGATGTGAGCGCGCACGTCGGTGAACGTCCGTCCGTGGCCGGACATGCACAGCCGCGCGTCGAGCCCGGCGACGACGTCGAGCGAGCGCAGGAACTCGTCGATCGGATCTGGCGTCCAGCCGTACTCGAAGAACAGCGAGATGCGGCCGAGCACGTGGTCGCCCGAGATCAGCAGCCGGCGCTCGGGCTGGTAGAGACAGACGTGGGAGGGCGCGTGCCCCGGCGTCTCGTACACCGTCCACGGTCCCAGGTCGGTTTCGATCACGACGCCGTCGACCAGCTCAACATCGGGCAGCACGATCGCGGCGATCCCCGCTGGCATGTCCTTGCCCTGCTCCTGCAGCCGCGCGAGCGCCGCCGGCGGCACTCCGCTCTGACGGGCGATCTCGAGCCGGCGTGCGAGCGCCTGCTCCGGATCGACGGCGTCCTCCGACGTCGCGTGCTGGTGGTGCGGGCTCATCCACAGCGGGCACCCGGTGCGTTCGATCACCGTCGCTGCCTGGCCCCAGTGGTCGAGGTGGGCGTGGGTGATCACGAGCCGGCTCACCTGCTGGATTCGCAGGCCCACCTGCGCCATCGCGGTCTCGAGCTGCGCCATCGAGCCGGGCTCGTGCATGCCGCAGTCGATCAGCACAACGCCGGACCCGGCCGCGATCGCCCAGGCGTTCACGTGCGGCACCCCCGGCAGGGTCAGCGGCAGCCGCAGCCGCCACAACCCGGGGAGCACGCGCTCGCCGCGACCGACCTCACGCCTGCGCGCGCTTGCTGCCACGGGCCGCACGTTAGCGACCGTGTGTGCATTTGAGCTGGGGCCGAGCGCGCGTAGACTGCGCCGGTGGCCTCCGCTTCAGAAATCGCCCGCCGCTATCTGAACGCGATCTCCACGCATGATCTCGCAGAGGCCATGGCGCTGTGGCGACCGGGCGCGATCGACCGACTCGTCGGACAAGGGGACTACGTCGCACCCGAAGGGATCGTCGAGTACTTCGAGACCCTGTTCGCGGCGTTTCCCGATTTCACGCTCGAGGTCGAGGAGATCGTCGCCTATCGCGGCCGCTGCGCCGCCCGCTGGCGGGCGCGGGCGACGTTCGCCGGGCCCGGTCGCTTCCAGGGGTTCGCGCCCACCGGCGCCCAGATCGAAATCGAGGGATGCGACGTCCTGACCGTCACCGACGGCCTGATCACCCACAACGACGCGTACGTCGACTCGGCCGACATCGCCCGGCAGCTTGGGCTGCTCCCCGCCGCTGGCTCGCGCGCCGAGTCGCTGCTCGCCGGCGCCGCCAACGTCCGCACGCGCCTGCGCCAGACGATCCACGGAGCCGAGCCGGAGATCATCGCGCCGGGCGTGTGGATCGTGCGCGGCGGCCGGCCGCGGACGATGAACGCGTACCTGATCGAGGACGGCGCCGGCGCCGTGCTGTTCGATGCCGGAATCTCGGACATGCGCGACGCGCTGCTCGCCGGCGGGGCGCGGCTCGGTGGCATCCGGCGGGTGATCCTCGGCCACGCCGATTGCGATCACCGAGGTGGCGCTGCGCGACTCGGGGTGCCCGTCTACTGCCACCCGCTCGAGGTTCCAGCCGCGCGGTCGCCGTCGCCGCTGCGCGATTACTGGGACCCGAGCAAGCTCTCGCCCCTGGCGCGGGTCGTGTATCCCTGGCTGGTGCGTCTCTGGGACGGCGGCGCGATCGACGTCGCCGGGACGGTCGTGGAGGGCGATCAGGTCGCCGGCTTCCGCGTGATCGAGCTGCCCGGCCACGCCCCCGGGCAGATCGGCCTGTTCCGCGAGAGCGACCGGCTGGCGCTCGTGTCCGATTGCTTCTACACGATTGACCCGGAGTCGGGTCGCCGGCGGACGGCGACGGTCCCGCACGCCGCGTTCACCCGCGACTCCGCCCAGGCCCGCGAGTCGATTCGCAAGCTCGCCTCATTGCATCCTGCGATCGCGTGGCCAGGCCATTCGGTCCCGGTCGCGGGCGACGACGTCGAACGCCAGCTCGAGGAGGTGGCTGCGGCCCCAGCCGCGGCCTGAGCCGGCGTGGGCAAGCGGGGACGCCAGCGAGCGCGGGCGGCCGGCCTGAGCACCGGCGATGACGACCTCGCCGGTGCGGCGAGCACCAGCTATCCGGACGGCGACGGCAACGAGCTGGAGCTGCGCGGGACCCTGACCGCAAAGGCACGCATGGAGTACGCCGCCGTCTTCGCCGGCGGGCTCGATCGCGAGGACGCGTGGCAGCGGGCCACCGAGCTGTTGTTCGAGCGGCTCGCCGTGTCGTGGACGATCGCGGGCGTGCGGACCACCAGGCAGAAGGAGCTGATCGGCCGCTACCGCGTCGCGAGTCCGGATGAGCGGCGGTTCGTGCGCGACGTCATCCGGGCGCACGTTGCGGCCAACTTTCCCGAGCTGGAGGCGCCGTGATCGACGCGGACGCGCTTGCTGCGCTGATCTGCGACTGGTGTCTGGAGGTCGAGCCCGGGCAGCAGGTGCTCGTCGAATCGACGACGCTCGGGCAGGCACCGGCGGCCGCGCTGCACCGCGCGATCCTCGAGCGCGGGGGCTGGCCCCTGCTGCGGCTCTCGCCGCCCGGAACCGCGCCAGACTTCTACCGACACGCGCGGCCGGAGCAACTCGACTCGTTCGCGCCGCTGGAGCTGCTCGAGGCCGAGCGCGCCGACGCCCGCGTGACGATTCAAGCCCCGGCGAACACGACCGAGCTGACCGGCACCAGCCCCGAGCTGGTCACGCGCGCGACGCGCGCGAGGCGGGCGCTGCGCGAGGCGCGGCTGGCGCTGCGGTGGTGCGGCACGATCTGGCCGACGCCGGCGCTCGCACAGCAGGCGCGGATGAGCGAGCGCGACTACTCCGAGTTCGTCGAGCGGGCCCTGTTCGTCGACCGGCCCGATCCGACCCAGGCCTGGCGCGAGCTGTCGGCCCGGCAGGCGCGGCTGGTGGAGCGGCTGTCGAGCGTGAGCGAGATCCACATCGAGTCGGACGGGACCGACCTGCGCCTGAGCGTGGGCGGTCGGACCTGGATCAACTCCGACGGGCGGCGCAACCTGCCGAGCGGCGAAGTCTTCACCGGGCCCCACGAGCATTCGGCGAACGGCACGATCCGGTTCGACGTGCCCTCGGACGTGCGCGGGGCGGAGGTGGCCGGGATCGAGCTGACGTTTGCGGCCGGCGAGGTCGTCGGCGCGAGCGCGGACCGCGGCGCCGACCGGCTCGCGGCGATGCTCGCAAGCGACGCCGGCGCACGCTTCCTCGGTGAGCTTGGGATCGGCACCAACACGGGGATCGACCGGGCCACCGGCTCGACCCTGCTCGACGAGAAGATCGCCGGGACCGTCCACCTCGCGCTCGGGCGCTCCTATCCGGAAACCGGCGGCAGGAACGATTCGCAGCTGCACTGGGATCTGATCTGCGACCTGCGCGGCGGCGGCCGTCTGAGCGTCGACGGCGAACCATTGATCGAGGCCGGCGCGCTGGTCGAGTAAGTTCTACGCTCGATGAGCCGAGAGACGGACCTCTGAGCCAGCACATGCGTCGCACGAAGATCGTTGCCACGATCGGGCCCGCCTCCCGTGAGCCCGAAGTGCTGGTGCGCCTGATCGAGGCGGGCCTCGACGTCGCCCGCCTGAACTTCTCGCACGGCACCCGCGAGCTGCACGCTGAGAGCATCGCCCGGGTGCGCGAGGCCGCCGGCCAAGTCGGCCGGCAGGTCGCCGTGCTCCAGGACCTGCCCGGTCCGAAGCTGAGGATCGGCATGCTGGCGGGCGGGATCGCCGAACTGCGCTCGGGCGACGACCTCGTGCTCATGTGCGGCTCGACGGCCGAGGGCAACGGGCAGCAGATGTCGGTCAGCTGGCCCGGACTGGCCTCGGCCGTCGATCCCGACGACATCGTCTATCTGGCCGACGGCGCGATCCGCCTGCGCGTCACGGCCGTGCGCGCCGGGGACGGTGAGATCGAGACCCAAGTCGAGGTCGGGGGCGCGGTCGCGTCTCGCCAGGGGTTGAACATCCCCGGGTCGACCCGCGGGCTGCCGGCGGTGCCCGAGGAGGACCTCGAGATGCTGCGCTTCGGCGAGTCGATCGGCGTCGACATGGTCGCGCTGTCGTTCGTGCGGACCGCCGAGGACGTCGAGAGCGTCCGCAAGCACACCCGGCTGCCGCTGATCGCCAAGATCGAGAAGCCGCAAGCGGTCGACGCCGCCGAGGACATCATCCGGGCCGCCGACTGCGTGATGGTCGCCCGGGGCGATCTCGGGATCGAGCTGCCGATCGAGGACGTGCCGCTCGTCCAGAAGCGGCTGCTGCGGATCGCCGGCCAGCTCGCGCGCCCGTCGATCACCGCCACGCAGATGCTCGATTCGATGGTCGCCGCGAGCCGGCCGACCCGAGCCGAGGCGACCGACGTCGCCAACGCGATCTTCGACGGGACCGACGCGGTGATGCTCTCCCAGGAGACGGCGGTCGGCCAGTATCCGGTCGAGGCGGTCGCGATGATGGCCTCGATCGCCGAACGCACCGAGCAGGGCGTCCCGTACCGGACGTGGAACGAGCAGCGCGTCCGCCGCGACGCCCGCGACCCCGCCTACACCGTCGCCTACAGCGCTTGCGCCGCCGCCCACGACCTCCACCTCGCCGCGCTGGTCGTACCGACGCTGTCCGGTCGCTCGGCGAGGCTGATCAGCGCCCACCGCCCGTCCGTCCCGATCTTCGCGCTGTCGCCCGGCAAGGAGACCGTCCGCCGCTGCGGGCTGATGTGGGGCGTGCAAGCGGCCTCGATGCGCCGCCACGAGGTCACCGAGGCGCTGATCGCCGATGCCGCCCGGCGCGTGGTCGAGCTCGGCTGGGTCAAGCCTGGGGCGCGGGTCGGGATCACGGCCGGGCTGCCGAGTGGCCGCCCCGGCACCACCAGCCTGCTGCAGATCCAGCGGGTCTGATCCGGGGGACGCTAGACCCTGACGCCGAAGAACTCGGCCTCCTGGCGACCGAGCTCGGTCGCCGGTGGGTCGTCGTAGAACCACTCGCGCGCGATCCGGTGGAAGTTGCCGCGTGCCCGCAACTGCGCCAGCACGGCCAGGGTGAGGACCTCCATCCGCCGGCCGAACAGGTGATCCGGCGGCGCCGACTCGTGCCGCAGCTGGCCGAAGTACTCGGAGCGCGGATCGCTCATGTCGATCAGCACCTGCGTGGCGGTCTCCGGCGTCAGCTCGACCTGCTGGTCGATCGTGTACCACCAGGACGCGGCGCGGAAGTGCTCGAGCACCCGGTCGGGGTCGAACCGCTCGGGGTGGGGGAAGAAGCCGACCTCGGTGCCGCGCGTCATGATCGTCTCCTTGTCGCCCTCGATCACGGCGCGGATCACCTCCTTCTCGAGCTGCACCGCGCCGGGCGGCATCCGCTTGAACAGGCCGAAGTCGACGAACGCCATTCGACCATCTCCGAGCAGCAGCGAGTTGCCCGGGTGCGGGTCCCCAGAGAACTCGCCGAATCTGTACATGCAGCCGAAGTAGAAGCGGAAGATGATCTCCCCGATGCGGTCGCGCTCAGCCTGGGGGAAGCCCTTGATCTCCTCAAAGCCGGTTCCCTCGACGTATTCGCTGACCATCACCCGCCGGCGCGACAGCGAGGTCACGACCCCGGGGACGACGATGAACGGGTGGCCTGCGAAGATCCGCGCCAGCGTTCGCTGGTTCTGCGCCTCGAGCTCGTAGTCGAGCTCCTCCTCGATGCGGTCGCGGATCTCGTCGCCGACGGCTTTCGGATCGATCCCGGGCGCGATTCGCTTGGCGAGGCGCAGGATCATCCCCATGTTCTGCAGGTCGGCGCGCACGGCGGCCGCGACGCCCGGGTACTGGACCTTGACCGCGACCTGCCGCCCGCCGGTCAGTCGCGCGCGGTACACCTGACCGATCGACGCGGCGGCGATCGGCTCGTCCTCGAACTCCTCGAAGACGTCGCCCAGCCGCTCGCCGAGCTCGGATTCGATGACCTTCCGCATCTGCGCAAACGTGACCGCCGGGGCGGCATCGCGCAGCTCCGCAAGCTTGCGCTGGAACTCCTCGCGATGGTCGGGCGGCACAAGCCCTGCGTCCATGAACGACAGCACCTGCCCGACCTTCATCGCCGCGCCCTTCATCGTCCCGAGCGCGGCGACGATCTGCTCGGCCGCCTCGACGTGGCGGCGCTCGAGCGCGGCCTCGCGCCCCTCGGGCGAGCGCGCGACGTTGGCAGCACGAGTGCCGGCCTGCCTGAGCGCCTGACCGGCGGCGAGACCGCCGATCTTGGCAGTCCGGCGGGCGCGGCTGGTAGGGATCTTGTCGTCCGCCATCAGCCGACGGTCACCTGCGAGCCAGGGACGATGTCGTCGGACCCGCCGGGCCAGCGCACCCACGCCTTGTGGCCTCCGTCGTAGTCGTCGCCGAGCAGGATCAGGGTCGCAGGCTCGCCGAGGGCGGTGCACGGCTGCGAGCCCTCGGGGTCGAGGCCGCGCCAGATCCGCACGAAGCGGTTGTGCTCGAGCTCCTCGCCCACCGTCGTTGGATCGGTGTGCCCGGGATGGATCCGCGTCCGCGCCGGCAACGTCAGCAGGGTCTCCATGATCGAGCGCTTGAGGTCGGCGTACGTCGTGTGTCCCGGTGCTCGCACCCCGCCGACGGAGCCCTTGAACAGCGTGTCGCCGGTGAACACGTCGGCGCCGTCTGCCAGCAGCGAGATCATGCCGGCCGTGTGCCCGGGGGTGTGCAGCGGAACGATCTCGATCGCGCCACACAGAACCGGCTGGCCCGGTTGCAGGTAGCCGGTGGCGCCCCTGACGAGGTCGCGCTCGAGCTTGTGGATCAGCACCGGCGTG
>Ga0302181_10000926_pt1 | contig 22745 bp, 21 predicted proteins | sample I_Palsa_E3_3_FD_198786 | JGI IMG/M metagenome (GOLD analysis project Ga0302181, IMG submission 198786) | Peat permafrost microbial communities from Stordalen Mire near Abisko, Sweden - I_Palsa_E3_3 | ecosystem: Environmental > Terrestrial > Soil > Palsa > Peat permafrost | place: Sweden...
CGAAGCCCGGTAGGACGTTCAGCACGCCGTCGGGCACCCCGGCCTCCGCGGCGAGCTCGGCGAGCGCGAGTGCACTCAGCGGAGACTGCTCGGCGGGCTTGAGCACGACCGAGTTGCCGGTCGCGAGCGCGGGGGCGAGCTTCCACGCCGTCACGATCAGCGGGTAGTTCCACGGCACCACGGCGCCGATCACGCCGAGCGGCTCGCGCCCGACGAGCGCGAGCGCGTCGGCGCCGGTCGGCGCGATCTCGCCGTAGACCTTGTCGATCGCCTCGGCGTACCACGCAAAGCACCGCCGGGCCGCCGGGACGTCGACACGGCGCGCATCGCCGATCGGATGCCCCACGTCGGCGGACTCGAGCTGGGCCAGCTCCTCGAGGCGCTCGTCGAGCAGCGCGGCGAGCCGGAGCAGCACGCGCTTGCGCTCTGCCGGGTCGGCGAGCGCCCAGCCGCCGTCCTCGAACGCGCGTCGGGCGGCGCGAACCGCACGGTCGACGTCCTCGCTCGAGCACGCCGCGACCGACGCGATCACGCTGCCGTCGCGAGGCGAGACATCGTCGAACACCGCGCCATCGGCGGCGGGGACGAAGCGTCCGTCGATGAACGCCTCGGTCCTCAAGCGGTGACTGCCTCACGGGCGACGGCGTGGAAAGCGACAGCGTCCGCGTCCAGCTCGACACCGAGCCCCGGGGCGCTCGGGACCCGCAGCAGCCCATCGCCGTCGACCTCTACGGGCCGGGCGAGCATGAAGTCGCGCCGCTCGGGCGTCCAGCCCGGCGGGTCGTACGGGTACTCCAGAAACGGTCCGCCGCCGACCCCGGCGCAGACGTGGAGGTTGGCGAGCAGACCGATGCCGTTGGTCCAGGTGTGGGGTGTGAACCAGCGATTGGACCGCAGCGCCAGCTCGGCGAGGGTCCTCGCCCCCGAGATCCCGAGTGCGAGCACGACGTCGGGCTGATAGACGTCGAGCGCGTCGGCGGCGAGCGCCAGGCGCAGATCCTCGAACGTGGCGGCCATCTCACCGCCGGCGATCCGCACGCCCGTGCTCTCCCGCAGCGAGCGCATGCCGACGAGATCCTCGCCGGCGAGCGGCTCTTCGACCCACAGCACGCCATGTTCGCGCAGGCGCTCGATCACCCGCCGCGCGTCGACCGGCCCCAGCCCGCGCTCGATGTCGCCCGCCATCCGCCACCACTGGTTGAGGTCGACGAGGATCTCGAGCGCGTCGCCGACCGCCTCGCGAACCGCCGCGACGACCGCCACGCCCTCGTCGATCCGGTCGCGGGCGATCCTCACCTTGACGGCGCGGAACCCCAGCTCGACGAGCGCCTGGGCGTCCTGCGCCCGCTGCGCCGGAGATCGCAGCTCTCCCCACGACGCGTAGGCCGGCAGCGCCTCGCGTGCGCCGCCGAGCAGTCGCGCCACCGGCTCACCGCACGCCTGCCCGACCAGGTCCCACAGCGCCGCCTCGAGCGGCCACTGCCGGCCGGCGTGGAACGAGATCGTCTCGAGCGTGCGGGCGTGCAGCGCGATCGCCCGCGGGTCGGCGCCGAGGAACAGGTGGGCGAACTCCTCGAACCCCGCCATCGTGTCGCCGCTGCCGGTCCCGATCAGCCCGGTGTCGGTCTCGACGCGGACGATCGTCGCGTCGAACGCGCGCCGCGGCACGGGATCCCAGGCGGCGTAGAACGGCGGATCGAGCGGGAGTCGCAGCCGCGTCAGCGTGATCTCGACGATCTTCACCCGTGGCCCCCTGAGTAGAACGGGCTCGTCAGCTCGTCGCGTCGCTCCACGAGCGCCCTCGCCGCCTCCGGGTCGCGACCTTCGACGGCGAGGCCGATCGCCTTGCGGACCGCGTGGCGGGTGGCGACCCGCACCGCGGTCTCATCCGATGCGGCCGGGTCGACCCAGATGCAGACGAGTACGAGCACCTCGTCGCTGGCCTCGAGCAGGTCGTCCGCGACGGCGTCGAGCACCCCCTGGGCGATGCCGAGCTGCGCCGCGCCCCAGGTGATCGTCTGATGGCGCGCCTCGAGCGCCGTCGCCTTGTTGATCATGATCGTCGGCGGCCACACCGGCTCGTAGTGCGGCTGGTCCTCGCCAACGACCACCAGGATCGGGGTGTGGCCCGGAGCCGGCGAGGTGAACGTCGACAGCAGCGCCGCCGCGGTCGGCGTCCCGCGCCGTGCGAGCACGACGTTCACGTGGCTGCCGTTCGGACCGGGATCGCCTCCCCAGCCCTCGCCGATTCGCCCGTCAAGATCGTCACCACTCGTCACGGAGTCGCCCCCGCCAACTGCTCGTCGATCACGACGACGGTGCGACCGCCCTCGCCTCGGCGCAGGCGGTCGAGCGCGTCCTGAATTCCGTCGAGCCGGGTCAGATCGGTGATCACGTCGCCGATCTCGAGTCGTCCGTCGAGCACCATCGCGGCGAGCTCGGTCAGCGCGGTCCGGACGTCGCGCGAGCCGTAGTAGCTGCCGGTGATCGTCTTCTCGCTGAGGAAATCGAGCGCCGGCAGCGACACCTCGACGCCGCGGGGCGCGACGCCGACGACGGTCGCTGTCCCACCGGGACGGAGCACGTCCCACGCCTGGCGGATCGTCTCCGCCCTGCCGACCACCTCGAAGGCGTGCTCGACGCCACCGCCGCCGGCGGCCCGGACCGCCTTGACGACGTCGCCCGCGGTTGCGTCGACGGCGTGCGTCGCGCCGCGGCGGCGGGCGTGATCGAGCTTGCCGGCGTCGCGGTCGACGGCGACGATCGTCCCCGCGCCCGCGAGGCGGGCTCCGGCGATCACCTGGAGCCCGACGCCGCCGCAGCCGATCACGCAGACGGTCGAACCGATTCGCACGCCGGCGCCGTTGACGGCGCCGATCCCGGTGACCACGCCGCAGCCGAGCAGCGCCGCCTGCCACAGCGGCAGCGACGGCGGGAGCGGCACGACCCCGCCCGCCGGCACGACCGCATACTGCGCGAAGCAGGCGACCATCAGCCCGTGCTGGAGCACCTCGCCGCCGGCGCCGTGAAGTCGCGAGGTACCGTCCATCAGGAGGCCCTTGAACCCGTTGCGGCCCGCCGGCTCGCACAGCGTCCGGCGGCCCGCGCGGCACGCGCGGCAGGCGCCGCAGGACGGGACGAAGCAGAACGCGACGTGGTCGCCGGCCGCGACGCCACCGGCGCGGTCGCCGATCGCCTCGACCACCCCCGCGCCCTCGTGGCCGAGGACCATCGGCCAGCGCCCGTCGCCGAGGCTTCCGTCCGCTAAATGGACGTCGGAGTGGCAGACGCCCGCCGCCGCGACGCGGACGAGCACCTCGTCGGATCGGGGGGGATCGAGCAGCACGGTCTCCACCCCGACCGGCCGGCCTGGCTCGCGCAGCACGACGGCGTCCATCGTGCGCGCGCCGCCGGCGGCGGGCGGGGGTGGGTGCGCCTGCGGCCGGGCTGCGTCTGGCGCCACCGCCCGTTCAGTCGGGGTCGTGGGCATAGGAGACCTCTTTGGCCTGCAGGCGCCGGAGCTCGTCGATCGGGATGTGGCATCTGATCGCATGGTCAGGCTCGGCGTCGGCCAGCGGCGGCTCGGTCGTCTCGCAGATGCTCCCGAGGAATCGCGGGCAGCGCGTGTGGAACACGCAGCCGCTTGGCGGGTTGCCGGCGCTCGGGATCTCGCCGTCGAGCCGGATCGGCTGCTTGCCTGCGTCCTCGATGCTCGGCACCGCCGACAGCAGCGCCTCCGTGTACGGGTGGTGGGGTCCGCTGAACACGCTCTCCGCGGGCCCCAGTTCCATGATCCGGCCGAGGTACAGGACGGCGATCCGGTCCGACAGGTAGCGCACCACGCCGAGGTCGTGGCTGATGAACAGGTAGGCGACCTCCTCGCGATGCTGGAGTTCGGTCAGCAGGTTCAGGATCGCCGCCTGGACCGACACGTCGAGCGCCGAGGTGGGCTCGTCGCAGACGACGATCCGCGGGTCGCCGGCGAACGCCCGCGCGATCGCCACGCGTTGCTTGAGCCCGCCCGAGAGCTGCGCCGGCCGCATCGACAGGTGGCGCTCGGTCAGACGGACCTCGGCGATCAGCGCGCGCAGGCGGGTCAGCAGCGCGTCGCCGCGGTAGCCGCCGAGTCGTGACAGGGCGCGCGAGATCATGCGCCTGACCGAGTGCCGACGGTTGAGCGCCGAGTCGGGGTTCTGGAAGACGATCTGCAGCGCCTTCTGCTGCGCGTGCGATCGACGGCTCGCGAGCTCCGGCAGCGGGGCGTCGTCGAGCGTGATCACGGCGCCGCTGTCGGGCGCCGTCAGGCCGAGCAGCACACGCGCGAGTGTCGTCTTGCCGCTGCCGGACTCGCCGACCAGTCCGAGCGTCTCGCCGGCCCGCAACTCGACGCTCACGTCGACCAGCCCGTGGATCGCCTGGCCTGCCATGTGGAAGGTCTTGGAGACGCGTGCTGCGCGGACGACCACGCCGGCCGGCTCGCTGCGCGCCGGTGGCGGCTCGCGCTCGGCCGGCGTCGCGCGCGGCAGTGTCTGCGCCAGCTCGTGGAAATGGCAGCGCGAGCGGCGGAGGGGGGAGACTTCGTAGGGAGGCGGCGCCTCGGTCTTGCAGCGCTCCTGCACGAGCCCGCAGCGCTCGGCGAAGATGCAGCCGGTCGGCACCGAGCCGGGAGTCGGCAGGAACCCGGGGATCGTGTCGAGCGCCCGCTGTGCCTTGAGCGTGTCGCGGCGGGGAATGCAACGCAGGAGCCCGACGGTGTACGGGTGGCGCGGGTCGGTGAACACCTCGCGCGCCGGCCCCTCCTCGACGAGCTCGCCGGCGTACAGCACGCCGACGCGGTCGCACATCTTCGCGATCACGCCGAGGTTGTGAGAGATGAACAGCAGCGAGGTTCCGAACTCCTCCCTGAGCGCCAGGATCAGCTCGAGGACCTCGGACTCCACGGTCGCGTCGAGCGCGGTTGTCGGCTCGTCGAGGATCAGCAGCGACGGCTGCGAGGCGAGCGCCATCGCGATCACGACGCGCTGCAGCATCCCGCCCGAGAGCTGGTGCGGGTAGCGTCGCATCACGCTGGCAGGGTCGGAGATCCGCACCTTGCCCAGCATCTCCTCACCACGCTCCATCGCCTGCGCGCGGGGCAGCCCGGCGATCTCGAACACCTCGGCCACCTGGCGCCCGACGCGGATCGTCGGGTTGAGCGCGCGCCCAGGCTCCTGGTAGACCATCGACAATTTGTGGGCCCGCAGCTCGCGAAGCTCGGAGCCGCGGAGCGCCAGCACGTCGCGGCCGTCGACGGCGATCCGTCCTTCGCTGACGCGGCCGTTGCGGGCCAGGTAGCGCACGACCGCGAGCGCCATCGTCGACTTTCCGCAGCCCGACTCGCCGACGAGCCCGAACGCTTCGCCGGGAGCGACGCGGAAGCTGACGTCGCGCAGCACGAGCACGTCCTTGTTGCGGACGCGGTAGCTGACGTCGACGTGCTCCACGGACAGCGCGTCGGTCGGTGGCGCCGCGGGCGCGCGCCCCGCGACCTCGGGCGCGGCGCTCATCGCTCGAGTGCCTTCTCGATCGAATCGGCGATCAGGTTGACGGCGATCACGAGCGATGCGATCGCGAGTGCGTCGAACAGCACCTCCCACCAGTAGCCGGCGGTCACCTGTCCGTAGTTGGTGGCGATCTCGAGCCCCCAGTCGGGCGACGGCGGCTGCACGCCGAAGCCGAGGAAGGAGAGGATCGCGACGGTGAAGATCGCGTAACCGAGGCGGACAGTGAACTCGACCATCACCGGCGCCATCACGTTCGGAAGAATCTCGACGAACATGATGTACGCGGCGGGCTCACCTCGCAGCCGCGCCGCCGCGACGTAGTCGAGCTCGCGCTCCTGCAGCACCGCCGAGCGCACGGTGCGCGCGATCAGCGGCGTGAACACGACCCCGATGACGATGATGATCGTCACGTCCGAGTGCCCGAGCGCGTTGACCACGATCAACGCGGTGACGACCAGCGGCAGCGCCAGGAAGGCTTCGACGAAGCGGCCGAGCACGTCGTCGGTGAGGCCGCGGAAGTACCCCATCACGAGCCCCAGCGCGGTTCCCAGCACGGTTCCCAGGAGCGTCGCGAGCGGGGCGATGAACATGATGTCGCGCGAGCCGACGATCACGCGCGAGAACATGTCGCGGCCGAGCTCGTCGGTGCCGAACAGATGCGCGCCCGACGGGGGCTGGTTGATGCTGAGGAGGTTCTGGGCGTTTGGATCGTCTGGTGCGATCAGGCTGCCGAAGATCGCGCAGACGATCCAGACGAGCAGGATGAAGGCCCCGACGAGGAACAGCTTCGAGCGCAACAGCGTGTGGAGGAGCTCACCGCGCGGCTCGCGCCCCGCCACCTGGAGCGCGCCGGTTGGATCGATCGGGACGGCTGTGGCACTCATTCGGCGGCCGCCAGGCGAATGCGCGGATTGAGCAGCGAGAACATCACGTCGGCACCGAGCGTCGCGACCATGTACACGGTGCCGATCGTCAGCACGCCCGCTTCGAGCATCGGGAAGTCCTTGTTGGTCGCCGCCTGCACCACGAGCGAACCGATGCCCTGGTAACGGAACAGCGTCTCGACGACGACCAGGCCGCCGATCAGATATCCCGTCTGGGTCGCGATCACGGTTATCGTCGGCAGCAGCGAGTTGCGCAGCACGTGCCGGCGGATCATCACGCCACGTGGCAGACCCTTGAGCGTCGCGGTGCGAGCGTAGTCGGAGTCGAGCGCCTCGATCGTGCCGGCGCGGGCCATCCGCATGATGTAGCCGAACAGGATCAGGACGAGCGGGATCGCGGGCATGATCAGGTACTTGAGCGACGTGAAGAAGCCGGCGCCCTGCGGCGGCGTCGCTTCGATCGGCAGCACCTTCAAGCCGATCCCGAGGATCAGGATCAGGATGATTCCCGACACGAACTCCGGAACCGTCGTGGCCGACAGGCCGATCACGCTGATCGCCCGGTCGAGCGGCTTGCCGGCGTTGAGTGCGGCCAGCACCCCGGCCCCGATCGCGAGCGGGACGACGATCACGAACGCGACCGCGGCGAGCTTCAGCGAGCGGCCGAGCGCGGCGGTCAGCAGTGGCCCGATCGGGGCCTGGTACTGATATGAGTGCCCGAGGTTCCCCCGGAGGATGTGGCCGATCCACGTCAGGTACTGGGAGGTCACGGACTTGTCGACGCCGAGCTGATGGTCGAGCGCCCTGACCGCGCTCTGCGCGGCCAGGGGGCCCAGGATCGAGCGTCCGGGATCGCCGGGCAGGATCTGCCCGACGAAGAAGACGATCATGCTCAGAATCCACAGCGTGATCAGCGCCAGGCCGAGCCGCTTGAGGATGAACTTGACCATCGCCCGGACGCCGGACGCTCAGCTGATCGATGCGCTGTTCAGGTAGAGCTGCGCGATCGACGTCGGATTCAGGCCACTGACGTTGGGCGTCGAGGCGGTCAGTCCATCGATCCAGTACGGATAGACGATCGGCGTCTCAGCCAGCAGCAGCGTCTCGATCTTCTTCGCGATCGTCCGCTGCGTGCTGAGGTCGACCGACGCCACGTACTGCTTGACCAGTGAGTCGTAGGTCTTGTTGTTGAACCTGGCGGCGTTCCACGGTCCGCCTGAGACCAGCGGCGCGTTGAGGAACACGTTCGGCACACCACGGCTGCCGTAGTCGACGAGGCTCATTGCTCCATCGAGCCAGTCGGAGTTGCCGAACGTCGCCTTGCCGTAGTAGGCGTCCTGGGTCTCGATGTCGAGCGTGATGTCGATCCCCGCCTTGGCCGCGTCGGCCTTGATCACCTGCGCCAGCTCCGGGATCTCCTCGTAGATCTCGGTCTTCAGCGTTGTTGAGAAGCCGTGCGGGTGGCCGGCGGCGGCCAGCAGTGCCTTCGCCTCCTTGATGTTCTGCGTCCGCTGTGTGATCGACACGGTCGAGGGGAAGCTCGGCGCGAACGGATAGTCGTTGGCGGCGCTGCCGTACCCGTCGAGCAGCGCGGTGACCATCGCCGAGCGCTGGAGCGTGTAGGCGACCGCCTGGCGCACCCGCGCGTCGCTGAAGGGCGCCAGGTCGGTGCGCATCGACAGCTCGCGGTGGTTGGAGGACTTCAGCTTGATGATCTTGTAGGCGGAGTTGTTGAGCAGCGACGTGGCGCCCGCCGGGACGAACTGGGCAATCACGTCGACGTCGTTGCCCTCCAGCGCGAGGATCATTGGCTGCTGGCTCGAGTAGAACTTGAACGAGGTGCCGGTCAGCAGCGGCTTGGCACCCCAGTAGTGGGGGTTGGGGACGAACGACGCGCCGACGCCCTGCGTGTAGCTCGAGAGCTTGAACGCGCCGGTGCCGACGAACGTGCTCTGCCACGTGCTGAAGTCGGTTCCGTTCGGGACGATGATCGCGTTGTAATTGTCAGAGGAGACGAGGTACGGGAAGTTCCCGTTGGGCGCCTCGAGGGTGAACTCGACGGTCGTCGCGTTGATCTTCTTGACGCCCGCGGGGGTCAGGACGCCGCTGAACGTCGAGAGCGCGTTGGAGGCGTTCTTCGGGTCCGAGAGCTGCTGGAACGTGTAGACGACGTCGTCGGCGGTCATCGCGGCGCCGTTGCTGAAGGTCACGCCGCTGCGCAGCGTGAACGTCCAGACGGTGCCGTTCTTGTTCGCCGACCACTTGGTTGCGAGCATCGGCTGGAGCATCAGCTTCAGGTTTGAGTCGAACGCGAGGAACTCGCCCGTCTGGTTGAGCATGCACAGCCCGCCCGCGTCGTCGACGGTCAGCGGATTGACCGCGGCGGCCGGCGTGGTCGACGCGATCCGCAGCGTGCCGCCGGCCGCGGGGCGTGCGATCACTGAGCGCTTTGCGATCGCGGCGGCCGGCGACTCGCCCGCCAGGACCGCCGCGAGCAGCGGGGCCGACATGCCGAGGATGCTCCCGCGGCGCACGAACTCACGGCGTGAGATGTGACCGGCGACGAGCTCGTCGATGTAATGGTTCTCGAGCTCGCTTCGACCGGCGCGCAACCGGTCGAGCTCCGAATGCTTCTTAGGCCTCATAGTGTGACCACCTTCCCAGGGTTGGACCTCATTTCGGGATCGCTCGAGGCGAGCCTGCGAGCCCCGGCGATCACCGCTTCCACCAGCACCTCGTTACGTTTGTGCGTCATGCGACCACTCGGGACGCAGATTGTGAGCGCCGCCGCAACCCGACCCGGAGGGCCGATCGGCGCGGCCACGCAGTGCAGGCCGAGAGCGGTCTCGTCGATGTTCTCGGCGAAGCCGCGGGCGCGGACGCGCCGCAGGCGTTCAAGCAGGCCATCGAGCGTCAGCGCAACGCCGGTTGGGGTGACCAACTCCAAGCCGGCGTACATCGCCGTGATCGCGGCGTCGGGGAGGTCGGCCAGCATCACCCGGCCGGAAGCCGCGGCAAACGCCGGCAGGCGGCTGCCGATGGCTGTCATCAGCCTGACCGGGTGCGTCGTCTCCTCCTTGGCGATGAACACGCTGTCGCGGCCGTCGAGCACCGCCAGGCAGGTCGTCTCGTTGTGGCGAGCGACCAGCTCCTCGGCGACCACGCGAAAGCTCGAGATCAGCGCCGACGCCGGCGTCGCCCGGGCGAGCCACGCGATCCGTGGGCCGAGCGCGAAGCAGCTGGTGACGGGATCACGCGCGACCCAACCACGCTCCGCCATCACCGAGCACACGCGGTGAACGGTGCTCTTCGCGATCCCCGTCTGGCATGCGAGCTGACCGAGCGTCGCCGGCCCCCGACGGTCGAGCACGTCGAGCACGTCGAGCACGGCCGTGATTCCAGCTGAGGCTAAGCCTGGACGAGCGGGCGATCGTGCCCCGACGACCGTCACGCTGGTGCCGTCCCACAGGTGGAACGGCGTTTGGCCAGGAGCACCATCCGCGGTTTCTTTCACACCGCGGCGATCCCTGTCAAGTTAAGGTTCTCTATCGGGAATGATCCCGTGCCCGAGCGCGACGACCAGCTCGCCCTCCCGGCGAGCGTGTAGGGTCGAGCGCGATGCTGCTCTGGAACGCGCGGCTGATCGACGGGACCGGACGTGCTCCCGTGGCGCGCGCAGCGGTCTGGATCGACGGCGGTGCGGTCGCGAAGGTGGGTGTGGCGGGCGGGGACCGGCCTGACGGAGCGATCGACTGCGCGGGGCGGACGGTCCTCCCGGGTCTGATCGACGCGCACGCACACGTCTCGAGCGACACCAAGCGCAGCCCCGGCTTCGGGCCACCGGCGCCGCTGGCGGGCGAGCTGCCGCGGCCCCGCGAGCTTGGTTACTTCGTCCTCGCCAAGGCCGCCACCGCGCTGCTCGCCGCCGGGATCACGAGCGTTCGCGACGTCGGCTCCTACGACGACGAGGCGATCGTCCTGCGCGAGGCGGTGCGTCTCGGGCTCGTCGAAGGCCCGCGGATCCTCTCCTGCGGGCGGATCATCTCGGCGACCGCCCCAGGCGGAGTCCTGTTCGGGACCATGTACCGGGAAGCGGACGGTCCCGACGACATGCGCAAAGCGGTGCGCGAGCAGCTGCGTCGCGGCGCCGACTTCGTCAAGCTGATGGCGACGGGCGCGCGGTCGGTGCTGGCGGAGGATCCCGAGCCGGCCCAGATGACCGCGGCGGAGCTGCACGCGATCGTCGATGAAGCCCACCGGCTCGGGATTCGAGTCGCCGCGCACGCCGAGGGCCTCGCCGGCGCGAGGCTCGCGGTGGCCGAGGGCGTGGACACGATCGAGCACGGGCTGTCGCTGCACCGTGATCCGGCGCTGCTGGAGGCGATGGCGGAGCGTGGGGTCGTGCTGGTCCCCACGCTCACCACGTTTCACGATCTCGCCCAGCGCTTCACGGACGTGTTCGCCCCGGCGCTGGTCGAGCAGGCCAAGCGCCAGCTCGAAGAGGCCTACAGCACGCTCGCCGCGGCTCGGGCCGCGGGCGTGACGCTCGCGATGGGCCACGACAGCGGGCCTCCGGGCAACAACGCGATCGAGCTCGTGCGGATGGTCGATGGCGGTTTGTCGCCGCTTGAAGGGATCGTGGCTGCCACCAACGGGTCGGCCCGCGCGCTCGGCCTCGACGGCGTCGGCACGCTGACGAGCGGGGCGGCCGCCGACCTCGTCGTGCTCGACGGCGATCCGCTGGCCGACGTGCGGGCGCTGCTCGACGCCTCGCGGATCTGGCTCGTGCTGAAGACCGGCAAGCCCGTCGCCGGCGCGGCGCTCGCGAGCGCCGGATTCCCTACGCCGCCAGGTCCTCCCGCTCGCTGCGCAGTTCCTCCGCGTAGCTGACCGACATCCGGCGCATGACGCCGCCGTCGTCGATCGTGTACTGGCCAAGGCGCCACAGTGGCGGCGAGTAGGCGTGAATCGAGACCGAGCGCTCGTCCACGCCGGAGATCCGGTGGATCTGCTCCGGCCCGAACGAGAACGTCTCGCCGGCCGGCACGTGGCGGAAGGCATGGTCGCCGCCGATCCGCAGGCTCGACTCGGTCAGCGCCCCGTCGACCACGCAGATCGCGCCGGCCGAGATGTCGTGGTCGTGCCAGCCGGTGTCGTTGGCGGAGGTCCAGCAGATCAGCCAGACGTCGACGTGCTCGTCGCGGTGGAGCGAGACGAAGTGGCGCTCCTGGTCGGAGAAGGCGATCCGCTCGCGCCACCAACAGGGAGTGCCCGCGATCTCTTCGACGAGCGACTCCAGCTCCGGCCGTTCAAGATTGCGCGCCGGCAGAGATGGCCAGGCCATGCGAAGCCTCCTTGTTGTTGAGAAGTCGATCGGGGTTTGCGCTCCACAGCGCGTGCCGTTCGGCGCTCCCGAGGCCACCGAGCGCGGGGGCGGCGTACGGGCGGTCCGAGCCGCCGACGAGCACGTCGATGCCGAGGACGCGGACCGTGGCGTCGATCGCCGTCGACCCGTACGAAGAGGTCTCGAGGAACGCGTCGAAGTCGACCTCGCTGCGAAGCCCCGCGCGAGCCGCGAAACGTTCGAAGTGCAGCGGGGCGAGGCCCGCCAGGATCGCGAACAGGACGCGCAGCCGTGGATGGCGTGGGCGGCCGTGTGCGCGAAACGCGAACCAGGCGGCGTGCATCTGCTGGACGTAGTCGACGATCGCCGGCCACCAGGCCGGTTCCCGGCCCGAGCCGGGCGCCGCCGGGCCCGGATGGATGAACAGCGGCCGCCCGCGCCGCTCGAGCACCTCGAGCAGCGGTGCGGAACGCGCGTAACCGGCGGCGCTGAGCAGCGCGGTGGCGGGAAGCTGCAAGCCGACGAACCCCCGCTCGAGCTCACGCCCGAGCCCGTCGGGATCGACCGCGGTCAGGCAGGCGCCGGCCCAAGCCCGAAACGGCTCTCCCAGCGCCAGCGCCCCCTCGTGGTAGGCGTCGAGCAGCTCGTGGGCCTCGGACGCCGGCAGGAGCTCGATCCCGAGCGGGGCGGACAGCGACACGAGCGCCAGGTCGAGTCCGTCAGCGCGAGCCAGCGCGGCCCGGAGAGCCGGGTCATGGGCGCTCGGATCAACCGCATAGTCCGCCTCGCCGGCGAGTTCGAGGGTCCATCCGCGCAGCCGCGGAGGGCGCGTCCGCTGCCGCAGCGCGGCGAGCAACGGCGCCGGCCACAGGTGCTGATGCACATCGATCTTCACGCGGGCTCGAAGCGGCTCATTTAACCGTTTCAGTGAACCGGTTAAGTGAAAGCCTGTCAAGGTCGTGTCGATCCGGTTTACGCTGTCGCCTGTGAGTCCCAAGCGGGTCACGATCCGGGAGGTGGCCGACGCAGCCGGCGTATCGCCGGCGGCAGTGTCCTACGCACTGCGTGGCATCCAGGTCTCCGAGGAGACGCAGGAGCGCGTCCGGCGGGTCGCGACCGACCTCGGCTACGAGGCCAACCCGATCGCGCGGGCGCTGGCGAGCGGACGTACGGGCATGGTCGGGATCCTGGGCCCATCGCTCGAGGACCTCTGGCTCCAGCGGCTCGTCGCCGTGGCCGGGCGCGAACTGCTCGCCCGCGACCGCTACGCGCTGATCCTCGACGCCGGCGGCGACCCCGCGCGCCAGCGAGTGCTCGCGGGGCGGCTGCGCGACCAGCACGTCGACGGCCTGATCGTCTCGCCGGTCGATCCTTCCGATCCGTTCTGGGCCGAGCTCGCGCAGACGCTCGCGGTGGTCTCTATCGGCGACGCGTTGACCGGCGCAGCGGCCGCGGGCGAGGTTCTGTTCGACAACCGCACCGGCGTCTCGAGCGCGCTCGAGCACCTGCACGCGCTCGGCCACCGGCGCATCGCGGTGATCTGCCCGCCGGGATCGCCGACCAACGATCGGCCGGCCGAGGTGCTGGTCGGCGCCGAGGCGAAGCGTCTGGCGCTGGACGTCGCGATCGTCAACTCGCCCTACGAGCTCGGCGACGCGACCGGCGTCGCGCACGCCGTTCTGTCGGCGGCCGACCGACCGACCGCCGCGTTCTGCTTCTCGGACTCGATCGCCTACGGTGTCTATGCCGCATGCCGTCAGCTCGGCCTGTCGATCCCCGAACAGGTCTCGGTGATCGGCTACGACGACCATCCGGTGTCGGCGCTGCTCGCGCCGCCGCTGACCAGTTTCGACTGGGCGCCGGAGCGCCTCGCCGAGGTCGCCGTCGGCATGGTGCTGGCGGCCATCGACGGCAAGCGCCCGCGTCGCCGGCGCGTGGTGATCGAGCCCGTGCTCCATCCGCGCGCCTCGACGGCGCGCCTCGGCCGACCGCGAGCCTGAACGGACGATGGCGCACGCACCTTCATCCCGTTCTGAGGAGACCGCCGGATCCGACGGGGCGCTCATCGGCACCGGCCGACCGTCTCTCGTCGACGGCGCCGAGCGCGCCTTGCGCAACTGGCTGGCAGCCGGCCGGCACCGCCACGGCGACCGCCTTCCGCCTGAGCACGAAGTCGCCTCGATGCTCGGCGTCTCGCGCGGGACGCTCCGCAGCGCGCTCCTGCGCCTGGAGGAGAGCGGCGAGATCGTCCGCCGTCAGGGCAGCGGCACGTTCGTCGGGAGGATGGCCGTCCCCGGAGTGTTCGGCGAGCGCCTCGAGCGCCTCGAGCCATACTCATCGGTCGCGGCGCGGCGCGGCCTCACCCTGACGGCCGTCGACGTCCGCCTCGAGCGCCGCGCCGTCGGCGATCAAGTCGCCGCGGCGCTCGGGATTGCCGAAAGCGTGTCCGCGCCGACCGTCTCGCGAACGTTGCTTGCCGACGGCGCCCCCGTCGCCGTCATGTTCGACGTCGTGCACCCCGACATCGCGTTGCCGCCCGACGAACGTCTCGTTGCGGCGCTGACGCGGGGCCGCATGATGCTCGACGTGCTGATCGACTCCGGCGTGCCCGTGACCTACGCCCGCACCCGCGTGATGCCGGCACTGTTGACGGCGCGAGAGCGCGCCGGCCGTGCGCTCGGCGTGCGCCAGACGACGGCCGGCCTGGAGATGGACGAGCTGATCTTCGCCGGCCGCGATGAACGCGTCGCCTACTCGCGCGATCTGTTCGCGCCCGGCGGGATCGAGGTGATGGTCATGCGCTCGCTCGACACTCCGCGTCCGGCCCGTGTCGCTGGGCCGTCAGCTCCACGGATAGGGGCTGTTTGAGACCGGATGTAGGTCGCCGGTCGCGAAGCGTTCGTAGCGGAAGGGGTGAAGCAGCGACGAATGCTCGCCGCCGAGCACCCGCGCCACCTCTCGCCCCACCGCGATCATCTTGTAGCCGTGATTGGAGTCGGCGACCACGAACACGTTGGGCTTCATGAAGTCGAACACCGGGAAGTTGTCGACGGTGAACGCGCCGACCCCACCTGAGCGAACGTGGCGGAAATAGCGCCGCGCGCCGTCGAATCGCTTCAGGCAGTGCGACAGCGCCGCCGGCCACATGTCCACGAAGTAAGGGTCGACGGTCCCCGTCGGATAGGGATCGACCTCGTACTCGGGACCGACCGTGAGCGGCTCGGCTCCGCCTTGAATCGATGTCCGGTCGGGCTTGAAGTAAACCCCCCACGGCTCCTCGGTGATCAGCTTGCGGTCGTCGGACTCGAGCGGCTGGTCTGAGTCGACATGGAGCACCGCGGAGGGCTTGCCGTCGTTGTTGACGAACGTGGCCGGATCGATTGCGACTTCGCCCTCCTGGAGGTACCAGTACGTCCACATCGGGAGGTTCTCGCGCATCGCTCCGTCGCGCTCGCGCACGTCGAGGTGGTCGGGGAGCTCGAGCATCCGCCAGAGTGACGCGATCCACGGGCCGACGGCGACGACAACCTTGTCGGGCTGGATCGTCCCCTGGTCGGTGTCGACGTGCGTGACCGCGCGCGACCCGTCGAAGCGGAAGCCGGTGACCTCGACGCCCGGCATGATCCTCGCACCGGCAGCTTGCGCCAAGTCGGCGAGGCCGAACATCGACTCGCGGTTGAAGGCGTACCCACCGGCGTGCTCGTGGAGGCAGACGGTCAGCCCGGGCGCACGCCAGTCCGAGTACACAGACCGCATGTGACGCTCGACCTCGGCGAGACCGACGTGCAACTGCGACGGGTAGCCGATCCGCTGCTGGCGCTCGTAGACCGCAATCAGGTCGCTCTCCTGCGTGCCCGGACCAAGCGCGACATATCCCGTGGGGTGGTAGTGCAGCGTCTCGGCCTCGGACTCCCAGATCTCGACGCAGGTCGCCATCAGCTCCTGCATCGCCGGCTGGAAGTAGTTGTTGCGAACGACCCCGCAGGCGATGCCGGACGCCCCGGCGGCGACGCCCGTCTTGTCGATCACCAGCACCTCCTCGCCGCCCTTGGCGAGGTGCCATGCAGTCGAGAGCCCGTGGACGCCGGCGCCGATGACGAGCGTGGGGACCGACGCGGGCAGGGAGTCTGGCACGAGCATGTCTCCTTGGAGGTAGTGTTGCCGATTAGGCAACGCCATTGTATCTAGCGCAATAGTCTATCCGCGCCTGCGGGCGGCCGTCAACGCGCGGTTGCAGCACTACCGGGCAGTTGGTATAAACCGAGGTTCGTGTACCAATTTGTTCAGTTGGGTGCTGCGGGCCGCTAGAGCGTCGAGATCGCTGCCGCCGCGTGCGGCAGCAGAGGAGGAGTTGAGATGGCAACAGCGCAGGACGCGGTGTACGGCGGAAACGTCCAGACCGTTCTCGCCAGCCCCAGGATCCTGCCGGCACCGGCGACGCTCGAGGAGGCACGGCAGGCGCCAGGCCGGGCCGAGAAGATCGAAGCGCTCACCCAGCGGATCGAGGCCGAGGGCGTCAAGTACGTGTTCTTCCAGCAGGTGTCGATCACCGGGCGCGTGATGGGCAAGGGGGTCGTCGCGTCGTTCTTCCCCCAGGTCGCCGAGCGCGGCTACCAGCTCGTCTACGGCGCCACGGCCAACCTGTTCACCGACCGTTACGGCAACTACATCGGTTTCGGTCCGGAGGAGTCCGAGCTGGCCGCCGTCGCCGACCTCGACACCTTTGCCGTGCTTCCCTGGGACAACCGCGTCGCGCGCGTGTACTGCGACTGCTACGACACCGAGACCGGCCTGCTGCTCGACGCCGACCCGCGGCAGAACCTCAAGCAGATCGCGTGGGAGTTCGAGCAGGAGCTCGGCCTCCAGTTCCTGATCGGCATCGAGCCCGAGATGATGTGGCTGCGCAAGCCGCGCGACGGCGAGGTTCCGCAGGGCGTCACCAAGCCGTACTGCTACCACATTCACCAGTTCGAGGAGCTGCGTCCCGTGCTGCTCGACGTCGTCGAGTACGGTCAGGCGCTCGGACTGGACATGAGCTACGGAGACCACGAAGACGCCCCCGGCCAGCTCGAGCTCAACTTTCGTTTCGACCGGCCCGTTCGGACCGCCGACAACATCACCACCTACCGCCAGATCTGCGCTGCCGTCGGGCGCAAGCACGACCTGCTACCGAGCTTCATGCCCAAGCCGTTCACCGGAGTCTCGGCCAACGGCCATCACCATCACTTCACGCTCGTCGACAAGGACGGCAACAATGTCTTCCACGACCCCGACGGGCCGGCGCAGCTGTCCCAGTTCGCGCGCCACTTCCTCGGGGGAATGCTCGACCACTTCGCTGCGCTGATGTGCATCGGCAATTCGACGGTCAACTCGTACTGCCGGATGTGGGACACGGGCTTCTGGGCGCCGATCTACAAGAACTGGGGTTGGCAGAATCGGACGACCACCGTGCGCGTCGCCTCCGGGGGGCGGTTCGAGTACCGCGGCGTCGACTCGTCCTGTAATCCGTACCTGACGGTCGCGACGCTCCTGCGCGCCGGGCTCGACGGTGTCCGCCGTGAGCTCGATCCCGGGCCGCCCCAGCAGGGCAACACCTACGATCTGCTCGCCGAGGGGATCGAGCTCGAGAAGGTGCCAGAGAGCCTCGGCGCGGCGCTTGGAGCGCTGGCCCAGGACGACGTCATCAAGAGCGCGCTCCCGGGGCGCCTGTACAAGATCTTTCATCACTACAAGCGCGACGAATGGGAGCGCTATCTCGCCGCGGTCACCGACTGGGAGCGCGACGAGTACCTCGAGGTCCTGCCCTGACGCCGAGCCTCGCAACCCGGAGAATCAGCCTATGTGCGGAATCGCAGGAATCATTTACAAGAACGGCAACGGAGCGCACCGAATCGGCCGCGACATGACCGCGATGCTCCAGTCGATGAAGCACCGCGGTCCCGATTCGACCGGCTATGCGCTGTACAGCGCCCCCGGGCAGGACTTGCGCCTGCGGGTGAAGCTGGCTGACTCGACCGAGCCGCGCGACATCGACTTCGCCGACAATGTGCGCCGGCGCCGGCGCGAGGTCGAGGCGATCCTGCCGGCGACCGGCGCACAGGTCCACTCGCTCGAGGACGTCAACGAGTACACGCTCGGCGCGATGCTCGAGTACCACGGGGAGCTGAAGAAGCTCGCCGATCACATCGAGTCCGTCGATCACGCCGAGGTCTTGTCACTGGGGCATTCGCTGGAGATCGTCAAGGACCTCGGCGACGCGCGCACCGTCGCGAGCGCGTACTCGCTCGAGGACTACTTCGGCAGCCACGGAATCGGCCATGTGCGGATGGCGACCGAGTCCGATGTCGACATCGCCAATGCCCACCCCTACTGGGCCTACCCGTTCTCCGACGTGGCGGTGGTGCACAACGGCCAGCTCACCAACTACCACCAGTGGCGCCGGCGCCTGGAGGCGAACGGCCACCGCTTCGCGTCGGCCTGCGACTCGGAGATCATCGCGGTCTATCTCGCCGATCGGATGGCCGCCGGGGACTCGCTGGAGGCAGCCATGCAGCGCAGCCTCGAGGATCTCGACGGGGTCTTCACCTACATCTGCGTGTCAGAGGACGCGCTCGGCGTCGCCAAGGACGAGCTGGCCGCCAAGCCACTGGTGCTCTACGAGGGCGACGACATGGTCGCGCTCGCCTCCGAGGAGATCGCGATCCGCGCGATCATCGACCACGAGATCGACACCTACGACCCCTACGAGAGCACGGTGATGGTATGGAATCGATGACGGCAGGTCATCCCGACTCCGGGGCGGAGCCGATGTTCGACGCTCGTGGGCTCGTCGAGCTTGGCACGAGGGTGCCAAAGGTCTCGGAGATCGACGGGGCCCGAGCGCAGTTCGATGCCAAGGACCTGACGACCCGTCAGATCAACCTCGAGCTTCGCTGGCTGCTCTACGAGCAGGGCGTGACCGAGGTCACCGTCCACAATCCGGGCGCGCGTCACTCCCTCGGCGCAGGGATTCTGACCCGCTGCAAGCTCAACTTCGAGGGAAGCCTCGGCTACTTTGCGCTCGGCATGATCGACGGGCCGGAGGTCCGTATCGCGGGGCGCGTCGGCTGGTCGGCGTGCGAGAACATGATGTCCGGCGTGGTCGTGATCGAGGCCAACGCGGGCTCGCTCACCGGCGCGGCGATCCGCGGCGGTGACCTGGTCGTCAAGGGCCGCGTTGGCGCGCGGACCGGCATCGACCAGAAGGGCGGGACGATCATCGTGCTGGGCGACGCCGGGTCGATGACCGGCTTCATGCTGCAGCGGGGTCGCGTGATCCTCTGCGGCGACGTCGGCCCGGGACTCGGCGACTCGATGTACGACGGCACGATCTACGTCGCCGGCAAGGTGAAGTCGCTCGGGATCGACTGTGTCCCGGGCGACTGGACCGACGCGGACACCGAGCTCATCGAGCGCAAGTTCCGCATCTACGACCTCGGCACGCCGCCCGAGTTCGACAAGTTCGTATGTGGCAAGAAGCTCTACAACTACGACTCGCTCGAGCCCTCCGAGCGCAAGCTCGTCCTCTAGGAGGTTACGGCCATGGCTGACGAGACTTCCCCCGCGGCGCGCAACATCATCGGTCACTCGACGATCTTCACGCCCGAGGTCATCAACGACATCCACGTCAAATCAGATCTCGGCCGCTACCGGATGCGCGGCTTCTCGATGTTCAAGAAGATCCCGCATTGGGACGAGCTGATGTTCATGCCGGGGACCCTGACGCGGTTTGTGATCGAGGGCTACCGCGAGAAGTGCACGACCAAGACGGTGCTTGGCGCCCGCTTTGCGTCCAAGCCACTCGAGCTCGACATCCCGGTGTACATCACCGGGATGTCGTTCGGGGCGCTGTCGCTGGAGGCCAAGATGGCACTCGCCAAGGGCGCTTCGATGGCGGGCACGGCGACCTGCTCGGGTGAGGGCGGGATGATCCCGCCGGAGCGTGACCTGTCGACCAAGTGGTACTACCAGGTGATCCAGAGTCGCTATGGCTTCAACCCCCATCACCTGATGCTCGCCGATGGGGTCGAGTTCTTCATCGGCCAGGGATGCAAGGTCGGGCTCGGCGGCCATCTGATGGGCCAGAAGGTGACCGAGCAGGTCGCCGAGATGCGCTCGCTGCCGGCCGGCATCGACCAGCGCTCACCGGCCCGCCACCCCGACTGGCTCGGCCCCGACGACCTGTCGTTGAAGATCCAAGAGGTCCGCGAGGCGACCAACTACGAGGTCCCGATCCAGCTCAAGCTCGGCGCCGCCCGCGTGTACGACGATGTCAGGATGGCCGCCAAGTGCGGGCCGGATGTGATCTACCTCGACGGCGCCGAGGGCGGCACCGGAGCTGGTCCCCACATCGCTGCCGAGGAGACCGGCATCCCGCTGATGGCCGCGATCCCCGAGGCCCGGCGGGCGCTCGAGGACGTCGGCCTGGTCGACGAGATCGACCTTGTGGTCGCCGGCGGAATCCGCAACGGCGGCGACGTCGCCAAGTGCCTGGCACTTGGCGCAAAGGCGGTTGCGATCGGCCATTCGGCGCTGATGGCGCTCAACTGCAACAAGGAGATCCCGGGAGTCACCGACTACGAGGGTACGGTCGGCGTACCGGCCGGCCGCTGCTATCACTGCCACACCGGCCGCTGTCCGGTGGGAGTTGCGACGCAGGATCCGGAGCTGCGGGCACGCCTCGACGTGGACGCGGCGGCGCACCGCGTCTACAACTTCCTGCACACCCTCACGCTCGAGTGCCAGATGCTGGCGCGTGCGTGTGGGAAGACGAGCGTCCACAGCCTCGAGCCCGAGGACCTGTGCGCGCTCACAGTCGAGGCGGCCGCGATGGCGCGCGTGCCCCTCGCCGGCACCAACTACATCCCCGGTGTGTCGGAGGAGCGGGCGCTGGCCCGGATCGAGCACCTGCTCGAGCGCCACATCGCCAACCCGATCGACTACCTCGCCGCCGAGCGGGCCGGCGCGACTCAGGGGGCCGACCATGAGTGATGTGCGACGTGTCCCCGGGCAGCCGCAGAAGGGGTTCGCGATCGACGCCGAGTACCTGTCGGGCAAGCGCTTCCCCTACCAGGAGGACATCAGCCTGGTCCACGACATCGACCTGATCGCTGCGACGCCGGGCGAGGACATCAACTGGCTCGAGGACATCGAGCTGCTCGAAGAGGAAGGCGTGCCGGCGGTCTTCGACCGCTACTCCAACTCGTTTCTGAAGATCTACTTCGAGATCCCGACGGGTCGCGAGGACGAGATCGCGCGCAAGGTGCTGATCTGTCATCTGCAATCGGGCAATTCCTACGGGATCATGCTCAAGCAGCGCCACTGCAAGTTCTCCCAGCCGGAGCTGGGACCGTGGGTGGCGGGCTCGAGGACGGTGGGCAGCGACTATGCGCCCTCGATCCTGGAGGGGTGGGAGTCACCGCAGCATTGAGCGCGCATGGCTCGAACCTGCCGCTCGCGGTCCGCTTCGGGCCGCCGATCACGGTCACCTGCGAATGTGGCGCGAAGCGGGACCTGCGCTACGGCGAGCGCTGGCGTTGCGAGGGTTGCGGGCGCAGCTACGACACCGACCGGATCCCGCCGCACGAGTATGCGCGGATCCGCTACGGACAGCTGCGCCACATGCTGCTCCCGACGGTCGTCACAGTCGCCGTCCTTGCGCTCGCCGCCTGGCTGCTGAGCACCGGCCGCACCGTTCCCGCCGTCGTGATCGTCCCGTTCAGCGCCTTCGGGTGGGGCCATTTCGTCCGCCCGATCCGGCGCCGGCGCCGCTACCGGGAGCTGGCCGAGCTGCCGCGCTGGGAGATCGAGGCGGACCGATCGCCGCGGTGAGGCGGCCGGACCGCCCCGCCGGCTGCTGCTGAGGACAAGCCTGGATCGGTCTGCGGGCGGCTAGCGTCCTTCGGCGCCGTCCTACCAGGCAGCGAGCGGCTCGCCGCTCGGCGCGACGATGACCGAATAGTCCTCAAGGAGCCATCCGCCGAACTGCGCCGCGTCCTCGCGCAGCGGGGCGGCCCCGGGGATCGACTCTGGGAGCCAGTCCGGATGCATGACAGGCGCCACGCCGACGACGAAACAGCCGCCTTCGCGAGCGATATGACGCATACTCGCGACCCAGAAGTCGGCGGTGGCCAGCGTCGGCGCAAGCCACACCTCGGGGCCCTGCGCGTAGAGGTGGAAGCGCGCGAGCGGCATGTGGTTCTCCCAGCAGATGAGCGACGCGAGCCGTCCCGCCGCCGTGTCGAGCGCGTTGAGGTCCGAGCCATCGCCCATCCCCCACACCAAACGCTCTGCGTGGGTCGGTATGAGCTTTCGGTGACCGATCACACGCCGGGCCTGGGGCCGCGACGCTCTCACGCATCAGCAATGCATGCCACTCGGCGTCATCCCCAACCGGCAGCGCATCGATCCACACGGGCGGACCTGGCACAAACGCTTCGGGAAACACGACCAGCTGGGCGCCCTGTTCGGCCCGCCCGGTCCGTCAGCTCGTCGACTCGATCCAGCGTCGCCGCCCGACTTCTCGTCGTTTGAGGTGACTTCGGGGGAGTCTGGTGCTGGGTTGTTGATATAGGGCAGCTGGCCCCTGGCCGGCGATCAAAGCGATATAGCGGGACCAAGCCCCGGCCAACCGGCCAGAGGTCCATCCCGCCTTGCGGGGGTGTCCGTCGATGTTCGCCCGAGGCGGCCCGTCTCCGTCATCACTCCCGCCCTCAGGCACGACCGCATGGCCGGTCATGTTCCGGAGCGCGGCTCTGCGCTGCGGTGATCGCAGCCGTGAAGGGGCGAGTTGTTCGATGATCTCGTCGGAGCCGCCGAGGAGCACCTGCTGGACGTGTGGTTCTGTTTCCTTCAGGTGCAGATCATCTGGTCAACTCCTTAGTGGTCGTCCACGAAGGTGCTCGGCGGATGGTTGAAGGCGAAGCTCTTGTCGGC
>Ga0302181_10000927_pt1 | contig 22732 bp, 22 predicted proteins | sample I_Palsa_E3_3_FD_198786 | JGI IMG/M metagenome (GOLD analysis project Ga0302181, IMG submission 198786) | Peat permafrost microbial communities from Stordalen Mire near Abisko, Sweden - I_Palsa_E3_3 | ecosystem: Environmental > Terrestrial > Soil > Palsa > Peat permafrost | place: Sweden...
TGACCGTGGGCGCCTGGGCCGTCCTGGCCGGGATCGCGCTGAGCAACCTCGACCTGAGGTTCGCCACGGTCGGGCTGGCCCTGATCGCCGTGCTCGGCGCGGGCGACCAGCAGGTGATCCGCGCGCCCGGGGCGCACAGCTGGTCGTCCTATCCCGTCGGCGACGGCGGCTCGTATCTGGGTTACGCGCAGGCGGCGCAGGTCGTCGCGCGGTCGGCGCGGGCCGGCGACGGCATCGTCTACCAGAGCCAGGCAGGAGAAGTCCGCTGGCTGATGATCGGCTACGGCCTTGAGTACTACCTGGCCCAGGACCTGCGGCCGGGCACCCCGCTGCCGCGCCAGCTGTTCATCGCCGAGACCAGCGTGCAGGCCGATCGCCTGTACCCCGTCCCGTGCCAGGAACCGGCCGGCTGCCGCGTGGGCGCGGAGCCTCGGATCTGGATCGTGGGCAGCGGCTACGACCGAAGCCCGTACGCAGCGGTGACCCGAGCCCAGGCGGCCCTGCTGCGGCCGCACTACCGGGTGGTCCGGGTCGCTCACGTGCCGAGCCTGACCGTGTTCCTGCTGGTGCGGACGTAAACGCGGGCCGGTCATCACTTGCCCTCCGCTTCCTCGGCGTACACCCGGGCGGCATAGGCCTCTAGCGACTGCTCGCACCCTTCCAGCGCCTTCTCCACCGCCTGCCGGCCATCCGCGTCGAAGGCATCCCGCTCCCGGATCTTGGCGAACCAGTTCCGCAGCTTGACCAGGTCGACCTCGTTCTCCTCAAGCTCGGCGTAGGTGAAGTGGTTTTCCGCGTACTCCTTCTTCACCTGCTGCAGGAAGTCCTCGCAGCGGTCGACGATCTCCTCGTACTCGTCGTTCCTGGCCGCCTGGAAGGCGTTGCGCACGTCGGCTTCCCCGGCCAGCACATCGCAGGACAGCAGGATGGCGGTGCCGGACATGTCGAGGATCTCCCGGCGGAGCTTGCGCAGGGCGCGTTCGGTGGCGGCGCTGGCGGGCAGCGCGGCGGCCGAGTTCTGCAGGTAGATGGCACCCAGGCTCTTGATGCGCCGCCACACCGTGGAGCGCAGCCGGGTTGGCTCGGGCGGGACGCGGTAGATCAGCACCAGCCAACCGGTGCTCTCCGACTTCTCGGCGCTCTTGTCGGTCACCCGACCATTGTGTCGTGGTCGGGCGGCAGGGTCCTACTCACGCGTCACCAGGTCGTGGTCGAAGGCAAACACCACCGCCGCGGCCCGGTCCCGCAGCTGCAGTTTGGTGAAGACGTGGTTGATGTGCGTCTTGACCGTTCCCTCGCTGACGAACAGCTCGGCCGCGATCTCGCCGTTGGTCTTGCCGCGGCCGACCAGGGCGAGCACCTCACGCTCGCGGCCGGTCAGGACGTCGAGGTCGGCCTGGTCGGCCGCGTTCGCGCCCGGCGCCGCGGACCGGTAGATGGCCAGCACCCGCGCGGTGACCGCCGGGTCGAGCCAGGCGCCGCCTTCGGCCACCGCGCGGACCGCTCGCTGCAGATCCTCGGCGGGTACCCCCTTGAGCACGAACCCGGCCGCGCCGGCCCGCAGCATGCCCGCCAGCACCTCCTCGTCGTCAAAGGTGGTCAGGGCCAGCACCGGCGGGCTGCCGTCCTGGCGGCGCAGTTCGCGGGTGGCCTGTACGCCGTCGACAAAAGGCATCCGCACGTCCATCAGGACCACGTCCGGGGCTAGGGCCGCCGCCGCGGCGGACACCCCCCGCCCGTCGGCGCACTCACCCACCACGTCGAAGCCGAACGACTCGCGCAAGATGCCCCGCAGTCCGGTTCGCACCAGCTCCTGGTCATCGACCAGCAGGACCCGGATCACGGCCCCGCCGTTCATGCCTGGGCCCGCAGCGAGGCGTCGAGTGGAAGCGTGGCCCGCACCAGCCAGCCCTGGCCGGCCGGGCCCGCCTCGCAGATCCCGCCGAGCGATTCGGCGCGCTCGCGCATGCTGACCACGCCCAGCCCGGCGCCCGGCTTGGCCACGCTGCCCGGCTCGGCCCGGCTGTCTGCGGTCAGCGTCACCCGTTCGGGGCCGACGGTCAGCCGGACCGCGGTCGGCGCGCCGGGCGCGTGCTTGACCGCGTTGGTCAGCGCCTCCTGTGCGATGCGGTACACGGCCAGGCCCGTGGTGGCGGGCAGGCCGCCGGCATCGCCTTCCACGGTGAGGGTGATGTCCGCGCCCGCCGACCGGAACTGCTCCACCAGCGCGGGAAGCGCTTCGACGCCCGGCAGCGGCGCGGTGGCCGCCTCGTTCAGGCCGGGGCTTTCTTCCCTGCGGAGCATCCCGACGGTCATCCGGACCTCGGCCAGGCACTCGCGGCCCAGCCGCTCCGCCTCGGCCAGAGCCCGCGCGGCGTCGGCCGGGTCGTGCTCTACGGCCAGCCGAGCGCTCTGGACGTGCAGCAAGGACACCACCAGGGTGTGCCCGATGACGTCGTGCAGCTCGCGGGCGATGCGGTTGCGCTCGGTGGTCCTGGCCTGCTCGGCCAGGCCGGCCTGGGCCGCCCGCAGCTGCGCGTTCAGGTCGATCTCGTGACGGATCAGAAGGGCGCACAGCACGGTCAGGGTGCTGCCCGCCAACCAGGCGCCCCAGCCGGGATCGGGCCTGACCCATAGCCACTCGGCCGCGAACAAGCTCATGATGGCGGCCCAGTAGATCAGCCCGACCCGCTGGCTGACCACGATCACGCACCAGCCGGCCAACAGGCACGCCGCGAGCCAGCCGATGTCGCTCGACAAGCCGTCGCCCTCGACCGCGATCCCGGCGGTGGCCACTGCCGCAGCCAGCAGCGGCAGCCGCCTGCCGTAGACCAGCGCCGCGGCCGCCGCGACCGTGACCACGGCGGCGACCGCCACCGCCGGGGCGTTCGGATTTCCCGGCAGTGCCCCGCCCGCGACGATCACGGCGAACCCGGCGACGGCGATCCACTTGATCCGGCCCGGCACGAGGTCTCCGGACGGAAGCCGGGCCGGATCGCCGCTCATGTCGCAGATCCTACGTGCGAGCCAGGGGGCGTCACAGAACCGCGCGCCGGGCGGCTACGGCGGTGAACGCGACGCTCAGCAGGACCAGACCCACCAGCGACCCGGTGGCCGGGCCCAGGCCCAGCCAGGGCCCGCGGACCGCATTGGTGAGCAGCGTGAGCGGCAGCGGCCCCGCGATGTGCCGGACCACCGAGCCCATCACGTGCGGCGGCGGTCCGCCCGCGCCGAGCAGGAAGGACGGGAAGAACAGCAGCAGCCCGACCGCCTGAGCCGACCGGGCAGAAGGCAGCAGCGTGCCGAGCAGCACGCCCAGGCTCACGAAGCCCACCGCGCCGAACGCCAGGGCCACCGCGACCCGCCATCCGTCGTGCAGCGCGGGCAGGCCGTAGACCGGCGCGGCCACCGCCAGCAGCAGCGTGCACGCCACCACGGTGGTGATCAGCCCGACCACGAGCTGCGCGACAGCGAACGACCAGCGGCCGAAGCCCGCGGCCGCGAACCGGCGCAGCACCCCGCGCTCCCGGTAGGAGGCCAGGTGCACCGGCAGCATGACCAGCCCCACCGCGGCGATGACCACGGTCAGGTAGGACGCCACGTACCAGTGCGCCGGGTTGGTGTTGTCGAAGCCGGGGGTCGGCTTGGTGCCGAACGCCCCGCCGATGATCAGCATGGTCACGATCGGGAACGCGAACACGAACGTCAGCACGAGCGGATCGCGTGTCATCAGCTTCAGCTCGGCCCGGATCAGCCGTCCCGCCGCGGTGTTCATCGCCGTCCTCCCACTAGTTCCCGGTATTCTGCACCTTCGTCGCCGACATCGGCCCCGTCCAGCAGGCCGAGCAATGCGTCCTCCAGCGTCGGCACGTGCACGCTGAGGTCGGCAGGCACCGGACCCCAGCCCACCAGGACCGCCCCGACGTGCGCGATGACGGGCCGGGCGCCGCGCACGGTGACCCGCGCCCCGGCCCGCTCCACCTCGCGCACGCCGTCGAGCCGGCGGACCTGGTCCAGTAGTAGCGCCGGAGCATCCGGCAGGCTAAAACGGATCGTCGCCGTCCCGGCGTGCCGATCCACCAGGTCCGCCGGCGCCCCCGCGTCGAGTACGCGCCCCTCGCGCATCGCGACGACCCGGCCGCACAGCACCTCGGCCTCGTCTATCTCGTGGGTCACGAGCAGCACCGTGGTGCCCTCGTCGTGTAGCTGGCGCACTGCGGCCCACACGTTCCGCCGCGCCGCCGGGTCCAGACCCTGGGTCAGCTCATCCAAGATGACCAGCCGCGGCCGGTTCAGCAGCGCCAGGACCAGGAACAGCCGCTGCCGCTCCCCGCCGCTGAGCGAGGCGAACGCCGACCGCCGCCGCTGCGCCAGCCCGAACCGCTCCAGCAGGTCGCCGCCGTCGCGGGCTCGCGCGGTGCTGAACAACCCGACCGCCTCGGCCACCCGCAGCCGGTCCGGCAGTGCCGAATCCTGCAGCTGACTACCGATCAGCGGCCGCAGCTCCTCGGCCTGCGTGACCGGGTCGTAGCCAAGCACGCGCAGGGTCCCGGCGTCCGGCTTGCGCAGTCCCTGGATGCATTCGACGGTCGTGGTCTTCCCGGCGCCGTTGGCTCCGATCAGCCCCACGATTTCTCCGGCGGGGACGTCGAGGTCCAGACCGTCCACCACCACCCGGTTCCCGTACGCCTTGCGCAGCCCTCGCACGGTTACTACCTGCGTTTTATCCATACCTCGAGGGTGCCAATTCGGCCCCGCCCGCGCGTCAGCCCCCGGCTAGACCTTGTCCTCTATCCCAGGGTGGAGAAGCCGACCCGCGCTACGAGGCGTCCTCGTCGAGGTACCGGGTCAGGAGCGCAGTCTCGGTGACGCCCGGGCCCGCGGATCCGGAGACGCGGTACGCGACCGAGGTCGGCCGGTCGGTGATCAGCTCGGTCAGCGTGTCGTCGGTGAAGTGGGCGGCCGCCCCGTCGTCGCAGGCGATCCCGCCGGGCAGCGTGCCGTCCGCGATCAGCCCGTGGTACAGCGGCCGCCGGCCCGGTTCGGAGTGGTAGTGCGGGCAGTAGCTGCCGGGCAGGAACCCGAGCCCGTCGGTAAAGGCCCGCAGCTCCCGCCCGAACGAGTCCGTGGTGCCGCCCTCGAACCAGCAGATCCCGCCGGCGCTCGACCCGGCCAGCACGATGCCCGCCTGCCAGGCCTTGCGCAGGATCACGTCGAGTCCGTGCACCCGCCACACGGCCAGCATGTTGGCCACGCTGCCGCCGCCGACGAAGATCAGGTCCTGCGACAGCAGCAGGTCTTCGGGGTCGCGGACGTTCGGCATCGGGAACAGGGCCAGGTGGCTGACCCGGATCGGGCTCCCGGCCAGGCGGTCATACATGGCCAGCGTCCACCGCGCGTCGTCGCCGGCCGCCGTGTTCAGCACGCACAGCCGGGGCTCACGCTGCCCGGTCAGCCGCAGCGCGTTGGCCAGGTGCACGGGCACCTGGCCCTCCGGCGCGAGCATGCCGCCGCCGATCGCGATGATGTGCCGCTGCCCGTCCGCTGCCATGCCTGGCACGCTAGCCCGGCTACAGCCCGCAAGCAAACCAGCGAAGGCTCGGCCCATTGAACACCGCAAGTGACCATTCGGCCGCGCTCTGAAGTATTGGACCGAACGGAGCGTGGTTCCTGCCCCGGGAGCGGTGCGTGCCTCCCAGGGCCGGACGCATAGATCAGATCTCGTACTGCAGGATTACGCCCACCACGTCGGTCCCGGGGTCGGCCGAGCCGTGGGTGTCGCCGCCGGCCAGCACGTCGCTGGTGCCGGGGATGAGCGCCACCGTGTCGACCGTGATCTTGCTCGGGCCACCCGGCAGTACGGCCTGGGTCAGGTGCCCGTCCGAGTAGTGCAGCAGGTACGACTTCTGGCCGCCGAACCCCGGCATCGGCAGCCACAGCCCGCCGTGGCCGTCGGGGCTGAACTGCTGGAGCGTGCCGAACCCGAAGTTGCCCCCGGCCACCTTGGACCACACCGAGCCGTTCCAGTGCAGGATGACCAGCGGACCGCCCTCGTCCTGCAGCTGGCCGTTCGCGATGGCGTAGACGCTGTGCCTGGACTGTTCGTAGATGCCGCTCAGGACCGGGTCGTTCAGTTCCTGCTTGGCTGGCAGCAGGGACGCCAGCGAGGTGCGGGACCAGGTGGACCCGTTCCAGTGGGCCACATCGGCCCCGTCGAAGGCCCAGATGTCACTGCCCGACCGGCCGCTGCCGCCCTCCAGGCCGTGGCCGGACGCGACCTGGGTCCAGGCGCGGCCGTTGTAATGCCAGGCGCCCAGATCGGCGCCGGGAACATCGGGCTGGCCGAACACCCAGACGTCCGCGGAGCTGAGCACGACGACGCTGCCGATCGCGCGGGAGAAGGATCGCATCACCGTCCAGTGCTGGCCGTTCCAGCGCAGCGCCCGGGATTTGCCGAACTCGTCGGTGACCGCCCAGACATTGGTGGCCGAACTCGCGCCGGCCGCGACGACCATCTCGTTGCTCAGGCTCGGGAAGGGGACCTGCGTCCAGCTCGATCCGTTCCGCTCCCAGGCGGTGGCCTTGGTGAAGCCGTCGAACGCCCACCCGCCGCGCTGGCCGGCCGCGGTGACCGCGGTGAAGACGCCGTTGGGCCCGCTCGAAACCCGCTTGACGGTGTGCCAGGCCGGGGCCGAGATCGGCGCCGCCCATGCGGCCTGCGCGCAGCCGGCCACCGCGACGACCGCAGCCGCGAACAATGCAGCGCGGCGAACCTTGATACTCATCTGCTTCCAACCCTCCAAGAAACCGTTAGGACAGCTGATCTCCACCCGTAAGACTGCTGAGGCGCGAATCTGACCAGCAGTCCCTCGTCACAGCTTGGTAACTATCGGATCAGCGTGTCTATCCTGCGATCGGCCGGCGGCATGCATCTGGAGTGCGCACCTCGATGCCGTAGCCCGCTGCGCGCAGGTCGCACCAGGGTCGTTCGGAAAAATAAAGAAACCCCGTTGAACCTGCCGCCCATTAACGCCCGTGATCCGAAGTATGGGCGAGGGCGATTGGAGGTGGCCGATGGCGGGCGGATTCTCGATGGACCGGGGCATGGCGCTTCGGGGCAGGCCCGGGCGGGGTTGCAGGCTGGGCACGTCACGGTTCGGCGGACGCCCGGTGAAGCCAGCGGCCGCCAGCCGCTGGTGCCGGTCGCAGATCGGTCCGCGCCGCGGCCGGGGAACGCTGCCGAGGTGCACTGCGGCCCCCCGGACCGCCTGACCAGGCCGGTCTGCCGGTGAACGACCGGTTCTCCGATCTGACGAACGAGGCCGAGCCGCTGGCCGACCGGGCGGCCGACGCATCCCGGAGTGCGTTCGTGCCGCGGCCAAGGGCCACCGACGCCGTACGAGCGCCGCAGCAGCGTCCGGATGCCGTCTCGCTCCTGGACCGGGCTCGCTGGTCCTGGGACGCCGCCGGAGGTCCAGCCCTGGCGGCGCGGTCCCCCGCGGACATCGCGCAGGCGGCGGACCCGGTCGACGTGGCCACCGGGGACGTGCTGCTGTTCCAGGACGACGTGTCGCTTCCCGGGGTCCTGCCGCTGGTCATCGGCCGCGCCTACCGGTCCTCATGGCGGGCGGGCCGGTGGTTCGGGCCATCGTGGGCGTCCGGCGGGCACGACAGCAGCACGGGCCCCAGCGGTCACAGGGTAACCACGACCTCGACGGCCAGCCGCCGGGCACAGGTGGCACGCTCCTGTCTTCGGGGGCCGATGTGCCACCAGCCTCGGACTCGACGCCGCACCACGCACATCCGCCGCTTCCGTCACATTTCCGCGGTTGATCCGGGCTGCGTGGTGGATCCGGGGCAGCGAGCCTGCGGCGTTCCCGTACCCCGGATCGACCGCAGGACCCGAATCAACCGCAATAACCGGAGAGTTCCTCCGCCTGGCCTGACGCCAGTGATGCGCTGTGATGGCTGTGACGAGCGCGGGCAGGCCGAAGCTGTCACAAGGTCATCGCCGCCGCTATCGTTAGCCGACGGGAGGGCGGGCCCGTGGCACAGGTGCCGCGCGGCCCTCCATGGGGGATTGTGTGCCCCAAGCCCCAAACGCCCGCGTTCATCAAAGCACCGCCACAAGCCCCAAACTTCCGGGGCACGCGCCGGATCGGTGACCTGTCGACCGTCATCGGACCGCCCTGCGGCACATACTGGGGAGCGTGACCGCTCCGCCGCGTTTCGTCGTGCAGTTGCACGACGCGACGACGCTGCACTTTGACTTCCGGCTGCAGTCCGGCGAGGTGCTGCGGTCATGGGCGGTGCCCAAAGGGCCGTCGCTCGATCCGGGTGTCCGGCGGCTGGCGGTCCCGGTCGAGGATCATACCCTGGCCGCGGGCGAGTTCGAGGGCGTCCACGAGGGTCAGCGCCGCGGTACCGGCGCGGTGATCATCTGGGATGAGGGAACCGCCGAGATCGTCCGCGACGAGCCGGGCCACATCTCCTTTATCCTGCACGGCCACAAGCTGTCGGGTGGCTTCGCGCTGACGCGTACCGGCCCAAAGCGCTGGATCCTGGTCAAGGTCCGGGACGAGGCTGCCCGTCCGGGTTCGGACATCGTCGCCGAACAGCCGGCCAGCGTGCGCAGCGGCAAGACCTGGACGCAAATGCGCGGGGCGGGCAAATCACCGCTCCGCTAGCGCTCTGCGGTTATGCGCCGATACCGTGACGCTCAGTAGTTTACCGGCGGACGTGACCGGAATATCGGTAATGCCCGCCGATATCTTCGGCGAGAACCCTCCAGACCGAAAGCAACCGAAAGCAACCGGATAGGGGTAGCCGGGTGCGGCGGGGTGATGAGCGGGTCATCCAGCGTTTCCGCACCCGACTACCAGTAGCGAGGGATCGTGCTCATTTAGCGATAGACCGTGAATAGAGGCTGTAATGCACGTGCATTTCAGTCGAAGCGTCAAGTCGTCGTCAACGGCAACGTGGTCTGGCCGGACACCGCCTGCGGTACTCACGTCTGGCCCTCACGTCGATGTGTCGGGGCCGCGGCGGGCCGACCGAGTGCGGCTAACGCACTGTTAAGGAACTAGTGTCCGGATCCAGACGAGATGGCTCGCCAGGCGTGCAATGCGCGGACCACGGCATGCGAGCCGACCCGTTACCCGCATGACAGCAATGACGTCGACCAGCGTACAAGTCGTCCGGTTCAGGCTTGAGACTTGCTCGGCTATCGGCTCGAAGTATGCACCCGCATACTGATGGTTACTTCATCCCGTCTCCTAGGCCCGCCGAGATGGCGTGGTCATCCTGCCGCGAAGGACACGCATTCTCAACATGCGACCCAGGGTGTGCTTATCGGCCTTCCATCATCTAATCTAGTCACAATTCAACGAGAGAAACGGAGCACACGTGGCCCAGAAGATACAGACCCTGTTCATCGATGACATCGATGGCAGTGAGGCTGAGGGCACCGTCCGCTTTGCACTGGATGGTGCCGAGTACGAGATCGATCTGAACGCAAAGCACGCTGACGCACTGCGGAAGTCATTGGCCAGGTACATTGACGCCGCGCGGCGGAGCACAGGGGCGGCCCGGCGGCCGGCCCGCAGCGGACGCCGGGCGTCGGCCACTGGGGTCAATACCACCGAAGTCCGGGAGTGGGCGAAGGCGCAAGGCATCGAGGTCAAGGACCGCGGGCGCGTCCCTGCCGAATTGGTGGTCAGGTTCCGCGCGGCGACCGGGAGCTAGTCTTGGCCGCGGTCGCGTGGCGGCTCATCGAACAAACGGCTCGTGTGCGCCGTACGCTCGGCAAGTCCGTCATGGCCTTAACTTCCCGCCGCTTCAGCACCGCGGCCCTTTCGGGATACTGTGCCCTTCCGCGTCATCAGATGGCGGAAGGGCACAGCCGGTTGTCGCCGAAACCGGTACCGGCCAGAACGGATAGAACGCGTGGCCACGCACGGCTTTGCGGATCGATGAGGTCGAAGTGGCCGGCGCCCGGGATTTCGACCAGGCGGCCGACGGGGAACACCTGGCTCATTTGCAGCGGCACCGTCTCATCATCAACGCCGTGGACGAGGGTGACCGGGACCACCGGCGCGGGCAGTGCCGCGGGATCGGCGACGGCATAACGTTCGGGAACGTCGTCGGGTCCGCCGCCCATCAGCACGCGCACCGCGCCGGCGCCTAGATTCCAATCCGCGCACAGGCGCAACGAACTACATCCCGCCAGCGATACGACGTGCATAGCCGCGCTGGGCCCGCGCCATGGCGATCCGGCCGGCAACCCCGGCCGGGCAGCGGCCCAGAGCACGAGGTGACCGCCCGCGGAATGGCCCGCCCAGGTGACCTGGCTGGTGTCCGCGCCGTGCGGACCGGCGATCGCGGCGACCTGGTCCAGGGCCGAAGCGATGTCGTTGAACGGCCCCGCCCAGCCCTCTTCGGCCATTCCGGCGCGGCGGTATTCGGGCACCGCGACCACATATCCGGCCGCGGCCAGGGCGCTGGCCATCGGCCCGAGATGGTGCCGGTCGTAGGCGGGCCTCCAGAACCCGCCGTGGACGAGCACGATCAGCGGTGCCTGAGCGCCTTCCCGTCGGCCCGGCGATGGCAGCCTCAGGTCGATGACCTGCTCGGGCCGCGTGCCGTAGGGGACGGTCAGGTCGGGCGCCGGGGCGGGCCGGTCCAGGACGCTGGTCACCCCGTGCTCACGGCTGGGTCTCGGGCGTGGCGCGAGCGACGATGGCGGCGGTGTCCGTACCGGAGGGGAGCGTGCCGTAGGCGTGTCCCCACGAGGCACCCGGCCCGCGCGAATCGTCGCCCAGGCGGGACGCGACGAACGCGTCCGCCACGGCCGGGTGCCCGTAACGGACCAGCAGTGCCCCCTGCAGGGCCAGTGCCATGGCTTCGGCCAGATACCGGGCTCGCTCCTCAGCGGGGTCGCTGACCTCCTTGCGCAGCCGGGCGATCGCCTGGTCCAGGCGGCGGTCGGCCCCGGCGGCCTGGTCAAGTTCGGCGAAGAACGCCTCGGCCGTCTCGGGCTGCCTGGTCAGCGCCCGCAACGCGTCGAGCGCGGCGACGTTGCCCGAACCCTCCCAGATCGATTGCAGCGGCGCCTCCCGGTACAGGCGCGGCATCCCGGACTCCTCCACGTACCCGTTGCCGCCCAGGCATTCGAGCGCCTCGGCGGCGTGCGCGGGGGCCCGTTTGCAGACCCAGTACTTCGTGGCGGCCAGCGCCAGTCGCCGGAACGCGGCCTCTTGCTCGTCGCCCCGGGCCGCGCGGTCGGTCGACCCAGCCAGCCGGAACGCCGCCATCGTCGTCGCCTCTGACTCAACGGCCAGGTCCGCCAGGACGTTAGCCATCAGCGGCTGGTCAGCCAGCTTGCGGCCGAACGCCATCCTGTACGCGCCATGGTGTGCCGCGAACGTGACGCCGGTCCGCATCCCGGTCGCCGTGCCGAGCACGCAATCCAGCCGGGTCATATTCACCATCTCGATGATGGTGCGGATCCCGCGGCCTTCCTCGCCGACCAGCCACGTGACCGCTTCATCGTACTCGACCTCGGCCGACGCGTTCGATCGGTTGCCGAGCTTGTCCTTCAGGCGCTGCAGACGCATGGCGTTCCGGCTGCCGTCCGGCAGCACCCGGGGGAGCAGGAAGCAGGACAGGCCGCCGGGAGCCTGCGCGAGCACCAGGAACAGGTCGCCCATGGGGGCCGACGTGAACCACTTGTGCCCGGTCAGCAGGTAGCTGCCGTCGCCCGCCGGGACCGCCCGGGTGGTGTTGGCCCGGACGTCGGAGCCGCCCTGCTTCTCGGTCATCGACATGCCGGCCAGCAAGCCCCGCTTGGTCCTGGGCGGACGCAAGCCGAAGTCGTATTCCCGGGTAGCTAGCAGCGGTTCGTATTGTCCGGCCAGCTCCGGGGCATGCCGGAGCGCGGGCACGATGGCGTAGGTCATCGAGACGGGGCAGCAGTGCCCGGCGTCGGTGCCGCCCCAGACGTAGAAGCCCGCGGCCCGCGCCACGTGTGCGCCGGGCCGCTGATCCCGCCACGGCGTGGCGTGCAGGCCGTGCTCGACCGCGACGGTCATCAGCTCATGCCAGGCCGGGTGGAACTCCACCTCGTCGATGCGTTGGCCAAAGCGGTCGTAGGCCCGCAGCACCGGCGGCTGCTCGTTCGCCTGACGGCCCCACTCCTGCGCCTGGGCCGAGCCGGCCAGGCGGCCGAGCTCGCGGAGGCCGTCCTCGGCCCAGCCCGCGCCCTCGCGGCGCAGCGCGTCGAGCATCGCGGGATCCGCGGCAACGTCGTACCCGGCCAGCGCCGGCGGCTGATTGAACACCTCGTGGGTCGATGGCATCAGCGGGGCCTCCGTGTATAGCGCCTATTCAGTATCTTTACGCCCTCGGACCCATCGCGGCCACCACCAGGGTGACGGTGGTCGCCGTCTCGATGAGTGCGCCGAGGACGTCGCCCGTGACGCCGCCCAGCCGGCCCACCGCGTGCCGCTGCACGACGAAGGCGGCGGCCAGGCCTGCCACGACGGCCAGCGGCAGCGTCCACCCGAGCGGCTCGCCGATGACGACCGCGGAGACCGTCACCGCCGCGGCCGCCGCGGCCAGTACGACCAGCGTGATCGCGGCCGGTATGGCGGGGCGAACCGTCCCGGCCACCAGCGCGCCGAGGCCCTCCCGCCGGGCCGCGGCCACCCCCCGTCGGCAGGCCCAGGTGAGGGCCAGCCTGCCGGTGACCACCGCGGCGATCAGCGCCGCCGGTCCGCGGCCGTCCCCGGCTGCCTCGGCCCTGGCCAACGCCGCGACCTGAAGCAGCAAGGTCAGGACGAGCGTCACGATACCGAACGGCCCGATGTCCGAGCGGCGCATAATGTCCAGCGCGATCGCCGCGGGCTTGCCGCTGCCCAGGCCGTCGGCCAGGTCGGCCAGGCCGTCCAGGTGCAGTCCCCGGGTCAGGAGCGCGAGTGCGACTACCGCGAGACCCGCCGCGGTCAGCGGTCCGGCGCCGAGCGGATGGTCGGCCACGACGAGTACCGCCACCGCGACGACGCCGAGCAGCAGCCCCACCGCTGGCGCCCACGCCATGGCCGCGCCGACCGTCGCCGGGCGCACCGGATCAGCGCCCGGCTGCCCGGGGACGGGGGTGCGTAGCGGGATCACGGTCAGCAGCGTCACGGACAGCCTCAGCCCGCTCCACCTCATGGCCAAGGAGCCTATCGGCAGGTCCCCAAAAGACGTACTATCTTGAGAGGGCATGAACCATAACGGGGTCTGACATAACCGATGGCGGTGGGATAGCCGTGTCCGAGTGGTGGTCAATCGAGGTCTTCGACGCGGAGGAGCTACCCGCCCGCCGCTGGAAAGACTCCTACCAGGACGAACTCATCGAAGCCGCACTGACCAACGGAGCCATCTACTGGGAGTGGCATGAGCACCGCTACGGCGTGGTGTTCGAGGTGCTCTTCGACTCCGACGCCCAGTGGGAGGCGTTCCGCGCGCTGCCCGTGGTCCGTGCGGCCCTGGACGGCGCGCCCGATCCGGTGAACGGCCTGATCGTGTACCGGGGCCGGGGCGGTGGATCGGGGCCCAGGAAGCCACGTAAGCCCAAGCCCGCCCCGAGCTCGGGCGTGATGGCGCTGCCCGAGCCCGAGGAGGAGCACCTGTTGCACCTGGCCGGGATCACGCCGCCCGGACCACCGGAAGCCAGGCCTGGGCGCCTGAGCGTCTGAGGCTGCGCAGATTTCTTCTCGCGCGGGTTCTCCTGCCGCGGGCGTAGCATCCACCAGGACGGTGCAGGATGGGGACATGAGGGAAAGTCGAGTCACGACCGATGGCCTGCGAGCCGCGATCGAGCGCAGCGGCTACTACCCGGGCCTGGTGTCCGATGCGGTGGCCTCGGCGCTCGGGTCAGAACCCGTCACGGCCTACGTCGTCCACCACGACGCGATCTTCGATCCTGGCATGGAGGTTCGCCGGCACATGACCGTGCTGGCGCTCACCCCGACCCGGCTGGTGTACTCGCACACCGACGAACATCCGGCCGAGGATTCCGAGAGCCGGCCGCGCGCCGAGACCAGTACCGAGGCGGTCCGGTTCGCCCAGATCTCCTCCGTGGCCCTGACCCGGGTGGTACTCGACCCGGCCGCGTATGTGCCGGGCGTCACCATCCCGTCGGAGGTCATGCTGACCATCGGCTGGAATGTACTGTCCCACCTGGAGCTTGAGCCGGCCCACTGCGGTGACGAGAGCTGCGAAGCCGACCACGGCTATCTCGGCACGATCACCGCCGACGACTTCTCGCTGCGGGTCAGCCAGGACGCCGACGGTGAGGAGGCCGTGGGCCAGTTGCTCACCTTCGTGAAGGTGCTCTCCGACGCCACCGCGGCCGCTCGTTTACCGTCGCGGCTGCCGGAAAGCTAAGGGTTTAGCCATTGTTTTGCCGCTGGCGCCCGCCCAGTGGCACGATGTTCCGGCAAGACGCGCACTGGCACCCATGAGTAGCAGATGAGGTTTCCCGCATGACGCTCGAGCCGAGACATCCGCCGATCGTGCCGTCCTATGGGACCGCGACCCTGGCCGATTTGTCTTCGTCGATTCTCGCGTCCCTCGATCCCGAAGCACCCCCGGAGCAGAACGTCCTCGGCTTGGCCCCCGCCCAGCGCGCGTGCCTGCTGATCGTGGACGGGCTCGGCTGGGAACTGCTCCGGGCTCATCCCGCCGCCACGCCGTTCCTGTCCGAGCTCGCGCGCAACTCCAGGCCGATCACCGCGGGGTTCCCCGCCACCACCGTCACCAGCCTCGGCTCGCTGTGCACCGGCCGGCCGCCTGGTCAGCACGGGATGCTCGGCTACAAGGTCCTGGTGCCCGGCGAGGACATCCTGCTCAACGCGCTGCGTTGGGACTCGCGGGTCGATCCTCGCCAATGGCAGGCGCTGCCCACGATCTACGAGCGAGCCACCGCCGCGGGCATCGCGGCTGTCCACGTGGCCCAGGGCGCGTTCCGCGGCACCGGCCTGACGGTCGCGACGATGCGCGGCGCGATCTACCGCGCGGCCGACAGCATGGGCGCGCTGGCCGCCCAGGGCGCGTCCGCGGTCACCGAGTACGGGCGGGCGTTCGTGACCGTGTATCACGGCGACCTCGACAACACCGGGCACATGTTCGGGGTCGGCTCGGATGCGTGGTACAACCAGCTGGCGCACGTGGACAAGCTGGCCGAGCAGCTCTTCAGCGCGCTGCCGTCCCAGGCCCGCCTGTATGTGACGGCCGACCACGGCATGGTGGACGTCGGCCCGGAGGACCGGATCGACGTGGACGAGATACCCGAGCTCCGGTCCGGCGTGGTGGTGCTCGGCGGTGAGGCGCGAGCCCGGCACATCTACACGGAGCCAGATGCCGCCGGGGACGTGCTGGCCACCTGGCGCGAGATCCTCGGTGACCGGGCCTGGGTGCTGTCCAGGGACGAGGCGATCAAGGAGGGCTGGTTCGGTCCGGTAGACCCGGCCCTGGCCGACCGGATCGGCGACGTCGTGGCCGCTCCGGTGGGATCCCTCGCCATCGTCGCCACCAAGGCCGAGCCGCGAGAGTCCGCGCTGGTCGGCATGCACGGCTCGCTCACCTCCGCCGACCAGTTCGTTCCCGCGCTGACCTCCAGCGTGCTATAGCCCCGCCCGCCCCACCAGCGCAAAGACGGCAAAATCGGCTATATCGATTCCTAAACCGATAAATAAGTGAACATTTGCTGATCAGACGATAACTATCGCTAAATTGTTTGTGTCCTCCCTCGACAGGAACATCGCTGGTGAGGACGCTAGTGCCGTGGGAAATACTGCGATCCTCGTCCTGGTGGTCATCACCGCTCTCGGCTTTGACTTCACCAACGGCTTCCATGACACGGGCAATGCGATGGCAACCTCCATCGCGACCAAGGCGCTCGAGCCACGGGTCGCCGTCGCCTTGTCGGGCGTGCTCAACCTCGTCGGCGCGTTCCTCTCGCTGGCCGTCGCGGCCACGATCGCCAGCGGCCTGGTCAGCACCAAACTGGTGACGCTGACCGTGGTGGCCGCCGGACTGGCCGGCGGGATCACCTGGAACCTGGTCACCTGGCTTCTCGGCATCCCGTCGAGTTCGTCGCACGCCCTTATCGGCGGAGTGATCGGCTCGACGATCGCCGCCGCCGGCGGTCACGCTGTGCTGTGGCACGGCCTGGTCTCGAAGGTGGTGCTGCCGGCCGTCCTGTCACCGATCATCGCCGCTGGGGTAGCGGCGACCGGCACCTACCTGCTCTACCGGATCAGCCGCAGCCTGACCGACAGAGCCCGCAGCCACGGGTTCCGGATCGGGCAGATCGGGTCGGCGTGCATGGTGTCCCTGGCACACGGCACGAACGACGCGCAGAAGACGATGGGGGTCATCACGCTGGCCCTGATCGTGAACGGCACGGTGCCCGCCAAGTCGAACGCACCGTTCTGGGTGATCCTGTCCTGCGCCCTGGCCATCAGCCTCGGTACCTACCTGGGCGGTTGGCGGGTGATCCGCACCCTGGGCAAGGGGCTGGTGGAGATCGAATCGCCGCAGGGCATGGCGGCCGAGTCCGCGTCGGCCGCCGTCATCCTGCTGTCCAGCAGCTTCGGCTACTCGCTGTCCACCACGCACGTCGCCACCGGCTCCATCATCGGCACCGGGCTCGGCAAGAAGGGCGCCGAGGTCCGCTGGAACGTGGCCGGGCGGATGGCCACGGCCTGGGTGTTCACCCTGCCGGCGGCGGCACTGGTCGGAGCCGGGGCAGAAGCCCTGGCCCACTCGATCGGCGCCACCACCGGCGTGGTGGTCGACCTCATCATCCTGGCCGCTGTGGCGGGCTTCATCTACTGGCGGTCGCGCGGTAGCAAGGTTGACCACAACAACGTCAACGACGAATGGACCGGATCGGTCGCTCCGGAACCCGAGCCCGCCGCCGCGGCCTGAGAAACAGGGAAACACACCATGTCCTGGATCAACCTGAGCGCACTGTGGAAGATCGTCGTGTTTGGCCTCCTCGCCGGGGCCGGGCTGCCCGCCCTGTTCGCCATCGGGCTGCGGGCGCTGGCCTGGCCGAGCGGTGCCCGCGTGCAGACCGCGGGCGCCGGGGCAGGGGGAGGGGGAGGCGCGGACTCCGATTCTGATCAGCTGATCGGCGGCAACGTGCTCGGCCTGATCATCGCCGCGATCATCTTCCTGGCCATCCTGGCCGCCCTTGGCTGGGGCATTTTCGAGGTCTACCAGATCGGTCACCCCGTCACCAAGAAGTAACCTCCGGACCAGCCATCGAAAGGGTTGGAAGACATGGCTCTGCCCCCTGTGCTGACTAAGATCATCGATTGGCTACGCGCCGGTTACCCCGAAGGCGTGCCCGACGTCGACTACCTCCCGCTCTTCGCGTTGCTCGGCAGCCAGCTGACCAACGACGAGGTCACCGCGATCGCGGCTGAGCTGGCCAACCAGACCAAGCCAGAATCGGCCGAGGCGATCCGCAAGGCCATCGCCGACGTCTCGCACCACAAGCCCACCGACGCCGACGTCAACCGGGTGCGGGCCAGGCTGGCCGGCGCAGGCTGGCCGCTGGAAAAGCCGACCTTGGAACACTGGCCTAATCCCTGACGCCGCCAGGCGAGCACGGGCCGCGCCCTACCCGGGTGGCGGCCCGTCACGTTTACGTCCGATCCCGGTGGCGCTCACAGGCGGCGGGACCAGTTCTGGCCGACCAGGTCCTGGCCGAAGCTGTGGTGACGGCTTTCGTTGTCCAGGGTGAAACCGGCCCGCTGGTAGATCCGCCGGGCGTCCACGAGCACATCGTTGGTCCACAGCGTGATATCGCAGTACCCGGCCCGGCGCGCGAACCGGAGCACCTCCTCGACCAGGCGGCCGCCGATGCCAAGCCCCCGGGCCCACGGTTCGACCAGCAGCAGGCGCAGCCGGGCGGTGGTGGCGTTCTCGCGCACGCAGAACACGCACCCGGCCGGGGTCCCGTCGACCTCGGCGATCCAGGCCGCCTCGCACTCCGGATCCCGGTGGTCGACGTAGTCCGCGACGATCCTGGCCACTAGCGCCTCGTAGCTGGCGTCCCAGCCGAACTCCTCGGCGTACGCCGCCCCGTTCCGCTGCACCACCCAGCCCATGTCGCCCGCCTGCGGTGCCCGCAGCACGTACCCACGCGGCGTCGGAGCCTCGGACAACACCTCGGTGATGAGGTGCATGGCGTTGAGCAGCCTGGGCCGGTCCTCCTCATGCACCGCGGCCAGCATGTCCCGGGTTTGCGTGGCCGACCGGGCATCTAGTCCCGCCACCACCGAACGCCCACTGTCCGTCAGCCGGATCACCTGCCGGCGCCCATCCGCGGCCGAGCGTTGCCTGCCGATGAGCCCGTCGGCCTCGAACCGGGACAAGATGCGGCTCAGGTAGCCCGCATCGATGTCGATCGTGTGCCGCAGGTCCGTGACCTCGCTGGCCTCGCATTGGGCGAGCTCGAACAAGATCCTGGCCTCGGTAAGCGAGTAGGGCGTATCCAGGTACTTGCCGCGCAGCAGCCCGATCGTGTTCGTGTAGAACCGGTTGAACGCCCGCACCCCCGCCACCGCCGCGTCCCCTGGCCCCGCGGCCTCCGTAGTCACCAAGCCACCTGCCGTCCATCTCATCCATATCGTTGCTCAAGTCAACGATATACCTGCCCTTAGCAACGATGGGAGACGTCGCGCGGCCGCGGCACGAGGCGGAGGCGGGCGAGGGTCCGGGGGCGGCGGCAAATAGGCTAGGGAACCAGGAGTCAGCGCGACGGAAGGGACAGCAGGATGCGGATGCGGACGCTCGGCGGTACCGGGATCAAGGTGAGCGCCTACTGCCTCGGCGCGATGATGTTCGGCGCGTGGGGCAATCCCGATCACGAGGACAGCATCCGGATCATCCACGCCGCGCTGGACGGCGGCATCAACTTCGTCGACACCGCGGACGTGTACTCAGCGGGGGAGTCAGAGGAGATCGTCGGGAAAGCACTAAAAGGCCGCCGCGACGATGTGGTGCTAGCCACCAAGGCGAACGCGACGATGGGGCAGGACGTCAACATGGCGGGCAATTCGCGCCGCTGGATCGTCCGTGAGGTGGAGAACAGCCTGCGCCGGCTGCAGACCGACTACATCGACCTGTACCAGATGCACCGGCCGGACCCGGCCACCGACATCGACGAGACCCTGTCCGCACTGTCGGACCTGGTGCACAGCGGCAAGGTCCGGGCCATCGGCTCGTCCACGTTCCCCGCCGAGCAGATCGTCGAGGCCCAGTGGGTGGCGGACAGCCGCGGCTACGTCCGGTTCCGCTGCGAGCAGCCGCCCTACTCGATCCTGGTGCGCGGCATCGAAGCCTCGGTGCTGCCGGCCTGCCAGAAGTACGGCATGGGCGTGATCGCCTGGAGCCCGCTGGCGGGCGGCTGGCTGACCGGGCGGATCCGCCGGGACACCGGCGTGGACATGACCACCGGCCGCGCGCGGCGGCTGCCGCATCGTTTCGACCTAGCCCTGCCGGGCAACCTGGCCAAGCTGGCCGCCGTCGAGGAACTGATCAAGATCGCCGCCGACGCGGGCTGCTCGCTGACCCACATGGCGCTGGCGTTCGTCATCGGGAATCCGGGCGTCACCGCTGCGATCATCGGCCCGCGCACGATGGAGCAGCTCACGGACCTGCTGGCCGGCGCGAGCGTCGCGCTGGACGACGACGTGCTCGACCGGATCGACCAGATCGTCGCGCCCGGCGTGAACCTGAACCCCGCCGACGCGGGCTGGCAGCCGCCCGTCCTCGCCGACCCCGCCTCCCGCCGCCGCCCGCAGGCCACCCGCGCGGCCAGCTAGCCCGTGGCTTGCTTCTCCTCGCCGATGCGCTTGAGCTTGGCGAGCAGCCACTGCCTCGCGCGGCTCGGGGTGACGCCCAGCCCGGTCAGCGTGGCGACGCCAGCTCGCTCCTCGTCTTCGAGCACGCCGAGCAGCAGGTGCTCGGTCCCGATGTAGTTGTGTCCCATCGTCAGCGCCTCGCGCACGGCCAGTTCCATGATCTTCTTGGCCCGCGGGGTGAACGGGATCTTGCCCGTGACCGGCTCCTCGGCTACCGCGGCCAGCGCCGCGGCCAGCGCCTGGCGGGCCGCCTCCGGCTGCACGCCGAGTGCTTCGATGGCCAGGGCGGCTAGGCCCTCTGGTTCGTGCAGCAGGCCCAGGGCGATGTGCTCGGGATAGACGTGGTTGTGCCGGCGCTCGCGCGCCTCCTCGGCGGCCGCCTTAATCGAGCCCTTAGCCCGCGGAGTGAACCTGGAGAAGGGGTGTGCCCGGAAGGCGTCGGTCAGCGCCGCGTGCCAGCCGCCCTCGTCGGGTTCCTCGGGCCACTCGGTCGCCTTTGGCACGAAGCGCTTCTGCGCCGCCTGCTTGGTGACGCCCATGGACTGGCCGATCTCGGTCCAGGACGCGCCCGCCTTGCGGGCCTGATCCACGAAGTGCCCGATCAGGTGATCGGCCAGCTCATCGAGGTGCTCCGAGACCCGCATGGCCGCCGAAACGTGGTCCAGGGCGGTGCCGTCCTGGCTCTTGACGTAGCTGATGAGGTCGTCTAGTCGTACCGGTACTTGGTCCATGCGTCAACTATAGGTTGACGTTCCTTGATCGTCAACCGGAGGTTGACGTACTAGTCGGAGCGATACCTCTCACGCCCACAGTCTGCGGCAGGGCGCCCGTGCTGATCATCCGGTCCGGGGCGTCACCCGGCCGCCGAGGAACAGGTACGGGGTGCCGTCGGGCAGCCAGCCGAAGGTCAGTGGACTCCACGGCTGATCGTCGTGTGACCGGCATACGAAGTTCAGGCCCAAAGCGTCGGCCGGGCACAGGCTCAGTTCCATGGGCGCAGAGTCGGTGAGCGTGGCCAGTTCGCCGGTCGGGGTGAGGATCACGTGCAACCGGCCGTCGCGGACCGAGACGTCGAGCCGCCGTGACGTGCGCTCGTACCGGCCGGTGAGCCGCACGAGGTCGGGGTTCCCGGCGTCCTGCGTGGTCGGCTGAGGACTCGCAGGCATGCCGACTCCGGCCAGGTCCCCGAACACCTCGGTGAACACCGCCCGGTACAGGGACCCTGACTGCCCGGAGTTGGTCAGCAGGCAGGCCGCCACCCGGGCCTGCGGGTCGATCCGCAGGTAAGCGGACTGCCCGACCGTGTCGCCGTCGTGCCCGATGATCGCCCGGCCGTCCCACTGGTCGACCCGCCAGCCCAGCCCGATGGCCCCGCCCGGCAAGCCGAAGTCCGGGATCGCCGCCCGCGGCTGGTGCATGGCCGCCACCGACGCCTCGCTGAGCAGCCGCTTGCCGTCCGGCGTCAGCCCGCCGTCGAGGTGGAGCCGGGCGAACATGAGCAGGTCGTGCGGCGCGGTGGTGATCAGGCCGGCCGGACCGACGCTGCGCGGCAGCCCCCAGACCCGGACCCGGGCGCCGCCGCGGCGGTGCCCGACCGCCGTCCGGTGCAGGATCGCTTCCTCGGGCAGGGTCACGGTCTGGGCCAGCTCGAGCGGCTCGCACAGGCGTTCCCGCAGCGAATCGTCCCACGACCGGCCGTCAAGTACCTCGATGATCCGGCCGAGCAGGACCCAGCCGCTGTTGCAGTAGGAGTACCCCCCGCCCGGCGGGAACGCCGATGAGGCCCGGTCGAGCAGGTCCACGTAGCGCTCTACGCAGTCGTCGCCGCGGCCGGTGTCAGTGAAGATGTCGCCGTCGATCCCGCTAGTGTGGGTAAGTAGATGGGTCACAGTGACCTGGTCCGCGACATCCGCCGCGCCGAGCCGCTGGCCCGGCAGCGCGTGGGCGACGGTCGTGTCCAGGGACAGCAGGCCCTCCTCGATCAACTGCATGATCATGGTGGCGGTCCACAGCTTGGTGATCGACCCGACCTGGAACAGGGAGCCGGTGCTGACCCGGACCCGGGTGGCGGTATTGAGCACCCCGCAGGCGGCCAGCACTTCCTGCCCGTCGGCCCAGATGCCGAGCGCGGCCCCGGGCACTCGCGCTTGCCGAGCCCATTCGCCGAGGCGGGCTGTCCAGTTTGCGGCGTCTAGCATGATTTCGACGCTAGCCCATTTGAGCGGACCGGTCGTGTGGCTGTTTGGGCAGGGCTTCGTCACCTAGGGGCGTGGTTCGATCATAATTGCGTACCGGCGGCTTTGGTGGCACCGGCGATGGTTTCCATGGCCGCCGGGGGTGTAGTTTCGCTGGCGAAGGCCAGGTTCAGCGCCAAGCTGCGGAGGTTCTATTGAGCATCATGGGCACCAGGGTCATCCGGACCGAGGATCCGCGGCTGCTGACCGCGGGCGGCGTCTACGTGGATGACCTGCGGGCGCCGGAACTGTCCGCAGCGGCTCGCCTCATTTTCGTGCGCAGCCCCGTGGCTCACGCGCGCATCACCGGCATCGACACCAGCGAGGCCCTCAGCGAGCCCGGCGTGATCGCCGTCCTGACCGTTCGCGACATGGACGACCTGACCCCGCCGCCGCCAAGCTCAGGCGAGTGGGACGGCAGCCCGGCGCCGCTCGGCGGCCCGTGGGCCGAGCCCCTGCTGGCGGTCGACACGGTGCGGTTCGTCGGTGAGCCGGTAGCGGTGGTGATTACAGATAACGGCTACCAGGGCGAGGACGCAGCCGACCTGGTCGTCGTGGACTACGAGCCGCTGC
>Ga0302181_10000928_pt1 | contig 22725 bp, 21 predicted proteins | sample I_Palsa_E3_3_FD_198786 | JGI IMG/M metagenome (GOLD analysis project Ga0302181, IMG submission 198786) | Peat permafrost microbial communities from Stordalen Mire near Abisko, Sweden - I_Palsa_E3_3 | ecosystem: Environmental > Terrestrial > Soil > Palsa > Peat permafrost | place: Sweden...
CGGCATCGTGTTCTACATCACGCTGTTCTTCCACCCGCCGGAGGCTGGGTGGTGGAGCTATCCGCCGCTCTCGGAAGCGCTGTACTCGCCCAGCGGGGGACAGGACGCGTGGATCTTCCTGATCCATATCACCGGCATCTCTTCGCTCGTGGGCGCCATCAACTTCTACGCGACGATCGTCAACATGCGCGCCCCGGGGATGAGCTGGGGTCGCCTGCCGCTGTTCGTGTGGTCGATCCTGGTCTATGCGGTCTTGCTGATCATCGCGCTCCCCGTGGTGGCGGCGGCGGTCACGATGCTGCTCACCGACCGGCACTTCGGGACCCATTTCTTCGATCCCACCGCGAACGGCTCTCCGGTCCTGTGGCAACACCTGTTCTGGTTCTTCGGCCACCCCGAGGTCTACATCATGATCCTGCCCGGCTTCGGGATGATCTCGGAGATCATCCCGGTCTTCTCGCGTAAGCCGATCTTCGGCTACAAGGCGATCGCCGCCTCGACCGTGGTGATCGCGTTCCTGGCCCTGCTCGTGTGGGGCCACCACCTGTTCGCCTCCCCGATCCCGGTCGTCGTGCTCGGCTTCTTCATGCTCAGCTCGTTCCTGATCGGGGTGCCCACCGGGGTCAAGATCTTCAACTGGATCGCGACCCTATGGCGCGGGTCGCTCGTGATGACCACGGCGCTGTACTTCGCCGTCGGTTTCATCGCGCTGTTCGTGATCGGCGGGATCACCGGCATCTTCCTCGCTATCTTCCCTGTCGACTGGCAGTTGAACGACACCTACTTCGTCGTCGCCCACTTTCACTACGTGCTGGTGGGCGGGGCGGTGTTCACCGTCTTCGCCGGCATCTACTACTGGTTCCCGAAGATCAGCGGACGGTTGCTCAACGAGAAGGTGGGGAAGCTCTCGTTCTGGCTGATGTTCATCGGCTTCAACGCCACCTTCCTGCCGCAGCACTCGCTCGGCCTGTCGGGAATGCCGCGACGCATCTACACCTACGCGCCCGGACTCGGCTGGTCGACTTACAACTTGATCTCGACGATCGGATCCTTCATATTGGGCGTCGGGGTTCTCGTGACGATCCTCAACGTCGCGCGGAGTGCCAAGCACGGCAAGGTTGCCGGTCCCGACCCGTGGAAGGGGAACACGCTCGAGTGGTACACATCCTCGCCGCCACCGGCCAACAACTTCGACACGATCCCGCGGGTGCGCTCGGTCGAGCCGATGCGCGACATCCGCCGCCAGATCGAGCGCGAGACCGGCGTCACGCAGAAGACGGGCGGCAGCGAGCAGTTCGCACGGGTCTGAGCCGGTTCTCACGGGTATGAAGCCATGAGCAGCCCCACCGCCAGCGCCCTGCGCGCGGCCACCGCCTCCTCCGGCGCCCGCCAGGTGCTGAGCGACTATCTGGAGTTGACCAAGCCCAAGGTCCAGTCACTGTTGCTGCTGACGACCGTGGCGACGATGGAGGTCGCCGGCAGCCCCGCCGTCTCGAAGATCGCCCTGACCTGCGTCGGCGGCTATCTCTCCGCCGGCGGTGCCGGCGCGGTCAACCACTGCTTGGACCGCGACATCGACGCCCGCATGAGCCGGACGGCCTCGCGCCCGATTCCCGCCGGACGAGTGACGCCACGCGCGGCGCTGATCTACGGCTTCACGCTCGCCGCAGCGTCGTTTGTGCTGCTCTCGCTGACCGTCAACGTGCTCGCGGCATCGCTGGCGCTGGGCGGATTCGTCGGCTACGTCGGCGTGTACACGATGTGGCTGAAGCGTCGCACGCCGCAGAACATCGTGATCGGCGGAGCCGCAGGCGCGATGCCGACCCTCGTCGGCTGGGCAGCCACGCGCGGGTCGCTGGCCTGGACCGCGGTTTACCTGTTTGCGATCGTCTTCTACTGGACGCCCCCCCATTTCTGGGCGCTCAGCCTGCTGATGAAGGACGAGTACGCCAAGGTTGGCGTGCCGATGATGCCCGTCGTACGAGGCGAGCACGAAACGCGGCGTCAGATCCTGCTCTACACGCTGCTGCTGTACGCGATCTCGCAGCTTCCCTTCTGCGCGGGCGAGTTCGGCGGGCTGTACCTGGTCGCCTCTGTCGTGCTTGGCTGCACGTTCATCGGCGGATCGGTGTTGCTCTACCGGCGGGCTGATCGGCGCAGCGCGCTGCGGCTGTACCTGTTCTCACTGGCCTACCTCGCGCTGCTGTTCGGGGCGATGGTGGCGGACGTCAAGCTGTAATCAAACGATTAGGATTCTCCATCATGGATAGGAAACTCGCACGCAAGAACATCCGCTCCGGCCTGATTGCCGGCGCGGTCTGCTTTTTCATGTTCGGCATGACGTTCGTCGCGGCCGCCATCTACGTCCACCCGTGAGCGAGGTCGAGCAGCAGACGCCTCCGGCGGGCGAGGAGATCCATCTCCCCGGCCCGACGTTGAAGCCGTTTGCGTGCGCGATCGGGATCACCCTGATCGTGGTCGGGACCACGCTCACGTTCATCATCTCGGCCATCGGCCTGGTCGTGTTCATCACCGCGACGGTGGGCTGGATCAAGGACACCCGGCGCGACGTCGACGCCCTGCCCGAAGAACACCACTGATCGAGCCTTGACCGCGAACGCTGCCAGGTCAGCGTTTCCGGCGGTACGGCGCCGTTCGTCGCGCAGAACCCATAGGATGCCCGTCCGTCTGATGCTCGAGGGTCAAGGACAGCGCCGTGCGTAACCGCCCTGTGTTGCAGATGGTGGTCATTGGCGTGATCGCCTGTGCGATCCTGATCCCGATCGCGTTGATCATTCCCTGGTTCCCGGCCAAGGCCTCGATCCAGGCCGGAAACATCAAGACGCTCTACGACGTGCTGCTGATCGCGTCGGTGCCGATCTTCGTGATCGTCATGACCGTGGTCCTGTACTCAGTGTGGAAGTTCCACATGCGCCCCGGCGAGGAGCTCAAGGATGGCCCCCCGATCCACGGCAACACGCGCCTGGAGGTGATCTGGACCACGCTGCCGGCCGTCCTGATCATCGGGCTGTGCACCTACGCCTACATCGTCCTGCGCTCGAACGAGAAGAGCCGGAAGGGCGAGATCACCATCAACATCACCGCCCGGCAGTTCGCGTTCGAGTTCCAGTACCCAAAGACGAACGGGAAGACGGTCGTCTCGTCGGAGCTCTACCTGGCCAACCATCAGCCGGTCGTGTTCAAGCTCCACTCGCTCGACGTGATCCACAGCTTCTTCGTGCCCAACTTCTCTGAGAAGATCGACGCGGTGCCGGGCATCACGACCAGTTTTCGCATCACACCGACCCGTCTGGGCACATATCCCGGAGAGTGCACCGAGCTGTGCGGCGCGGGACACTCGCTCATGCGCGCGACCGTTCGCGTCGTCACGCCCACGGCGTTCAAGGCCTGGCTGGCCGCGCAGCCAGCGAATATCCCCCCACCGGTCGGCGTGCCGCCCCCCAACGGCTCCGCGCCGGGAATCCCCGGGGCCAGCTCAGCCCCGGCCGCCAGCAGCAGTACGCCATCGACGTCGGCGACGGCCACCGCGGCCGAGGGCAAGGCGGTCTTCACCGGAGTCGGCGGCTGCAGCTCCTGCCACACGCTGGCCGCGGCCGGCGCCACCGGCACAATTGGCCCGAACCTCGACCAGCGCTTGCGGACCGACTGTCAGACCGCGGAGTCCAAGAAAATTCGTGGCGCCACGCTGGACGAGTGCATCATGACCGCGATCACGAAGCCGTATGCGTATCTCCCGACTGGATTCACCGCCGGGATCATGCCGTCGACCTTCGCCCAGACGCTCAGCTCGACTCAAATCCAGGGACTCGTCAAGTTCCTCTCGAGCGTGGCAAAGTGAGGGACCTGCGTGCAGGCGATCGCCAAACTGAGAGCGACTGCAAAGTGAAGGAGGTCAGCTGATGCCCATCCCGGCAAAGCTCCGCGCGCCCGGCTGGTACCGAGCCGCCCTATTCGATGTCCTGGGCTTCGGGTTCGCGTTCGGTCTCACGGTCCTGATCAGGTTCCTCATGCACCAGCACCCGGTGATCGATGGTCACGCGATCACGATCGTCGCGCTGATCGCGGTGCCGCTGTTCTTCCTGGTCGGTATCGGCACGTGCGACTACTGGTTCTACTGGGCTGCCGGCAAGCCGACCCGCGCCGAGGACCATTCCGCGCACGGGGCGCACACCTGGCGCGACTATTTCCGCGTCAACACCGACCACAAGGTGATCGGGATCCAGTACGTGGTCACCTCCTTCTTCTTCTTCCTCGTCGGGGGCCTGCTAGCGATGGTGATCCGGGCGCAGCTGTCCAAGCCGGGGATGCAGTTCCTGACGCCGGAGGAGTACAACGGCGTCTTCTCCGTCCACGCGACGGTGCTGATCTTCCTGTTCGTGATCCCGGTGTTCGCCGGCTTGGCGAACTACGTGCTGCCGCTGATGATCGGCGCGCCGGACATGGCGTTCCCGCGCCTGAACGCGCTCTCGTACTGGATGCTGCCACTGGCCGGAGTGATGATGCTGATGAGCTTCCTGGCCCCCGGCGGGTCGTTCGCGTCGGGCTGGACCGCCTACGCGCCGCTCTCCACCACGATGCCGCTGGGGCAGCTGTTCTTCACGATCGCGGTGCAGCTGGCGGGGGCATCATCGATCGCCACCGCGCTCAACTTCCTGGTCACGATCATCACCATGCGCGCGCCCGGCATGAGCTTCTTCCGGATGCCGCTGCTCGTGTGGGCGAACTTCTCGACCTCACTGCTGGTCGTGATCGCCACCCCGTTCATCGCCGCCTCGCAGTTCTTCGTCCTGCTCGACACCGCGCTGCACTTCCACTTCTTCGACGCGTTCGTCGGCGCGGACAAGAACGGCAACGTGATCATGTACCAGCACGTCTTCTGGTTCTACTCGCACCCGGCCGTTTACATCATGATTCTGCCCGGGTTCGGGATCATCTCCGAGATCCTGGCGGTCAAGTCGCGCAAGCCGATCTTCGGCTACCGGATGATGGCGTTCTCGTTGCTGGCAATCGTGGTGCTCGGCTTCACGGTCTGGGCGCACCACATGTTCGTGTCCGGGATGGCGTCGTGGATCCGGATTCCGATGATGATCACCACCGCGATTATCTCGATCCCGACCGGGATCAAGGTCTTCTCGTGGCTGGCCACGCTGTGGCGGGGGGTGCTCCATATGGACACGCCGATGCTATGGGCGCTCGGCTTCCTGACGATGTTCACGCTGGGCGGCATCAGCGGGATCATGCTGGCGATGATCCCGTTCGACATCCACGTGAGCCAGACGTACTTCATCGTCGCCCATCTCCACTACGTGCTGTTCGGCGGTTCGGTGTTCACGATCTTCGCCGGCGTCTACTACTGGTTCCCGAAGATGACCGGCCGGATGTTCGACGACCGGCTGGGCAAGTGGCACTTCTGGACGACGTTCGTCTTCTTCAATTTGACGTTCGCCCCCATGCACCTGATCGGACTCCAGGGGATGCCCCGCCGCGTCGCCGAATACGCGGCGAAGTTCGCCGACTGGAACCTGTTCATCTCGTTCGCCTCGTTCGGCCTCGGCCTCAGCACGCTGATCTTCCTGTACAACATGGTCGCCAGCTGGCGTGGCGGTCCGCGGGCGGCCGCGAACCCGTGGCGCGGCATGACGCTCGAGTGGCAGGTCTCGTCGCCGCCGCCGATCTTCAACTTCGACTCGGTGCCGACGGTCGTCGGCGGTCCTTACGAGTACGGCGTGCCCGGCGCCGTCCACGGCATTTTCACGCCGCCGGTCGAGGCCGGAGCGGTCGCCGCCGGTGCGTCCTCAGCGGCGCCCAGCCAGGAGAGCACGAGATGAGCACGATCCTCGTCGTCGCCAACGAGACCCTCCTGGGCCGCGAGCTGCTCGACGCGGTGCGGGCTCGGGTCGCCCGTGGCGATGATGTGCGCTTTGTCCTCTGCGTGCCCCAGAACCGCCCGCGAGCGGGGCTGGTGGTCTACGACGACGCGGTGTTCGACGCCGCGCAGGCGCGCGTCGACCTGGCCGTCGGTTTCCTGCGCTCGGAGGGCGTCGAGGTGATCGGTGAGGTCGGGGACCCCGACCCCTACACCGCGACGATGGACGCCGTCCACGAGTACAGGCCGAACGAGATCATCATCTCGACCCTGCCCGAAACGCGCTCGGGGTGGCTGCGTCGTGACCTGATCGAGCGCGTGACCGAGGCCTCGCGACTGCCGGTCGAGCACGTCATCGCCGATATCGACACCGAGGGTCTCCCGTTCCACGTCACACTCGCGGTCGCGAATCGCACCGCCAGCGGCGATCAGCTGCTAGAGGCGCTGAAGGCCAAGGCGCAGGCCGACGCCCCGACCGGGCGCGGACGCCTGTTTATCGTCGTCGTGCCCCAGGAAGGCGGTTCGGGCTCCGCCACCAGGCGAGCGCGTACGCGGCTCTCGCTGGTGCTGGAACGACTGCGCGGGGCCGGCCTGTTCGCGGCCGGAATGGTCGGCGACCCGGACCCGTACACGGCGATCATGAACGCGCTGCAGTACTTCAGCGTCGATGACATCGTGATCTCGACCTACGCCGAAACCAAGTCCGGTTGGCTGCGCGCAGATTTGATCGCGCGCGTGCGCAGTGCGAGCGGCAAGCCGGTCGAGCACGTGGTCCACGACGACGGCATCCCCGCCACCGCCTAGGAAAGGAGTCCCGTGGAAGCCGCTTCGATCACCCACGCCGAGCACCACGGACCGCCCCCGGCCCATCGGTCCTCACGCGTCGAGGCCCCCACGCTGGGCATGCTCCTGTTCATCGTCTCCGAGGTGATGATCTTCGCGGCCTTCTTCACCGCGTACTTCTTCATCCGCGTGGTCAACCACAATCCGTGGCCGGCGCCCGGGACCACGCTGCCCGAGAACGTGGCCGGAGTCAACACGGCGATCCTGCTCTCCTCCTCGCTGACGCTGCACTGGGCGCTGACCTCGATCAAGAACGGCAACCGCTTCGGGCTCCGAGCGGGCATGCTGTCGACGTTCCTGCTCGGCCTGACGTTCCTCACCGTTCAGATCAACGAGTACATCCACATCGGCTTCGCCGGGCGCGACTCCGCCCAGGCGACCGTCTTCTACTCGCTGACCGGCCTGCACGGCGCCCACGTGTTCATCGGGCTGTGCATCTTGCTGACGGTGACGATCCGCTCGTTCCGCGGCCACTACTCGCCTGAGAGCCATCGCGGCGTGGAGGTCCCAGGGATCTACTGGCACTTCGTCGACATCATGTGGATCGTCGTGTACACCACCGTGTACGTGCTCTGAGCGGGCTGCTCGTTGTTGAACCCGCTCCGGTCCGAGGCCGAGGCGTTCCGCGTCCTGATCTACTTCGTCGTCGTGGTTGCGGCGATCGTGGTCGTGGTGCTGGTCATCGAGGCGCTCACCAACTGAGCCCGGTCTGGCAGCGGTCCGGAGCGTGGCGCGGTCGTCCGTGCGACCATTGAGGACGTGCCTGTGAGCGCGCTTTCCCTGACCGGCGCCACTGGGACCGCCGGAACGATCGGGCTCCCGAGCCACGTCTTTTCCCTGGCCGTCGCCGGGCCCGTCGGAGCGATCGGCGTGGGGATCCTCGCGCTGCTCCCCTGGTGGCCCTACCATGTCCGCGCACGCACCCTCGCGGTCGAGGGAAGGCCTGTCCCCACGTGGCGCCAGGCCTGCTACATCGCCGGCCTGCTCGTGCTGGTGGTCGCGTTCAGTCCGCCGGTCGGGAAGCTCTCGGACCAGCTGCTGTTCGCCCACATGGCCGAGCACCTGCTGATCGGCGACATCGCCGCGCTGCTGATCGTGCTCGGTCTGACCGGACCCCTGCTCGCTCCCCTGCTCCGCATGCGGGTGATCTCCAAGCTCCGGGTGCTCTGCCACCCCGTGGTCGCGATCGTCGTGTGGGCGGTCAACTTCTACACCTGGCACCTCCCGGTCCTCTATCAGGCGGCGCTTCGCAACAACCTGCTTCACGCCCTCGAGCACGCGACCTTCCTCGTGTTCGGGATCGCGATGTGGATGGCGCTGCTTGGCCCCCTGCCCAAGCCGGCCTGGTTCGGAAACAGCGCGCGGCTCATCTACATCATCGCCGTCCGCCTGATCGGCACGGTGCTCGCGAACGTGCTGATCTTCGGCGGGACGGTCTTCTATCCCTTCTACCGGGCCGGCGATGCTCATTGGCACATCAGCCCTATCGCCGATCAGGTGGCAGCCGGCGGGCTGATGATGGTCGAGGAGAGCCTGTTGACGATCGGGCTGTTCTGCTGGCTGTTCCTGAAGGTGGCCAACGAGGGCGAGCAGCGTCAGGAGCTGCTCGACTACGCCAGCCAGCATGGGATCGCGCTCGACGAGAAGCGAGCCGCCCGTGCCGTGTCGGCCGGCCGCGGCGACGAGTTGCGCGAGCGGCTGCGCCAGCGATCGCACGCCGAGCCCGTCGCCGCTGGGCCACCCGCCGACGCCAGCGGCAGCTGACGGAGGGGGTCGGTCCCGAGCCGCTACTTGACCGTCAGCTTGCCCTCCATCCCGGCCTCACGGTGGTCGTCGACCGAGCAGTAGAACGTGTAGGTGCCGGGTTTGAGCGACGCCGTCACCGTCGACACGCCGCCGTTGTCGACGATCGGCCCGATCATGTTGACGCCGCCGCCGGTGATGGCGATGTCGTGCATCACCGAGGACATGTTCTGCATCCGGATCGTGACCTTGCCAGCGGTGGCGCTCGCGCTCGGGGCGGTGAACTTGAGCTGGCCGGTCGGATCCGCGTTGATCTCGACGACGCCGTCCTTCTCGACCGCCGGCTTGGAGCTGACACTGGGGATCGCGGTCGCCAGCGCTCCGGTGTCCTGGCCCGACCTCCCGGCCACCAGTCCCACGTAGGCCGCCACGTCCTGCGCGTCCTGGCCCTTGACCAGCATCGCCGGCATCACGCCCTCCGTGTCGGGGTACTGGATCCAGAAATCGACCAGCCCCTCGATCGACGTGCTCTTGACGCCATCGGCGCGATCCTGCCTGAAGGCATCGTCCAGGTTTGGGCCCACGGCGCCAGTCGTGCCGGCGTGGCCGAGCGTGTGGCAGGAGCCGCACTTGGCGACGAACATCTGCTTTCCACTCACCAGGTTGGCCGTCGGATGCTTGAGCGAGCATCCGCCGAGGGCAAGCGCCAGCAGAGCGCCTGGGATGAGCGCTGCAAGGCTCCGAGGAGTGCGTGCGAGGGCTTTCACCATACGCTGCGGGCCGCACTCTATCCCTTCGGGGGGCGTCATTGCGCCGCCGCCCAGTGCAGCCGGTGACCCATCGACGTCCGAGCCGCTGGTAGGATGGCGAGAGATGAGGACGCGCCAGAAGTACCGGATGCGGACGCCCTCGACCGGTCGCGAAGTGGTCATCGAAGCCGAGCCGGGGCGCGTATACGTCGATCAGGAGACCGGCGAGACGCTGGAGGTGGTCGCGGAGCTGCTCCCGCTGGCCCCGACCCCCTCTGAGCTGCCCTGGGCAGTCGAGAATCTCCGCTTCTGCAATTGGTGCGATCAGCTCTCCCAGAAGGATCTCAACGACTGCCCGGTGTGCGGGCGGCGTATGGAACCGCTCGGTTCCTGAGGGCTCCGGCCATGAGGGATATAGGTCCCGGTGTTCGCCGGCCGAGACGCATCACCGCGTTCGCCGCCGCGATCGTTCTCGCGGTCGGCATCTCGGCGTGCGGCAGCGGTGGCTCTGGGACCCCGGACACGTCTGGGGCCCCCCCGTTCACCGTTCCAACCTCTGCCCCAACCGCTGCGGCGGCGGCGAGCACCACGAGCAGTAGCACCTCAAGTACGACCAGCTCGACGACCTCGACCACGGACACCAATGCGGGCGGGGGTGCGACCACGCCCGCGTCCGCCGGGACCGCGACCAACGGCGGCGCGGGCCCGACCGGTGGCACCGGCACTTCCGCGGCACCCGCTACTGGCGGCGCAGGCACGGGCGGGGGCGGGGGCGGAACAGCCGGTGGCACGGGCACATCGGGCGGCACCGGCGCGGCCAGCGGTGGCGCAGGCCTCGGCTCCGCCTTCTGCCAGCAGAACCCGGGCGCCTGCTAAGGCCCGTAGGACCAAAACCCCCCAAGCGCCTGGCTCTCAGGGGGCTTGACCTCAGTCACAGAATCAGGGCTTGCGCGGCCCGTGGACGTACGACTTGGGGTACGGCTGGTTGGTGACCTCGGTCGCGCTGTACTCGACCCTCGTGCCGGTGTAGTTGCACTGGTAGTTCATGAACGCGCCCACGGTCAACTGCGCCGTCTGGGCGGCGGCCGCGTTCTTGCAGTTCGCCATCCGGCTCTGCCGATAGGCGAACTTGCTGGCGCTGAGGTTGTAGGACAGGATCGGCGCCCATGTGGGCACGGTCAGACCGATCACCTCGCCGGACGTGACCGGCAGCGGAGTAAACGCGCTAAAGGTCGGCGGAAGCGCGAGCGGGGTCTGGAACACTTGGCCGAGGTATGGCTCGACGTGGAAGAGCGGGCTCTCGGCGGCGACGGTGTACTTATTGTTGGGACCCGGCTTGAGCACCGTCAGGGCGACCTGAGGCGTACCGCCATAGGCCTGATCGAGGACGTGAAGGTAGTTCTTCTCGGTCTTCGCGTTGGTGGACAGCTTCGACAGGCCGACGGTGAACGCGACGAGCCAACCCGCCTTCTTCACTTTGGTGGGGAAGACGACGGAGTCGCTGACCGTCTGGACCGCGGTCGTCCGGGTCAGGATGATGAAGCAGTTCGCCGGCGAGACTCCGGCCGGGCACGTGGGCGAAACCACCGGCGTGGCGGTCGCCCCAACTTCGACGATCTGCGCGGACGCCGATCCCGCGGCGAGGGCCGTTGCGAGCGCGATTACGGCTCCGATGACCAAAAAGGTGCGTTTCATGTTCACCATTGAACACGACAGAACGGCAGCAGTTGCGTCCGAGAACGCGAAACGACGGACCGGTCGCGACCGTTCAGCCGCGACCGAACCGCATATCAGCGCTGGTCGAAGGGCTCCGAACCCTAGATCTTGGTGACGTCGACCGCCTTCGGCCCCTTCGGGCCGGCCTCCTCTTCGTAGGAGACCTTCGATCCCTCGGGCAGCGACCGGTAGCCGTCGCCGTTGATGCCTGTGAAGTGGACGAACAGATCGCGGCCGCCATCATCGGGCGTGATGAAGCCGAAACCCTTGTCGTCGCTGAACCACTTGACGGTACCCGTTGCCATGTACTTCCCCTCCGGCGCCACGCGCGTTGAACAAATTCGGGCACCAGACGGCCCCGACTAAACGCGGGAAACCTAGCAAGTCAGGCGACGAACCGACTGGTCGATTGCGCTGCGGACCTCATCGGCCTGAGAACTCGGCCTGGCCGGGGCCCTGATCGAGGAACGAGCGGAGCGCGCGCTGCAGTCTGAGTCACTCATCGGCGGCAGCTTAGGGCACCCAGCGCTTACCCGGCGCGGTCCAGCAGCTCTCTCGCCCGCTCGATCGCCTCCTCGGGCGTGGCGATCTCCCCGGTGAAGCTTGCCTCCTCGAGCGCCTGCAGGACGCGCCCGATGGTGGGACCGGGGCGGATGCCCAAGGCCCGCGCCAGCTGGTCGCCGCGCAGCGGCGGTCGCGGCGGATCCGCGACCCACGAGAGCGCCTCGCCCAGCAACTGACGCGCCAAGTCGAGGTGCTTGGCGATCGCCGGCGACGAGCCCGAGCCCCGGGTGGCGAGGCGATCGGCGACGCTCAGCACGGTGACGTCGACCGGCACGGGCGCGCAGGCCCGCAGATATCCGTAGATGGCCCGGCGGCTGAGCGGCATCTCGTGGACGAGGAACCCCAGCCGGAGGTGGTGGCGAGTGAGTGCGGCCACGTACTCGCACAACCGCTCGCTCGCTCGCAGCCGTCCCAGGACCGCGCTGGCGATGTTCGCGCCGGCCTCATCGTGGCCGATGAAGGTGACCCGGCCCTCAGGCGTGGTATGCCGCGTCTGCGGCTTGGCCACGTCGTGAAACAGGGCGCCGAAGCGCAGCGCCTGACCACGGGTCAGCTCGTTGGCGAGCGGCTGGGCGAGCAGCTCGCGGACAGCGCCGCCGTGCTCGGCGAAGGTCAAGGCGGGATCGCGCTCGAGCTCGATCGTCTCCGCGAGCACGGCCCGCGTGTGGTCGTACACGTCGAGGTGGTGAAAGCGGCTCTGCTCGATCCCGCGCAGCGCGCTGAGCTCCGGCAGCACCGCCTCGGTGACGGCGATCGCGCTCATCAGATCGAGGCCCGTGACCGCGCGCTCTGAGCTGAGAATCCGCTTCAGCTCGCTGAACACTCGCTCCGGGGCCACGCGGTTCAACCCGGACGCGCTGGCCCGCGCGACGCGCGCCGTATCGCCCTCGACCGAGAAGTCCAGCTCGCAGGCGAGACGAACGAGCCGCAGCGTCCGCAACGGGTCGTCCGTGAACGCCTGCGGCGAGACCATGCGCAGGCGGCGTGCCTGCAGATCCGCGAGCCCGCCGAATGGATCGACGTACGCGCCGCCGCCCAGCGGCTCGGCGATCGCGTTCACGGTCAGATCGCGCCGGGCGAGGTCGGCCTCGATCGTCTCGCCGCACAGGGGGAGGAGATCGACCTGCCAGGTGCGCCGGTGCGCGAGCACACGCCAGGCGCCGAATCCCTCGGAGAGGGCGAATGCGTGGCCGTCCGCCGTGCTGCCCAGCGCACGCGCGACGCGCTCCGGATCGCCTGCGAGCGCGACGTCAAAGTCGGCGGTCGGGCGACCCAGCAGCCGATCGCGCAGCGCCCCCCCGACCAGCCACGCATCGTCGATCAGACCCGCCAGCGCGTGGAGCGGTTCGGTCACAGCCATTGACCGTCGTGGTGGTAGCGCCGCGGCACGCGGCCGGAGATCCCACAGACGATTTCGTAGTTGATCGTCCCGATCCGCTGGGCCAGATCTTCGGCGGTCTGGCGCTGTGCGCCATCGCGCCCGATGATGGTCGCGGGCTGGCCGGGTCCCAGGCTCGTCGCGGGCCCCAGGTCGATCGTGATGTTGTCCATGCTCACGGTCCCGACCAGCGGATAGCGAGTGCCGCCGACGAGCACGTCGCAGTTGTTGCTCAGCGCGCGCCGGACGCCGTCGGCGTACCCGATCGGCAGGGTCGCGGTCCACGTGTCTCGCTGCGCGATGAAGCGCCGGCCGTACCCGGCGCTGTCGCCCGCCCGGGCCCGTTTGACCGCCGCGACGTACGAGGTCAACTCCAGCGCGGGCTCGAGGCCGTACCGGTCGGGGTTCTCGTTCATCGGGTCACAACCGTAGATCGCGATCCCGCACCGGACCATGTCGAAGTGGCTGGCCGGCTCTCGCAACGTCGCGGCGCTGTTGGCGGCGTGGACGAGGACCCCGGGATGGCGGCGGCGCACCTCCCGGGCGAACTCGTCGAAGGCGGCGAGTTGGTGGGCCAGAAACTCGGCGTCCCCGTCGGCGGTCGCGAAATGCGTCATCGCCCCGACGAGCTGGAGCCCGGGGAGGGCATCGATCGCCTGCCCGACACGCAACGCCTCGGCGACGTCCCGGGTCCCCAGCCGCCCCATGCCGGTGTCGAGCTTGACGTGTACGCGCACCGGAGCCGCCGCGGCGGCGGCCAGATCCGCCACGAAGGGCTCGCTCCAGGCCACCACCTCGGCGCGCGCCTGCAGCGCGATGGGCAGCTCCTCAGTGCTGATCGCCCCCATCACGAGCACCGGCTCGGAGATCTCTCCCGCTCGCAGCCTGGCCGCCTCGGCCACGGTGGCGACCGCCAACCGGCTGGCTCCTCCGGCCAGCGCGGCGCGGGCGCTGCGCACCGCCCCGTGCCCGTAGCCGTCGGCTTTGACGACCGCGCACAGCTCGGCACCACCGGTCAGCCGACCCCGCAGCAGCGCGACGTTGCGCTCGATCGCCGCCACGTTCACGCGGGCCAGCGCGCGCAACGCCATCTCAGTCGCGTGCGGGCAGGGCCCTCGGCAGCGCCTCGATCACGTCGCGGGCGATCACGCCTTCAGGCCCGATCTCCTGGGCCGCGATGCGCCCGGCGCCCGCGTGCACGAACACGCCCGCGCAGGCGGCATGGAACGGGTCCATGCGCTTGGCCAGGTAGGCCCCGATCACGCCCGAGAGAACATCGCCGGTGCCGGCCGTGGCCAGCGCGGGAGCGCCTCCGCGACTGATCGCCGCGCGGCCATCGGGGTCAGCCACGATCGTGTCATCGCCCTTGAGCACGACGATCGCACCGGCCTGCGAGGCTGCGCTGCGGACCGACTCGAGCCGGCGCGCCTCCACCTCGGAGCTGTCGCAGCCCAACAGCCGCGCCAGCTCGCCGGCGTGCGGCGTCAGCACGGTCGGAGCCGAACGCTCGCGCAGCGATGGGAGCTCGCCGACATGGGCGCCCAGCCCGTCCGCATCGAGCAACAACGGCAACTCGGCCGCGCGCGCCAGCGTCCTGGCCAGCTGCGCGGCTTCCGGCTGGCGGCCCAAGCCCGGGCCCAACACCAGCGCGCCCGCTCGGCTCACCCGGTCGAGCACCAGCCCGACGTCGTCGGGCCTCAGCGAGCCATCCTGGTCGAGCAGCGGAACCGTCATCACCTCGAGCAGCCGGGTCTCGAAGATCAGGTTCAGCGACGCGGGCACGAACGCTGTCACGTAGCCGGCTCCGGCGCGCATCGCCGATTCGGAGGCCAGGCAGGGGGCCCCCGTCAGCCCCAGCGAGCCGCCGCATACGAGCACACTGCCGGCGGCGAACTTGTTCGACGCGCTGCCCCGGCGCGGGATTCCCTGAGTGACCCGAGTTTCGATCAGCCCGATCTGGGGCTCCACAGGCCCGTCGGGCGGGATCCCGATGTCGATCACCCTGACCTCGCCCGCGTGTGCCTTGCCCGGCGCGATCCACAACCCGGGCTTGGCAGCGTGGAACGTCGCCGTCGCCGCCGCCCGAACCGCCACGCCGGCGATTTCGCCGTTTGACCCGTCGACGCCGCTGGGTATATCGCAGGCCACCACCTCCGCGTGATCGGCGGCCGCGTTGATCGCGGTGATCGCGCCGAGGGCCGGCTCGCGCGGCTCCCCCGCGAAGCCGGTCCCGAAGATCGCATCGACGATGGCTCCCGCGTGACTCAGCGCCGAGGGGTCAAACGGCTCGGGCGCCGGGCCGGGGAGACGCTCGAGGTTCCGCCCCGCGTCCCCGCCGGGCTCTGCCCCGGGCCACAGCCGGAGTACGTCCACGTCCCGCCCGCGCTCACGCAACAGCCGCGCCGCCACGAAACCATCCCCGCCATTGTTGCCCTTCCCGCACACCACGACGATCCGACCGGAAGGGGATCGCTCAGCCACCAGGTCGGCCAAGCCGGCCCCGGCGCGCTCCATCAGCTCAATCCCGGCAATCCCCTTCGCGCCGATCGCCCACTGGTCGAGCGCTTGCTGCTGCCGGGCGTCGAGCAACGGCTCGAGCCAGTCTGCCAGCGCGGTCATCGCTCGCTCCACCATCCTCCCGGCATCTCAATCATCCTCCGCGAGGATCGCCACCGCACCAGCATCGCGGCGGGTGTGCGTGAGCGAGACCTCGACGTGCACTCCGAGGGCCGCCGCGCGCTGCGCCGCCGCTCCGTGAAGCGCTATCAGCGGTGCCCCCGTGGTGGAGATCACTTCGACGTCGAGAAAGCTCCACGCGGTCAATCCGAGCGCCTTCGCCACCGCCTCCTTGGCGCAGAACCGCGCCGCCAGATGCTGACCGGGCCGGGCCCGAGCAGCGGCGTACGCCTGCTCGCCGTCGGTGAACAGGCGCGCGGCCAGCCGCGGCCGGCGGGCCAGAGCTTGCTCGAGGCGCTCGATCTCGAGCAGGTCGACTCCGATCGCGGCCCTCACTCGACCGTGACGGTCTTGGCGAGGTTTCGCGGCTGGTCCACGTTGAGGCCGCGCAGGCGGGCGATGTGGTAGGCCAGCAGCTGGAGTGGGATCACCGCCAGCAGCGGCGCGAGCATCCAATCCGTGTGCGGGATCCAGATGACGTCCTCGGCGTGTTGGCTGATCTGCTCATCGCCGATGGTCGCCACCGCGATCACGCGCGCGCCGCGGGCCCGCACCTCCTGCATGTTCGAGACCACCTTCTCGAGCACGGGAGATTCCGTCGCCACCACCACCACGGGGGTGCTCTCGTCCAGAAGCGCGATCGGCCCGTGCTTCATCTCACCGGCGGCATAGGCGTCGGTCGCGATGTAGGAGATCTCCTTCAGCTTGAGCGCTCCTTCGAGCGCCACGGGAAGCCCCACGTGCCGGCCCAGATAGAGGAAGAAATCGGCGGTGTAGTTGTCCTGCGCGATCGCCTCCAGCCCGTTGACGTCGTGTCCGAGCAGCTCGGCGATCAGGTGCGGAAGCCGCTTGAGGTCCGAGATCGTCGCGGTGAGCACGTCTGGTTCGAGTGTGCCCCGGAGCTCGGCCAGCCGCAGGGCCAGCAGGTACATGGCGACCATCTGGCAGACGAACGTCTTGGTCGCGGCGACTCCGACCTCGAGCCCGGCTCGCGTGTAGAGAACGCCGTCGGCCTCGCGGGTCGCCTGCGCACCCATGATGTTGGTGACCGCGAGCACGGTCGCGCCGCGGGCCCGGGCCGTCCGCATCGCGGCCAGCGTGTCCGCCGTCTCGCCGGATTGGGAGATCCCGATCACCAGGTCCTCGGGACCGACGATCGGATTGCGGTACCGGTACTCAGAGGCGATGTCGACGTCGACGGGCACTCGCGCCCACTGTTCGATGGCGTAGCGGCCGATCAACCCCGCGTGGTAGGCGGTGCCACAGGCCACGATCACGATCCGCTTGATGCGCCGCAGCAGATCGTCGTCGATCGCGCCGAGATCCCCGAGGTCGATCCCGACTCCCCGCGCCGCCCGCTCGCCGATCGTCTCGGCGACGGCATCGGCCTGCTCGTTGATCTCTTTGAGCATGAAGGTCTCATAGCCCTGCTTCTCGGCCGTATCGGCGTCCCAGTCGATCTCGACGATCTCCCGCTCCACCGGCTCGCCGGCCGCGGTGAAGAACTCGACTCCGTCGGGCCTGAGCACGACGATCTCGTCGTCGCCGATGTATTGAACCCGACGGGTCTCGCGCAGGAACGCCGGGATCGCCGAGCCAACGAACTGCTCGCCGTCCCCGCGGCCGATGATCAGCGGGCACTCCTTGCGCGCGCCAACGAGCAGGCCGGGTTCGTCGGCGCTCATGGCGACGAACGCATAGTGCCCGCGCAACTCCGCGTACGCGTTGCGCACGGCGTCCACGAGGTCGCCATCGTTGTGCCGCGCGACCAGGTGCGCGATCACCTCGGCGTCGGTCTCGGAGGTGAACACCGCGCCCTCCTCGATCAGGCCGTCTTTGAGCGCGACATAGTTCTCCACGATTCCGTTGACGACGATGTGGACGCGGTCGCTGGTGTCGTAGTGCGGGTGCGCGTTCTCCTCGGTGACCCGGCCGTGAGTCGCCCAGCGCGTGTGCCCGATCCCGGTCCCCGGCTGCGGTCGCTCGGCCACCGCGACCGGCGCCGCGGTTGCACCAGCGTCGAGTTCGGCTCGCGCGGCCAGTGCTCTGCGCAGCGCGCTCAGGTTCCCCACGGCGCGGACAGCGTCGATGCGATCGCCGTCGAGGATGGAGATGCCGGCGCTGTCATAGCCGCGATACTCAAGCTTCTCGAGCCCGGCCAGCAGCAGTGGAAGCACCTTTCTGGGACCGACGTAGCCGACGATGCCGCACATAGGGCAGGACTCCTCGTTCGCGGGGAAAGATCAGACCAGCGGCACGTCCGCCGCTACAGACTCATCGGCGAACCAGCCGTTTGATGTTAACGGTCGTCGAAATCGGGCCGGCCCGTTCGGTGCGCGAGCCCGATCGGACGCGGCCTCACGTGCCCGCGATCGCGGTCTTCACGACTGCGGTCAACCGCCCGCACACGTCGTCGGTCTCCTGTTCGGTCGGTGCCTCGACCATCACGCGGATCAGCGGCTCGGTCCCCGAGGCTCGGACCAGCACCCGACCGCGGCCATCGAGGCCCGCCTGCTCACGCTCGATCGCGTTGCCGACGTGGGCATCGCGCATCGCGGTGCTGACCGCGAAGCGATCCGCGGCACGGATGTTGACCAGCCGCTGCGGCAGCTTCTCCATCGCATCGCGATCGCACAGGTTGCGCGGGCCGAGCGCCTCGAGCGTCAGCAGGGCGCTGGCGATGCCGTCCCCAGAGGGTCCGAAGCCGAGCTCGATGATGTGCCCCGACTGTTCGCCGCCCAGCGCCCAACCTCGTCGGCGCAACTCGTCCAGGACATAGCGGTCCCCCACCGCCGTGATCGCGACGTTGACCCCGGCCGTGGCCATCGCGGTGTGAAAGCCAAAGTTGGTCATCACGGTGACCGCGACCCCGTTTCCGACCAGGCGATCGCGCTGGCGCAGATCGATCGCCGCCAGTGCGATCAGCTCGTCTCCATCGACGACCGCGCCGGTGCTGTCGACGGCGAGCACGCGATCGCCGTCACCGTCGAAGGCAAAGGCAAGATCGTAGGTTCCCTTCGCCATCTGCTCGATCACCGACTCGAGATGCGTCGACCCGCACCGTTCGTTGATGTTGCGCCCGTCGGGCTGATCGGCGATCACGTCGAGATCGGCGCCCAGTCGCCGAAACATCTCGGGGGCCGCCCGATACGTGGCACCGTTCGCGCAGTCGAGCAGGATCCGACGCCCGCTGAGGTCCAAGCCCGAGAAACGGGAGTGCAACTCGCGGAGATAGTCCTCGAGCGCGCCGTGCAGGCGACGCACCCGGCCGATCCTGGAGGGAGCGACGATCGGCTGGTCGAGTTCGGCCTCGATCGCGTGCTCCTTGTCGTCATCGAGCTTGAACCCGTCGGCGGCGAATAGCTTGATCCCGTTGTCCTCGTAGAGATTGTGCGAGGCGGAGATCACCGCCGCCATGTCGAGGCCGTGGCGGAGCACCAGCAGCGGCGCCGCGGGCGTCGGCAGCACACCGGCCAGCAGGGCGTCGCCCCCGGCCGCGGTCACACCGGCCGCAATGGCTGACTCGAGCATCTCGCCTGACTCGCGGGTGTCGCGGACGATCAGCACCTGCGGGTGCTCTTGCGGCGCCTGGGCGACCGCCGCGCGGGCCAGGGCTAGCGCAAGGTCGGCGGTGAGAAAATCGCCGGCGCGACCCCGGACTCCGTCCGTGCCGAAAAGCTGGCGGGGCATGCGGCCCAGAAGTGGATTAGCGCTTGGAGAACTGCGGCCGCTTGCGGGCCTTCTTCAGGCCTGCCTTCTTGCGCTCCTTGACCCGCGGATCGCGGGTCAGGAACCCGCGTCGCTTCAGCTCCCCGCGGAGGTTGGGGTCCGCTTCGAGCAACGCTCGCGAAATGCCGTGCCGCAGCGCGCCGGCCTGCGCCGCCACGCCACCACCGTGCATCCTCGCGACCACGTCCATCCGAGACTCGTAGCCCACTGTCTCCAGCGGGTGCCGGATCACGCGTCGTAGCGTGTCACGCGGGAAAAAGACTTCCAGCGGCTTGCCGTTGATCGAGTACGTGCCGGTCCCCGGCTTGAGGATCACGCGCGCGACGGCGGTCTTGCGCTTGCCCGTCGCGGTGTAGCGAGCGCCCGCGGCGAGGTCGATCGCGGCGTCGGCAATCGGCTGGGCCACCGCATCGGGGTCCTCCTCCTGCTCGCGCGCGGCCGCCGCCTCGGCCTCGGCCTCGGCGGCAGCGCGAGACTCGGCATCCAGGAACTCATCGCTCTCCGAGACGAGGTCAGGGACGAGGTCGGCGCCGGGGATCTCCGGGCGGGCCCGGGGGGCGATCTCGACCTCCTCGACCTCGACCTCGACCACTTCGGGGGCCGGTTCGGGTGCGGGCTCCCCGCCGGCAGCATCGGCAGCCGGCGCGGGCGGCTCGGGCGGCCCGGGCGCGGCGTCGGCCACGGGCCCGGGCGCGGCGTCGGGGGCCGATTCGGGTGCGGCGTCAGCAGCGAGCTGTGGCTCTGGCGCGGTGGAATCGGCGCCAGCCGATTCCACGTTTTCGTCTTCGGTCACTGCTCAATCTCCATCGGTTGCGGCTGCTGGGCGACGTGCGGATGCTCGGGACCGGCGTACACCTTGAGCTTGGTCAGCTGCTTTCGGGCCAGGCGGTTGCGCGGCAGCATGCCCTTGACAGCAAGGCGGATGACCTCCTCGGGCCGACGTTCGAGCATCTCGGCGAGGGTGCGGGACTTCAGCCCGCCCGGATAGCCAGAATGGCGGTAGTAGCGCTTGCCGGTGAGCTTGTTCCCGGTGACCGAGATTTTTTCGGCGTTGATGACGATCACGAAGTCGCCCGTGTCGACGTGCGGGGTGTAGGTCGGCTTCCGCTTGCCGCGCAGCGCATCCGCGATTTGCGTGGCCAGCCGGCCGAGCGTTCGCCCGGAAGCGTCGACGAGCAGCCAGTTTCGCTCTCGATCTGCTGGTGTGGCAACGTATGTCTTCATGGCATGGACAAGCCGCGCGTTACTCGCGCGGCTTGAGGCAATGATAGGGAATCGCCACGGCGTGAGGGCTTAGGCTGCTTGTGTGCAGCTCCCGGTCGCTCTTCGTCGGCTCGCCTACCGCGCCGCTTACCGCGGGCTCCAGCTCGCCTGGGCGGTCAAGCCGCCGACCAAGAGCGGGGTCAAATGCATCCTGACCGACGGGGATCAGATCCTCCTGGTGCGCCACACCTACGGCAACCGGAGATGGGATCTGCCAGGGGGGTCGCCCAAACGCCGCGAGCCTCCGCTGAGCGCCGCCCGACGCGAGATGCGCGAGGAGCTCGGGATCGAAATCGCCGAGTTCTCGGAATTGGGGCTGGTGCACGGCAGCCGGCGGGGCCGCCGGGCCCCGGTCCACTGCATGCAGGCGGAGCTCTCAGCGCCCGCGATCACGATCGATCGAGGCGAGCTTTCGGCGGCACGATGGTTCCTCCGCACCGGGCTCCCGTCCGACCTGGGGCCCTACGTCCTCCCGATTCTGTCGCGCATGGCTGCCCGCCCGGCCGAGTAGACGGCGCCGTGGCGCCCGGGACTTGGGGCACCGCGGGAGCCCTTACTCCCACTCGATCGTGCCCGGCGGCTTGCTCGTGATGTCGAGCACCACGCGTCCCACGGGCCGGATCTCATTGATCATCCGTGAGGCGATCTGCTCCAGCAGGTCGTAGGGCAGCCGGGCCCAGTCGGCGGTCATGGCGTCGTCACTGGTGACCGCACGGATCACGATCACGTTTCCGTACGTGCGCGAGTCTCCTTGAACACCGACGGTACGAATGTCCGGAAGCACGCAGAAGGACTGCCAGAGCTCGCGGTACAGGCCGGCCTGACGGATCTCATCCTGGAGGATCGCGTCCGCCTCGCGCAGAATCCCGAGCCGTTCGCGGGTCGCCTCGCCTCCGACGATCCTGATCGCCAGACCAGGCCCTGGGAAGGGCTGTCGCCACACCAACCGCTCGGGTAGTCCCAACTCCGCCCCCACCGCTCGGACCTCATCCTTGAACAGCTCTCGCAGGGGTTCCACGAGCTCGAACTCCAGATCCTCAGGCAGGCCGCCGACGTTGTGGTGGGATTTGATCGTCGCCGCCCCGGTTCCCCCGCCGGACTCGATCACGTCCGAGTACAGGGTGCCCTGGACGAGATAGTTGACGTTCTGCAGCTTGGCCGCTTCCTCCTCGAACACGCGGATGAACTCGGCGCCGATCCGCTTGCGCTTCTGCTCCGGATCACTGATGCCGCGCAGTCGGGTCAGGAAGCGCTCCGAGGCGTCGACGGCAACGAGTGGCACGTGGAAGGTGTCGCGAAACGCCGCGATCACCTGCTCGCCCTCGTTCTTGCGCATCAGCCCGTGGTCGACGAACACACAGGTGAGGCGGTCCCCGATCGCGCGGTACACGAGCAGCGCAGCCACGCTCGAGTCGACCCCACCCGAGAGGCCGCAGATCGCCCTCCCGTCGCCGATCTGAGCGCGGATCCGCTCGATCTGGTCCTCGATCACCGAAGCGGCGCTCCAGGTCTGTTCACAGCCGCAGGCGTCCTGCAGGAAGTTGGTCAGCACCTGCTGTCCATAGGGCGTGTGCACGACCTCGGGGTGGAACTGGATTCCGTAGACACCGCGCGGCTGGGACTCGAACGCAGCCACGGGCGAGGCCGTGGAGGACGCCAGCGCAGAGAAACCTGGCGGCGCCGAGAACACCGTGTCGCGGTGCGACATCCAGCAGGTCTGCTCGTGCGGGGTTCCGGCCAGCAGGCGCCCGGGCTGGTGCACCGTGAGCTGGGAGCGCCCGAACTCCCCCACTTCGGCTGCCTCGACGCTCCCGCCCAGCTCGCGGGCCAACAATTGCATGCCGTAGCAGATCCCCAGGACCGGAATCCCCAGCTCGAGCAGCTCGGGCTCCAGCGGCGGAGCGCCGTCGGCATACACCGAAGCGGGTCCGCCGGACAGGATCACTCCCTTGGGCCGCCGCCGTGCCACCTCTCGCGCGCCCACATGATGGGGCAGCAGCTCGGAGAACACCCCGGCTTCACGAACCCGGCGCGCGATCAGCTGCGAGTACTGACCGCCGTAGTCAAGGACGACGATCTCCTCGACCGCGCTGGCCGGAGCCACGGGCGACGAGGATCCCGACGCCTCGCTCGCGGCATCCTGGCCGACCGGAATCTCGACGTCCGACGTCGTGGAG
>Ga0302181_10000931_pt1 | contig 22666 bp, 15 predicted proteins | sample I_Palsa_E3_3_FD_198786 | JGI IMG/M metagenome (GOLD analysis project Ga0302181, IMG submission 198786) | Peat permafrost microbial communities from Stordalen Mire near Abisko, Sweden - I_Palsa_E3_3 | ecosystem: Environmental > Terrestrial > Soil > Palsa > Peat permafrost | place: Sweden...
AGGGCGACCCGGGCGACGCGCTGTACGTCGTGCGCGCCGGACGCCTCCACGTGGTCGACGAGGCGACCGGTGTGATGCTCCGCGAGGTTGGGCGCGGCGACGCGCTCGGCGAGCTGGGGCTGCTCACGCTCTCGCCGCGCTCGGCGTCGGTCAGAGCCGCGCGCGCCAGCGATCTGCTGGCCATCGAGCGCAGGGATTTCGAGGCGTTGCTGCAGACCTCGCCGGCCCTCTCGGTGGCGCTCAATCGAGTGCTCGCCACGCAGCTGCGCGAGGCGCGTGCCCCGGCGCCCACCGCCCGGCCGCGGCCGACGACGGTCACCTTGGTTGGTCTCGAGGACGGCGTTCCGGCGGCGGACCTGGCCCACCGGCTCGCGGTGGCTCTGAAACGCCACCTCAGCCCCGTCCTGCTCGACGGAACCGAGGCCGCGGTGCAGGGCGGGGAGAATCCGGCCACCGTCTACGGCCCGCTCGTCGACCGGGCCGAGGCGGGCCACGACCTCGTGCTGCTCGCGGGCGGATCGGTTCTCTCCGGCTCACCCTGGACCGAGTTCTGCCTCCAGCAGGCCGACCGGATCCTCGCCGTGGCCGCGGGCGGCCTGATCTCGGATGCGCTGGGCGAGCGCCCCGAGCTGCACGGCTGCGACCTCGTCGGCTATGACGTCGCTCCCGGGAGCGGTGGCCTGCACGGCTGGGCCGCGCGTCTGGACCCGATCGAGTCACACGCGGTGGGCAGCTCCACGCTCGATGCCGACGTGGAACGTGCGGCTCGGCGGCTCAGCGGCCGCTCGGTCGGCGTCGTGCTGTCCGGCGGAGGGGCGCGGGCGTTCTCGCACATCGGCGTGCTCGAAGAGCTCATCGGCGCCGGCGTGACGATCGACCGTGTCGCGGGCGTGAGCATGGGCGCGTTCGTCGGTGCGCTGTTTGCCATGGGCCTCGACGGTGACGAGATGGACGCGCGCTGCTTTGAGGAATGGGTTCAGCGCCGGCCGCTGAACGACTACACCGTGCCCCGCCACGCCCTGATCCGCGGCGAGCGCGTCGAGGCGATGCTGCACCGGACCTTTGGCGCAGTCGCCATCGAGGAGCTCCCGCGCAGCTTCATGTGCGGCTGTGGCGAGCTGCGCAGCGGGCGCCTGCTGATCGCTCGGTCGGGCCCGTTGTGGGAGAGTGTCGGTTTCAGCATGTGCATCCCGATCCTCGCTCCGCCCCAGGTGCGCGGCCGCGACCTGTTGATCGATGGATCGCTCGTGGACAACCTTCCAGTCCAGGCGATGACCGATCTCGGCGAGGGGCCGATCATCGCCGTCGACGTCAAGGCCACGTTCGATCACGGCGTCGCTGACGGACGGCCGGCGGGAGCGCAGGAGAGCAGTGTCCGGATCCCCAGCCTCGGCGAAACGCTCACCCGCGTCCTGCTGCTCGGGAGCGCGAACACCTCCGAGGCGGCGCGGCGCCACGCCGACCTGGTGATCAAACCCCGCGCCGAGGGTGTCGGCCTGCTCGAGTTCCACCAGCTCGACGTGGCCCGGGAGGCCGGTCGCGCGGCCGCCCGCGCGACGCTCGAGGCAGCGCCGGACGGGCTGTTTCTCTGACCCCATGTGCACACGGATCCAGCGTGCCGGTCGCCAAGTCAGCCACTGAGCTCCCGGAACGGGTCGAGCTCCTGGCCGGGGTGCCGTTGTTCGGCGCGTTCACACGTGAGGAGCTCGCGTCGCTCGCGCCGCGTTTCGTCGCGGTGTCGCACGCGAAGGGTGACGTGCTGTTCACCGAGGGTGATGAGGGCGGGGACTTTCTCGTCGTGGCGCGCGGGGAGTTGGAGGTCTGGGGCGGCGGGGCGAACCAGCGGCTGGTCAATCGGCTGGGCCCGGGCGAGCATCTGGGCGAGATCGCATTGTTGCTGGGCGGCCGGCGCACCGCCACGGTGCGGGTGTCCCGTCCCGTCGAGCTCCTGACCATGGGCGCGGCTGAGTTCCACGAACTGATGGAGCGCAACCCCAAGGTGCTCACCTTCATCGTGCAGAATCTGTCTCGGCAGCTCGTCGCTCGCACGCGCGACGAGATCGCCGAACGCCGCACCCTCACGATCGGGGTTTCCGGCGCGCCCGGATTGAAGGGCAGGACGCTGATCAGCAATGCGATCGCCGCGCTGCTGGCCCGCCAGGTCGGCCACGCGGTGCTGGTCATCGACGCGACCGGGCGGGGCGAGGTCGCGGCCACTCAGCTTGACCAGCTGCTGGAGCGGGGCGATGACGCGCTCAGCGAGGTCGTGCGTGATCGCGGCGCCGAGAGCGCCCGGCTGACCCTTGCCGCCGCCCGGGCCAAGCGCGGGTTGTCGCCCGCCGCGCTGACGGCGCTCATCGATCGGGCCCGGGCACACTTCCCGCTGGTCGTGCTCGACCTCGGCTCGCACGAGCACGCTCCACCGCGGCTACTCGGTGAGGTCTGCGATGTGGTGGTTGAGCTGATCGCGCAGGCGGACGACGCGCGCGCCGACGGCTACGGGGAATCCACGCGCGTCCTGCGCGTCGTCAATCTGCACAACCGTCGCAGCCGCCCATTCGCGGTGAACCGCTGCGAGCCGTTCCTGCTCCGCGACGACCCGGCGCTGCGGCGCCTGGGTCCGCTCCAGCGGGCCGCACACATCCGCGACCAACCCCGGTCGCCCGCCGCACCCACGCTGCATCGGCTCGCTCGCACGATCCGCGGCGCGAGCGTCGGGATCGCCCTGGCCGGGGGGGCCGCATTCGGGATCTCACACGTCGGGGTACTCCAGGTGCTCGAGGAGGGCGGGGTGCCGCTGGACCTGGTCACCGGCACGAGCATGGGATCGATCATGGGGGGTCTGTACGCGACCGGGATCTCCGCCAGCGAGCTGGCCGCGGTCACGGTGCGGCTGGCCACCCGGCGCAAGACCCTGTCCGCCTTTGACCTCACCATGGCGCGTCCGGGGTTGCTGGCCGGCAACCGGCTGATCGCGATCCTCAACGAGCTCGGGCTGACCGGGGACTTCGAGGACCTGGCGCTCCCGTTCCAGGCCATGGCCACCGACATCGAGACCGGAGAGGGAGTGCCGCTGGGCAGCGGGAAACTGGCCGCCGCGTGCCGGGCCAGCGCCTCGATTCCCGGAGTGTTCGCGCCCGTCCGTCGCGACGGCCGAATCCTGGTCGACGGCGCCGTCGTCGATCAGGTGCCGACGGCCCTGCTGCACGACATGGGTGCCGATGTCCGCATCGCCGTCACTGTCATCCCCACGTTGCGGAGGGGCGTGCGGACGGTGTTCACTCGTGTCAGTAACACTGTCAACGCGATTAACCCGCTCTCCTACCTGGCCGACGCGCGCGGCATGCCCACGACATTCGACGTGTTGATGAACGCGCTCCAGATGTTGCAGTACCAGCTCGGCTCCTACGAGGCACTGTCGGCCGACGCCCAGGTCGAGGTCGACACCTCCGACTTCACCTGGATCGACTTCCACCGCGCGCCCGCCCTGATCGACCGCGGAGTGCAGACAGCCGAGCAGGCCCTGCCACAGATCCAACGCCTGCTCGCCGAGCGACCGACGCTGGCCGGGTGAGTGACCCAGCCTAACTACGGCGTGACCCGATACACCGCCCCCGCGGTGTCGTCGCTGACATAGAAGGCACCGCCGGGGCCTGGCAGCACGTCGACGGGACGTCCCCAGCGCGAACCGTCGGCGAGCTGGAAGCCGGAGATCAAGGTGATCGGGTTGCCCAGCTGGTGGCGCGAGCTCGACCATGGCATCCACAACACGGCGGGCGGGCGCGGAGGCTCGCGGTCCCACGATCCGTGCACGGCGAGCACGGCGCCCTGGCTCAGGCCATTGGGTAGCTTGTAGCTCTCCAAGAAGTGGAAGCCGAGCGGCGCGCTGTGCGCCGGCAGCCCCCGATTGATCGGCGCAAGCTTGGCGCAGTTCATTTGCGCGCCCGCCGGATTGTTCTGCACGTCGTCGGAGAAGCCAAGACCGAACATGCTGTGGTCGGGGTTGGGATCGCAATAGGGCCAGCCGACATTGCGGCCGGGTGTCAGCGCCACGACCTCGTCGGGCGGATGAGTGTTCACATATGCGGTGAATATCTGTCCGTAGGCGTCTGGGAGGCCATCGCCGGCCTGGTGAAACGGATCGGGGGTCTGGTCGCGCTCGTTGATGGCCGTCCACAGCACACCGTTAGGCGCAAACGACAGGCCTTCGCCGTTGCGCACACCGGTCGCGATCACGCGCATGTTGCCGCCGTCAGGCCCGTAGGAAACGATCGAGGCCCGGGGGGGATTGCCCTGCATGTCGATCGGGCTGGAGTTGAAGGCACTACCGATATTGATGTAAATGCGGTGGTCGCTGCCCACGACGAGCGTCTTGGTGCGGTGCACATCGTCACCGCGGGGATCGAGATCGGGCAGATTGGCCACGATGACGGTGCGGGCACCCACACCCGCCGCGCCGAGCCAGACGTAGCGATCGATCTCGTCAGACTCGGCGACATAGAGCACGGTCTGGCCACCCACCTTGTCAAAGGCAAGGCCCTGCGGCATTGTCAGCCCGCTCAGCAGCACCTGTTGGCGCGGCGGCAACGCCGGATTCGCGTTTGGCAGCAGCTCGACGACGGTGCCGGCCTGCGTGCTGACCAGCAGGTCGTGCTGTGGCGTCCAGGCCATAAAGCGCGCTTCGGGCACCCGCGCCCAGACCTCGACCCTCCAGCCCGGCGGAACGGTCAGCGTCCGAGGCGACGACAGCGAGCCGGCGCCATTGCCGGCCGGCACCCTCACGTTCGCCACCACCCGCGCTCGGGACAGCGGAGTGCTGGCCGCCGACGCCGGATTCGGCGTATGCACATTGGGCCGCGAGCGACGCGACGACTTTGACGACCCGTGCGCCACCGTCACAGCAGCGCCAATCCCACACGCCACCACAACCACCAACACAGCCAGAGCACTGCGAGAACGAGCCGCCATCCTTAGCGCCTTACCTTCCGTGGTTAAACTTCGATCCGAACTCTAATGTAACACGTCAGCTGGACGCCTGCGTGTTGCCTGCGGCGTCGTCCAGTTTCGCCTCCCTGCCGACCTGCCTGTTCTGATCGTCGTCGATTGCTCTGATGTCAGACCGTCCGCGACCGTTAACGTCTCCGGCCCACGTCCTCCCTCTCTGTGTCTGCGAGGAACGTCGGGGTAATGAACACCATCCAGGTTCCCCCCCATGGCGCTCTGGCTCTCGTTCACAAATAGGTGTCAGTGACTGCCGACCGCCGCGGCGCTCGCGCCGGTCCCGTCCTTGATGACTGCTGTGGCGAGGTCCACGCGATCAGACCGGGTTGGCACCGCTCGGATGTTCGGGCTCGCGCCGGACCGTGATGGTCTCGTCGGGAAACACGGCCAACACCTCGAGGTGGCCACCGAGCGCCGCGACGTAACGGGACAGGGAGCCAAGGTAGAGGTCGTCCTCCGGTTCGCCGTCCGCGCTGATCAGCTCGCTGCCGTCGAGCGCCTCGTCGATCGCCCCGTCGCTGACGCCGCGCCGGGAGCGCGCGCGTGCGATGCGTTCCTGCGCATCCATCAGCCGGACATAGGTGGCCACGCGCTGGTCGCTCACCGATCCCTGTCCTCGGACGATCTCCCAGTTCCTCGTGAATCTGGACGCCACGGTCCCTCCCTTCCCATCGCCCGAAGGTGCTCGCCATACAGTCTGTCGGCCAGCGGGATGTTCTCCTTGTACCAGCCCTTCCAATGATCGCTCTTGTCGCCTCCCACGAGCACCACGGCGCGCCGGTTCCGATCGAAGGCGAACAGGGCCCGCAGATGGCCGCCGCTCGAACGCATCTCCTTCATGTTGTGGTACCTCGAGCTCTTGATCGAGTCCACGAAGGGGCGGCCGAGGGCTGGCCCGGTGCGCTGAACCCGCTCGATCGCGGCGGTGATGCGGTTCCTGTCCTCGGCACTGAGCGCCTTGTACCACCTCTCGGCCTGGGGGGTGAACTGAACCTGCCAGCTTGGCGGTGGCGCAGGGGGCATATACGACTTCATTTCAGACCCGCGGTCCGCCCGGACGCCGTTCCCAGCTCACCCGGCGGAGCCCCGGCTCCCGGCGCCTCGCCAACTCGCCAGCCCGCTCGAGATCAGCGAGCGCACGCGACCTACTGGCGGCCAGCAGCGCCACAGCGCTGCGCACCGACGTCTCACCCACGGCCTCGGCCGCCCGGCGGATCGTCCTGGTCAGCATCTCGAACACCACGTCGACGATGGACTCGCCCGGATAGGCGTCGTCGGCAAGCTCTCGATGACCTCGTCGAGGAGCTCCATCAGCATCGATCCGGTCCGCAGAACCTCCTCGAGGAAGTCGCGAACGTAGTCACCGGTTCGCGTGGGTCGCATGCCATTAGAGAGCCTCCGGAAGCCGGAAACACGCCCCCCGCACGCGGTGAACTCGTCTGTCGCCCCGATCAGGCTGGGAACACCTGTACTGCTGCGGGGCCTGACACCCCACCACGAACGGTGGCGGCGCCATGCCCATCCGGCGAGTCGGATCGCGATCGCAACACCGAAGCCTGCCGGAGGCCCTCCTTCGTCCTACGCCGCCGCCCGCCGCTCCAACTCTGAGAAGCGCTCCAGCGACACGACGACCGCGCGCATCTGGTTGCGCTGCGTGAGCACGACCTTCTCGAGCTCGCCGCGCTCGAGCGCATCGATGAGTCGGTTGAGCTCGCGCATCGCCTCGCGAACAGTCAGCAGTTCATCGTTGGCGACGCGGACAGCGACCGGAGCGGGGTCCATCACGCGACGGAATGTAGACGGCCCACCGGACGGCACTCGGCTAATGGCGCGGCGATAGACGCGACAGAAGCCGTGACAAATCCGTCGCAGAGGTTCCGTCCGAGGCTCGGTTCACGATGTGCGCCCGATGGCGCTCCAGCCTGCGCACAGCCACGACGATCCGACCCCCGAACCGCGCCCGGCCCAGGCCGTGCTCGCCGCCGCGGAGAGTGAGGCGCCCCAACCCGCCGGACGGGTCCGCGCGTTCGCGTACCTCGACACCGAGAGCACCCATCGCTACCGCCAGCTGATGGGCGTCCTGCTCGCCAACAAGCGCCGGTTCGGACTGCGACTGGCGCCAGCGCAGCTGACGACCCGGCTGTGGGAGCGCTTCTCGGTCCGCTACGAAACGACCGAAGCGCTCGAGCGTGACCTTGAGGCGCTGTGCGGCTGGGGCGCCGTTGACCGCTACCAGGACAGCTCGCGCGCGTCCTCGACCCGCGAGTTCAAGCGCAAGCGCTTCACCTACGACATCACGGCCGCCGGCGAGATCGCCGAGCGCGCCGCACTGCAGGTCGATCGCTTGTCCGAGCGGATCGGCGCACTCGAGCGCTCGCAGCTGCCGGAGCTGCTCGACGCGCTGATCGCCCTGGCGGTGGAGGCCGAACGAACCGATCCCCGGGCCGGCAAGCTCGTCGCGCTGTTCAACGACGTCGCGGCCAAGCTCGAGCGGCTGCGCTCCGACACGGGCGACTTCATGCGCGAGCTCGGCGCGGTGATGGCTGACGAGCAGGCGGTCGAGCTTGAGCCCTTCGAGCGTTACAAGCGCCGGGTGATCGACCACCTGGAGGGGTTCCGGTCCGAGCTGCGCCGGCTTGACCCTCAGTTCAGCTCGGCGATCGATCGCGTCGAGACGGTCGGGCTCGCGCGCATCATCGGGATCGCGGCCGACAGCGACGAGCCTCCGGTGTGGGGGCTCAGCGACGAGGAGGTCGCGGCGCGACGGGCGGAGCGGCTGGCCGAGGAGTGGAACGGGGTCCGGCGGTGGTTCCGTGGCGCCACCGGCGAGGCGCCGCCATGGCACGAGCTCGACCGCGCGCTGGGCAGCGCGATCGAGTGGATCATCCAATCCGCCCAGCGGCTGATCGACCGCCGTACGCGCCGCGTCGACCGCGCCGCCGAGTACCGCGCACTGGCGTTGCTGTTCGATCGCGCCGAGACGGCGGAGGACTGCCATGCGTTATACGCGGCGGTGTTCGGCCTCTACCAACCCCGGCATTTCGCGGTACCCGAAGTCGACCCCGAGCTGAGCCCGTCGACGGTCTCGTGGTGGCAGGCCGAGCCCGCGCCCGTCGAGGCGAGGCTCTACCGCCCCGGCTCGCGCCCGCCCGGGGCCGGGCGCGCCTCGGAGCTACCGGACCACACGATGGCCCGCCAGGCGCTCGCCGCCCGCCGGAGCCGTGAGCGCGTCGAACTGCGCCGGGCCCAGCGGCGATTCACGGCCGCTGGCCCGCTCCGGCTCGATCAGCTCGGGCGCCTCGACGCGCTCGAGTTCCATCACCTGCTGCGCTGGCTCGCCCGCGCGCTCGACGCCGCCGCCGATCCGCAGGGCACCCGCCGAGCCGAGTCCCACGACGGGCTCGTCCAGCTCGAGCTGCGCCCCCCACCGGATGCGGATGAGCTGGTCGAGATCGCCACCCCAGAGGGGACGCTGGCCGCCCCCAACTACGAGATCGAGGTGGTCGCGTGCTGAGCACGCTGGACGATCGTTTTACCGCCGAGCGCGAGCAGACCGCCAGGGCGCTGCTCATGCGCCCGCTCCTGACCCCCGAGGGCGACCCTGAGACGTTCACGCTCGTGCGCCGCCACGGGGAGTGGCTCACCGACCGCTTCCGCCACCTGCTCGGCTACCGGCTGGCGATCCGGAGTGACCACGCGCGCCTGTACAAGCGTCCCCGCCTCCCCTACCGCGACCGCCCCGCGCGGATCCGGCCGGGCTCGGTCCGCCCGGGTCCGGAGGACGGTTGGGCTCCGTTCGGCCGGCGCCACTACGTGCTGCTGGCGCTGGCGCTGGCCACACTCGAGGGGCATCACGGCCGCTCGCAGGCGCTGATCGGCGGGCTGGCCGGAGAGGTCGCCACGCTCGGCGCCGAGCTCGGGCTGCGCGTCGACTTCGACCGCCGCGACGAGCGCAAGGCGTTCGCCGACGTGCTGGAGCTGCTCTGCCGACTCGGCGTGTTGCGCCAGCGCGACGGCTCGCGCGAGGCGTTCGTCGCGCGCGACGAAGCGCTCGAGGAGGCGCTGTTCGACATCGAACACGGGCGGCTCGGCGACCTCAAGGCGACGCCGCTGGCGCTGACCGGGATCGAGCACGTCGACGAGCTGCTGCTCGAGGATTACGCCGCCAGCGAAGACGGCGAGCGCGCGCGGCGCCGGCATCGAATCGCGAGGACGCTCGTCGAGGAACCCGTGCTCTACGTGGACGAGCTGCCACCGGCCGAGCAAGACACGTACCGCTCGCAGCGCCACCGCCTCGAGCCCGAGCTCGAGGCGCTCACCGGCCTGCAGGCGGAGCGCCGCGCGGAGGGCTCGGCACTGATCGATGCGGGTCGGCGCCTGACCGACGTGCGCTTTCCGACCCGCTCGAGCGAGAGCCTGCTCGCGCTGCTGGCCTGCGAGCGCCTGCGCAGCGCCGCCCACGACGCGGAGCGCAACCCGCTGCCGCGCAGCGAGGTCGAGGCGCTGCTGGCCGACTTGCGTGCGACCGTGCAGCCCGAGGCGGGCCCCGAGCTCGACCGCGCCGCGCTGGCACTGCTGGAGACCCATCGGCTGATCGCTCGCGAGGAGCCGGCGCAGGTGCGCGTGCTGCCGGCCATCGCCCGCTTCGCCCGGCCCACCCTGCGCACGCAGGAGCCCGAGTGAGCGTCACGGTCCTGCATCCCGCTCCGGCCGAGCCGGTCGAGCGCTTCCGCCTGCACCGCGCGGGCCTGATCGGGCTCTACGAATACGAGGACGAGACGTTCGAGTTCGAGCGCGGCCGCCTGCTGCTCCGCGGTCCCAACGGCAGCGGCAAGTCGAAGGCGCTCGAGCTGTTGCTGCCGCTCCTGCTCGACGGCGAGCTGCGCGCCGAGCGACTGGACCCGTTCGGCGGCCGCGGACGCTCGATGCGCTGGAACCTGATCGGCGATCAGGAGTCGCGCGCCCCCGCGACCGGGTTCTCGTGGCTCGAACTCCACCGGCGCGACGAGCACGGCGTCGAGCACTTCCACACGCTCGTGCTGATGGCCCGCGCCCACAAGGGCGAGACCGGCGTGCGCTCGTGGTTCGCGCTGCTGGCCGCCCGGCAGACGCCGGACGGGGAGCTGCACGGCGCGCGAATCGGCATCAGCGCGTTCCTCACCCAGGCGCACCACCCGATCAGCAAGACGGCGCTGACCGAGCTCGCCGGCGAGCTGATCGAGTCGGCCTCCATTTATAGGGAGCGCGTAAACGCGCTTTTATTTGGCGTGGCTCAGGACCGCTACGACGCTGTCGTCCGCCTGCTCCTGTCACTACGCAAGCCGCAGCTCTCGCAGACGCTGGATCCGCAGGAGCTCTCAACCCGGCTGACCGAGGCGCTGCCCGAGCTCGATCGTGACGCCGTGCTGCGCGTCTCGGGCCGCCTCGACCAGCTCGACCGGTTGCGCGCCGAGGCGGCCGAGCTGCGCGAGGTGCGGGCAGCGGTGGCGACGTTCGCGCGGACCTACCGCGACTGGGCCCGGGCCGCGTTGAGTCAGCGCGGCCGCTGGCTGGTCGAGTCCGTCCGCGCCCGCGAGCAGCACGCCGAGTCTCTGGCCCAGGCCGAGAATGCGGTCCGCACCGCGTGCGAGCGACGGGCCGCGCTCGCGCAACGCAGGCAGGAACTCGAATCCTCGCTGGCGTCCGCGCGCGGCGCCGAGCGCGAGCTGCGCGCCTCGGATGACTGGCGCGCGGCCGAGCGGCTCGAGGAACTTCGCCGGCTCGCCGAGCGGGCGCAAGTCGCCGCGACGGCCGCCGCAGCCGAGTGCGAGCGGGCGCAGGCCGAGCAGGTCGAGTTGCGGGGCGCGGCCGAGCGGGCGGATGCCGCGTTGTCCGAGCAACAGATCGTGGTCGGGTCGCTGCTGGCGCTCTGTGCCGCCGACGCCGACCGGGCCGGTGTTGCCGCCCACGAGGCCGCCGTCGAGGGGCTTATTCAGGAGGATCGCGACCTGGCCGCCGTCAGATCGTTGCTCGACCAGCTCGCGGCCACACGAGCGCAGGCGATCGCCGCGATGGCCGAGCTCGCGCGGGGCCTCGATCTGGCCGACCAGGAGCACCGGGCCGCTCGGTCGCGGTTCGAGGACGCCGAGGCGGGGCAGCGTGAACGCCAGACCGAGCGCGCGGCGGCCGCCGAGCGCCTGGAGCTGGTGCGCAGCGAGCTGCTCGACGCGCTCGAACGGTGGCTCGGCGACGTTCAGCAGTTACCGGCGGACGACGCGTTCGCCGACGAGCTGGCCGCGCGGATCGCGCGCGCGGGCGAGCCGGGCGCTGCGGCGGCGCGCGAGCTGGCGGCCGACCGCACCGGGGCGGCCGAGCAGCGGCTGCGCGAGCAGCTTGCTGACGTGACCGCGGGGCGCGCCGCGCTGGCCGCCGAGCGCGAACCGCTCGCGGCCGAGCATGAGCGGCTGTCGGCGCACGAGGACCCGGTCCCCGAGCCGCTGCCGTTCCGTACGGCCAGCCGCACCGACCGCCCGGGCGCGCCGCTCTGGGCGCTGGTCGACTTCGCCGACGGACTCGACGACCAGCGCCGCGCCGGGCTCGAGGGCGCGCTGGAGGGCTCGGGACTGCTCGACGCCTGGGTGATGCCCGACGGCGCGGTGCTCGACGCGGACGATGCCGTGCTCGTCCCGGCGGCGCCGGGGGCGGCGGCGAGGATCGGAGCTGGGTCGACGCTGGCGGACACGCTCGTACCGGTGGCCGATGGGGCTGTCGCGGCTGGTGTCGTCGAAGGGCTGCTGACACGGGTCGCGCTGGCTGATGCGGGTGCGGGCTCGCTGGTGGGTGGGAGTCCGGTTGCGGGCCCGACTGGCGGTCCGGGTCCTGCTGCGGGTTCGAGTCCGGTTGCGGGTGGCGGCCCGGCAGCGAGCCTGGGCGCGCCGGGCGATCGGGCGGCGGTCGGCTACGACGGCAGCTTTGCGCTCGGCCCGTTGCGCGGCCGGCGGCGGGTCGATGCGGCCCGCTATATCGGCGCCGCCGCCCGCGCCGCGAACCGTGCCCGCCGACTCGCCGAGCTGGCGCGGGCGCTGGCCGCAATTAAGCAGCGCGACAGCGTGCTCGAGACGCGGGTCGCCGAGCTGGGACTCGCGATCGCGCGCCTGCGCGAGGAGCTGCGTCGGCTGCCCGATGACACGCCGGCGGTCCGCGCTCACGTGCAGCTTGACCGCGCCCGCGCCGAGGAGCAGCGCGCCGCAGCGGTGACTGCCGCCGAGCAGGAGACGATGACGGCGCGCGCGACGGAGCTGACGGAAGCGCGGGATCGCGCCTTCGCTCACTCGCGTGAACATCGCCTGCCGCCCCCGACGGACGACGCCGGGCTCGCCGCCGTGCGCGAGGCGCTCGCCTCCTACCGCGCTGCCGTCGGCGAGCTGATCGGCGCCGAGCGTCTGCGGCGCGAGCGACGCCGGACCGCCGGCGCCGCATTGGAACACGCGGACCGCGCCGCCCGGGTACTGATGGCCACCAAGGCGCGCGGCCGCGTCTGCCGTGAGGAGGCCAGCGCTCGCGGCGGGGCCCACGAAGCCGCGACCGCCGCCGTCGGCGCCAGTGTCGAGCAGCTGCGGGCCCGGCTGGCGTCACTGGAGACGGAGGCGGCGGGTGCCGAGCGGGGCCTGCGTGATGCGCACGAGCAGGACGTCGCCGCGGCGGCGCAGGCGGCCGCGGCCGAGCGTGATACCGAGCATGCGGCGGCGAGGTTGGCCGATGCCGAGCGTGACGTCGCGTCGAAGCACGCGCGCGTCGCCAGCGTCGGCCGCCTCGGCGCCTGGTCGCTCGCCCTCGGCGATGACGCCCCGGAGGATCACGCAAGTGCCGGCGACTGGCCGCTGCAGCGCACGCTGGCGGCGGTACGAGCCGTGTCCCGCGAGGCACTGGCCACTCGGCGGGGGTTCGAGACGCTGCTCGCCGACGTCGATCGCGAGGCCGACGAGCTCCGCCACCGCCTGTCCGCCAGCGCCGAGTTCGAGGTCAGCCGCGAGCGCGTCTCCGACGACCCGGAGCTCACGCTGGTGCAGGTGCGCCACGGCGGGCAGGGGCACCCGATCGGCGAGCTCGACCGATGGCTCGAAGGTGAGCTGCAGGCCCGCGACCGGACGATCGCCGAGGAGGACCGGCGGCTGTTCGAGTCGTTCCTGGTTGGCGGGCTGGCCGACGCGCTGCGCGAACGCGTCGCCAGTGCCGGCACGCTCGTGGCGGGCATGAACGCGGCGTTGACGAAGTGCACGACGAGCTCCGGGATGAGCATCGAGCTCGAGTGGCGTCCGCGGGAGCACGACCAGGACGGGCTGCGCGAGGCGGTCTCGCTCCTGCGCCGCGACGTCGCGCTGCTGACCGACGACGCACGGGGGCGACTGGTTGAGTTCCTGCGCGGGCGGATCGAGAACGCACGCCACTCGTTGGAGCAGGGCTCGAGTACCGAGCACGTGATGGCGGCGCTCGACTACCGCGAATGGCACGAGTTCCGGGTGATCCAGCGCAAGGAGGGCCGCCGCGAGGTCCTCACCCGTCGCCGGCACCAGCAGGGCTCAGGCGGTGAGAAGGCGGTCGCGCTGCACCTGCCGCTGTTCGCCGCCGCCGCCGCTCAGTTCGCCGCCGCCGAGCCGACCTGCCCGCGGATGATCCTGCTCGACGAGGCGTTCGCCGGCATCGACGAGCGCATGCGCGCCCAGCTCCTCGGCCTGCTCGAGCGCTTCGACCTCGACTTCGTCCTGACGTCGCACGAGCTCTGGGGCTGCTATCCGGAGCTGTCGGCGCTCGGCATCTATCACCTGCACCGCGAGCCGGGGATCCCCGGTGTCGCCACCGCTCACTTCCGCTGGGACGGCCGGCGGCGAGTGGAGGTCACCGAAGCAGCGTGAGCCAGGAGACGGTCACCTACCTCTCCCGGCCCGGCCTGCGGCGGCTGCTGTTCGCCGCGCGCGAGCGCTTCGAGCGTAACGGCGGGCCATATGGCAAGCTCGCTCTGTCCTCGCTGTCGTACGACGAGGCGCACGCTCTCAACGGTCTGCTCACACCCCGGCCCCCGTTCGCGCCTGGCGGCGAGGCGCGGATCAAGCTGCCGCGACTCGACGCGCAGCTACGAGAATCTCGGCTCGCGCTGTCGCTCGAGCAGGCGCTGGTCGCCGTCGACGGTCCACTCGGCAACCGCCGAGCCGAGCGCGCAGCCGCCGCCGCGGCCCGCCAGGCGGCCTGGCGGCGCGTGCTTGCCCACCCGCAGGCACGCCGCCCGGAGCTCGCGCCCTGGCTCGAGCACGTGCGGGTCCGGTTCGGCGCAGCGACCCCAGAGCGGACCGCGATCGTGCTGCAGGCGCTCGACGTGCTCTCGGCGCTCCCAGCCGACGGCCAGCCGCTCGCCGCGCTCGCCGCCTCGGACGCCGGCGGCGACGCCCACGCCCTCGATCGCGCGCGGCCGCTCGGCCGGCTGGTGACCGCGGCATTGTTCGCACTCGAGCGCTCGCCCCCACGCGAACCCGAGTCAGCCGATGAGTGGCGGGCACTGTGGGCGCGGGTCGGGGTCAGCTGCGACGAGCTGTCCTGCACGGCGCTGACGCTCGGCCTGCGGCCCCATCGACTCGCGCGTGGATATCTGGCCGGGCGCCTCCGCGCCGCCGGCCGCGCAGGCCGGCCACTCGTGCTGACGCTCGCCGAGCTGCGCGCCGAGCCGCCCCGGCTGGCCGGCAACGCCCTGTTCGTCTGCGAGAACCCATCAATCGTCGCCGCCGCAGCCGGCACCCTCGGCGCCCGCTGCCCATCACTTCTGTGCACCGCCGGATGGCCCAACACCGCAGTCGCCGCGATTCTCGACGCCGCGGAGCGCGCGACCATGGAAATCCTCGTGCACGCCGACGGCGACCCAGCCGGCGCCGCGATTGCCGCCACTGTGCTGAAGCGCACCGGCGCTCGGCCGTGGCGCTCCGTCGACGCGAACGCCGGGATCCACGAGGAGTCACTGCTGGACGAGCTGCTCGACGATCTCGGCAGCGGCTACGTGGGTCAGCGGCGACTGGTGTAGAGCGCCCGGGACCGCACCCCTCGCGGCCGCGCGCTTACGCGGCGCCGTGCAGTTGGATCGCCTTCTCAACCGCGAGCGTCGCCTCGTCCAACCGTCGACCTATCTCCTCGATCGTCGCATCATCTGCCACGCCGTGACAGGAGCGATTCGATCGAACTGAGACCAATCGAGCCCGAAGCTGGTGCGGCGAGCAGCAGGTCGAGCCCCGTGCCCGCGTTTGACTCCTCAATTCAGGAGAGCTACTCAGCCCTGGCCACAGACGACGACCGGCTCAAGCTCATCGTGTCCGACGCTCGCCGGCTGCTCCGCGAGGGGCGTGCGCCAATGATCCTGACCGAGCGTCGTGAGCACCTCGACCGACTCGCCGGCCGGGTTCACGGCGATGTGCCGAACCTCGTTGTGCTCCACGGTGGCGTTCAGCAGAAGGCCAGACGCGCCGCGCTGCAACGTCTGTCCAATCTCCCCGGCGACGAGCCGCGCCTCGTACTGGCAACCGGCCGGTACATTGGCGAAGGCTTCGACGACCCCCGCCTGGACACGCTTCTGCTGACGATGCCGATCGCGTGGAAGGGGACCGTGGTTCAGTACGCCGGTCGGCTTCACCGCGCCCATCCCGCGGCGCTGCGCAAAGACGTCACGATGTTGCAACGGAGTCGGCGCATTTGCGTCTAGATCCGTCACATCTTCTTGGGCACGATGGCCACATGGCATCGCTCAAGGAACAAATAGACGCCGAGCTCAGGATCCGTGAGCTGCTTGGCGAGGCAGGTCTGCCTGAGCCTGACCGCGTTGAGTACGGCTACACGTGCATCAGGCTGTTCTGGGAGGACACCAAGACGGTGGTCGTCGTCGAGATTGACGAGCCCGACGCGCCGGTGGGACGACGGTCGAGGGTCGCGAGGGAGGACGCTGGCCCGTGATCGCTCGGAGCTGCCCTGACGACCAGAGAATGGCCGACAGCACGACGGTGACGACGGAGTTCACGAGGCCGATGATCCACCCCTGCGCCTTGTTGTCCGCCAGGATCGCGGCGATGGCGACGCCGATGGCGATCACGCCGCCGGTTGCGATGAGCCGTACGAGCAGACGCTCAAAGGCGGATTGTCGGCGCCTCGGGGCTCGGACGCGGCAACCCTGATATCGGGCGCAGACGCCAGTTCCGGCGAGTCCACAAGACGCAACAGCAGGCATCGACGCCCACAACGGCGTGGCCGAAACCTCAAGACGGCGTTGCGGCCGAAACTGCACTCCCGAGCCCGGCGAGCTGTGGGATGATCCGTCCGTGAGAAAGCCGGTGGGCACTGGCTCGCTCGGGTGGCGGACGGTCTGAGCGAGCGCAAACAGTCGGTCGCTGACGTGGTCGGCGCCACTGTCGCCGCCCAGGGCGTCCGCGACGCTTTCGGCATCCTGGGCAGCGGCAACCTCGTGGTCACCAATGCGCTCTGTGCGGGCGGCGTGCGCTTTCATCACGCCCGCCATGAGGAAGGCGCGGTCTGCATGGCGGACGGTTACTCGCGCGTGACGGGACGAGTCGGAGTCTGCAGTGTTCACCAGGGCCCGGGCCTGACGAACACGATGACGGCGCTGACCGAGGCGGCGAAGAGCCGCACGCCGTTGCTTGTCCTCGCCGGTGAGACGCCTGCGGCGGCGCTGACGTCGAACTTCCGCATCAACCAGCATGGCCTCGTCGAGTCGGTCGGGGCGATCGCCGATCGGGTTCACAGCCCGGCAAGCGCCGCCGATGATGCGCAGCGCGCATTCCAGCGCGCCCAGGTCGAGCGCCGACCTGTTGTCCTCATGCTCCCGATCGACATCCAGCCGCAACCGGCGGTGCAGACACATCCCTCGCGGCCACCGATGCCTATGCTCGCCCCACCCGTGCCCGCCGCCGACGCGGTCGCGGCGGTCGCCGACCTGATCCAGAACGCCAAGCGGCCCGCGATCATCGCCGGTCGCGGCGCCGTCCTCGCTGGCGCCGCAGACGAGCTCGAACGACTCGGTGCTCGCATCGGCGCGCTCCTCGCCACCTCTGCTCCCGCGAACGGATTGTTTACCGGGCTCCCCTATGCGCTCGGCATCTCGGGCGGCTTTGCCCCGCCGTTCGCGGCCGAGCTGCTGCCGCAGGCCGACGTCGTCCTGGTCGTGGGAGCCTCGGTCAACCATTGGACGACGAAGCACGGTGCGCTGGTCGCCAAGGACGCGAAGGTCGCGCAGATCGACACCGAGGCGCTGGCGATTGGACGCAATCGACCCGCCGACATCGCGGTACTGGGCGACGCGAAGGTCGCGGTCGAACAGCTCGATGATGAGCTCGAGCGCCGTGGACATGTCGCCACGGGCTTTCGCACTCCTGAGCTCGCGCAACAGATCGCTCAGCGTCGCTGGGTCAACGAGACCTACACCGACGAGTCGACCGAAGAATGGATCGACCCCCGGACCCTGTCGCTGGCGCTCAACGATCTCCTCCCCCCGGATCGCGCGGTGGCCGTCGACTCGGGTCACTTCCTCGGCTATCCGTCGATGTACCTCGACGTCCCCGACGCCCGCGCGTGGATCTTCCCGAACGGCTTTCAAGCCGTCGGGCTCGGCCTGGGCAACGCGGTCGGAGCCGCGATCGCGCGTCCGGATCGCCCGACCGTGGCCGCGATCGGCGATGGCGGGGCGTTCATGGCGCTGGCCGAACTTGAGACCGCCGCCCGTCTGAGCCTGAAGCTGCTCGTCCTCATCTACGACGACGCCGCCTACGGCGCCGAGGTGCACCACTTCGAGCCGATGGGGCATGACGTGTCGCTGGTGCGATTCCCGCCCGCTGACCTGGCGGCAATCGCCCGAGCCGCCGGAGCCGCCGGAGCGACGGTCAGGAACACTGACGACCTGGACGTCGTTGGGCGGTGGCTCGCGGAAACGGACCCCAGGCCGCTCGTGCTCGACGCCAAGGTCAATCCCACGATCGTTGCCGAATGGCTCGAGGAGGCCTTCCGCGCCGGTTGAGCGCACCCGCCTTCCGAACGCCACGCCGACCCCGACCGACCCACCGCGAAGCACCCGACGCAGGAGCACCAACCAAGGAGCAGAGAGATGTCAAGCACCCAGATCAGCCAAGTCGCCGCCCTCCTCGACGGGCTGGCCTCCGGCTCGGTCGAGATCGTCGACCTCACGCAGCCGCTCACCGAGACGACACCGGTGATCCAGCTGCCGCCACCGTTTGCCAACACACCCGGCCTGTCGCGGACCGAGATCAGCCACTATGACGAGCGCGGGCCGGCCTGGGCGTGGTACACGCTGACGATCGGCGAGCACGTCGGCACGCACCTCGACGCTCCGATCCATTGGGTGACTGGAAAGGACGGTGCCGATGTCGGCTCGATCACGCCGCAGACGCTCGTCGGCCCCGCGTGCGTGATCGACAAGACGGCCGAGACCGAATCCGACCACGGCACGCTGTTGACGGTCGCTGACCTGGAGGGATGGGAGGCCCATAACGGCCGGATCCCGGATGGTGCCTGGGTGTTGTTTCGCACCGGCTGGGGCTCACGGGCGCAGGATCAGGAGGCGTTCCTGAACGTCGGCGAGAACGGCCCGGAGACGCCGGGGCCCGATGTCGACGCGTCGCGCTGGCTGGCCACTGAGCGCGCGATCTCGGGCTTCGGGGTGGAGACGGTCGGCATCGACGCCGGCGCGGCGGGCGGCTTTGACCCGCCGTTCCCGCTGCACAACTTCCTCCTCGGCGCCGGGCGCCTCGGCCTCACCCAGCTCGCGAACCTGGAACGTCTGCCGCTCACCGGCGCCCTGCTCGTGGTCGCGCCGCTGCGGTTGGTCGGGGGGACCGGAAGCCCGAGCCGCGTGTATGCGTTCGTGCCCAAGGGATAGACCAGAGCGCCGACCGGACCGGACGAGAAGCCCGAGCCGCGTGTACGCGTTCGCGCTCGAAGGACAGGTGCCGGTGAACGTCCCCAGAAGTGTCCCCGCCCGGGGGCCGTGCTGAAAAACTCGTCAGGATGGGCAAAGTTTCAGCACGCCCCCCCTGGCGGGCCGGCTGCGCCGGACGCCGACAGTCACGGCACGAACAACCGGTGACTCAGCGGCGAACCCCGGCCTCGGCGCGCCGCCGCGGTTAGACGACCGCCTCGTACCCGGTCGTGACCGCCTCGAAATGGCGCTGTGACGCCTCGGCGAGCAGGGCGTACAGCTCGTGGAATGTGGCGACGGCCTGGTCGCGCGGTTCGGACATGGGCGCGAGATCTTCGGGGAGTTCGGGGTCGAGCAGGGGGAAGCCGCGGAACTGGTGCACGAGGCGCGTGCGCACGAGGAAGGCTTCGGCGTCGCTGAGCCCCGCCCGGCTGCGCCCCGCCAGAAAAGGCGCGAAGTCAGCCGCGAACGCCGCGTAGCGATCGACGAGCCCGCTGAGGTCCCAGGCCCGCGATACCAAGGCGCTGAGGCCGGCGACGGATCCCACTCGGGCCAGGAATGATGTGGCGTGTTGTGCGACGTCGAGTTCGGCCAACAGTTCGTCGACCTCCCGCGAGTGGTCGTGGGGCGAGACCCAGACGCTGTCCTGCACCGATCCGAAGCCGAGGAAGCGCAACCGCCGGGCCAGCCGACTGCGCTCGAGTCGCCGGTCCTCGGGGATCTGGTGCCAGACCAGGGTCCAGGTGCTGCCGTCATCGCGCGGGTGACCGAGTGAGAAGATCCGCCCGTCGCCCTCGGCGAGCAGCCGCTCGGCGCGGGGAGTGACGCGGTAGTGGACGAGGCGCCCTTCGCGCATGCGGGCGATCAGGCCGCGTCGCACCAGCCGGGTCAGGGCCACGCGCGCCGCGCCGTGGGAGAAGCCGAGCTCTCCCAGCAGCACCACCAGGCCGCCGGACCAGACCCGATCGCCGTAGGGCCGCACGTACGTCCCGAGCATCGTGATCACGAGGTCTTGCGGCTGGAGCTGCTCACTCGCCGGCAGCGCCCCGGGCGCCGGCGACTCCCCTACGGCCACGCCCTCGGTGGCGGGACGAGCTCCGGGCTGGGCAGCAGCTCGCCGTTGTCCTCTGCCGCCGGCGAGATCACCACCTCAAAGGTTCGTTGCAGCTCCTTGCGCACGTCATCCCGGCCGGTGGGCGGCTTGCGCGACCCCGCCTGGTATTGGGGCACCCACTCGGCCTCCGCGAACCCCTGCTCGGCGGCGGCGTGCAAGGTCCAATTCGGGTCGTACAGATGCGGCCGCGCCAGCGCGCAGAGGTCGGCCCGCCCGGCCAGGACGATCGTGTTGACGTCGTCGTAGCTGGCGATGGCCCCGACCGCGATCGTCGGGATTCCCGCCTCGTTGCGGATCCGGTCGGCGAACGGGGTCTGGTAGCTGCGTCCGTACGCCGGGCGCTCGAGTGGCGACACCTGCCCGGTTGACACGTCGACGATGTCGCAGCCGTGCTCGCGGAGCAACCGCGCGAACTCGACCGCCTGATCGCCATCGAACCCGCCCTCCACCCAGTCGGTGGCGGACAGGCGGACGCTCATCGGCTTCTCGGCCGGCCACACCGCCCGGCAGGCGTCGAACACCTCCAGCGGATACCGCGCCCGCGCCTCCAAGGACCCTCCGTACTCATCCCGGCGGTGGTTGGTCAGCGGTGAGAGGAAACTCGAGAGCAGATACCCGTGCGCGCAATGGAGCTCGAGCAGATCAAAGCCGGCCGCCACGGCAGCCTCGGTGCTGGCGAGGAATTGGCCGAGCACGGTGTCCATGTCCTCACGCGTCATCTCGCGGGGCACCTGATTGACATCGCTGTAGCGGATCGGTGAGGGCCCCATCACCGGCCAGTTGCCGTCCGGCAGCGGCTCGTCGATCCCGTCCCACATCAGCTTCGTCGAACCCTTGCGACCGGAGTGGCCGATCTGGGCACCAATCGCGGAGCGACCGTAACCGTGGACGAACGAGACGATCCGCCGCCACGCCTGCGTGTGCTCGTCGCGATACATCCCCGCGCACCCCGGCGTGATCCGCCCGACGTCCGACACGCAGATCATCTCGGTCATGACCAGCCCGGCGCCGCCCAGTGCGCGCGAGCCCAGATGCACCAGGTGGAAATCGCTCGGGGTGCCCTCCACGGCCGAGTACATGTCCATCGGTGAGACGACCACGCGGTTGCGCAGCTCGAGCGAGCGTAGCCGCAGAGGCATGAACATCGGCGGGCGCGCCGGCACCTCCGCGGCTGACGATCCCCCCACCCCGGCGGCGAACCTCTCATCAACCGCCTCGACGAACGCGGGATCGCGCAGGCGCAGGTTGTCGTAGGTGACCCGGCGGCTGCGTGTGAGCAGGTTGAACGCGAACTGCATCCGCTCCTGGTTGACGTAGCGCCCGATGCCCTCGAACCACTCCAGGGAGGCTTGGGCGGCGCGCTGGGTGCTCTCGACGATCGGCCGTCGCTCGGCCTCGTAGGCACTCAAGGCCGCAGGCACGTCCCCCCCACAGCACCGGAACGCCCACGCGAGCGCGACGGCATCCTCCATCGCGAGCTTGGTCCCTGACCCGATCGAGAAGTGGGCGGTGTGCGCCGCATCGCCGAGCAACGCCACGTTGTCGGTGCACCAGCGCTGGTTGGCCACGGTGACGAAGTTGAGCCACTTCGAGTTGTTCGCCACCAGCGCGTGGCCCTCGAGCGCGTCGGCGAACAGGTGGGCGCAGAACTCGAGGCTGGCCAGGTCGCTTTCACCGGGCGCCAGGGGGCCCGGGGCCAGCCGGTCGAGCCCGGCCGCGCGCCAGATGGTCTCGTGCGTCTCGACGATGAAGGTGCTCATGCGGTCGTCGTAGGGGTAGGCGTGGGCCTGGAAGACCCCGTGGGGCGTCTCGATGATGAAGAACTTGAACGCGTCGAACACGAGGTCGGTGCCGAACCAGACGTAACGCGCGTGCCGGTGATCGAGCGAGGGACCGAAGTCTGCCTGGCGTGCGGCCCGGACCGCACTCGACGCGCCGTCCGCGCCGACGATCAGGTCCGCCCACTCGAGCTCATTCAGCCCCGGCGCCTCACGCTGGAACCGCACATCGACCCCGAGCGACACCGCCCGAGCCTGGAGTATTCCCAGCAGCTCGCGGCGTCCGAGGGCGGAGAAACCGTGCCCACCGGATCGCGTCCGGGTCCCCCGGTGGTGGATGTCGATGTCGGTCCAGTGCGTGAACCGATCGGTGATCGCCCGGTAGCTCTCGGGGTCGGCGTGCTCGAACACCGTCAGCGTCTCGTCGGAGAACACCACCCCGAAGCCGAATGCGTCGGTGGCTCGGTTGCGCTCGAACACGGTCACCGCGCAATCCGGTGCGACCTTGCGCATCAGGATCGCGAAGTAGAGGCCTCCCGGACCGCCGCCGATTACCGCAATTCGCATGCGACCCTATGGACAGCGCAGGGAGGCCTCACACGCCGAGATCGCTCAGATGCTCATATCGGAGCGCGAGCCCGTTCACGACGTTGTGCATCAGCGCCAGCGCGGCGCGAACGTTCGCGTGCGCAAGCGGCGGCAGATCCTCCGCGCACAGCGCCTTGAGCTCGTCGTACACGGCGAGCAGGCGTTCCTCTGACGCAGTCAGCTCCGACCCGAGGAGATCGACGGTCATGGCGCCGCCCCGATCGGAGCCTC
>Ga0302181_10000933_pt1 | contig 22637 bp, 23 predicted proteins | sample I_Palsa_E3_3_FD_198786 | JGI IMG/M metagenome (GOLD analysis project Ga0302181, IMG submission 198786) | Peat permafrost microbial communities from Stordalen Mire near Abisko, Sweden - I_Palsa_E3_3 | ecosystem: Environmental > Terrestrial > Soil > Palsa > Peat permafrost | place: Sweden...
CTCGCCAGTCAGGCGCCGCTCGCGCTGGAGCAGATCAAGCGCGTCTCGGCGGCGGGCGACCTCGACGAGGGGATCGAGGCCGAGAAGGGGGCGTTCGCGTCGGTGTTCGCCTCGGCGGACGCCAAGGAGGGCATCACAGCTTTCCTCGCCAAACGCGCCCCTGACTTCAAGGGCAAGTGAGCCATACAGCCCGTCTGGCCGCCCTGGTGGCCGAGCCGGGCTCCGTCGTGGCGCTCACCGGGGCGGGCATATCGGTTCCCTCTGGGATCCCCGACTTCCGCACCCCGGGCACCGGCTTATGGGCAAACGTCGACCCGATGGAGGTCGCGCACATCGAGGTATTTCGTCGTGAGCCCGAGTGCTTCTGGGCCTTCTACGGTGAACGCTTCGCGACCCTGGGTGACCGCGAGCCCAACGACGCCCACCTCGCGCTCGTCGAGCTCGAGCGCCGCGGGCTGCTGGACTGTGTGATCACGCAAAACATAGACATGCTCCACCGCAAGGCCGGGACCCGTGAGCTGATCGAGGTTCACGGATCAATCGAGTCGTGCATGTGCCCGGGCTGTGCCACGCATGTGGAGTTGGTGGAGGTGCTCGATCTGCTGAACCTGGCGAGTGACAAAGTGCCTCGCTGTCGTGACTGCGCACGGGCGCTCAAGCCAGAGGTCGTCCTCTTTGGTGAGATGCTCCCCGTGGCGGCGATCGAGCGCGCCCAGGAGCTGTGCGCCGGGGCCGACCTTCTACTGTGCATCGGATCCTCCCTGGAGGTTCATCCGGTCGCGGCGCTCCCCCGGCTTACCCTTGAAGGTGGGGGAGCCATCGCAGTCCTCACGCAAGGCGCGACACCATTTGACGATCTCGCCGCGGTGCGCCTCAAGGGAGACGTGGTCAGCGAGCTCGGTGGGCTGCTCTACGCGCTCCGCTCCGTCTAGCTCACCGGCCGTCGCACCCACCCGCTCACGCTGGCATCTGCACCACGGTCAGCAGGTACTCGGCTCGAGCGCGAAAGGTCCCGTCCTCAGCCTCGTTGCCGTCGGTGTAGAGCTCGACTAGCTCCGCGCGCAGCTCGTCCCAGCGCCCCTGCGGCTCGAGGGCGGCCTTCGCCATGATCGTCGGGCCGAGCAGCCGCTCGTTGTGTTCGAGCCACGCCTCGGCTGATTCGTGCTCGAACGTGACCGTGTGGCGCTCGAACGCCAGCTCGACTCCGTGAGTAGCGAAGAGCCCGCGCACGTGGTCCTCATTGCCCCACATGACCGGCGGCTTCAGCTCGGGCGGGGGCGGCGGCATGTAGGAGCCGACCGTCCTGAACATCCGGCCGTTTAGTCCCTCCGGGGTCCATGCCGCGATGACGATCCGTGCGCCCGGCCTCGCGACCCTGACGAGCTCTCCCGCGGCGACGTCCTGGCGCGGGGCGAACATCACGCCGAAACACGAGGTGACGCGCTCGAAGGATCGATCATCAAAAGGAAGATCCTCGGCATCGCCCTCGACGAACTCGATCTCGACGCCTGCCTCCGCGGCTCGCTCGCGCGCCACCTCGAGCAGCTTCGGCGTCAGGTCCAGGCCGGTCACCTTCGCGCCCGCGAGCGCCGCCGGGATCGCTACGTTGCCGCTCCCCGTCGCGACGTCGAGCAGATCCTGACCTGGCTGCGGGTCGGCGCGCTCGGCGACCAGCTCGCCGACCTGCGCGATCGTGCGCGCGATCTCCGGATAGTCGCCGATCGTCCACATCTTGCGCTGCGCGTCCTTGATGCCGCTGACGTCGATGCTCATCGCTGCATCCTCCTATCGGTTGGCCGGCTAGTGCTGCTTGACGAGCTCGCGCTCCGGTGCGATCTCCCAGCGCGCGGCGACGGCCGATAGCTCTTCGTCGAGCTCCCAGCGATCAGCGAGCGCTGTCCCCTCGTATTCTGGGCTCGCGCCCTTCAGCGTCATGCAGCCGCTGTTGTCGCCGATCTCGCGGAGCTCGCGAACTTCGGCGGCGCTCAGCGGCGAGGGCGTGCGGACGGCCGCGAGCTCCGCGTGCTTGTCCTCGATTGTTCGGGCGTCGGAGCCGCTCTCCTGAATCAGCGTCGGCGCTACGCAGCGCACCGTCGGATGCGCGAGGTTCCACTGGCACGCGAGCTGCAGCATGCTCAGTCCGTGCCGCTCGGCGTAGGGGCGCATCCGCTCGAGCTTCTCGACCCCCGCTTGCACCCAGCCGTCGGGGCGGAACTTGCGGTGGTCGTACTCCGCGAAGGAGTGTCCCGGCCGCACGTCGTCGTGGAACATGCCGCCGTAGTCGACCACGCGTGTGATCAGGCTCACGTCGTTGGCGGCGGCGGCGTCGAGCACCAGCTCGCCCGGCCACGGCTCCATCGGCGAGAGGATCACCATCGCCCAATCGATCAGCGAACCGTGGCGCTCGAAGCAGTCGATCAAATCGAGTGTGAACCCGTTGGCCGGTCCCGGCGCGACGCCGAGCAAGCGCGTCAGGCCCGCCGCGCGGACCGCCTCCATCCCCGCCCACACTGCCTCGCTGCAGTAGCCGGTCCGATCTGGGTTGTGCAGCAACAGCAGGTCGAAGCGCTCGGCGCCAAGGCGCTGCAGACTACGCTCGCTCGCCATCCGGATGTAGTTCCCGTAGTCGCGCTCTGTGCGCAGCCGCGGGTCGGTGAAGCGGGGGAAGCCCTTCGCCCCCTCGCGCTCGCCCTCGTAGAAGTCGTGCCCGATTGCGCCGATCAGGCAGTAGCTCTCGCGATCGATGCCCTTGAGCGCTTTCCCCAGCAAGCGGTCGGCTTCCCCGGCCCCGTATGCGTCGGCGCTCATCACGGTGTCGATGCCCGCCCCCGGCCGCAACAGCGCTTCCAGGCGAGCGTCGTCGAGCGGTTCGCCAAAGTGCATAAAGCGTCCCCCACTCCAGGTGCCAATCACGGTCGTGGTTGGGTTCATTGCTAGTCCTATCCTACGTGGCTGGGACAGGGCACGGCGGTCCTCGCGCTGGCCGTGCTGCCGTCCGCGAAGCTGAGCGCGGCGGCGAAGGGAAAACCTCCGGGGGGACAGCTGTCGGGCAGCAACAGCCCCCGGGGGTGGTAAGCGATCGTGCGGCCGTGGAGGCGTTCGTAGTAGGTGATCCCCAGCGGCCCGAGTGTGGCGGTCAGTTGCACGACCGCGACGTAGGGAGAGTCGGGGAAGCTGGGCACGAGCGGCACGCCGATCTGCACGCTTCCGCCGAATGGCGCGGCGGCGGGGAGCAGCAGGCTGGGTAGCGCGATCTGGACGCCGACGGGGTTCATGGCGGTGACGTAGAGCAGCAGCGCGATTTGTCCGTTCTCATCGGGCGCGCGGAAGATCGACACGAGCGCGCTCTCACGGGCGATCTTCGGACCGATCGGGAACTCCGCAATCGCGCTGCCGATTCCCATCACCGAGTCCGCGGGACAGTGGTTGGGTCCAAAGGCTTCGACCCTCGCGACACTGCAGGTGGCGAGACCCAGGCCGCTAGTGGCGACTCCGAGGTTCTCCGGGTAGCGCAGGTTGACCCCCGTCAACGGCGCCGGGATTGCGCCCACGGGCGCATCGATCTGAAAGCTGAAGCCGATCGTGGTGCCCTGGCCGAGGCGCTCGGGCGTGAGTGTTGCGCTCAACTTCACCGACTGTGCTGCGGTCGCCGCGGTCGGCAGACAGGCGCAGCCCAGCAGGGCTGCCAGGAGGAGGGTCCGTCTCACTGCGGGGCTGGCATAACCATCACGAAACTCCGCATCCGAAACTCCGAACTTGCACCTCGGCGAGCGCCGGGACGCGATCTGAGGAGGTTTCTGACGGCGACCTAATACGAGAGCTTGCCGGTTGTCTGGACCGTTAGGTCGTAGTTCTTGCGGTCAAAGGTGCCGTAGAAGCCGCCGTGGCCGTGGGCGTGCGCGTAGCGGCCGGTGCCGCCGGTGGCGACGAGCGTGCCGGCGAAGCTTTCGTAGGTGCCGGAGCCGTGCGTCTTCCCCATCCCGCGGCCTGTGATCGTGCCGCCGCTCGCGTAGATCGTGAAGCTGGCGGTCAGCGTCGCGCCGATCGCCAAGTTGGCCTTCATGTTGCCCGGGAGCGTCCCGGAGGCTTTTCCGGTCTCGTGCAGCAGTGACCCCGAGCCGCTGGTGTAGTGCATGTCGGCCGTATCGGTGATCTTCAACGTTGCGGCCGCCTGTGCTGTGAGAGGGCGTTTGGCCCCGGCTCCTCTTGCCGATGCGGGCGCTCCGGCGAGCGCCGCGGGAGCGAGGATCGCCAGCAGCGCCGCCCCTGCGGCCATCGTTACCGGTGACTTGACCATGGGTTCATTCTACCCTTCCCGGGCTGCGGTGGCGACACATGCGGGGCGAGGCGGCGAGGGCGGTTCTACTCCTCCAGCGCGAGCGTTGGCGAAACTCGCGCGGCCAGGAAGCCGGGGACGGCGACGATCGCGAGCACGATCGCGATCACGAGTGCGAGCAGCTCCAGCGGACGCAGGCCCGCGGTCAGGGTGACGATCGGAAAGCCCGTCTGCTCGCGCAGGTAGCGGTCGATCACGACCTGACCGTAGAGGCCGACGAGCGCGCCGGTGAGGCAGCCGGCGCCGAGCAGCAGCGTCGATTCGAGCAGCAGCAGCCTGCGCAGGCGCGCCGGCGTCGCGCCGGTCAGCCGCAGCTCGGCCAGCGCCACGCGCCGTTGCCAGATCGCCGAGGCGAGCGCGGTCGCCAGCGCGAGGATCGCGGCGATCGTGAGCAGCGTCGAGATCTCCCCGATCCGACTGAGCCCGGCGTCGGCGATCGTGTCGAGCTGGCCCGCGCGCACCGCTGCGGTCGCGACTTCCAGCCCGCTTCGGGACCCCGCCGCCCCCCCGAGCGCGCGCATGATCGCCGCGCGCACACGCGCGACGTTCGCACCCGGGGCGAGCTGCACCCCGAGCGCGGTCGGCGCCGTGGTCTGCCAGTACCGCTGGTAGTCGGCGGCGCTCATGAAGATCACCCCCGGGCTCCAGACGAGTGTGGTCGTGATCGCGGCGACCGCGAAGCGGACGTTCCCGCTGGGGGTCGGCAGCGTCAGGCTGCCGCCGACGCCGACGTGATGCTCGGCGGCAATCTGTCGTGAGACGGCGATCTGACCGCCCGCGGCGAGCCGTGCGCTCGCGACGCCCACGCCGGGAGCAATGACCTGGGTGCGCAGCAGTTCGCGCGTGCCGCCGGGCGGGCGGGCGATAATCCACAGGCGGCGACCGTCGAGGTCGAGGTAGCTGCCGAAGAAGGAGCGGACGGCGCTGACCCCGGGCACGCGAGCGATCCGCGCGACATCGTCGCCGGGCAGGAAATCAGTGGTCCCCTGGTAGGCCCCCGGGGGGTTGACCCAGATGCTCGCGTCGGCGGTGTAGCTGCGAGTGAACCCACCGATCCCCTGCCGCAGGTCGGCGCGGGCGCCGCCGAGCGCGCCGCTGCCGAACAGCGCCACGGCGCCGGTGGTCGCGAGCGCGAGCGAGCGCAGCGTCGCGCCTCGCAGCGAGATCAGCGCGACCGGCAGCAGCGCCAGCTGCTGCCAGCGCGCGGCCAGCGCGCGGGCGGCTCCCAGCATGAGGCCGAGCGCGAGCGGGACCGTAAGCACGCACACCAGCGCGAGCGCCATCAGCGCGGCGAGCGACAGCGAGGACCGCAGCGCGAAGGTGGCGCTCGCGAGCGCCAGCACACCGCCGGCGGCGAGCGCCAGGCCCAGCTGGGCTCTGCGCCCGAGCGCGTCCCCCGAGGCGCCGTCGGCGAAGTGCGCGGTGTCGAGCGCCCGGCCGCTGCGCACCTCGAGCAGCGTCAGCGCCGAGGCCAGGCAGGTGGCGAGGATCCCGCCGCCGAGCGCCAGCAGCAACGGCCCCGTACCGATCACGGTGCGCGTGCCGAGCGTGAACGCCTCGGTGAGGTAGGCCGGCGATTGATGAAACGGCCCGACCGCCAGCGCATAGCCGGCGAGCAGCCCTACGAGCGAGGCGGCCAGGCCGAGGCACAGCGCCTGGAAGATCACCATCTGCACGACCTGCGCGCGCCGCGCGCCGAGCAGGCGCAGGTCGGCGATCGCGTGGCGTCGCTCGGGGACCGTCAAGAGGATCGCGTTGAACGCGAACAGGAAGCCCAGCAGCGCGCAGATCGCGGCGAAGAAGTCGCTCGACTGGTCGGTCGGGCGCAGCGCCTGGTGCAGCAGTGCGTCCTCTTCGTCGGCCGGCCCGACTGCGGTCTCCGTGCCGGCGAGCGCGCGCAGCTGCGTGCGTACTTCAGCTTCGCGCCCGGGCTTGGTCTCCACGAGGATCCGCGTGACCTTCCCCGGCAGCCCCGCGAGCGCCTGCAGGCGCTCGAGCCCCATCACCGCCACCGGCGCGCTCGCCGGTGCGCCGAACGTCGCGTCATCCAGCACGGCGGTCACGTGCAGGGGTGTGACGCGCCCGCGCAGCTCCAGGGTGACCCGGTGGGGATCTCCGATCAGCCCAGCGGTGTGGGAGCTGAGGCCGATCCCGTTGGAGGAGAGGGTCGACAGCGGAATCGTGTGGGCGAGCCCGTCGAGCAGCGCGAGGCTGAGCCCGGCGCCGGCGATCTGTACCACCGCGCGGCGCCCGTCGGGGCCGACGACGCTCGCGCTCTGTTCGAGCAGCGGCGCGGTCTGCTTGACGCCGGGGAGCGCTTCCACGCGGGCGAGCACGCCTTCGTCGAAGCCGCCTGAGCCGCGTGCGCGGAGCTGGAGGTTCGCGGGACCGATCACCGCGTGTACCACTTCGGTCGCGGAGCTCGCGATGCTGCCGTCGGCGACAATGACGGCGAACAGCAGCGCGACGGCGATCGCGACCCCGAGACCGGCGAGCATCTCCTGGGCAAGGTGCGCGCGCAGCCGCCGCCGGTAGAGGTAGACGAGTGTGGTGGGCTTCACGCCCGCACGGCCGGCGCGCTGTCCATGCTGAGCTTGCCGTCGCGCAGCGTGCAACGCCGGTCGGCGATCGCGGCCGCCTCCAGATCGTGTGTCACCAGCAGAACTGCGGCGTCGCGGTCGTGAGCAATCGAGCGCAGCAGCTCGATGATCTCGCGACTACGGGCGCTGTCGAGGTTCCCGGTCGGCTCGTCGGCGAGGATCAGCCGCGGCTCGCCGGCCAGTGCGCGGGCGATCGCCACGCGCTGGCGCTCGCCCCCGGAGAGCTCACCCGGGGTGTGCTGCAGGCGATCGCCGAGGCCGACGCGCTGCAGCCACGGGATCGCGCGGGCACGGGCCTCGCGCATCCCGACGCCGGCGAGCAGCAGCTTGATCGAGGCGTTCTCGATCGCCGAGACGCGCGGCATCAGGTGAAAGCTCTGGAAGATGAAGCCTACGTCGCGCAGCAGGTAGTCGCTCGCCTGGTTGGCCGTCAGCGACTCCAGAGCGCGTCCGGCGTAGCGGATCGAACCCTCCTCCGGGGTGAGCAGCGCGGCGATCAGCAGCAGCAGCGTCGTCTTGCCCGAGCCGCTCGGACCGTACAGCGCGACCATCTCACCCGGCGCGATTGTGAGGTTCACGCCATCGACCGCGCGCACCTCCTCGGCGCCGTGGTAGTGCTTGACCACACGCTCCAGCTCGAGCCCTCCGGCAGTGTCCGCTCCCATGAGGCGGACAGGCTATTGGAAGCTCAACGGGCCGGGATCACGAAGCGCCGGCCAGCCTTAGCTCCGTGTGAACCCCCCGGCAATGCGTGCCCGCAGCGCGGCTTCCAAACGCTCGAGTGCGTGGCGGACGATCTCTTCCCCAGGCTCTCCCGCGGCCACGTCGGCGTGCAAGGCCCGCAGCTCGTCCAAACGCGGGGCGAGCGCCGGGTTGGCCTCCCCGCCGAGCTCTCCGATCGCGGCGGTCAGCGCCGCGTCCAGCTCGATCGCGGCGTGGTGCAGGCGCCCATGGTCGAGGTCCAAGCGTGAGCGTAACGCCAGCTCCTCGCACAGGAGCTCTTGATCACGCGCGCCGAGTAGCTCCGCGAGGCGCTCCTGCGGGCGCAACACGGCCGCGCGCCTGCGGCTGCGGGGGGAGGTGCTCCAGGGCAGCTCGCGCGCGTGTTGCCACAGCCCGTCGGCCAGCTGCTCACCCTCGCCCCAGCCGGCCCGGATCACCAAGGCCTGGGCGGCGGCGACCTCGTGCGTGTGGGGGTCGGCCGTGGCGATGCGGTGGGCGAAGAGGACGCGGTTGAGCACTTTGAGGGCCGCCTGCGTCTCGTGCTCGGTGTCGATCCCGGCCAGCCACGCCTGGGCTTGACGCTCAGCGGAGACAGACACCGGGTCGATGATTGTCGCGCGCGCCGTGGGCACGGGGGCCGGGTCGGGCGTTGTCTCTCGAGGGCGGCGTGCGCGGCGGGAGCCGATCCCCGGCAGAGCGATCGTTCCCAGGCCGGAGCTCGCGCGTCTGGAGGCGCCGAGCGTGCCCAGCACGACCACGTGCTCGGGCTCACCTGTCTCTGCATCTGGCCCGGCCGCCTCGCGCGTGCGCAGCAGGTAGCGCCCGTCGGGTGGCCCGAGCTCCCAGGGGAACTCGAGCTGCAGGAACAGGAACAGACGCTCGGGCATGCTCGCACCGTATCCTTCTTAGGGTGACCGACGCGAGCAAAGCGGCGAAGGGTCTAAAGGAGCGCTTGGCCGACGGTACCGAAGACAGGCTCGGCAAGGCGCTGACCGATCTCCTGGACAACCCTCTGCTGACCGGCGTCCTCGGTGCCGCGTTCGATGCGCGAGAGAAGGCTGCGCAGGCTCAGGAGGTCGCGATGGGGGCATTCAACATCCCCTCGGCCGCCGACATCGAACGGCTGACGCGACGGCTGCGCTCGGTTTCGCAGCGCCTGGAGGGGATCGAGGATGGCGTATACCGCCTGGACCGTGCGCTGAGCGGGCGGGGGGTCGATGCCAGGCTGTTGGCGATCGAGGATCAGCTGGGAGCGCTCGCGAGCAAGCTCGGCCAGGCCGCAAAGCGTGCCCCCGGCGCGAAGCCGGCGTCCAAGCCCAAACCGGCCGCCAAGGCTAAACCGGCTGCTAAAGCTAAACCGGCCGTCAAGGCGAAACCGGCCGCTAAAGCGAAAACGGCGACGAAAGCGAAACCCGCGGCCAAAGCAAAACCGGCCAAAGCCAAACCAGCCTGAGTTCAGGCTGAGAGGGCACTGACGGCGATGGCCCCCATTGCCTCGGTGGCCGCGAGCAGGGAAGCCTCGTCGATCCGCGTGCGCGTGTCGAAGGCGTCGAATGTGTCGGTGACGATCAGGACACAGGCGACCGGCAGCGAGGCGGCGGCCCCGATGGCGAACAGCGAGGCGGCCTCCATCTCGATCGCGAGCGCGTCGGCCGGATGGTTCCAGGCGCGCGAGTTGTAGAACAGGTCGACGCTGGCGATTGTGCCCGCGTGGACCCGGCGCATCGAGGAGCCAACCTGCGACCGCCCGGCCCGCACAAGCGCCTCGGCCAAGTCTGGGTCCGCCGCGACGCGCTCATCGGCGCCGAGTGCCCGGGATGTGCCATCGGCGCAGATCGACTCGTGCGCCACGACCAGGTCGCCGAGCGCGAGCCCGGGAGCGAGCGCGCCACAGGTGCCGGTGCGGATCAGGCGCCGCGCGCCGAGCGCGATCAGCTCCGTCAGGACGATCGCCGCCGACGGGCCGCCCATGCCCGTGGATTGGATCGTGAGCGGCTCGCCGTCGGCGACGGCGGGGCCGGTGTATCCCCATAGACCGCGGTGGTGGTTGAACATCAAGGGCTTGACGAGCAGCGTCTGCGCGAGCGCCAGCGCCCGCCCGGGGTCGCCGGGCAGCAGCACCCGCTCGGCCAGCGCAGCGGTAGGGTGCAGGTGGATCGCCCGCGGATACGCTGGCGCGGCGGGGTCGGATGCGGGCTCAGGTTGCGACACCGGCGGCGACTTTAGACTCCCGCGCGATGACCTCGCCTGCCGACAGCGATAACGACAGTCCCCATGATCGCCGCGCGGAGAGTCCGCCCGAGCACGCCAAGGCAACCGAGCTGACGCTCGAGCAGGTCGCCGCGCGAGCGGGCGTGACGCGGGCGACGGTCAGGCGCTGGGTGAAGGAGGGGCTCGTGCCCCAGTACGAAGGCACCTGGACGCCGGCGGCGGCCTCGCACGTGAGGATCGTCGCGCGGCTGCGCGAGCGCGGACACAGCGTGAGCACGATCAGGGAGGCGAGCCAGAGCGGGAAGCTCGCGTTCGGGTACATCGACGAACTGCTGCCGAGCTCCGAGGCCCGCTACACGCTGAAGCAGGCCGCGCGCGAGCTCGACGTCGAGGAGGCGTTGATCGAGCGGCTCGTGGCCGCGATGGGGTTGAATTCGCTCTCCAGCGAGGAGATCTCCGAGGTTGACCTGCAGGTGCTGCGCTACGGTGCGGAGGTGCTCGCGGCAGGGCTGCCGCTCCCTGCGCTGCTGCAAATCGTGCGTGTGTACGGGCAGGCGATGGCACAGGTCGCGGACGCGGAGGTGAGGCTGTTTCATCTATACCTGCACGAGCCGCTGATGCGCGAGGGCGTGCCCGGGGTCGAGGTCGCGCAGGCGATGGAGGGGATGACGCGTGAGATGCTGCCGTTCGCGGTGCCGTTCATCAACTACCTGCACGGGCGGATGCTCGGGTACTTCGTCGAGCAGGACGTGATCGGGCACATCGAGTCAGACCTCGACGACGAGGAGACCGCGGAGGAGGGCAGGATGCGCGTCGCGATCGCGTTCGCGGACCTCGCCGGGTACACGAAGCTGACCGAGGAGCAGGGCGAGGCCGAGGCGGTGGGCGCGGTCGAGCGTTTCGTGGAGAGGGTCGAGCAGACGCTGCCGATCGACGCACGCGTAATCAAGACGCTGGGCGACGAGGTGATGGTCGTCGGCGCGGACGCGGGCGCGCTGACGGGCTGGGCGGTCGGGCTGGGCGCGGAGCTACCGTCGGGCTCGCCGCCGCCGCGGATCGGGATCCACAGCGGCGCGGCGCTGTATCGCGACGGCGACTACTACGGTCGCGAGGTCAACCGTGCGGCGCGCGTCGTTGCCCGTGCGGCTGGCGGTGAGGTGCTCGTGACGCGCCCGGTCGTGGAGGCTGCGAGCAGGCTGGACGGCCTCGAGTTCGAGCTGATCGGCGAGGTGGTGTTGAAGGGTTTCACCGAGCCGACCGAGTTGTTCAACGTGTCGCGTAAGGGCTGATGAGGGTGTCGTGATCGTCGAGCAGGTTCGCGACGCGGTGCGAAGGGGAGGGCTATTACTGCCCACCCCCCCGAACGATCTGCCCACCCACCCGGTCGTGGCGATGCTCTCGGGCGGCCGCGACTCGGTCTGCCTGCTCGATGTGGCGGTTGCGCTCCGGGGGGAGGGCAGCGTGAGGGCACTGCACGTGAATTACGGGTTGCGTGGAGCGGAGTCGGACGCGGACGAGCGCCACTGTGCCGCCCTGTGCGAGCAGTTGGGGGTGGAGCTGGAGATCGTGCGCGTGAGCAGGGGGCAGGGCGAGACGGGCAATCTGCAGGCGTGGGCGCGGGACGTGCGCTACACGGCGGCGATCGAGCTGGCTGAGCGCGAGGATGCACTCGTCGCGGCCGGGCACACGGCGAGCGATCAGGTCGAGACGATCCTCTACCGGCTCGCGGCCTCCCCGGGGCGCCGCGCGCTGCTGGGGATGCGGGCCGAGGAGGGGAGACTGGTGCGCCCATTACTCGGCATCACACGGGAACAGACGAGGGCCTACTGCGAAGCGAGGGGATTGAGCTGGCGTGAGGACGAGAGCAACGACTCTGACGCCTTCGCGCGCGTACGCGTCAGACGGGGACTCGGGGCGGCGCTGAAGGAGGTGCACCCGGCAGCCGAGGCGAACGTGCTGCGGACCGCGGACTTGCTGCGCGAGGAGACCGAGCTGCTCGATGGCCTCGTCGCGGAGACGCTGGCAGGGGGGCGGAGCATCGCGCTCGCGCGCCTGGAAGATCTACGGGGGGCGCTGGCGCGATTGGTCGTGGTGAGTCTCGCCGAGCAGGCGGCCGGGACCTATGTGCCCCAGGCGGGCGATCGCGTGGAGGAGATACTGGAGCTGGGTAGGCGCAGCGGCTCCGGCAGCTTCGACCTGCACATCGGCGGCAACGTGAGCGCGCGGATCGAGGATGGCCGCCTGAGCATGGTCAGGCTCCCGCCGCGTTGATGGCGACTACACTCCCGCGGGTGGCGATCACCGTGCCCGAGCAGGCGAGGAGCGAGGTCGGAGAGGTGCTCGTCAGCGCCAAGGACCTGCAGCGGAGGGTGGCCGAGCTGGGAGCGCAGATCTCGCGCGACTATGCCGGCAAGCCGCTGCTCTTGATCGGTGTGCTGAAGGGCGCGGTGTTCTTCCTGAGCGACCTGATGCGCCACGTCGACATCCCGGTCGAGATCGACTTCATGGCGGTCGCTTCTTATGGGTCGGCGACAGATTCCTCGGGGGTCGTGCGGATCCTCAAGGACCTCGACGCGGCGATCGAGGGGCGGGACGTGCTGATCGTCGAGGATATCGTCGATTCTGGCTTGACGCTGCAGTACCTGATGCGCAACCTGGGGTCGCGCAACCCGCGCACGCTCGAGGTCTGCGCGCTGCTCGTGAAGCCCGAGCGGCGCAAGGTCGAGCTGCCGACGAAGTACGTCGGCTTTGAGATCGAGGACCGCTTCGTGGTCGGCTACGGCCTGGACTACGCGGAGCGCTACCGCAACCTTCCGTTCGTCGCCGCGTTGGAGAAGTAGCTGGAAAATCGGCTCTCCATGGTACGCTGAACGCCTGGCGGCCACGGCAAAAGTCCCCGCCTGGACATCCTGATGAGACCCTTCGTGAGAACGTTATGAACCGTTTCTTCAAGAGCGCTGCGTTCCCGATCCTGCTCGTGGTCGTGCTCGCGTTCTTCTTCACGAAACTTGCCAGCACCGGTTCCTCGAGCGGGCGCTCGCACAGCTATCAGACACTGATCTCCGAAGAACTCCCGAAGGGCGAAGTCAAGTCCGTTGAGTTCAAGAACAAGGGCAAAGTTCTTGAAGTCAAGCTGAAGAACAAAGAAACCTGGGAAGGCGGCTACCTCGACCAGGCCACACCCGAACTGCTCAAGGAACTCAAGACCGCCGGGGTCAAGTACAACGTCGAATCGGAAAAGAGCAGCGAGCTGCTCAGCCTGCTCACGTTCATCCTGCCATTCGTGCTGTTCCTGGGCTTCTGGCTGTTCCTGATGAATCAGGTCCAGGGGGGCGGCTCGAAAGTGATGTCGTTCGGCAAGTCGCGCGCCAAGCGGATGTCGGCCGATTCCCCGAAGATCACCTTCCGTGACGTCGCCGGCGTGGACGAGGCTGTCGAGGAGCTGCACGAGATCAAGGAATTCCTCGAGAACCCAAAGAAGTTCCAGGCGCTCGGCGCCCGAATACCCACAGGCGTTCTGCTCTACGGGCCCCCGGGCACCGGCAAGACGCTCTTGGCGCGCGCGGTCGCCGGCGAGGCGGGCGTACCGTTCTTCTCGATCTCGGGCTCCGATTTCGTCGAGATGTTCGTTGGCGTCGGCGCCTCGCGCGTCAGGGATCTGTTCGAGCAGGCCAAGCAGAACAGCCCGTGCATCATCTTCATGGACGAGATCGACGCCGTCGGGCGCCACCGCGGCGCCGGGCTCGGCGGTGGGCACGACGAGCGTGAGCAAACGCTCAACCAGCTGCTCGTCGAGATGGACGGGTTTGAGGCGAAGGACAACATCATCATGATCGCGGCCACCAACCGGCCCGACATCCTCGACCCGGCGCTGCTGCGCCCGGGCCGCTTCGACCGCCAGATCGCCGTCGATCGTCCCGACCGCAAGGGGCGGGCGAAGATCCTCGAGGTGCACACGCGGGGCAAGCCGCTGGCGAAGGTGATCGACATCGACGCGCTTGCCGGGCAGACCCCGGGCTTCACCGGCGCCGACCTGTCGAACCTGATCAACGAGGCCGCGCTCCTCTCCGCCAGGACGGGGAAGCGCGAGATCGGTCAGGTGGAGCTCGAGGAGGGGATCATGCGCGTGATCGCCGGGCCGGAGAAGAAGACGCGTGTGATGAGCGAGAAGGAGCGTCTGATCACCGCCTACCACGAGATGGGTCACGCGATCGCGGGCCACTTCCTCGAGCATTCCGACCCCGTGCACAAGATCTCGGTGATCTCGCGCGGTCAGGCGCTGGGCTACACGATCTCGATGCCCCAGGAGGATCGCTTTTTGACGACGCGCGCGGAGCTGAACGACACGATGGCGATGACCCTGGGGGGCCGCGCCGCCGAGGAAATCGTGTTCGGCGAGATCACGACGGGTGCGTCGAACGACATCGAGAAGGTCACGCAGACGGCCAAGCAGATGGTGATGCGCTTCGGCATGTCAGAGCGGCTCGGCCCGCGCGTATTCGGACACGACCACGGCCAGCCATTCCTAGGCCGCGAGTTCTCCACAGAGCCCGACTACTCCGACGAGATCGCCCGTGAGATCGACGACGAGGTGCGCAGGATCATCGAGTCAGCGCACAAACGCGCCACGAGCATCCTGACTGAGCACTCGCACGACCTGAAGAACATCTCCGAGATCCTTGTTAAACGCGAGACGATCGAGAAGGAGGAGTTTTTGGCGCTCTTGGCGGGCAAGAGCGAGGAGGAGGTGTTCGGCGTGGACGAGCCGAGCAAACCCGACGAGCTGCCGGCGCCGCCCGCGACAGCCGACCGCGCAGAGCGCGAAGCGGCCCCGAGGGCAACGCCGCGCCCCGGTCTGGCAGGCGGAACCACCGAGTTTCGAGCCGACTGACGGCGGCTAGCCGCGCCTGGCTACGTCCTCGATCGCTGGTGTGCCAAGCACACCTCGCTCACTACGTCCTTGCCAGCCACGCCGATCCGCTCGTCAGGCGGTGAGTTCTTCGTATGAGCATCGCCGCTGACCGGCCGGCCTCGTTTCGCCTGATGGGCGTCGTGAACGTGACGCCCGATTCGTTCTCCGACGGCGGAGCGTTTCTCCAGACGGATGCCGCGGTCGCGCACGGGCTGGAGCTCGTGGGGGAGGGCGCCGAGATCCTCGACATCGGCGGCGAGTCGACGCGGCCGGGCGCTGATCCGGTGTCCACCGAGGAGGAGTTGCGCCGGGTGATCCCGGTGATCGAGGGGCTCGTCGCGGCGGGCACAAAAGCGCAGATCTCGATCGACACGTCGAAGGCCAAGATCGCGCAGGCGGCGCTCGGCGCGGGCGCAAGCCTGGTGAACGATGTGAGCGCGTTCCGTGCCGATCCGGCGATTGCCGGCCTGGTCGCGGACAGCGGTGCGGAGTGCTGTTTGATGCATATGCTCGGCGAGCCGCGCACGATGCAGCGCGATCCGCACTACGCGGGGGATGTGGTCGATGAGGTGAAGGCGTTCCTCGAAGAACGGATGCGGTTCGCCGTGAGAGAGGGAGTGAGCGAGGAGCGAATCATGCTCGACCCGGGGATCGGGTTCGGCAAGACGGTGGCGCACAACCTCGAGCTGATCGATCGGCTGGCCGAGCTGGCCGAGCTGGGTCGGCCAATCGTGATCGGAACCTCGCGCAAGAGCTTTCTGGGCCGGATCGCCGCCGACGCCGCCGGTCTGGCGGAGCCGCTGGATGCACAGCACCGCTTGGCGGGAACGATCGCGACGAACGTGCTGGCGCTGGAGCGCGGCGCGAGCGTGTTTAGGGTGCACGACGTGGCTCCGGTGCGCGAGGCGCTGGCGGTGGCGGCTGCTACGTTGGGCGGGCAATGACGGATTCGACGCCCGCCCGCAGGCGGGATGACCCCGACCCCGACGACGAGGACCAAGCCGGCCGGGAAGAGCTGGCCGATGACCTCGACGAGCACGCTGGTGGTGGCAGCGACGATCACGACGGCGAGGGGGAGTTGGAGGAGGACCGCGACGACGATGACGATCCAGACCGTGGCGCCGAGTCGGTCACGATCGAGATCACCGGGCTGTCGCTGTACACCCATCATGGCGTGAGCGAGGCCGAGCGTGAGGTCGGCCAGCGCCTGGTGCTCGACCTGCGGTTGGACGTGGGAGAGACCGACGCGACCGCGACCGACGCGCTCGAGGACACGATCGACTATGCCGAGGTCTGCCAGTTGGTTGCACTGGTCGCCCAGCAGCGCTCCCACAAGACTCTGGAGCGGCTCTGCAGCGTGATCGCGGACAGGTTGCTCGGCGACTACGAGCTCGAGGGCGTATGGGTCAAGGCGACTAAGCCCGAGCCGCCGATCCCGCTGAGCGTGGACGAGGTCTCGGTCGAGATCTGGCGCGAGGCCGAGGAGTAGGCTGCCGCCGCTCCCCGGTCCGCTCCGACCGGTCGCCCGGTTCGTGTTTGGAGGGCAGGCGTTACTTCACTTCGCCCCCACTCGGGGTGAGCACGTACCACGGGGCGCCGAACGAGCTGATCGCCTGGCCGGAGGTCTCGCCGCCGCTCGTGCCGTCTCCGGCGTAGTAGTAGAGGGGGTGGCCCTTGTAGGTCACCTGCTTGGTGCCATCCGAGCGGGTGATCGTCCCGAGGTCAGCGGTGTTCGCACCGCCCGCCGCCTTCGGGTTGCCGGTCGTGATCACAGGCGGCCACACTTCCGCGCAGGCGCCCGAGCACGTCGACATCGGGCCCTTGTCGGCCGCGAACAGATAGACGGTCCGCTGCTTGGGACCCGCGACGAGAATGCTGCCGAGGCTGCCGCTGTGAACTACCGAGACTGTCGCAATGCCGGCGGTGGCTCCCGATGCCGCGGTTGTGGCGGTTGTGGTGGCGGCGGCGGGGGCGCTGGCGGTCGTGGCCGAGGCGGCCGAGGAGCTGGAAGTGCTCCCCCCGCCACCACAGCCGGCAATCGCGAGAGCGACGATGCCCGTGACGCCAAGGATGCCGGCATTCGATCTCTTCATGGAAAGCTCCGATTCGGTAGTTGAGGTTCAACCAAGAGGACGCCTTCGCGAGACGATCCTTCCCGCTGTGTGTCCTGCACCAGATCCTCCCACGAGGATCAATACCGTCAAGTGCCGGTGACGGCGTGTCGGTGAACGTGGGCGCTCAGGCAGTCACCAATGGCGGGCCGGCCCAGCGCACACCCTCATCCAGCGGGAGCGCGGCGAGTGAATCGGACAGGCGCTCGCCGCCCGGCGTGGCCAGGGTGAAGTCGAGCTCGAGCGCGGGGATCAGGACGAAGCGCCGCGCCAGCAGCTGCTCGTGCGGGAGCAGCATGCGCGCATGGCGCAGCTCAAGCGTTCCGAGCAGGAGGATGTCGATGTCAATCGCGCGCGGGCCGTGGCGTAAGCCGTCCTGGCGGCCGAGCTCACGCTCTAGGTGCTTGACCGCGTCGAGCAGCGCCAGAGGCTCGAGCTCTGACTCGACGCGCAGACAGGCGTTGAGGAAGCTCGGCTGTTCGAGCACCTCCCCGACTGGGTCGGTGTCGTACACCGAGGAGGCCGCGAGCACCTCCACCCCGGCCGCTGGCAGCGCATTGACTGCCTGCTGCAGGTGTAGTCGGCGGTCACCGACATTGGAGCCGAGGCCGAGCATGCCGATCCGGGTGGGCATTCCGGGACGGTATCTGCGCGCCCGTTAATTCGCCACGCCCCTATGGGTCGGCTACGCCCCTGTGGGTTCGCTCATACCCTCGCTCAACCTTTGGCCCCGACCTTCGTTGGGTCCCTCACCGCGGCCTTCCCTCGGCGCCTCGCGCAGGCCGATCCGAGCGTGCAGGCGGCGCAGCGGTCGCGGCGCCCACCAGGTGCGCTCGCCGAGCTTGCCTATCAGCGCGGGCACGAGCAGCGCCCGCACGAACGTCGCGTCAATCGCGACCGCGAGCGCGGTGCCGACGCCGAACTGCTTGATGAAGAAGATGTGCGAGGTGACAAACGCGCCTACGGCGACGCAGAACAGCAGCGCGGCGGCGGTGATCAAACGGCCGGTGCGCTCCAGCCCCTGCACGACGGCCTCACGCGTGGCAAGGCCGCTGTCGTGGGCCTCTTTGATGCGCGCGAACAGGAACACGCCGTAGTCGGTCGAGAGCGCGAACGCGACCGTGAACAAAAGCACGAGGTTGGACTCCTCTAGCCCGCCGATCGGGCTGAAGCCCATCAGCGACGAGAGGTGTCCGTCCTGGAAGATCAGCACGAGCAGACCGGCGCCGACGGCGACCGTCAGAATGTTCATCAGCAGCGCCATCAGCGGCAGCACGACCGAGCCGGTCATCAGGAACAGCGTGCCGAGCGTGACGCACACGAGGATCGCCAGCGCCAGCGGGAGCTGGGCGGAGATCGCGGCCTTCTGGTCGATGAACCAGGCCGTCGTGCCGCCGACGAGCGCTCCCTGTGGATGGGCGAGCGTGCGCAGCCGTCGCACGAGTTGCTGGTTGGCGACGGAGGCGTCCGAGCCGCGCGGGAGCAGTTCGATCTCCCAGGTGCCACGGCCGAGGTAGCGCGGTGGGACTGCCTCGCTCGCCTGGCCCGCGGCGGCCTGCCGCGCGCGCAGTGCGAGCGCGTCGACGCTCGCGCCGGAGCCGGCTGCGGCGGGCACGACCATGCTGATCGTCTGCGAGCCGTCGCTCGCGAAATCCTTGCTGAGTGTTTCCGCAATCTGGCGGCTCTGCGAGGAGGCCGGCAGCACGTGCGCGTCGGCCGGTACCAGCTGCAGATGCAATGCCGGTGAGGCGATCGCCAGCAGCATTGCGGCGGTGGCGAGTGCGACCAGCCCGGGGCGGCGCATCACGGCGTGACCGAGGCGAAACCAGGCGCCCTGTTCGCTCGCCTGCGCGGAGCGGGCGGCACTGCGCTGCAGCCAGGCCGGGGCGAGCGAGTTCACCCGCGGCCCGAGCGCGACGAGCACGGCCGGCAGCACGACCAGAGCGACGAATCCAGCCGACAGGGCGACGACCATGCCGCCGATGCCCATCGAGTACAGGAACCGCAGCGGGAAGACGAGCAGCGAAGCGAGCGCCCCGGCGACGGTCAGCGAGCTGTACAGCACGGTACGACCGGCGGTCTGCATCGTGCGTTTGATGGCCGCGAACGTGTCGGCTCCGCCGGCGAGCTCCTCGCGGTAGCGCGAGAGCACGAACAGGCTGTAGTCGATCCCCAGGCCGAGCCCCATCCCCGTGACGAGGTTGACCGCAAAGATCGACAGACCCGTGACCTCCGCGTTGATCAGGCGTAGGAAGAGGAACGTGAGCACGATCGCAAAGCCGCCAACGAGCAGCGGCAGCGCGGCGGCGATCAGCCCGCGGAAGACCCACAGCGAGAGCAGCAGCAGGATCGGAAATGCCAGCAGCTCGGCGTTCTTCAGGTCCGAGGAGGTGCGCTTGTTGATTTCGCTGAACGCCACGTCGGGGCCACCGAAGCGCACGTCCTGCCCGGCCAGCTCCGGGCGCAGCCGCGCGACCGCCGCGGCGGAGCGTTCCTGTGTGGAGAATGCGGCGAGCACCACTGTCTGGCGGCCGTCGCGCGAGACGAGCGCCGCCAAGTGCGTGGCCGGGTAGTCGATCACGCGCTGAAATCCTGGCTGTGCGGCCAGCATCGAGGCCACGTGCGCCGCCTCGAGCTGAGCGGCGCGGTTGGTCCGTACTTCGCCGGAGCTGGGCACGAGCGCCGCCACGCCGAAGGCCGCCCGCTGTCCGGTTGCCCGTTCGATCGTTTTCTCGACCTGCTGGTTCTCAGCGGTCGGGTTCTGGAAGTCCGTGTTGGAGCTTTTCAGGATCGTCGTGATCGGCGCGCCGAACGCCGCCGCGATCAGGAACGCGACGCCCGTGCCAATCAGCACGCGCCGCGCGTTGCCGGTCCCGGTGGCGAGAGCCGAAAGCCGGGCGATCACTACTGATGTTCCTGGCTAGGCAGCCAACACATGGCCCGTATTATGAGTGACTGCTAACTAATTTGTCAAGGGGAATGCGAAAAAGTTCTCTGCCGCACCCCAATCAGTGGACGATGATCTTGCCCTTCATGCCTTCCGCCACGTGGAGCGTGCAATCATAGGAAAAGGTGCCGCTGTGCTCGAAACGCACCGTGTAGGAGCCATGCGCCTGCGTACGCGAGTGGAAGTCGTGAAAGGTCACGTTGTGTTCGGTTTCCCCGTCGCGCCACACCCACGTGACGCTGTCGCCGCGGTTGATGCTGAGATCGCCGGGGTGGAAGGCGATGTCCTTGAGCGTCACCGTATGACTGCCGGCGGATCGGGCGTCACCGCCAGAGCCACCAAAGGCGATCGTTGGCGCCAGTGCCGCGGCGGCTGCCGCGAGCGCCAGCAGTGTGCCGATTCTCTTTCTCGTCATACGCATCTCACGAGGCGCTCGCGTCACGATCGCTCCAGCTGGCCAGCCTCAGCAGCGTGGCGCTCGATACACCGCGGCCGGATATCACGCACAGGTGGCCGTCGCGCAGCCAACTCACCACCGCGGCGCCGTTCTCGGTGAGCACCCGGTAGGGCACGCCGCTGTGCCAGAAGACCGCGCCGCCGTTGATCCGCGGCGCGGGGTGCCCGGCGATGATCGCGTAGCCGATCCGCCTGCCGCTCGCATCGGAGTAGAACACCGTCGTGACCGCACGCCCGGCGATCTGGTCACTACGCATCCCCGTGCTGCGCCAGCCGAAGCGGTCCTCCCAGTAGGGGAACTTCACGCCGTTGACCGCGGCGGTGAGCTCAGCGTTGTTTGTGCTGCTCTGGCGCGGCGCGGAGCGCGTTGCTGCGCGCAGGGTTGGCGCGGCGGCCTGATGCATGTTCAGCGGGGGGGAGCTGCTGCCGCTGAGGACAACGGCAAGCGCCACCACCACGACTACCACGACTACCACGGCGGCCGCGGCGCCTGCGCCGACGAACCCCAGCACAGAGAACGGCCGGCGGCTCCAAGCGCGCCCCACGGAGCGAGGATCCCGGCGCGCCGGACCCTTGTTGTGGTCGGCCACGAGCGACTCCACCCGGCGGTGCAGCCTGGCCGGCGCCGGCGCGTCGAAGGAGCGCAGCAGCTCGGCCACGTATCGCTGCTCCTCGTCGATCTGTGTGGGTCGTTCGGTCATGGGGTTCCTCTACCAGGCAAGACTCCGGAGGCGCGCGTCTCTTCCCTGCGGATCGCCGGCGTGTGCGGTTGGGGGGCCACCGGGGCGTCCGCGGAAGCGGGTGAACCCGGCGCGGGCTCCAACTCGTGCGCGACCTGCTTGCGTGCCCGGAACAGCCTGGTCGTGATCGTCGCCTCGCGCACACGCAGTGCTCGGGCAGCTTCCCGGTAGGAGAGGCCGAGCACGTCGACGGCCACCAGCGCGAGGCGACGGTCCTCCGGCAGAGTCGCAATCGTCGCGTACACCTCCTGCATCTCCAGCGCCTGCTCGGGCTGGCCCAGCGGCCGGGGATCGGCCGCGACGACGTCCTCGAGCGTGGCCACGGTGATCGGCCGCCGGCTCGCGGTGCGACGGCTCGTGAGGAACGTGTTGCGCAGGACACGCATCAGGTAGTACAGCTCGTCGTCGCCGCTTAGCACGCGTGGCCGTGCGAGCACGCGCGTGAACGTCTCCTGCACCAGGTCCTCGGCGTCCTCGCGCGAGCCGCACAGCGCCCACGCGGCGCGATACAGACGGTCCACGTGTTGCGTCAGCGACTGAGGGTCGAGGGTACGCATCGGTTGGGCGGCGAAACGGCGCTCGAACGAGCGAGACGGACGATCCCCGCTCTGCGACTGTAGCGCCGCGTCGAGATGGGGCGCGCCGACGCGTTGGCAAGGCCGCCGTGGTGCGCCGACGGGCGGACCGCTGGGTCGCTACACGCTTGCGGGCGTAGGCAGCCACTCCGCGGGCAACACGCCCGCGGGGATCTCACCCGCGCTCGGCGGGAAGTAGCGCGTCAGCCGCGCCGCCGGACGTCCGTCGATCAGGGGCCGCAGGTCGGCGATCGTGTGGAGCAACCGAATCGTCGAGCCGATCTGCAGGTCCGCGGCGTTCGGCGGATCGCCGCCGAGCAGGCCATCGGCGATCCACGCGTCGATCCTGTCCAGCTTGGCTGAAAGCGCGTCGATGTCGGCGCGCGCGGAAGCGTCGGTTGCCTTGTTTTTGAGTGCCATCAGACGTGCGGTCAGTGGCAGCGCGGGGCGCATCAGCGCGCGCGGCAGGGGCAGCTTGGCGTCTCCGGCATAGCTCTCCATCGCGCTGGAGCGGCGCAGGAACGCGACGTCGAGGATGTGGCGCGGCACGACCTGAAAGACCTCATCGCCCCAGCGCTCGGCCTCGAGCACCTGTGCGTATGAAGGATCTCCGGGCGCTGGCAGCAGCGGTGGCGCCGGCACGAGCTCGTCGAGCTTGCGCATGATCGTGCGCGAGCCAACCATGCGCTCGCCATCGAGGCGCAGCCCAGGCACGGTGCGCCCGCCGTAGCGCAGGGGGCCGACGGCCACCTGGGCCAGCGGCAGCAGGTCGACGCGGTTGTAGTCGATCGACTTCAGTGCCAGCGCCGCTTCGACCGCGGCGCACGGATGCGAGCCAGGATTCACATAGAGCCTTGCCTTCATCGAAGCTGAGCATAATGGGCGGCGATGCTGCTCGTCGTCGACGTCGGGAACACACAGACCCATTTCGGGGCGTTTCGCGACGGCGAGCTGCTCGAGCACTGGCGCTTTGCGACTGTGCGTCAGTCCACTGCCGACCAGCTGGGCGCGGCGCTGCGCAACCTG
>Ga0302181_10000937_pt1 | contig 22593 bp, 29 predicted proteins | sample I_Palsa_E3_3_FD_198786 | JGI IMG/M metagenome (GOLD analysis project Ga0302181, IMG submission 198786) | Peat permafrost microbial communities from Stordalen Mire near Abisko, Sweden - I_Palsa_E3_3 | ecosystem: Environmental > Terrestrial > Soil > Palsa > Peat permafrost | place: Sweden...
CGACGCGCCCGTGGGCGATGTCGACGGTCAACTGGCCGCACGTCCGACGGGTCCTGGAGGGTTGCTCCTGGCGCCGGGCGGCGGCTCCGAGGTATTCCGCGTCGATCGCGACGGGCCGCAACTCGTCTACCGGCGGCCGGCGAGCTCCGAGGAGGGCTTGGGTGAGTGGGTAATGAAATGGTTCTGGCAGCACGGGATCGCCCACGACCAGGTGCTGAGCAGTGGGGACGAGCTCCGTCCACTCGAGCTTTCGGCGGTACTCGTCGATCAAATCGCGCGCCGTCGACGGGGAGAGCTTCCGATCGTCGTGCAGCATTCGGAGTGGACGCTGACGGTCGACGGGGTCGATCCGCTGCTCGAGCGCGTGCACGAGTCGCTGCTGACGCTGGTCGACGGGTCGCTCGGGACGCGCGGGAGCGTGCTGACCGGGCACCCGCGAGCGAACACCACGGTGCTGATGTCCGGTGTCTATACGCGGACCGGCGCTGAGGCGCACCTGCTGGCCGCTCCGCGCTGGAACACGATCTTGCTGGACGAGTCATCGCCAGGTTCGGTCCATCGTGTGCTCGATCTGCACGCCGGCGTGCTCCAACAGCAGTTGCGATCGGAGATCGGGCAGATCGACTCGTTGTTGCTCTCCTCGCTTGCGCGGCCGGCGACCGTTGCGCTCAGGCTCATCGACCGAGGCGCAGGGATGCGCGTCTCGCGGCCACTCGCGCCGCCGTCCGGGCCGACGTGTGAGGAGGGGGACAGCGATGGGTCCGCCTGGATGCGGGTCAGAGGGCGGCCGGGGTCGATCGTCGCGGCCGCTCAGGACCAGCTGCGCGGCAACGCCTCACACCGGGTGCTCGATCGCGTCGCGGCGTATGAGGGCGTCGCTCGCGGCGTCGCCGATGAGCGCGCAGCGGTCGATCGCCTCGACCAGGCGCTGCTGATCGGGTTCGACGGCCTGCTGAGCGAGCATCGCCGCGCGTGGGCGTCGAGGTGGGAGGACGCCGACGTGCGCATCGACGGCGATCCGGGACTGCAACTTGCTGTTCGGTTCGCGATCTTCCACCTACTCGCGAGCGCGTCGGACGGGGGCGAAGCGGCGGTCGGGGCCCGCGGATTGACGGGGAGCGCCTACCGCGGGCACGTGTTCTGGGACACCGACGTGTATGTCATGCCGGCGCTTGTCGCAACCCACCCGCAGGCGGCACGCGCGATGCTCGAGTATCGCGTCCGGCGCCTGCCCGCCGCGATCCGAGCCGCGCGCGCCCAGCGACGTGCCGGCGCGCGGTTCCCGTGGGAGTCGGCCTGGTCCGGTCGAGACGTGACGCCGCGGCAGGCGCGTGGCAGCCGCGGCGAGCTCGTACCGATCCTCACCGGTGAGCTCGAGGAGCACATCGTCGCCGACGTCGCGTGGGCCGCCGCGTGTTACATCGACTGGACCGGTGACGAGGTGTTCGCGTCTGGCCCAGGGCGCGAGCTGATCGTGCAGACCGCCCGTTGGTGGGCGTCGCGAATCGAGCTCGACGAGCAGGGGCGAGGGCACATCCGCGGCGTGATCGGCCCAGATGAGTACCACGAGGGGGTCGACGACAACGCTTTCACCAATGTGATGGCACGTTGGAACCTCAGGCGAGCCGCAGACGCCGGTTCCGCCGTGCTCGACGGTCGTGAGCGGTTGCGTTGGCTCGAGCTGGCCGACGCGATCGTCGACGGCTACGACGCTACGACCGGCATCTACGAGCAGTTCGCCGGGTTCCACGCGCTCGAGCCACTCGTGATCGCCGAGGTCGCCGACAAGCGACCGGTCGACGCGGACATGCTGCTCGGGCGCGAGCGGACGCGGGCAGCACAGGTCGTCAAGCAGCCCGACGTGCTGATGCTGCACTACCTCGTGCCCGATGAGGTCGCACCGGGATCGCTTGCGCCCAATCTCGACTTCTACGAGCCTCGCACCTCGCTCGGCAGCACCCTCGCCCCGGGTGTGCACGCCGCACTGCTCGCCCGCGCCGGTCGCGTCGTCGAGGCGATCGAGATGCTCCGTCTCACCGCTCGAATCGATCTCGACGAGATCGGACAGGCGGCGGCCGGCGGGCTGCACCTGGCAGCGATGGGCGGCGTCTGGAGGGCGCTGGCGTTCGGTTTCGCCGGGTTGCGACCGGTCGGCGACGCCCTCGCGATCGCCCCCGTTCTGCCGCCCCAGTGGGACGCGCTCGAGCTGCGGGTCCGGTTCCGCAACAGTCGTGTGCGCCTACGTCTTGAGCCTGGCGCGGTCGAGGCGAGCGCCGATCCGCCCGTATCTGCGGTTGGCCCCGCTGGTGAGCGCGTAGAGCTGAGCCGTACCCCCCAGACGTTCGCGTATGAGACGGTGTCCCAGACGACAGTGACGTCTGACGCTTCTGTCGCGGTCAGGCTGGCTCGGCTATGACAAGCCTCAGCGCCCCGTCATAGCTCGTCAGGTCACGCAGATGTCCATGATGGGCATCCCACGCTCCGGAGGCAAGGTCCTCGCGGAGCCGGTCGACGATCCGCTGCTCGACTCCCGGCTCAAGCAGAGCCCACATCGACTGCGAGGCGCGGACCTCGGGGTCAAGCAGCGCCTCGGGTCGTCGCCAGAAAGCTTCGAAGAATCCGTCGACGCAGTCTCCCGGGGTCGGGATGTGCTCGATCCTGACGTGGCCGCCGAGGGCGTCAGCGATCCGTTCCAAAGAAGGGAACCGTGGTCGCTCGATCGTGAGTCCCTCGGCCAGGTAGTCCTGCTGCCATGCGGCCAGACCGTCGAGCTCAAACGTGAAAACCACGACTCGCGAGCGGGCGACGCGGCGCATCTCCGCTAGGCCCGCCTCGGGCGGGTCCCAATGATGGATCGTCACGCAAGCCATCGCGGCGTCGACCGCGTTGTCGTCAAGCGGCAATGCCTCAGCGCGAGCTGCGATCGCCGGGGCGGCATCGGGCGGACGCTGTCCGCGCATCGTCGCGCTCGGCTCGATCGCCAATAGCCATCGATCCCGGGGCTCATAGGAACCCCCGCCCGCCCCCACGTTGACAACGGTACGAGCATCACCCAGCGCCATTTGGATCCGCTGCGCGATCCGTGGATCAGACTGTCGAAACCGGGCGTAGGTACGCCCGTGCCGCTCGTAGTCCACTCGGAGGCTCATCACGCAAGCCTAAGGGAGCGTCCGGAAATTAGGTGACTCGGGCACGAGCGCAGCTCGGGCTGCTGCTCGATTCGGTTGCCCGCGCCCCTTCGCGCGCGCTGCTGTCTCAACGGCAGCAAATGACGAGTGGGTGACGCTTGGGCGCGACGACCAAAACTGCACGGGTGCTGCCCTGGCAGCGGGGAGGCGTGCAGTTTTGGTCGCTACAGCGCCCCGTTCGCGCACCTCACCGCGATTCGGGGACGGTCCGTGCAGTTCTGGTCGTTCTCAGCTGGGGCGTCCACGGTTCATCCAGCTTGCACGACCGCTGTACGCACCGGCGTCGCGTTGGGCCAAGCGCCCTTCAGGCGGTCAATCGAGCATTGATTGCCCGCGGCGCGCACCGCGATTGTCGGGTGCGGACCGCTCTCAGGTCGTACGCTGCGGCGCGCGGTCCACGGCGAAGAGCCGCCAGTTCCCCGGGATCCCTTTGAGCTCATAGGTGCCGCGCTCCGTGAAGGCGATGTCGGAGCCGGCGACCAGATCTTTGACCGTGCTCGACACGAGTACCTCGTCGGCGGCGGCGTGCGCGATCACGCGAGCGCCGGTATGGACCGCGATACCCGCGACCTTTCCGTCGGTGAGCTCGCATTCGCCGGTGTGAAGCCCGGCGCGGATCGACAGCTCGAGCTCATGCACGGCTTCGACGATCGCGCCGGCGCAGCGGATCGCACGCGCCGGACCGTCGAACACGGCAAGGAACCCGTCGCCGGTCGTATCGATTTCACGGCCGCGAAACCGCAGCAGTTCGCGACGCACCAACGCGTGGTGGCGCTCGAGCAGCTCGCGCCAACGACGATCCCCGAGTTCGATCGCCTTCGGTGTCGAATCGACGATGTCGGTGAACAGCACGGTGGCGAGTATCCGGTCCGGCTCGGTGTCCTCCCAACCCCCGGTCTGCCAGACGTCAGTGAGAAACCGCTCCAGCTCGGCCTGGATGTGGGCGCCGCCGGCCTTCAGCGCAAGATGCCCAACCCCGGGAAGTTCCACGAACCGCGCCGACGGAAGGCGTTGTGCGGTGTACGCGCCGACCTCGACGGGAACGATCCGATCCTCGTTGCCGTGCATTACGAGCGTCGGGACGCGCACGGTCGGCAGGACGTCGCGGACGTCGATCTCCCTGTTCATGTGGTACAGCTTGGCGAGCATCCCCGGGCTCGATCCGTATCGGACGAAGTCGATGAAAGCCTCGACCTCGTCCTCGTCTTGCATCCCCAGCGCGCGCACCGCTTCGCGCGCCTCGGCTCGAGGCGCGAACACCCGCAGCGCCTGATCGACCTCACGCTGGTAGGCCTCATCGCCGCGTCCCCAGGGGAAGTCCGGCGCCCACAGCGTCCGCGGTGAACAGCTGCGGAGAATCAGGGCCGCGGTCCGCTCGGGATAGGTCGCCGCGAACAGGATGCTCATCGCCGCCCCCTCCGAGAGCCCGTAGAACGCCGCTCGACGCGAGCCGACCGCATCCATCACCGCCCGAACGTCGTCCATCCGGGTCTCGAGGCTCGGAGCGCCGCTGACCGGATCGGACATGCCGGTGCCGCGCTTGTCGAAGCGGATCAACCGGGAGAACCGGCTCAAGTCCGTGAGGAAACTCCCGAAACCTGGCAGGGTCCATTGCAGCTCCATATGGGTGACGAAACCCGGGACGAAGACCAGATCGAAAGGGCCATCGCCGATCACCTGGTAGGCGATGTGGACATCACCGCTCAGCGCATAGCGTGTCTCCGGCCCCATCTCGACATTTTCGCCCAAGCGGGCCGTCCGCCGGCTCCGTCCCTGCTGCCGCCGCGGCGATCAGCGCGGTGGCGGCGGCGCGGGCGGGCGCGGCGATGGCGACGTCCCGGTCCATCCTGGCGGCGAGCCCGCCGCCGTCGTAGATCAACTGCAGCTGGCTCGCGAGGAGCACCGGGTCTGCGGCACCCGCGGCGGCGGCGAGTTCGGTGAACAGCGCGCGGATGTCATGGCGGTAGGACTCGGCTGCCTGATCGACGCGCCCGCCGGCCGGCGCCTCGGCGGCCGCGGCGGTGAAGGCGCAGCCGTGGAAGTCGGGCGTGCGGAACAGCTGGGCCTGGGCGTCGAACACGGCGAGGATCCGCTCGACCGGATCCTCGACTGCGTCCACGGCCGCCCGGAGTCGTCCCAACGTCTGGGCGTGCCGGGCGTCGAGGTAGGCGCAGACGAGCTGCTCCTTGCTGCCGAACGTGCTGTACAGCGAGGCCTTGGCCACCCCAGCGCGCTCGATCACGCGGTCGATGCCGACGGATTGGACGCCCTCGGCGTAGAACAGCTCGCTGGCCGCCTGGAGCAGTCTTTCCCGCGGCGAGCGCTTGACCGCCTCGGGCCGGCTTGATGGGGCGGTTCGGGTGGGCATCTGCGCTCAGTCGTGTGGCCCGTCCGCCGTCTCGACCGAAAGCTCAACGCGGTCGGAATAGAACGCGACGTGGCCTTTGATCTCGGCGACGGCTGGGTAGGGATCATCGTAGAACCAGACCGCGTCGGTACCGCGCTCGGCGTCAGGAGCGATCGAGTAGTAGGACGCGTCGCCCTTGTAGGGGCAGTAGGTCGTCAGTTCGCTGACCGCGAGCTGTGATCGGTCGACGTCGGCGAGCGGGATGTAGCGAACCGGCGGGTAGTTGGCCTCGCGCAGGACGAGCGTCGAGCGGCTGTCGGCGATTGTCGTCTGATTGCTGCGGACGACGACGTGGTCGCCGCTCGAGGTGATCGTGATCGGGTGGTCGGGACCCGGGGTCTTGGTGCCACGTGACGTGTGCATCGCTTCCCTTTCGTACAGAACGGTCTGTCTGCTAAGGCGAGAAACGCTAGCAGACAGACTCGTCGCCGTAGACGGCGACCGGCGGTATGTCTATGCCAATCCGGCGACCTGTCGGATATTGGGCGATCCGATCGAGCGGCTGCGAGGCCGGCACTTTCTGGGTTGTCAGGCCGGCCGCTCCGGTGCGTCCCCGTTCGGCGGGTCGATCTCGTTGATCGCAAGCGAGCGCGCGAGCGCTTCGCGATCCGCGAGCGCTCGCAGGCGATCCCGGGCGGCCTGCTCGCGATCCGTCGCCGCCTCGTCGCGGTCCCGAGCGGCTTGCGCGCGTTGCTCGGCGGCTTGGGCGCGGTGGTCCCTAGCGCGCTTGCGTTGCTGCCCGGCACGGACGACGGTCTCCGCGCCAGGGACCGCAAGCGAGTCGTCTTGCTCGAGCTCGGCGTCGCGCTGCGCCATCGCCAGATCGCGCGAAACGGCAGCCCGATCACGCACCAGCGACACCAGATCGCGGGCCGTCGCGGTCGCGTCTCGTTCATCGGCGCTCTGAAGGCGTCCGGCGGCGGTCTGCTCACGCTGGAGCGCTGTGCGCCGATGGACTTCATGGCTGGTCTCGTGCTCTCGGGGATCGACGCCGTGAGCGAGGGCGCGATCGCTGGCGGCCTGATCGCGATCGGAGGCGGCCTGGTCGCTGGCGGCGCTTCTCTGGTCTCGCTCACCGCTAGCCTGATCGCTGTCGGCGAGCGTCTGATCGCTGTCGGCGAGCGTCTGATCGTCACGGAACCCCGCCGAAGCGAGACTGTTGTCGCCGTGCAGTCCTTTGCTCGGTCCGTTGGTGGACTTCTCAGGACGATCACCTGACGCGAGGCTGGCCATAACGGCCTCCAAAAGACGGCTGGACCACGGGTCTCGGAGAGACGCACGCCCATCCATAGACTCCTTCAAGCGTACCGGTTTGCCACTGCGTGACCGGTTTGAAGCACGGAGTCGAATCATCCGTGGGTGACCGGGGGATCATCCTTTCGGGCGATGTGGACAGCGGGCCAATTCCGAGCGGGTCTGCGGCCGCCACGCGGTCGCCGAGGAGGTGGTCCAGGAGGCGTTCCTGGCGATCTGGCGCGCCCAGCGCCTGCTGGTTGTCGAGTCTTCGTCGCCGCGATCGATCACCATTCCGTACCGATGGCCCATCCAGAACCTGAGCGCCACCTGCTGCGCGCCCGCGACCTGGCGGACGCCCGCTACGCCGACAAGATCAACGTGGCGACCATGGCGAGCGCGGCCGGCCTGTCCAGAGCGCATTTCAGCCGATCCTTCGCGCGCGCCTTCGGCGAATCGCCTGGCGTCTACCTTCTGACCCGCCGACTTGAACGCGCGGCGGCGCTGCTGCGCAACACCGACTACGGCGTCGCGGAGGTGTGCTTCGAGGTGGGGCTCACGAGCGTCGGTTCCTTCACCACATCCTTCAAGCGCATCTACGGCCAAACCCCCACCCAGTATCGGGCGTCCCGCCCGCCGGCAGCCACCTGGGCGATGGTCCCGAGCTGCCTGATCCAGGAGTATGCGCGGCGCCGGAACCGCACAATTCGAGAAGACAGCGCAGCCGCTGAGGACTAGCTTTCGACCCATGTTCTCACTCGCCATGACCCAGATCTGGGTCCACGACCAAGACGTAGCCAAGGAGTTCTACACAACCAAGCTCGGCTGGGAGGTGCGCCAGGACGCGGTGATCTCAGAGCTGGGCGGGTTCCGCTTTCTCACCGTCGGCCCACCCGCCCAGCCCGACATCGCCGTCGCGCTGCTGCTGGTGCCACCGCCCCCGATCTTCGATGAGGAGACCGCCGCTCAGCTCAAGGCACTGGTCGCCAAGGGGCGGGCGGGCAGCCTGTTTCTGTCGACCGACGACATCCACGCCGACTACGAGACGCTGAAGGCCCGCGGGATCGAGTTCTACGAGGAGCCGACGGAGTATCCCTACGGCACCGACTCGGGCTTTCACGATCCATCCGGCAACAGCATCCGGCTGGCCCAGGTCAAGCCGGAGTTCAGCTCCGCACGCCAGGCAATCAGCGCCTGAGCTCGATTGAGACAACGGTGGAGGGCCGGCTACTGGGCACGGCCCCCCCACCAGCAGCGACCTGCGAGGCGTCGGCTGCTCTGGCGCCTTGGGAGAGAGCATCTGCTAGCCAGGCGGAGACACGGCTGGACGCCGCTGCTGTTCGGGAGGAGAATTGTGTTGTGGCTAGTGCGGGTGCTTCACGGACTCGGCTGACAGAGGCTCTGGAGGCCGCGTTCGCCGAAGGTCTCATCAGCGAAGAGACATTTCATCTCCGGATGGACGCCGTGCTTGGGCCAAGCCTGATCCGGCCCGCTGACCTGATCGGTGATCTGGCCTTCCGCGGACGTGGCCTCCGGGCTCGTATGACGGCAGCGATGACGACCATGGTCGGCCATCTCGATGACCTGTTCGGGGCGGCTCCGCCGTCGTATACGTTGCTTGCCCTGGACTGGAGCGGCCCGGACAGGGAGATGGTGGTCGGTCGCAGCCGCGCCTGTGATGTCGTGTTGAGCGATTTGAGCGTCTCTCGCCGCCACGCTCGCCTGATTTGTCGCGATGCGCGCTGGATCGTGCAGGACCTCGCGTCGACCAACGGGACGATGCTCAATGGCCGCCGGGTCGGGCGCTGCGAGTTGCGACCGGGGGACCGCATCTTGTTCGGTGATGAGCAGCTCCGAGTCGATTGACACGTTCTGTCTGGCGTGTCAACCGCGGCGTCGGGGGTGCTCCGCCGGCACTTCGACGAAGATCAGGGTGAGCCCGTCCGGGTCGCGCAGGCTGAGCTCGAGCAGACCCCAGGGTTTCAGCTCGGGCTCCTCCTCCACCGCGACGCCGCGCTCGGCGAGGCACCTGCGAGTCGCGCCCAAGTCACGCACCTGCAGCACCAGTCCGGTCGCCCCGGAAGGCGGTTGGGGACTCCCGCCCGAAACCTCGAGCAATCCCCCGCCGCCGAGGAAGAAGACAACGCCGCGCGACGACCCCGCCCCCCACTCACGATAGATGGCAAGCCCGAGCGCCTGCTCGTAGAAGCGCAGCGACCTGTCAAGGTCAACTGGATGCAAGAGCATGCGGCTCGCGAGGATCTCCACGGCCGCCTGAGCATAGGGCGCCTTCACACAGAACATCGGGCGCGGGCGCCGGAATGATCGAGCGCGAGCAGGCGGCGCAGACGTCGCTGCGGCGATGCTGGTGCGGCCCTAGATCGTCACGGCTCCGTGCTCGTCGAGCGTCCAGGCCGGGTTGTGCGCAACCTCCCAGACGTACCCGTCGGGATCGGCGAACGCTCCGGTGGTCCCTCCCCACTCGGCACCTCCTGCCGGACGGGTGATGGCGCCTCCGGCGCGTTGAGCCTCTTCCAGCACCGCCGTTACCTCGTCCGGCGAGCGGACGTTGTGCGCCAGTTCGATCCCCGGCGCCCCATGACCGCCCAACGCCGTCCACAAGCCGAAGACCATCCCGCCAGCTTGGAAGAAGCACACCTCGTCGTCGGGCTGGTGAGCCCCCCTCCAACCGAGCGCCTCGTAGAAGGCTCGGGCTCTCGCAAGATCTGCAACGCCTAGCGTCACGAGACTGATCCGTTGCTCCATCGGCAGAGCATCGCACGCGCATCGCCGCTGATCAGCGGCCGAGCCCTGACCGTAGGGCAGCCCGCAGGTGCTCGCGGCCTGCACGAACGCGGGCGCATCGGGGTTTATCGACAGTGGAACCTCGGGACCGATCTCCGCCAGCAGCTTCTGACGCGCCGATTTGGCCGCCAGGAACGCCCGCGATTGCTTGTCGATCCCGGACAACGGCAGGCTGGGCGCGGCTACTGCTTCGCCCGGATCTCTTTGCGAGCGGATGCGATGGCGTCAGGCATGATGTCGAGCTATGGGCGCCCATGCGGTGCATCACGTCGGCTATCTCACAAGCGACGTAGAACGGGCATCAGCTGAGCTTGGCTCGCAACTCGGTCTCGAGGTGACTCGCCGTTTTGAACGGCCACAGTACTCGCTCTTTGGCGTGTACCTGGGCGTGGGGCCCGCAAACATCGAAGTCTTTTCGTTCACCGATCCGGCCTTGGTCGACCCTCGCCTCGGCGACAAGCTCCTGTTGCTCGATCACGTGGCCTATGCCGTTTCGGACATCCACAGCGTGGCTGCCCAGATGCGCGAGCGCGGTGTCCGCTTCACCGGTCCGGACGGACGCGCCGACATCACGGAACCGATCGACCTGGGCGGCGTGCTGCACATGTGGACGGACGCAGCGACTGCCGGCGGGCTCGCTATTCAGCTTGTCCAAGACTGACGAGGCGTCCGGATCTGGCACGAGGCGAAGCGCTGGGCGCAGTCGTGACCGTCAACACCGCGACGTTCACTGGGCATGGCCGGGTCAGCGATCGTTCCAGCCGGCGCCGGTCGCTTCGTACTCCTCGACCCGTGCCCGCATCAGCGCCTTGAGGAGCTCGGTCGGCAGCTCGCGCTCGTACGGGAGCTTGACGAAGCCCTCACCAGCCTCAAAGCCAGCGGCCTCAACCGAAGCCTTCTGGGTGGCGAAGAACGGTGGCGGGAACCGGAGCGAGCAGTGATTCTTGAAGTTCTGAAGCATCCACAGGCTCGTCTTCTTGCCGCGGACGTACACCGGGAGGTTCCACTTCAGTTCCTCCCGGGCCTCCGGGTCGGCATCAAGGCTCAGCTCCCTGAGCACCGCGAGGTGCGGCCGCTGGACGTCGCTCAGTTGCGCGAAGAAGTCATCGACGCTTGACCGCTTGGGCATCGGCATCGCGCCAGCATATCCCCGGAGATCGCGCTGCCGGCGTTCTTCGTCCTCGGCGCAAGCCTCTCGCCCGGTATACCCGGCGCGTCGAGCGGGCGGCCGCCTCGGCTCCACGCCAGCGAATGTCCCGTTGGCCGCCGTGACTTGAGGGTCACAGGCGTAGTTGTCGCCTATTCGTGCAGGCGCGCGAGCGCCGCGCGGACGCGCCCCGGGGCCTCGAACCAAGGGAAATGCCCGGCCGCGGGAACGACCGTCAGGAACCCGCGTGGCGAGAGCTCGGCCGTCGCTCGCGCTGCTTGACCCCACGGCATCGGGCTTGCGGCCCCGGCTAAGACCCCATATGCAACGGCGCCGGTTGCCAGGGCGGCGGTGACCTTGTCGATGTCCGTCGTCAAGTCAGCCACGATGCTTGAGTACACCTCGACTGACATCCGAATGGGAGGCATCGCCGGCACGTTCTCTGGATCGGCGAAGTACGCCGGCCAGACGATTCGCACGGACTCCATCAGATCCTCCGGACTGCCCTCCCCGGCCATCGCCCGCCGATCAAGTTCAACCGCACGCTCTCGATCGGCCTTTGGTGTCCGCGCTGCCATCTCTGCCTCGAATGCGGCCTGACCGCCGTCGCCCACGACGCCCAGTGGATCGATCGCAAGGGCGCCCAAGATTCGATCCGGGTATGCGGCCGCCAACCGCAGCGCGAGATGCCCGCCCCACGAGTGCCCGACAATCAGAGCGTCCGACCACCCCAGCTCGTCAAGCACCGCAAGCGCATCGGCAATCTCCTGCGCGACCGTGAACGGCCCCTTGAGCGTCGACGGCTCGAGTCCGCGCTGCTGGTATGAAGCAATCCGGTAGCCCGATCCGAGCTCGACGCGCAGCTCATTGAGATACTCGTAGCTCAGGCCCGGTCCGCCATGCAAGAGCAGCACGGGCTGTCCATCGCCCGTCACCCAGCCGCCCAGCGCTCCGCCGGTAACAGGCACCGATAACACCTCACGTCCGCTCACCTCACGTAGCCTACCCGCGTGATCGCTCCCATCCGTACTGGTGCGGTGTTTCCTGCCAGCTTGCCGGTCGACGGGCTCCCGGCGTTCGCGCGTCGCGTTGAGCTGCTTGGGTTCGACGAGCTTTGGCTGGTCGAGGACTGTTTCGCTCACGGCGGGATCTCGGCGGCAGCAACGGTCCTGGCGACGGTCGACCGGATCGGCGTTGGGATCGGGTTGCTTCCGGCGCCTCTCCGTAATCCGGGTCTTGTCGCGATGGAGCTTGGCACGCTCGCGAGCCTGTATCCGGGGAGGTTGAGCGTGGCGTTCGGACACGGGGTCGAGGCCTGGATGCGCCAACTCGGCGCCCGTCCCGCGAACCGGATCACTCTCCTTCGTGACGTCGCCGACGTCGTCCGCCGGCTGCTTTCTGGGGAGGAGGTCACATACGTGAGCGAGCACGTGCTGATGGATCACGTTTCGCTCGAGCAGCCTCCCTCGCGACCGCCGCGGCTTCTGATCGGCACTACGGGCGAGCGGGGCACCGCAACCGCGCGTGACCTTGGTTTCGGCTTACTCGTCCCGGAGGGTGCGGGACCGGCCGCGGTGAGATGGGCGCGGCGCATGATCCCCGATGACTGCCAGATCACGGTTTATGCGTGGCTGAGTATCGACCAGGACGCGACGTCGGCACGCGCTCACCTGGAGCCATTCGTTCGCGAGTGGGCGGCTATGGCTCTTTATCCCAGACTCACCGGGTTCGCTCTAGCTGACGCCGATCTCGCGATCGCCAACGGGCCTCCCGTTGCGGAGGCGATCGTCGGCACGCCCGCTGAGTGCGCGAGCGCGGTCGACGCCATCATGGACGCGGGCGCGGATGCGATCGTGTTCGTGCCGGCGACCAAAGAGCCGCTAGCGATGCTCGAGCGCTTCCACCGGGACGTAGCGCCGCTGTTAGCCAGGTAGTCCCGCAACTCGATGCCTGCTCGCTCTCGCGGGCCGCCGGCACCGGTGGAGCACGGTATCACGGCTGATACCATAATGGCCATGGCGATGACTCTGCGCCTGACTGACGACGAGACCGACGCTCTGCGCCTGCGCGCCAAGCTAGAAGGACGGTCCATGCAGGAGGTCGCCAGGGCGGCGGTACGCGAGTACATCGATCGCACCAGCCGTCAGGAGCTGCTCGACCAGGTGCTCGAGGAGCAGCTCCCGCGCTACGCCGAGGCGTTGCGCCGCCTCGGCGAGTGATCTTCCTCGACCTCGACTCGCTTCGCCGCGTCGCCGCGACGGTGCTTGGCGACGACCCTGCCGTGCGCGACTTCGGTCTGCTCGAGTCGGCGCTCGCACGACCACGCGCATCCGTGCTCGGCGGCGACGCGTATGTCGACCTCTTCGAGAAGGCCGGGGCGCTGCTGCACTCGCTCGCGCGCAATCACGCGCTCGTCGATGGCAACAAGCGGCTCGCGCTGGCCGCGACGATCGCGTTTCTCGGTATCAACGGGCAGCAGCTCACGCTCACCAACGACGAGGCCTACGACCTCGTGATTGCCGTCGCGACCGGTGGAATCGACGACGTCACGAGCATCGCCGGCGTCCTACGCGCGAACACCGAACCGCGAGCTTCGTAACCTCGTTTGGTGCTGGCCAAGCGGGACGGCGACGGTCGCTGTGCGACGCTCCCGCAAGTGCGCGCGGTCGTTCTGAACTCGTTCATCGGGCTCGACGGCCTGGAGCTGTCCGAGGTCACCGACCCGACTACGGGCGACGGCGAACACCTCGAGCGCTTCCGCGATGCGTACGCCCGTCTGGAGCGCGGCGGCCTGCACGGAAAGATCGTGCTCACCCCGTAAGACGCCAGTCTGCCGGACTGGCGTCTTGATCAGAGACGTTTAGCGATCGGCGTCGCGCCCGAGCTAGCCTGGCGCCGGATGCATCGCGGCTGGTAGCGTCTGCTAGCGCGATGGCAGAACCCCTCGGAGGCGGCATGCCGATGACAACTGCGCTGGAGCTGCCTGGCGTCCAGGTCACCGAGAACCTCGGCGTCTGCTACGGGCTGGTCGTCCGCAGCATGGGCCTTGCGGGCAGCGTCGCCTCATCGTTCAAGGCGTTGCGTCGAGGTGAGGTGGGCCAGTACACACGGCTGCTCGAGGATTCGCGGCGGCATGCGATCGACCGGCTGGTCGAGAACGCGACGCTGCTCGGCGCCGACGCGATCGTCTCGGTCCGGTTCGACTCCTCGGAGATCGGCCAGCAGCTCACCGAGATCGTCGCGTACGGGACCGCGGTCAAAGTCCAGCGTCGCAGCTGAGGCGGTGCTGCTGGGCGATGCCGACCGCGAGCAGCTGTTCGAGCTGCTCGCGCGGCACGCGGCCGCTGGGCGGCTCGAGCTCGACGAGCTCGAGCGGCGGGTCGCGCGGGTCGCCGAGGCGCAGACGCGGGAGGAGGCGGCGGCCGTGCTGGGCGACCTGCCGCCGCTGCCCGCCTCCGCCGAGCGGACGGGCCGGCTGGGAGCCCGGCGCGGCCACGGCGACGCCGATATGCCGGGGCCGGATTGGACGCCGACTCCAGAGAGGTTTCGCGACCCGCGCAGCGGTCGGATCATGCGCGTATGGATCGACACGAGCGGCGGGCGCCACTACGTGCCGGACGCGTGATGTGCAATTGGCTGGGCCTGATGCGCTGATCCGTCAACCTTGTCTCGATGCCGCTGACGATCGATCAAGCGCGACCGCTGTGGGAGCCCGCGGGCGTGTGGTGCAACACCGCGAGCTTCGGGCTGTCGCCGCGCCCGGCGTGGGATGCGTTGCAGGCGGCGCTAGCCGACTGGCACGGTGGCCGCACAAGCTGGGAGGGTTGGGGCGAGTCGACCGAACGGGCGCGCGCTGCCTTTGCGCGATTGGTGGGCGTGAACGCCGAACGGGTCGCGGTCGCAGCGACTGTTTCGGAGCTGATCGGCCTCGCGGTCACGGCGCTGCCGGCGGGCGCGCGCGTGGTCGTTCCCGAGATCGAGTTCACCTCGGCCCTGTTCCCGCTGCTGGTGGCGCGCCGCCTGGATGTCCGCGAGGTCGCGCCGGGACGGATCGCCGAAGCGATCGCCGATGGGGCTGATGCGGCCGTCTTCAGCGCGGTGCAAATGTCGACCGGAGAGGTGGCCGACATCGACGCGATCCTTGCTGCCGCACGATCCTCGGGTGCGCTGACGATCTGTGACGCCACCCAGGCGGTCGGGTGGCTGCCGCTCGACGCCGGGCCGTTCGACGCGCTGGCGTGCCATGCCTATAAGTGGTTGATGTCCCCGAGAGGCAGCGCGCTGATGGCGGTCTCTGAGCGCCTGCTCGAACGGGCCCTGCCGCACAGCGCAGGCTGGTACGCCGGCCAGGATGTTCACGCCAGTTACTTCGGAGGTCCGCTGCGCCTGGCCGACACCGCCCGGCGGCTGGACACCTCGCCTGCCTGGTTCTCCTGGGTGGGAACCGCACCCGCGATCGAACTGGTCGAGCAGATCGGCATCAAGCCGATCCACTCACACAACGTCGCGCTTGCCAACCGGTTTCGTACCGGACTGGGACTCGAACCAAGCGATAGCGCGATCGCCTGCGTCGAGGTGGCGGACGCCCGCGCGCGCCTCGAGCGAGCTGGGATCGTGTCCGCGATCCGCGGTGGTCGGCTGCGCACCTCGTGGCACGTCTACAACCAGGTCAGCGATGTCGATACCGTGCTCGAAGCGCTCACCGCCTCACAATGATGCGGCGCTCGGTCAGACTTCAAGCGTTGTGGCGATCGCGGGGCCCCAGTGAACCAGGTAGGCGTCATATCCCGCCGCGGGTGATCGTCATCACGCACTAGTGTACCAACGTACATTGGTAGTGGGGTCGAGGTCTATGGGAGCAGCGCGTGGCAGATCAAGCCACTGTTGCTGACGGTGAGCTGTCTTCGTTACGCGTTTCTGGCGCTGTGTACGACGCGGCCGTGGAGGTCAGCGAGAGGCAAGCCGTGCCGACCGGGGCCTGCGCGAGAGGTTCAAGGCAGCGGCCGACATGCCCCTGCCGCCCTACCCGCGCCAGCGCGTTAGGAGGCCCGCTCGGCGCGGCGCTCCGCCGCTTCGCGTTTGAGCTTCTGTTGCAGTCCGGCTAGCGATGCACTCGCCGCCGCGCGTCGTTCAGCCAAACTGGGTCGGCGCGCCTGTGGGTCGACCGACACGGTTACCTTCTGCTTAACTGCCATTAGCTTCTCCTCGTCATGGGTGCCCCTTGCACACACCTGCGCGATTGGCTCGACTCTCTGCAAATCGCCACCATCCTGGTCGTGTGAGTCGCCGCACGAATCCGGCGTGTCCCTGTCAAAAAAACCACGACAGAAACCTCGGGGATCCGTCCCGACGACCAACGTCCCCCGGATGGTGGCCCACGCAGCGGAAGCGAGTGGGGGTCGAATCACGTCGGCTAGTCGCAGCGACGGCACGGTCAGCTGCAGCGACGGCTGGTCGGCTTGGTCAGCGACCTCCGCCCCTAACGATACTCCGACGAGCGACCGAACCGCTGGCCACCCCGTTTCGGCTCGGGTCCAGCGTTGAAAGCAGACGTTCCGCGGCCGGCCCGCGCGGTGGGACCGACGCCACCGTTGCGATGGCCAAGTCCTTCGACGACCAGGCGTCCACCTCTGCTCCGGTGCCGCTGATCCAAGAAGCAGAACCGCGAACGGCGCGCGAACGAAGCAGGTAGAAGCGTTGCCGGGGTGGTGCGGTTCACGGGCCGGTCAGCTGTGCGCAGCAGGTCGGCGTGGGTGGCGTGGAAGGCGTGGTAGTCCTCCAGCGGCAGACTGTCGACCTCCGCCAGCGCAACCTCCGCGCCGTCGAGCTCGGCGATCGCGATCGCCCGGTTGAGCCGCACGATCGGCGAGGGGTCGAGGCGGACCAGCTGGTCGTAGAGCGCAACGACCTGCGACCACTGGGTGTGGCGGACATCACGGGCGTCGGTATGGGCGGCGTTGATCGCAGCGGGGATCTGATAGCGCCCAGGTGCCTGGCTGGAGGCGAGGCGCGCGCGAACCAGGGCGTGGCCCTCGGCGATCAGCTCGCGGTCCCACGCGCTGCGGTCCTGCTCGCCCAGAGCGACGAGCTCGCCGCTCGCCGACACCCGAGCGGGCCGGCGGGCCTCCGTCAGGAGCATCAGCGCCAGGAGTCCGGCAACCTCGCCGTCCGCCGGCATCAGGTCACGGACCAGCCGGGTCAGCCGGATCGCCTCGGCGGTCAGCTCGCCGCGGACCGCCTCCTTCTCGGGGTCCGAGGCCAGGTAGCCCTCGTTGAAGATCAGGTAGAGGACGGCGAGCACTTCAACGAACGGCGCTGCCCTGATCCGACACGCATAGTTGCCTAGGCGATCCTCGTCAGCGAGGGGTTGATGGCGGCGCGGTCCGGTGGCACACACACCATTCCTTCGCTGAAACCGGCCGACCCGATCGCAAAGGCTGCGTTGAACCGGTCGAGGTTGACGAGGGTCAGCAGCGCGGTGATCTCGACGAGCTGCTTGTCGCTGAAGTGGTCCTTCATTCGGCCGAACAGCTCATCGGTGACCTCGACCGGCGTGCGCATCACGCCGACCGTGTAGTCGAGCGCGACCTTCTCGCGTTCGGTGAACAATTCGCTCTGGCGGTAGCGCGGCAGAGCGAGGAGCTCGTCGTCGGTGAAGCCGGAGTTGCGGCAGATCTGCGAGCCGAGGTCGACGCAGTACTCGCAGCCGATCATCTGCGCGCCCTTCAGCTCGACCAGGTTCCGGAGCCGCTCGTCGACGGACTTCTTCTTGCGCACCGCCTGGTTGAACTTGCCCATCCCCATCATCATTTTCGGCTGATGGGCCCAGATCTCGATCGGCTCCAGGCCGCTGCCGGTCTGCGGCTCGCGGCCGGTCAGCTTTTTCATCATCCTCGGTCCTAGCCTGTACACGAGCCTGACCATCGGCCCGGCGTTGCTCTTCGATACTCCCTGGATGCGTGCCATCCGGCATCTCCTGTCACGTTGGTGGGGGTTCGTGGGTCTAGTCGCTATGACCCGCGAAACCCGAACGGTGTGACCACCATCATGGACGAACTACAGCTGGCCGACGAGGTCGACCGCCAGCGGCCCCGGCTGCGCGCAGTCGCCTACCGGATCCTCGGCTCACTCAGCGAGGCCGACGACGCCGTGCAGGAAGCGTGGCTGCGGCTGCGGCGGACCGACGCGGAGCAGATCGATAGCCTCGAGCGGTGGCTGACAACCGTTGTCGCCCGGATCTGCCTGAACACGCTCCGCTCCCGCCGGACCCGCAGCGAGCAGTCGCTCGACAGCTTGCGGCCGGAGCCGATCATCGATCCCGCGGTTGGGGCCGATCCCGAGCACGAGGCGTTGCTGGCGGACGCGGTCGGGATGGCGCTGCAGGTCGTCCTGGGTACGCTCAGCCCGGCCGAGCGGCTCGCATTCGTGCTGCACGACATGTTCGCGGTGCCGTTCGACGAGATCGCAGCGACGGTCGACCGCTCGCCGCAGGCCACCCGCCAGCTCGCCAGCCGTGCGCGCCGCCGCGTGCGGGAGGCGCCGCCGCCGCCCAACCCGGACATGACCCGTCAGCGGGCGGTCGTCGACGCCTACTTCGCCGCGGCACGGGACGGCGACCTCGACGCGCTGGTTGCGGTGCTCGACCCGGACGTCGTGCTACGCGCCCACCGCCGCGAAGGCGACCCGCTCGAGCTGCACGGCGCCACCCGGGTCGCGCATGGAGCGATGTCAGCCCGTCGATTCGCGCCATATGTTCGTCCTGCGCTGATCAACGGGGCCGCCGGCGTGGTTGCGTTCGACGGCGAGCGGCCATTCGCGGTGCTGGCGTTCACTGTCGTCGGCGACCGCGCGGCAGCGATCGATGTGTTCAACGACCCCGGGCTGGTAGCCAAACTCGACATTCGCGGCATCACCGCCTAACGCCCGCGGCAGCGCGACCTAGACTTGCCTATGGACGCGACCGCCTGGCGAGTTCCTCCAGGGCGAGCGCGAGAACTTGCTGTCGGTCCGGACGGTCGCGCGGGCGGCCTCGCTCGCTGTAGACGGTGCCGGTCAGCGCAAGTAGCTGTGTTCCGTCGACCGAGAACTTCCAGTGGTGCAGTTGACGGGTCTCGGTGTCTCGGTAGTCCTCGACAAGGCTCGTGGTGTGACTCACCGTGATCCGGCATCCGGGCAGGCGGCGACTCGTCGAGCTGACCTGGCTACCGGCCTCGAGCGTGAGTTCGCGGAGCACGTCGTCCGGCCCGAGTGCCCAGAATGTCCGAGCTTCGTCGGCGATTGCCCAGTGCGAACCGTCTGGGACCTCGGACTGAATCCGCCCGCAAACGCTGGCGGGGAGGCCTGCGCCGCGCACTTTGAGCGCCATCGGCGCCCATTCCTCGACGGCCGCTTTGGCTTTGTCAGCTTGCACCGGCCGGACGCTACCAAGGCCCGGAGCACACTTGCTGGGTTTCGGTCGCGAAGCAGGGCGGCCCGCCGAGATATCGACCTGCATCTGATGCGAAGGACGAGGGACCGCTTACCACGCCCGGCAGCGATCGTGGCGCTGTCCCCCCGGGACGACTGCTAGCGGGCGGACGCGGGTCGGACCCCCGCTACCGTTCGTCGGCCTAGCACGCGGACCGACTCGTGCTCAGATTCCGCGGGAGGCGGGTTGCGCGTCTTGCCCGCTGAGCCAGCGGTCGAGCTCGTCGATGATCGCTTCGATCGCCGGGCGCAGCTCGTCGGCGATCCTTCCCTGGCTTTGGCCCTCACGGGTGCGCCGGCCGGCTTCGCTGATGATGATTTGGGACACGCCGGCGAGTGCGATCCCCTGTAGCCGGGCCATCTCAGGCGTGACTGCTCCCGTCTCGCTGATCGCAGTGGCGATGGCAGCGGCCTGACGGTCTGACATCTCGAGCGCGAGCCGGTGGACAGCCGGGCTGATCGCGGCCAGGTACCCGAGCTCGCCCCGCCACTGCTCGCCTGGAACCCGGCGGATCCCCTCGACGACGTCCAGTGCGAACTCGCGGATGGCTGCAGCCGCCGTGGTTCCGGGTGCTCGCGTCCGGATCAGGCGGGAGAGCTGGTCTTGGACCTCTTGGTCGTAGTCCGTTACGAGGTGTTCCTTGGTCGGGAAGTAGTTGTAGACCGTCTGCTCTGAGACCTCGGCCTCGCGCGCGACATCGCTGACCGCGACCCGCTCATAGCCACGCTCGGCGAACAGCCGCGCCGCCGCTTCGGCGATAACACGGCGCGTGCGCGCCTTCTTGCGCTCGCGCAAGCCGATCTCCGTCATGGACCAAACATAGCAAAGCTTTGACTTGCTACTAAACTTTGAGTACAGTCTAAAGTACGACCCAACTAAAGGAGCCATCATGGCTACCACCACTCGCATAAAAAGCCGGACCGAACACCTGCTCGAGCTCATGACGAAGGGCGACGACGCCTTCAACGCCCGCGACCTCGAAGCGATCGACGCAGTCCACCATCCAGACATGATCGCGTTCATCACTGGGCTGGCCGAGCCGGTCCACGGGAGGGAAGCGCACGCCGCAGCGATGCAGCAGTTCCTGCGGAGCTTCCCCGACATGCACGTCGACACTCCGTACCCGATCCAGTTCGGAAGCGGCGACTGGATCACCGTCGTCACCCGCGCCACCGGGACCTTCATCGGCGAGATGCCGCTCCCCGACGGCAGCGTCATTCCCGCGACGGGGAAGGCGTTCGACGTCGAGTTCGGCCAGACCAGCAAGTGGGACGGCGACCGTCTGATCGTCATCTCCGCCTTCTGGGACGCCGCGCTTCAGGCAAAGCAACTCGGCCTTGCCCAGTAGCTGAGGGATTCCGGCCGGCCCGCGAGACGGCATAACGCTGCTGCGCGAAAGCTACGACGAACTGCGGCCGCGGCGACTACGGCAATTCGCAGCCCGATAGGCGCTTCACCATGACCCTCATCACCACAGCCGGCAAGGTTGGCTCAGAGACAGCCCGCCTGCTCGCAAAGGGCCAAGAACCCGTGGCAAGTTCCGGTCGTGGTCAAGACCAGCTGCGGGGCATGAGTCCCGCGCTAACGGAGCACGCCCGGGCACGACCTCAACTCCGCACACCCCGTCGATCATCAAGGGGGTAGTGGGATTGGGGTCCTCTGGGATACCTCAACTCCGCACACCCCTCCGAGCAGGTGGGGGTGTGCGGAGTTGTGGTCGTCGTAGCGATCGCGGCGCCGGTCGACCGGCGGGTCGGGGCCAAGCCGGAGCAGGCTGGGCCGCGTGGACTCAAGGCCCGCACAGTCATGCGGCGCCGGCCGGTTCGTTTTTGGCAAAGTGAGCCGACCGCGACCGCTCGTGCGGGTCGCTACGCGTGTCCGAGCCACGCGAGCAGCGCGGCTCGCGAGAACCTCCACTGTCCGCCGATTCGGCGCACCGGCAGGTCGCCCTGCTGCGCTTCGCCCTCGAGCTCGCGTTCCTCGACACGTAACAGCGCAGCAGCCTCCGAGAGGGTCAGGACATCGGGTTCCTGCTCGCGCAACGCGACGCGGCCGACGACGAGCCCTTCGTCGGTCAGGTGCTCGCGAACAGCGTCTTCGATCAGTTGGCGCTTGGTCTTGCCAGAGACCGCGACGGCTTGCTCCAACCGGCTGCTCGGGTCCCCGCCGAGTCGGACATACAACGGCTTCTGATCAGATCGCATATCGCTAAGATATCAGGTGATATCCGTTTATGGGTGAACCTTTTCGACCTCGCCTGGGACCCCGAGGTCGGCGAGCCCGAAGCGAAGCTCCGAGCCGTCCGCCTCCCCCGCCACGCCGGCGCCAGCCGACTCGCCGCCAACCTCTACGAACTCGAGCGCGGCGCGATCGTCTCGCCCTTGCACTTCCATCACGCCAACGAAGAGCTCCTGTTCGTCTTCTCCGGCACCCCGACGCTGCGCCGCGGTGGGGGAGATGAGCGCCAGCTCGATTCTCGCCGCCGCTCACAGAAGCGGCCGCGCTCGGTCACGGAGGCGGGGCATCGCTCGATCGGCGGGCGCTGGTCGGCGGAGCATTGCGGAGGACTCCCGATTGGTGTAAGTCAGATCAAAATCGTGCTCCCAGGTCACGCCATCGCGGCAGATCTCCCATGCACCGGAGATGGTCTTTCCGTCGTCGCTGAGCGTGCCTCAGGAGCCGTCTCGCGCCTGTGAGTTGGGCGGGTTGGGTATGGTCTCGAGTTGGTCAGGCAGCGCGGCGCTCGCTTGGCTGGCAACCTCGCTTGGTCCGGGGGCGGCCGACCAGGCGAAGAGTGCTGTCCAATCCAACTCGCCGTAATACCCGCTCGGGGCTGCTGAGTTGAGCAGCGGTCCGGCGATGCGGACGGGTGTGCTCGCATCGTCTCGGAGGAGCCAGAGGGCGTCGTCGCGGACGAGCAACATGGTCGAGGACGTGCTGGACGGGACGAATGCCAGCACGTGGCCGGTCGCCGCGGGCAGTTCGGACGGGGCCGCGGCGCCTGGCGCCAGCTCCCAGGCGGTGCTCGTTGCTTCCCACTCGGCGATCCAGCCGGGTGACCAGTACGCGTGGCCGTCGTTGGCGAACGGCCCGCTGTCGGACGCGGTCAGGTAGTAGAGCGTGCCCGAGGCCGACCATGCCGGCTCGAGCGCCACGGTCCCCGGCGGCTTGGGGAGCCGGCGACAGCTGAACGGCGTCATCGAGCACACCTCCACATCCTTGTTCTCCCACCAGACCGACCGACCGCCTGGGGAGACGACCGCCAGCGTCTGCCCGTCGGGTGACCAGCTGAGGCTGAACATGTCGATCAGTGTCTCCGCGATCCGCCTGGGTGCCAGGTGGGGAG